>Ga0315547_1000881_pt1 | contig 26072 bp, 43 predicted proteins | sample SalMarSW160240MG_2_FD_202542 | JGI IMG/M metagenome (GOLD analysis project Ga0315547, IMG submission 202542) | Salt marsh sediment microbial communities from the Plum Island Ecosystem LTER, Massachusetts, United States - Salt Marsh Sediment SW1601-240 ...
CCCTTGTCATCTTTTACTCCTTTGCCGATAGTCCGGCGTTTTTAACCCCGTTGTTGTATTCGGTCTATTTCAGCAGCAATCAAAGCACCTGCTTTCGCCAACTGCTTTACTGGATTTAATTCAGGCTCTGGCATAAACTTTCTCGCCTTCTCGCACATATTTATCCAAGTCTCTGATATATCAATCATATCTTCTCCTTCAATCATCATTATACTCCGGCATAGGTCCGAGCTTCTTCATTTCTGCAACGACTTCAGCTAATGCACGGGCTGCTTCAGGGGTTACATTGAGAGTCCGGGCATCAATAAGCGGAGCCGGTATCGGTGCTTTCATCAACCCAAGGTCTTGAGCAACCTTCACGTAATCACGCAACGCATCCAGGTACGACCTTATTGCAGCGTCCATTCCTACAGTATGATACTACTGTTTTAACCCGATCCTTTTCTTAAGTGCTTCTATCATCATACCGCCAGTCTCGTCTCCAAATATATCCAGTACCGCCTGCCGATACCCGACCCAGTAATCCATATTCAATACACCCTCTGGTCTGGACTTTGCTTTTGGCTTCACTTTTTTAAGGTGAATGTCATAGTCATATTCGATGCCCAGTTCTTTTGCTACCTTTACGATTTCTTCATGCCAGCGTCGTTGAAGTCCAACGGGCTGACTCTGACTCCAAGTACCCCTTGTGATCCCCCACTGGGTATACAATGGACCATAACCATTTTGGAGAAACGTAACTATTATCTCGCGTTGATGCTGCAGGTAATATCGACTACGTTCTCTAGTATTCCCACCGCGCTTAGCTGTTCTTTGTCCATGAATTGGTTCGACTCCATCCTCTCCCTTCTCCTTATTAAATACCGGCTTTTGGAGTGGCTGATTGCACCAATAGCATTTCTCACCAGGAGAGCCATTGGTCTCTACTTGCTTACCGCAATTAGGGCATTCGATTAAAAATAATTTGAGTTTCTTTTCTTCATCTGTCATTTTGCAATCCCTCCAGCTGAACGTTGAAGAAGCCAAGTTGCCCTCTGCAGGGTACCGGATTGTCATACAAAACACCTTCTTCAACCACAAAACCGTAGGTCCCGAAAAACCATTTCGAATGAGTAATCTTCATCCCGATATCATCCATGGTCACTTCGTCGGTGATAGTAATCTCACCTATGATGCAACCGCGGTACTCTTCCCAGTCCACCTTTTCAAATTCTTGGATCTGCTCGTGGGTTAGTTTCCTTTTTATGAAATCTATGTCCCCCGGCGGCGTTGGCCGCTTGCTGGCATGTAGATATATCCGGACCGGCAGCTCCTCTCGCTTAATATATCTGGTGAGGGACCAGTTCCGATTCTCGACATCTTTCCAGTTCTTGGCCATGAGCCAGAACCATTCCGCATATCCACTTAAAGCCTTCACTTTTTCACTCCCGGTTTGAACTCTTCGCCATCCCACTCTATAGGTATGTTCTTGTCTCTCAACTCCGCTGCCCACCATTCGCCAGAATTATCACCCGCTATCGCCGGCACTTTCCAGATAAGAATATTAAGGACCAAGCAGGCACCTTTCAACATAGCCTCACGTTCTTTCTTTTGTAAAAGGTCGAAATCTTCAATTTCCATATCAAACTCACGATGATAACTTACTGTCTACCCCAACCTCTCCGGCCCTTCTGAAGATGCCGCCGGTCCGCTAGGCCACAAGACAGCAACTTCCTCCGGATTGCTGAAAGCTACTATCCTAATCGGCTTGCCTATGATGTCTTTCACGACTTGAGCTTGTGGGATTAGGCTTTCCATAGCTTCTTTGGTAGCAGCAAACATATTTAACGTAATTTTGGCTTCTCCTCCCGTCTCCAGTTGAACCTTGACCGATTGTCCGACGACTCCCTCATCACCGTTCGGACTTTCGGAGATGAAAACGAATACTTTATCAATTTTCGACATCTTAATCTCACCCCCACAGTAATACTATACTTTTTGTTTAGCTATCCGGGGATATCCCCACGAAATTACCCTCTGGCATCGACCTTACCAAGATGTCTTGCGGGGTAATATCGGTAAAGCATTCTACCCCGTCTTTTTTTAATCGCTTGTGATAGCTACCACGCTCATTTATCCGGAGACAGATAGCACGGAAAGGAGCAGCACTTTTGGCTACTAGCGTCCCTTCCAAGGGTTTAGCCATGTAGGGAAATAACTGAATGTAGTCACCGTCATGGAGCTGCTCCCAATATCCTTCTATGAGTTTTGTTCTTTCTTCACTTTGTTTCTTAATCTCATCATCGTATAGTTGCTTAGCTTCGCCTTCAGTTAGAATTTTCTTAGAGATTAGCGCCTTCTCTAACATACTGACCCTAATAAAAGCCTCTCGAGCTATAGCGCCTACACCCATCTTAATTACCTCCTACAGTACTAGGTTACTGTTTTACCTTCTGCTTTATTTCGCTTTTTCGGTTTCACCGGCTTGAACTGGGTGCAGTGACCATTCCGAATTTCCGGTTCCTTCTTATTCTCGACAATATACCCACAATAGTGAGGTCTGCCATGGCGAAGCTCCCGCTGATCCGCCAGCTGGCATCTGGCACAGAACTTCTTTTTGAATTCCAGTGTCCTCTTATTCATCTTACTCACTTCTGCCCCCTGTTCTTCATTATCAAATCATAGGCACTGGTTAGCCTTTTGAACTTGTTAGCATCCCCCCCCTTATCTGGATGATAAAACATTGACTTCCGGGAGTAGATCTGTTTTATAAGGTCGATACTATCATCTGGACTTACACCAAGTATGTCATAAGCATCAAGTAAATTTTCCTTTCGTGCTGTCTCCCCAGTAGTCGTAGCGACATCCGTTGTATGAGTTAGACCTTGGTATTGAACACTGTTTTGTTCTGCGATACGAAGACGCTCAAGGAGAAGAAAACACTGCCTTAGATTCTGAGCTCTATTAGGGAAACCAAAGCAGGCTACAGATTGCCACTGACCATTACGCAGGTAACGGACAGTAGCACCAGGGCGACGGATGATCCTTCCAGTACTCCGATCCTCCTCCCATACTATTTCAAACTCCGAAGGGTCAATGTCCCACAGAGCAAACTGGTGCCGAATTTGAGATCTGGTCCGGTCTACATCTACTGTCCTAGCTGGCATTATGAATACCTCCCACAGTATTGCGATACTGTCTTATCCTATGTTTTTTGGTTCCTCTCTCAGGAGTTTCTTTGCCTCATTGATAATATTCGTTTTCTCCTCCAGCGACGCCAATATCGTTTGGAGCTCACGCAGGGCTTTCACGGTTTCCTCTTCGAGGATCTGTGCTGAAGGACTTATGTATTGCCGGTATTGATTCAAACCGCCTTCGTGAAATCTAATCAATTTCTCTATTCTCTTCTTCTCCATCAGGTTGCCTCCTTCGATGAGGTCGCATTGTATCATAGATAATTCGCTCTTTAAGGTATTCCCCCACACTTGACCACCTAGAGCGCCTACCGTCGATTCTACGCTCTAGTGTCCGCACCACTTCGTTAGGTAAACGTATAGACACACGGGTACTTATTCTCGATGTTCCACTCATAGCCTTCTCAGCACTCATCCTGTTGCGTCTGGTAAGGGTTTCCTAACATTATCTGGAGCAAGGCAAAATCCATCTCCAGTTTAGACATTCTTTTTTCAAGCCGGTTTAACTTATCCTCGGATGGAAGGTGGTTCAGGACAGGCTCTTTTAACCCGGGTATCATCGGCTGTCGGTTGGTCATTTGACTTGCGAAGATACAAGCCTTATAATACAGACAAGTGCGAGAGCTTTCGGCTTGCTCTTCGTACCTCCTTTCAGGTCAGGCAGCGGCTTCGTCACCCGCTGCCTGTTCGTTTTTAAGCCTTTCGATTTCACTCACTGGTATAAATAAAACGCCGCCGAATTCTACCCAGCTTATCCGGCCGGCTTCTTTCCACCGGTATAACGTCATCTTCGATTTCCCCAGTCTCTTAGCTGCCTCCGGGATTGTTACTGCTTCACCCAGCTTAACCCCTGCTTCCATGGTATCCCCCTATAACGCTAATGTTACTATAGTAACACTGGGTTGTCAAGCCCTTTTTTAATACTTTTTCTGGATCCACGCATGAGATTTGTATTATGAATAGTTAGCCTCGAAATTCGACGCGCTGTAGTCCAAAATTAGGGGACTGTTTGAACTTCCGCTACTTCTGATACCTGTAGGTTTGAGCATGATGTCACAAAGGACGCTTTATTCTCAGTAATTTACATTGAGGGCTACAGTACTCTATTACTGTTATGATACCCCTGTAGCCGGGTTAGTCTGTGCAATCGAGAGTCCCTGATCTTCGGGCCCTACTCCATCCCATTTCGGCTCAGGGTTTGCATATTTTGACAAGAAAATATATTCAAATTCGACATATTCGCCATTAACATCTGGACTCTGTAGAGCTGCCGTTAAATCCTCATCTGGGATATCGTTTGTTTCATCGTGTACCAAATCATGGTCTAAATAATACTTGGCATGACCTGCGTAGATTAGAATTTCCCATAGATGGTATACTATATCGGATGTTCCAAAATCTTGAGTTGTTCCAACGCCGTCGTTACGGGTATGCACCCGCCACTGTCCACCGCCAACATTATCATATTTCCGAACATAATCACTGGAACCTACATTAACAGCATAAAGACCACCCATATTATTCACAGATGTTTTGAAATAGGCGAATATCCTTAAAGGTAAAGTGAAATAATTCGCTCCTACCAAAACCCCCCCAACACCACCGACCTTCATAACGGTCATCTTGCCGCCTGCCTCAGTACACCCAGTTATAGTACCCCAGAGGCCTGCGTCTATAACGCCATCCTCAAAATCATCACCGATAAGGGCAGTAGCCTTAATATTACTACCTGCAGCAACACCGAAATTACCATAATAGATGTATATGGTGGTTGTTCCCGGATCGGCCACGATAGAATCTACCTCTATCCAAACATCCGCCCATTTTCCTAGTACATAGTCCTCGATCCAGTAGTCAAGTTCCTTTTGCCCGTCACTTGCGGTGAATCTGATATCAGAAAAGTCGTCCTCGCAGTGGTTATTACAGTCGACCTTCGCGTACCCGCAGACCAACTCATCGGCAGAGTTTAACCCGTATACTGGTAAATCAGCATGTGTAAAATCAGCATCATCAAAATCTGCGACCAGAACCCTGAGCTCGTCCTGGTAATTCGGGACTTTATGATAAAGACCGTAAAACCCGTTTCCGTATTGAGCGGCATCTATTGAACCGATTTGCGACCAAGAAGTCCCATCCCATTGATACTTCAAAATTGTATCGGCACCACTTCCTGTATACATTACAATATCATTAACAGCAGTTATAAAAACCCCCCCAAACCCTCTAGTGCTCGCCCTGATAACATTTTCACTGCTCCAACTACCACCATTCCAATAAATGTGAGTAAGTTGCCTGAGTCCGCCTATGTTCTTTATATAAAAAACGTGTGGGTAGCCATTCGGGTCAAGCTCAACAAAAGATTCGTATGCAACATCGTTAAAGGTAACGATTTTGCAGGATACTATCTCGGCTCCGGCTATCTGAGTACCCAAGTCGGTGCCGTCCATTTTATACAGGTGCCCGTCTGATATTTTGTAGTAAGCGTGGTATATGTTTTCATTTTGGGCGCCAGTCCAACCGGTCCAGCATAAATGTATCCTTCCGTTAGCCTCATCATAAGCGGGAGGGCCGGCATAGGTAATATCCGTATTGTCTATTATCTTATCTGAGGTCACAAAATTATCATCGGATGTTCTCAGCGCTTCGTCGAAGTTAGTCACTCGACAAAATAAGTAAATTTTACCACTGGAGTCTTTGATAACTTTGGGGTATGTGTGCGTTATGCCAATATCAACCATTGAGGACATAATAGATAAATCTTCGGGATTGAAAGACCTGGAATGTTTTATTGTGGTTAGATGAGCTCCAAAGAAAACATGAATGTATCCTAAGTCGTCAACGACGACTACGGGGGATCCGTGATAATCACCCACAAGTGGATTTGTGCCTACTTTGACAGGGCCATGCCAAGATTCGGTAGAATGGGTATAGCAATCTATATACGGATCTAAGTCCGGTCCCTGCCATACTACATAAGTTTTTCCGTTATAATAGTAAGCATTAGGGAAGTTTAAAGGTTGGATGGGACGACTCACCCCGTTTGTAACAAGAGGGCAACCATACTTATAAACACGAGTAGAAGGCATCTGATAGTCGGTTTGAACCCCGGCAGTAGAACCGAATATCTTTACCCATCTCCTATATGTCCAACTAGGTAACCAAGCCATGATACCCCTTATTCCTTCCCTCTCTGGGACTCCAATTTCTTTATAGCTTGGTCGTTCCTTATGGTTGCCTGTTCGTTGGATTTAATTTTGCCGGCGAGATCGGTACTTATCTTGCTACAGCTGACCAGCTGCTGATTCTGAACGGATGATATACTATCGAGCGTTTTCCCCTGTTCGACGACCTCACCCTTTAATTCGTCGACCTTTTCCCCGAGGACTCCGTATTTCTGGGCGGTGGAGCGTCCGTTCCGGACCCAGGTGGCACCCAGCCCCACGGCTGTTATACCTATCATTATCCATTGGAGAACTACCACAGTGCCGGTTTCAATCATAGCGTAACCCCCGTATTGGTGATTTTTCTCAGAATGAGGTTCAGTATGGGAGTGACGACGGCGGTTACCTCGGCCGCGGTTACATTTTCGGTGACAAGCTCTATAACGATGGAAACGAGAGCCAACACATTAAACCAAAGAGTCTTTGACAGATACCACTTTTTCATAATTTCCCCTTTCAAATTAAGCGTCTCCTTCCCCATCCCGAGGTGGTCCGCCTCTTGGCCAGACCACGGCTATTACTATCACTAACATGATAGCCAGCCCGACAATCACTCCGTAAAGTATATTCATTTTCCTTTTACTTCATATGCTACAGTATGCCGATACTGGTTTATATCGTTATCGGCAGGTTGAAAACCTTCTTCAGGTACCTCGAGTATGCCAGAGCCTGCGCCTGATTAAAGGCGCCTTCTATCAGGGCGACCATGAGGGGTTTGCTCAGGTCGTAATTTGCTGCTGCTGATTGTCTCCCTAGATAAAACGTACCTCCTCCTGCGGGTGTCGCTAAAGCGCCCGTGGCATTACCTACCAGCACTCCGTTCTGATAACAGGTTAATAGCCCAGATGGAATTTGGGAAGCCATTATTATAGCGTAATCATCTATCGAATATGAAGTCGGCACATTTGTGATTGATACAGCTCCGCCACCAGTTACGATTATCCTTATAGTGTTAAGAGCAGAATTATAAAATAGTTGAATATAATTGTTGGCGTCCACAATACACATGCAGATAATTTTATTTGCAACAAGGGTGTCGTATGTTGATTTTATCTTTCCTGCCCAGACCATGGTAAAACTATCCGATATATCACAATTTGTAGCTATAACCACATCGTTTACCCCATCAAGGCTAATCACCGGGCTTTCCAATTGCCCGAACTTCCAGGTAGCCGTAGTGTCCAGCGTGCCATTGTTTCCACCGGAGCCCCTGTCGTAGGCCGTTACCCCTCTGCCTTCATCGAGCGGGTACTCATTGACCACGTCCGCCGGCGGAAATCCGGCATAGAGGTTATATTCCTCAGCTACGCTCAGGTCGTCGGTGCCGATGAAGATATCCACCTCGACTCCCTGAAATCCAAGACCGGCGCCGGGGTCGTCGAGGTCACCGAAGATTAACTCGCCGCCGTTAGGTGCGGGGTTTGTGTCGGCATCGGTATTTGGAAAATTATCCAACAGGAACCTCGCGCCGTTGACGCTGGATATCGAGCATAGGGCATTGTACCACCTGCCGGCTTCCCAGGATGAAATCTGCCCGCCGGCATCCAGGGCGGGAATAGAGAAACGTGTCACGGTGAGAGTTCTGAGCTTGAAATAAAGCCTCCCGTCTGTGCTCTCCAGATATAACATGATGTAGTTGTCGCCGTCGAGCCATTTACCCCAGAGATACTGGTCGGTAGCTGCCGCATTGGAAAACGGCTGGTCGAGCTTGAACCGCAGGCTAACCCACAGCTTCGCAACAGCGTTATGCAAGGCACCACAATTCATATTGGAATCTGCGGCCCCGGTAAAATGCACTCCGTCGCAGGTAGTACCCCTCCGGGCACCGGTGAAGGCCAGACCGTGGCCTCCTTCAACAGACGTGGGCAGGCTTGCATTCTCGTTAATCGCTCTCGGGAGCCATAGCTCCCGGTAGGTTACTGGGAGGGGTGCCCCCGGCAGTGCTAAAGTCATGTTACCACCCCCAGGTTGAATACTTTATCCAGAAAGCGTGAATACTCGAGGGCCTGCACCTGGTCGAATACGCCTTCTATCAGAGCCACCATCAGTGGCTTGCTCACATCGTAATATGCTGGCGAGTCCTCCGCCCCGACGTAGGTTATAACTCCGCCTGCGGCTATTGGCGCCAGACCGTTATCGGTAGCATGCAGCCTTCCGTTGGCGAACAGCTGAATCCGCCCTGCGGCGGTTACGGTCCCAATGAATATCGCGTAGTCATCTATCTCTATACCAAAGGCATTAAGGTCGGCCACTGCATTCGTGCCGGCGGCAACGCACAAAAACCTGATATCACCGGTGATGGAGTTGAGATAGAGCGTATAATTATTGTTATTGTCGATGAAATATTCCACTAAGTAATGGTCATCCTGGACGCCGTCGTAGATAGCTTTTAACTTTCCAACCCAGATGATGGTTACCGCTCCGGAGACATCGGTGCCTATTGCACCGATGGCATGGTCGTTAATTCCGTCGAACGAAATAACCGGCTGCTTAACTCTTCCCCACGCCCAGGTTGCCGTAGTATCCAGGGTGCCGTTATTCCCGTCGGCTCCCCGGTCGTAGGCTGTTGTTCCTCGGCCTTCATCCAGTGGGTAGGCATTATCGACCGTAGCTATAGGAATCCCCCGGTAATAGTCTTCTTCTTGGTTAGGGGTCAGGTCGACGCCTTCCTCGCAGAAGAAGTCAGCGATGACACCTTTGAAGCCAGTGCCGGCGCCGGGGTCGTCTGAGTCTCCGAACACTAAGTCGCCGCCATTTGGGAGGGCTATGGCAGTAACAACAGTAACAACAGTCCCATTGTCAATAATGAACCTGACATCGTTCGCAACCGAGATTGACGCTATGACATTATACCATCGGCCAGCTTCCCAATTAGCAATATCAACCCCACCATCTTGGGCAGCGATGCTGAAGTCGTTGGCTCCGCCGTCCTGCCCCTCAAAGTAGAGCTTTCCATCAGCGGCTTTGAAAACCAGCCATAGGAAGTGAGTGGCATCAAGGAACTTTCCCCAAATGTATTGGTCGGTAGTCGCTGCAATGGAGAAGGACTGGTCAAATTTGAAACGGGAGCTTAGATAGAAGGTGGCCGCATTGTCGTGAATCGCCCCCAGGTTGATATTCGAGGTGGCCGTTCCGTCGAAATGAACACCGTCGCAGGTTGTTCCCCGGCGAGCCCCGGTGAAAGCCAAGCCATGGCCGTCGTATCGTGAGCTCGGCAGCGAGGCGTTCTCATTGATTCCCCGGGGCAACCATAACTCCCGGTACTTGACCGAGAATGGTGCCCGGCTTATATCTACCGCCATTATTCAGGCTCCTCCGTGGGATAGCGTTCCTCGAGTTCTACCAGTATATCCTCTTCTTTCTTTCTGGCAATCTGGATATCGAGCAGCTGGGCTTCTATCTGTTCCTGCTGGCTGTTCAGCTGGTTGATGTTTTCCCGGATACTTGCCTTCCTGTTCTCGACATCATCGAGAAAGACTATTTCTCTTTCCTCTTTGGCTGTTAATCCTTCAGGCTCTACCATATTCAGCCTCCTTATATTTCCATCGACACTACGGCGTAGGCTTGTATTGAAACTACTCCGGCGTGGTTACTCTGGTGTATCCGGAATCGACCCTCCAGTCCCTGCGCCAGCTCCCCAAGGTGGTACCGGTAGTGGTAGACTACACCGGGTGTGGCGATTGCCGCTATCGCCGGCACCACTTCGACTATATAGGTTACCCCGCCGGGCAGCGTTTTCTCCCAGGTGGGCGTGAACGTAGCGGTGGCGTGGATGGGGACGTATATATCGACCATGATGTCCTTTATAGTCGCCCCCAAGGCGTCGAAGTTAAACAGGGTGATGTAATTGTTCTGGATGGTGTCCATCGTTACAAAGAAGGGCACCTGGACCAGCATACCGGACAGGATATCGTTATTTTCCTCGACGGCAAAGTCCAGATAGCTGTGGTTGACCACGGTGCCGGCTGAATTATCCACCACCCGGCAGTTGCCGTAGATATTTATGGTGCCAGCGGTGCAGGTGGCGTTTATCGTTATGACAGCGCCGTCCGATGCCCATATATTGACAATACCTCCGGTCATGGTAGCAAGGGTCATATCCCCTATCCAGCCGTAGAAGTTCACCAGGTCGGGAGAGTTGACGGTGACGGTGACGCCGCCCATCAGCGAATAGCATTCTACGAAGTCGACATTATCAGCACCACCGCCGGTGGCCAGCCCGATGGCGGTAACCAGCTTGGTATGGTTGAAAACGCCCCTCAAAGACGTGGCGTTTATCAGCACGCAATCGCGGGCGTAGATATAGCCGTTACCTCCCTGGGCGCCAGTGAGCACCAGGTCCATGAAGGAACTGCCATCCACGTCCTGGCCGTTGAAGCTGATTAAATCGGTAATATCGAGGTGGGCGTAGCCCTTGAAGTTATACCTCTCCATGGCGGCGTCTATATTATGGCTGCCCCGGAGCCGGATGCTGACGATATTGCGCTCCGCAGATATCACCCTCGCTTGAGCCAAGGTGAGGACCGGGAACTGGTACGAACCCAGGGGATACTGCGTGCCCAGCATACCATTGTCGTCAACGTAGACCTCATCCTTCAGCGCTATCTGCTGAAGGTTCGAATATATTTTCTCATCGCTCATATTTCACCTCTCTAGCCGGCGTAGCCCATTCTCACGGCACCCAGGTAAAACTCAAAGGTATCGGTACCGCCGCCGGCGCTCGGCATGTACCAGCAGGGATACATCAGCTGGTCAGGGAGCGTCCCCGCCCCTACTGGGTGGGTGGCCGCCAGAATCTCGTTGATGTAGAAGTTGATGTTATTTTCGTCCACCCTTATCCTGAATTTAACCCTGACATCTTCGAGCGTAGCAAGAATCCCCGAACCCATAAGCAGCCGTGCTCCGCCGTTGTCGGTGATGGTATCTACGGAGAAGGCGGGCGGGAGCGTTACCCCGAATCCGACGATATTATTGGAAACCAGGGTATCGGCCGGGGTGGTAACCAGTCCCATGAACATATTGGCCGCATTGATGTTGGCAAGGTCGTTAAAATATAATTCCCACTCCATAATAAACTGCTTTACGACATGGTTGGTACCCATAAGGGTGGGATTTATTCTCCAGCGGTTGACGCCGGCCCTGCCGATGAGGCGGGCGTTTTCCGCATCCTCGATATCGAACATTACGACCGAGTAACCCACGTTCGGGGCGGTATTCTCCACCACGGCAAGGGGAGTGGTAGCCGGGTGGGTTGGTGTCCAGATGTTCAGGTCGATGGTAGCCGGCTCCCAGGCCTCGTTGATGTAGGGAAATCCCTCCAGAAAGTCGATATCGCCGTGGTCGGTCCTGCCCGATAGCCTCGATATGATGACATAGGCGGTACCAGTCATTATCTGCACCGCGGCGCCGGTGTCGTCGGTAAAGGGTGCGTCGACAGTCAATGTCCATATCACATGGCTCTCGATAACCCTCACTTGGCCGGCGGCATCTCCATCCAGTACCTTGACCAGCATTCCGGCAAAGGAGGGCAGGAATTCCAAGGGGCTGTCGTTTATCTGCATCCCGCCGGCGTCTCCGTCCCTGTCGGTGTAGCCCATGTAGCTTATGAGGCTGTCCGAGAGTGCTTCAAGACTATCGGTGTAAGGGATATACTCCTCCATGTTTGTCTTTGAAGCCAGTCTTTTTAATTCACTTATATGGTCTATCATTCTCAGCCTCCCAATAATACCAGTAGCGAGTCGTCTGCCAGCACCAGTCCCCCTACCTGGGATAGGGTGGAGAAGGCCATATCTCCACTGAATACCGGCGGTCCATGGTTATTTTTGAACTCCGCACGGCAGTGGTAGGCGCACCCGGGCGATAATCCCAGGATCCCGGCACTAAATAAAGAGCCTGTACCCAAGCCGCCCTGCCAGGCGGTAACCATCCCATAGCTCGGGCTGGCTCCATAATGAAATCTTGCTTGGCCTGCCCGGTCTCCCTGAAACGTTACCACGCCGTTGAGAGTAGCCGCACACTCGGTTATACCGGTAGCGGGGAGTATATCGACAATGGGGTTAAGAATACTACCCCATGCGAACGAGGTCATAAAAGGAAGTATAGCTCCGGGTGTACCGGCTCCTGCGGCGTTCCTGGACTCAGCTCTGAAAAAATAGATAGTGCCACCCATGAGTCCTGTGACCAGTGCCGAGAAGGTGTCGCCGGTAACCAGAGCTCCTCCCTGCCAGGGAGTAAACGAACCTAATGCCACAGTACTCCCGTACTGAAACCTTCCCTCACAAGGGAGTCCGCCGTCATCAAGTATCGTCCCGTTTAGAGTCGCCTGCGCCATTACCCCATTCCTAACCTCTTGGCATCGTAAAACTCCGTTTCAATGTCCAGGAGATCTACGGCCACAGCCGTCTGCCTCATGGAAATTTCAATTCCGTATACGTCCGGAAGAGGGCCGATATGGATGGAGGGGTGAGTTACCGGCTGTGCATCATTATAAGTTTTCTGATCATGTAGTGTCCAGGTACCAGCCGGAACGAGAATCTTCCGGATCCTGATATCAATGCTGTCACCCAGGGCCATGGGCGAAAGGTTTATTTCAGCCCCAGCAAATAGGTAGCCAGAAATGCTCAGGCTGGTATTCTCGGTATATACTACCTGCCAAGCAGCACTCATTGCTTTAGAACCGCTCTGAGCTGACCTCTTAAAACTCAAACTCGGCGGCATCCCGCTGACAACGGCCATGATTACCTCCCTTGCTCTACTGTTATTACAAGCCAGTCACCGATGACCGACGCTCCCGCGGGCGGCGCAATTCCAGCAACATAAAGCTCCCGGGCATTTTTCACCCGGTATCCAATAGCTTCGTTCGGCAGAAGCGGCCAGACCTGGTTGATATTAGTCACCGTCCCCTGGGAGTTTCCCACATATAGTGTACCCAGATTCGTGGGCCATCCCTTAAGCTGGAGCAGGAAGTCATCGGGTACAGCAATGTCGGGTAATCTGTAATGGCGACCGAGAACAGGTACCTGCACCCGGGTAGCGATCATGGATTCGGTATTAGGGGGATAACCGGCTACCTGCAGGCTTAATTGCCCGGGCTGACCCGGTTCCATACCTAATACCTGAGCCACCAACTGCTCGATTTCAGCCGAGGTCTGAGCCATGGCAATGAGCAACTGCATGGTTTCCTCGTCTAAAGTGACCGGCCCGTTCTCACCGGGAGCGGCTTTAGCTATTCTGTTCTTTGCCAAGGCTATCGCGGATGCCACCAAGGCGGCACCGGCAAGGACAACCCCGGCCTTACCAGCATTTTCTTCAGCCACGCTGTGCCTCCTTTACCTAACCTCGTTCCTCCACTTCGACCTGGATATCCAAACTACCGCCGGCCGCCATAACGTCTGTCCACGCTATCATATCGGCGAAGAATTCTACGCGGGGTAGTTCAAATTCCTGCCAGTTGGCATCCATGTTATTCTGTATTCGTAAAGGGGGCAGCAAAGTAGGGACGGCGACAGTGCCCAAATTGAGCCATAGTATCCCGCCTGCATTATTCCTGAGTAAGATTTTCTTGGGAATAAAGCTCTTGGTGCCTATTTGCTGGCCGAAGTTGGATACCTGGAATATGACGACGGCAGCTGCCACAAGCGGGTTAGGCTGGTTTACTACGCCACCTGACCTCAGTACACCTCTCTCGAAATCTGTTTCCATTTATTTCCCTCCTTATTAAGCCTTCCCGGCACACACTATAGTCGTGCAGGGGAGGTCACCATCTTTTATTTTATCCTCTGTCTCTTTGTTTAATTCGACGGTGTGGAAACGGTACCCCATGGCAATGATACGGGTCGCAGCCAGAGGGTAGTCAGAGTAGTTCATCGCTTCAAAGGCAGGCCTCTCTTCCTGCCACGTATTGAACTCAGTAGTGACCAATAACGGATCACGGTAAATGATACTATGCTCTATACCGAGTTGGAGGAACTTAAGCTGATGCTTGGCGACTCCGGCAGGAAGGAATATACGAGCCATGAAGATATCATAAGGGAACCATCTCCACTGTCCGAATTCATCACCTTGAAGGTCAAACAAAGAATTGGCAGCACCAGCGGATATTGAGCCTCTAGCCGATACTGTTTGTGCGGCTAGCACACCAAGATCAAGGGCTTGGAAAGGCGGGAGGGTTTCCATGTAATCGACCTGTCGATAGAATACCGCCTTGTAAGTCTTTATCCTGACATAGTAGTCTAGGGCTACTATCGGCTCCATTGCTATTGAGGCTTTATAAGCCCTTAACATCACATCTGCCATTTTCAACACTCCTTCTGTTTATTTTTCTGAGTGGCTATTTCATCTTACTGTGAGAATTTCATATCAAAACTCCGCACTTAGTCACTCCGGTATTTTATACCCTCGTTAATGATCCTGATTTTGGTTTCTTCGTCAAATAGCTCAAGGGCATTACCCAGACCTTCGGCTTCAAGATTCTCTCTTAGCTTCGTTTTCGACCATGAATGATTAAATATCTCCAGGTATTTACGAGCCGCCTCTCCCCGTGCTCCATGATACCATCTATTTTTTTCTTCTTCAGTTAATTCCGAGGGTTCCAACCCGAACAATTCCTCTTCATCTGCCGGAGGCAATTCTCGATATATCTTGAACCATACACGCTCCAGAATTATGAGCTTGTGTTCAGTGGAAAGCTCCTCCGGTTTCCATGTATCCTCATCCGGGCGTTTTGACACCGCCATTGCCTGGCCCACATCCATAACAGCGGCGTTGCTATATCCGTTTCGCCTGAAGATTCGCTTAAAGCGTTCTAATAACTGTTTCAAGGTCGTCCTCATCTATTGTCGCTGCGGCAACTATTTTTATCGGCTTTTGGCGTCGGGGTAAATCTTCTAACGGCGGTTGCCATGTAAGGTCCGCATCAAGACTTACTCCCATTAACTTTGCCGAGGCAATCTTACCGTCTGCGACGTACTCTCTAAATAGAGTCGGCCTAGCTGCCCGGAATAGTAAGGTCGGGGCAAACCCTGATGTAAGCCAAGCGGGTTCTTTCTTTTGACACCGCTCGTGAAACTCTTTTAGCAAAGGTTTCACTTGCTCCGGGTCGATGGTTGCCCGCTGCGTCAGTGTCTCCCCTCTACCGGGCGGCCGAGGGCATATGGGCATACCATCCCGGAATACACCATAAGCCCGGCAAGTCAATGGTCGAAAATCATATATCAAACACCTGTTGTTCGCCTCGAGAAACGGGCATTGGCTGTGCTGTAGTATTCTAAATTCGTCCAGTATCTGCCCGGAATACTGCTTTGCTAACGGAGATAATCCACCATAGAGGGAAATTCCTGCATGTCGCTCCAGTATCCAGCCTTCGGCTGATTGTATGGCTCTTTTCAAAGACTTATGACCTAGTGTTCCAACAGCCGAAACCATATTGATACCTTCAATTATCCTGCACAGGGGAACATTCATCTGACAGCACTTCCCACAACCGGAAATGCAGACAGAGGCTCCAATGGATTCCTCCAAGAGCCCCTGCGCTGCATCATATATCCTGTGCAGGGCTCTTAAATCTAAGAACGCCTGTATCAACTTACTTCCTCACTCCCTTTTTATTTATCGAGTGATCTACCGATAAGTTTATAGTCCTGTAGCTACACACGGGCTGAGACTGATGGCAGTCGCACCGGTCGCAGCCGATCGCGCAGTTACCTGAGCACCGGCAGTAATATATTTGGGGAACTGGCCGCACATGATACGGCTCACATTAGGATCGACGGCTGTCGTGCCCAGTCGGAAACTCCACAGGTGAGTTACCCCTGCTTCCTCGAAGTCGACAACGTGGTCACTTACCGCTGTGACGGTGTCTACATCGCAGCCCACGAACCACGATTCGGTTGCGACCAGGAACTGGTTCACATCCCCACCCCAAGCGCCGGCACCACCCAGTGTTACGGTGCCTATAATAACACCGGCACCGATTGCCGGGTAAGTGGTATATACGACGGTCAGGCCCAGTACGGCCTGCATTGTTCTACGAGTAAATTGGTCAGCCATTTTTCTTATCCTCCATCCATCCTTGAAATTAGCTGTCGGACGGATTTTAAATTATCCGTCCTGGGGCGGATATCAGGCTCCGCCCCAGGCCTCTACTTTTTTCGTTCAGGGACGATAAGGTCGCCCACTCCCGCCTGCTTAGGCGCTGACTGTTCCGGCCGGCTCGAAGACGAAGTTGTGCGGGATAACCCGCGCTGCCGGAGCGATGACCCTTGCTATGATGTTGATGGCGTACGGTAAATTCGGCAACCATATCTGTGGTGACGAGAAGTAGCCATCCTGCTTCTGCCCGGTGGCCAGCTGCTCCAGGTCAAACTGGGCAGTTATGGTACCGGCAGCCACGGTACGCCTGAAGTTCAGGCGGCTGACCGTCAAGGGAACGGTCTCGATCTGGACTCCATACCAGACCACCAGTTTTCTGGTCCGGAGAGCAATGGCAGGAACCGGTACAGCCGCGAATATACTGTACTCTCCACCGACTGCTGCTAAGGGAGTCGTGAGCCACTGGTCAAAACCGGCAGCTACTCCTGCATCCAAAATCGGCTGGAATTCTCTGACATCGATAGACTCGGGGGGTTCTCCACCGCTTTGGGCCAAATAATTCATCACATCGAGGGTTGTGGGTTTGATCCCGTTTTGCGCCGGGACTTCATTCGGGTCCCACACCCCGATGTTATTATCGAAACAAGCAGCTATACCGGCTGCCATCGCTTGCAAGCGGTATTTCTGCCTGTCCGAAAGGGATAAATCCTCCGAGAGGACTATGTAATTCCTTGTGCTCATCAGTGTAAACCTCCTTCTGAGCATTTATTGATATAAGGATTGGTGCCCCGAGATGGTTATATAACGCCGACTGTGTTGAACTCCGGCTCGTAGCTTCTTGCTGCCTGGCGGCCAACCGGTAGGGCAGCGTTTTTCCGCGCAACTGCCTGCCTCTGGGCAAGTATGTCCTGTGCCTGCTTTACTGCATCAGAACCGGTACGGCCCTGGGACTCCGTGCTCATTGACTTGACGATGTTATATACGAAGCGGGGCATATCGTACAGGAAACCGTGGCTGATATGCTCGGTCCACTTCTCCATATTTCTCCACCAGCCGAAAGCACTCATCAGCGTGGCCGGAAGCCCGATACCGAGATAGGTGTAGAAAGATGCTTTCTTCCAGATGTCTTTCTTGGCAATCCTACCATCCGCGATACGCCTGTCATCCCACCACTCGGTAAGGGTAACCGCCCCGCCATAGGTAATCTCACCAATATCCTGCATCCTGATCATTTAAGACACCTCCTTCATTTCGGATACCCACTATCGACCTCTAGTGGGCGGGGAACACCTCTTCGGAAAAGAAGAGGGGGGAACCCTCCAGACTTTTCCCGTCTGAGATGTTCCCCCCTCTTTGATTAATTAAACTCTATGTCAACCGAGAGCTTTTGTCAAGCCCCCAGTGTTGTTTTTTATTTTTTTCTCCCGCTGAGTGCTACCGCGGCGCCTACTCCCAATACGGCAACACCACCTATTATCGCCCATGGTAGCCATGATACACCAGGTGGAACTATTACCTCCGCCAGCTCATCACAGTAGTCACGAAGTCCCTGGTCGGAAACTCCCTCAAGCTCTTCCATAGGAGTCGGTGACCTGTCCAAATACTTCTCGAAGTCCTGGATGGCACCTATGAGAGTTTCTCTACTCCAAGTCTTCTTTACTTCTTCCGATATCGGCTCATGCTGGAAAGGTTGTAGAACGGTTTCCAAAAGCTGCTGAATTGCAATAACTAGCCCTATCGAAGCCAGAATGATAGCCAGCACTGCCCACCAAACCATTCCGGTCGCCGTCGCCGGCGGCAGAGTAGTACGAATCTCAATCCTGTAATCCGTCCAGAACAGCGGGGTTATATCAGTGTAAGCTCGCAATTCGAGTATCTTTCTGCCGTCCTTTTCCATCTCTTCTTTTGCCTTGACAGCCAGTTTCTCCGCCGCCCACTTTGAAGGTGTAAAAGGATCACTGCGGAATACAGCTGTCACTACCTCGGTTTCACCATCGTATATATAGGAAAACGGGTATATGGTGTCCTGTATTAACGTAAAGGTCGGCGGTATTCCGGTGATATCGACAACATTCTCGACACGAACCTCCGTCTCGGACGGGTATTCGACTATCTTTGCCATGAGGTCGTAATCGTTCCCGGGGGCTATTTTCTCTGTTATCGGTAAGTCGATCGTGGCTACGCATGGAACAAACTCCGCCGGCGAATCAGGAGTCCGGCGGACAACCCCGTTACTGATGATTTCATTAAATCCCAGTCCCAATTTGCCAATCGAGCCATATACCGTAACGTTCTCTTCTCGCCCACGGTAATCAAACCCGATGGTAAGCCGTAGGGTATCTCCATAAGTAAGATTCAACTTCCCCGAAGCAGTCGCTCTATTCGGGGTTCCAGCGTTTCTCCGGATAACCTCTAAATTTACCAGATTCATATGAATGCCCCTTACACCTTCGTATAATCAGTAATCCTGAAGTTATCGAACTCAGGCTCTCCGATTACCTCGAGCACGTCGAGGTAATCGGGTGTGAATATGTCGGGACCGGGTACACCCATTATTTTGGCATACAGGTCGAAGGTGCCTGTGCTGCCACCGATAGAAATATCGGCAGTGAAGGTATAATCTTTCCAGTCATTATCTGGCCCAAGGCTGATATTTATGTCCTTCTGCTTCGCCCCATCCTCGTTGAACCAGCTATTCTTATAACCGAAGGACACGTGGATACCTCCATTGATAGCCTGTCCCCTGTACCGGACGCCAAGAGTAACTCTTACAACATCGCCCAGTACAGCCTGTAGTTTCCCAGGGGGGGCTACATCGGCTAACCGCCCAGCATTCCTCGCACCGTGAATTAAAATACCTTCGATACTCATTTTTACCTCCTGCTATAATCCACCACACCGAAATTACTGAATTCAGGTTCCCCCACAACCGGTCCTTCCCCCTCGAAGGCAGCCGCAATAGACTTATCCCCATCCATACTGATGAGAACAGGGTTATTGCTGTCGCTGATACTACCTGTCCATGCGACGAATCGATACCCGGAGGCTGCCTGAGCTGTAAGCTCCACTATAACGCCGGGGGGGTATGTTTCCATATCCGGCTCTTTTAATATGGTGCCGGCCCCAGCTGGCACTACTGTAGCTTCAAGCGTATATTCCTCTGCCGCCTCAGAAAATTCGGCTACGATATGGCGATCCCTATCCATGGTTACCTGTAGCTTATCCGGCCTTCCGGGAACAGTCGTGCACCCATCAATATCGCCAGACCATACTACAAATTGATTACCTGCATCAGGATTAGCCGCTAGAATGATCTGGTCGCCAGAATTATATTCACCTGAGCTTGGTGATATTGAGCCACTTCCTTCTACGGAGGTGGTCAACTGATATGTAGTGGGTCCGAGCCTCCACTCTAGCTTCTGCGATGTGACATTGAAGAAATAGTCGTAAGGAGGATACATAAACTCTTCGATATAGTAAGGGAGGGTGGTACTTACAGATTGGGCTTGGTACAAATTTACCAATCCCCCTGTCAAGTTACTCCAATAAAAGGCAAAAATATAAAATCGTAAAGGTTTACTCCAGCTATCTGGAACATTCATTACGGCAGCTACATTTAATGGCAAACCGTCAGCCTCGGGGTCGGGTGGGCTTACACTACCTTCCCCATCCCATGGATAGAGAGAAATAAACCACCCTGTGGCTCCAGCTGGGGGATTCTTTATTAAGACTTTTACTTCCATAAAGTATTCTGCCTTGCTTTTATTATACGACTTTAATCTAAAACCCTCTAGTATGTCAATACTGTAATACTTATTATACTTATAATACTACTTTTACCAGTGGAATTCGCCACTCAGGTATTTGTCATAATCACCGCGCCGTGTCGCCGCGACGACCTGGTTGGCCAGGTTGGCAATCTCCGCGGCGTGCTCCGGCTCTCCATCCTCGGCTCCGGAGGTGTGATGCGCCAATTCGTGAATGGCGGTAGCTACAGTTTTCTCACCCTTCTCCAGCTGCTCAGGGCTTATATAGATTTCCCCAGTAGAGCGGGAATACATGCCGGCAGTGGTTACCCTGTCACTTGCCGGCGGCAGATAAGCAGCATACACTCTTCGCTTGGCAATTGCCCGGGCCAGAGATAGTGAGGCCTGTTGTGCCGGATACAGGCTGCCGTCTGGAATAGGTCTTACCCCGGCCAGTCTTTGCTGAGACTCTTGGACGAGATTCGCTTTCTGCTCTTCATTCAGTTCACTTGGGTCATATCCCAAATGCCGGACCATGTTGTCATAACGAGATGAGGTAAGAGGCTGGCCTTCTCTGGGGTAAGGTTCACCAGGGAATTCCTTCTCCCAGCACTCCTCACAGATGCTATGGGAATCACCACTGACGCCATGGCCGGGTTTGTACCCCATTACCTTGCGGCAGTACATACAGACGATGCGGAGGGTAGTATCATCTTCCCCAGTCATACTTTTTGCCCTACCCTTACCATAGCCTCTTGAAAAGCCATATCAAGCTGCTCGCGCCAGCCAGAGGCTTCAATTGTTTTAGTTAGATACTCAGGGCTATCTGGTAAATATTCCGTATCTCTTGCCGGGGTGAGTTCAGTCACATTACCCCACATACCGGGGTGCCTCTCATTATAGTGGTTTCGCAACCAAGCCATTCTCTCTGGGAATTTTCCTTCTTCAAGTAGCTCGTTAGGTGCGCACTCACCACACTGTCGACAACAGAATTTACTTAGGGGATCTCCCTCAGTCTTCGCGAGTTTGTCAAGGTCAATGTCAGATAGAGGATGCCCGTTCCCCGGTCCGTAAGAATAGCGGATTACAATGCTCGCGGGTTTCTCCCCGCGCTCTATAACTTTCTTATTCTCTTTCTCGAACTCCTCATAGGGAACGATTGAACCCTCTGTGAAAGAGGTATTGCCCGGGTCCTTGATTTTCACCCAGTATTCATAGCGTCTTACAGTAGTGGAATACTGTGGGTTACGAAGCTCATAATTACGCTTCAGCAGTTCGTCTCGATGGTGCTCTTCTTCTTGCCGGATATGCTTGTAGAGATCGGAGGTTTTCTCATCGCCGGCTCTCTTTGCCTTCCGTCCACGAACAAAGTAAGCGGTGGTTGCTACTTCTTCTTCCTGTATACTTTTAATCAGATCCTTTTTTACATCATCAGCCGTTGGAACAGACGCCGCCAAGGAATCTACCTGGCGGCCAGTACTTTTTTTTCGGTGCTCGGCGAGTATTTCTGCTCGAGATATTTTGTGCCTGCTCCTACCACCTGAGATCCCAGTCTCTCACTTCTGGCAATGCCGGCCAGTATCAATACCCCGACCACGCCCACTATAGCAATTGGCAACAATGCCCTCGAAATACTTTCAATACGTGCAATAGAAAAAGCTATGAGCCCTATAATGAGGGCGGGTATTATTAAAGGAATAACAGCCACCAGAGCCGGCGAGCCCTTCTGAAGAACAATACTCGTCGTCGGGATACCCTGCACCAATCCGACCGTCGGATAAGAAGTATGGAAGCCCGATGTGGCCAAGTTGATATACATACTGGCAAGTTCTTCATCTGTGGGGAGATTTAGTGAGCAGATTTCGAGGTTTACCTTACCTCCCAGGGGAATGGCGGCTTCCATTTCCTCGAGGGCAATTCTCATTTCCTCCACAGTAGAACCGACGATTGTAGAAGGGATACTAAGGCCGTAACCTCTTTCGGGTAACAAATCATCGACCGGATATTCCGCAAGTAAAGCGTAGGCTTCATCAAGTGTAATGTCGTAATGCCGGACCAGTCTCTGAGCGTCACTGAGGGGGATGCCCATCCCACGCTCCTCTCTGGCAGACTGAATAATCATATCGCACCTCCGTGGAGCTTCTCCTAACAGAGATTATGTCCTATGGAGGTGCATTTGTCAAGACTCTTCTTCTTCGACAACTACATCAGGCTCGGAGGCAGGTTCTCTTTGAACTTCCTCGCCCTGTTTATGTCCGCAGAACGGGCAAGCTTCGATTTTATCGAACTCTTCCCGCGGTACCGGCCAGCTTTTCCCGCACTTATCGCAGACCGCCTGAACAATATCCTGCTTTTCCTGCTTTACGTACCCTTTTATCTGGTCCAGAAGTTTCTGCCGTAATTTTACAATCCAGTTAGCCCCGGGGATACCCATTCGCGTAACCGCTTCGACCAAATCAGGTCGGGCCGGCAATAGATATTCTTCGAGTAACCTCAGTGCAGTTATTTTCTCGATATATTCGTAGTAACCCTGTACCGCACCGAAGTTAAGGTTACTGGTATCTGGGAAGGTCCCCTTCCTCACCATTTTCTTTATTTCGTCGGCGGTGTATCCGGATAACCACTCTCTCAGCATTTCAATGAGTTTAGGCTTCCATATCTCGAGGAAATATTCAAAGGCAAAGTGGCTGCCTACACTTTTCAATTGCTGAAAAATTCCTTCTGCCATCTTATTCCCCCATGTGTCCAAGGGCATTACTGGCTTTGCTCACCAAGTCTTTAAAGGCTTTGGCTATCTCCTGCTTGGTTTCGTGCGATTCATCTTCCCGGCGTTGCTTGTCGCGGTGTTCCTCGAGCCGGATGAAAGTCGAAATGTCCAGTATCATATCGTTGCCGTCCTTGTCTTTCATCTGTATAGGAGTATATGGATACTGTGAGTTTTGAGGCTGCGTCTGGATAACTATCGGCTGTCCGGGCTGAACCTGAGTGACCACCCCGGTACTTTTATCGATAAGATAATGCATTCCACTCCCGTTAGGTGCTACCGGCGCCGCTGGTTGTTTAATAATGATCGGATGCCCGGGTTGAACTTCCTGTACTTCACCCTCCGGACTGACAAAGAAGGTAGGCTTAGGATTATTGTCACCCTGGGGACTACTGATTACCATCGGCCGGCCAGGTTCGACTTCTTCTACCTGCAGTCCATCTTCCCCTTGGCGAACCATCCATGACTTTCCCTGTGCCTTCTCCCCCATGACAGTCTGAAAGGCACCGAATATCTTAACTACCTCATCAGCCATGGAGCCCGGTGTTTGCTGTAATCCCGCGGCAGATGCCGTTTTACCTCTTCCAGCTCTTATCTTGGCCAGATCAAGAGCGGAATCAAAATCCATATCCCCCAGCCCTACTCCCACATACACCGGCTTATCATCTTCATCTAAAATATAATCCCTACTCTTACTCTTCTCTGTTTTACCGTCCTCTCTTTTCTCTCCTTCTACAATTGCGGATGGTATTTGACTGGGTATGGGCTGATGCATATACGTTCTCCACGAATGCCACCAGCGATTACGCAGGTCTTGTCGGATACCCATCTCCTGAAAGGCTCTGGCAACCCAATCCAGATCTTTATATTCTCCGCCGTTCCATACATGGTCGGCAGTTTGCTTGATTAGCTCCGGCGGGGAAACACCGGTGATTTTGCCAAGGTGAATAAATTGCTGATACTCGGTTGTGCCCAGCATTTCTTCATCTGTTTCTTCTGTCACCGCGGATCCACCGGATAGCTCTGCCAAACCGGCTTCGGTGATATAATATTCATGGTCCTCGTTCCCCTCGATCAATCCCGCTTTTTCATACCGATCCATCTGGGTTTGAAAGGACCGATATGATCTCTCCCCAAGCTCCTCGGCAATTTTGTTTCGGTGAATCGGCGTAGCCTCGTTACCTTTTTTTGCAATAACACTTAATATCTGCGTCCTGTCTGGCATATGGCACCTCCTTGTTGGCGTTTTCACTAATATATACTTTATTATTAAATCTGTCAACAGTAATTGCCAAACACGTGTAATTCAGATAGAACTTGACAACAGACCTGTGCAGGTTTATCATAGTGGCATGAAATGGCTGGCTTTGATTTCAGAGGTAATTAACCGTCTCCCAGTGGAGAGGCTTTTTACCAGACCGCCTGACAACAAAAAGAACCTGGAGGCGCTGCAGGAGATACTGGGGACAGCTGAGACCGAAAAGAGGGAAACACCTGAAGTTAATCCGGAGGTTGATTCCTACGAATCACTAGCCGAGATAGCTCAAGAAACAAGAGGCTCGGATGTAGCGACTGGGTGTGTCCCATGCTCAATAAGCCATTTCGGAACCTGCGCAGGTTTGCTGAGTGAAGCCATGAGATTTGCGCGAAAAGAGGGTCTAGGCTCCAATGAAGTTCTGGACCGTATTAATAAATCCCTCGACGAACTAAACGCATTAGAAAGAGTTGACCTCGACTCCGAGAAAATTCACTTCTTACCCCCGGGTGAAAAGGAAATTGCCATTAAAGCTCTGAACGCCAGTCGGGCTACAAGACATTCCCTCGAATCGCTTACAACAATTGATGATCTGGAAAGCGTTACCGCCGATGTCCAGACAATAAGAAGAGATGTCGGTAGAGACTGGTACCGGTACCGCTTAAGCAAATTACCCGAGGATAAACTTACCGCAGAAGACATGGAGTTGATAAATGGCGAAGAGGTCCAGAGCAGTTAGTCCGGAAGGCGACTTCGCCTTAGAGATAGACGGCAGAACGATGGTTCCTGCCCAGGAAATTCGCTGTCCGGGTTGCGGGCGCTTCATCGGATATCAGGCTATCGCCTGGGGCGCTGTAAAGATTAAATGTACCAACTCCAAGTGTAAACAATGGATTACTATAGACATTAGTCCGAACTCTTGACAATACCTCAATTTTTGCTATATAGTCAGATTGGTCGACAAGACCAGGAAGGCCAGATTAAGGCCAGTAAGGTCAGGGATTTTGCACAGGAGAATTCAAGATGCCTATCATATCACTCTCAGGTGCCTATACCGCTCCAAAGAGACGCCCCAGTGCATATAAAGCCCGCGATGCCGCTTATACGGTCGGTGGGAACAATGGCTATTACATTGCAGCCCTGCCGCGGCCATACCCGAAGACCGCCCAGCAACAGAGGGTAGCCCGCGTAGCCGATGAGTGCGGTATCCACAAGGGTATCTCAAAGAGTGCCCTGCAGACAGCTATGGTTGAATGTGTCGGGCCGAAGATGCGGAAAGGCGGATAATCCCATCACCGGGATTTGCGACATGGAGAGGGAGTATTGAATTACTCCCTCTCCTGTTTTATACTTTAATCATGAGCAAGAAAAAGAAAAGTGCAATAATACCTCGCCGATGGAATCCCCTGTTCATAGAAGCCAACGCCTACTGCGGTATTAAAAAGGGTATTTCCAAAGCCGAGATGATGGATAAAATGAAAAACTGTATTCCGCAATTCTTTAAGGAGGTAAAAGAGCATGGGGATCAAAATATTCACGTCGAAGAACTGTCCACCGTGCGAGGAAATGGAGGAAAAACTGGAGGAATCGGATTTCAAGGATGAGGTGGAGCTTATCGATATTGAGACCGATGAAGGCTTTCTTAAATTTAAAGAAGAGGTCATAGACCATAGGGATGGCGCCGTGCCGTCAGCGTTCAAAGATGGTAAGCAATGCAAAATTGGCTATGATGAAGACGACAAACTGGTTTTGGATTGCCCCACTGATGAGACAGAAGATGCAATTATAGATAACCACACGGAAGATTTCACAGACGACCTTCCC
>Ga0315547_1000883_pt1 | contig 26019 bp, 28 predicted proteins | sample SalMarSW160240MG_2_FD_202542 | JGI IMG/M metagenome (GOLD analysis project Ga0315547, IMG submission 202542) | Salt marsh sediment microbial communities from the Plum Island Ecosystem LTER, Massachusetts, United States - Salt Marsh Sediment SW1601-240 ...
TCCAACCCGAATCAAGCAGAAAACCTTGTCGGGATGGGCTGCTTCTGCCTGCTCGAAGGCTTCCTCAGCGGTTTCCCCTACGGAATAATCGCCGCTGTCCACCTCAATCACGACATACTCACCGTGGCGTTTAGCCTCCAGCTTCTCTTTGATCTCCTGATAGCGAGCCCAACCCAAGCGATCGAGCTCCTCAGTGGAGTACGAGGTTCGCTCCCTCTTTAGCTGCTCAACTTTTTCTTGCACAGTCATGAAAATCACCTCGCTTTTCTCTTTCCATCCAACATTCTACCACAATATTGTCTTCAGAGCAGATGTGCTCGTTTCACCGGCTCGGGGGGTACTGCATCTTACCGCTCGGGGGGTGCAGTAAATCTTCAGGGGGTGTAGTAAGGCCCCCATTCGATTACTACACCCCCCAGGTCACCTACTACACCCCCCAAGGCCACAAAGTACGCGGAGAACAGCTTCTTAAGGCCTTTAGACACATATTGATTTTCGCTTTTCCTCTGAGATCTCAGCGTCCTCAGCGGTAAAGCTTCATTATGTCCGCCACGTTCTCCATGACATAGTCGATCCTCTCAGTCAGGTTATTATGAACGGCAGCGAGATACCCCTGGCTGCAACGTGTAATTGAGAAATCCCTGCTTTCTGTAACCAAACATCATTTCGCATATTGGCGCGCCAGTTTCTTCAGCGCCGCAATTACGCGCACGACATCTTCATCACTCATCTTGGGATATAGTGGTAGAGAGATCACACGCTCATAGGTTTCTTCCGCCACCGGGAAGTCTCCTTCCTTAAAGCCAAAGGTCTCGCGATAATAAGGGTGCAGGTGCACAGGAATGAAATGGACGCTCGTGCCGATTCCCTCTTGCCTTAATGCCTCGATAAACTGACTTCGGTCGACCGTGAGCTTGTCCGGGACGATCTTGATCACATAGAGATGCCAAGCATGTTTGATATCGGGCTTGACAAAGGGGGTTTCGATAGCATCCAAATCATCGAAGGCTTCGTCATAGGCCTTCGCAATCTCCTCTCTCCTTTTCTGAAACTGTGGCAACTTCCTAAGCTGATGCAACCCCAACGAGGCCTGGATATCAGCCATGTTATACTTATACCCGGGGAGGATCACTTCATAATACCACGAGCCCGCGGCCGTATATCGCTTCCAGGCGTCTTTGCTCATCCCATGCAGGCTTAGGATTCTAATTCTCTCGGCGACCTCCCCATCGTCTGTTGTGACCATCCCCCCCTCACCTGTCACCAGATTCTTGGTGGCGTAGAAGCTAAAACAGGTGACATCGCCGATAGCCCCCACCTTCTTCTCCTTGTATTCGGCAGCCACTGCGTGGGCCGCGTCCTCTATCACCAAAAGATTATGTTTCCTGGCTATCTCCATGATCTCATCCATCTCGCAGGGCTGGCCAGCATAATGCACGGGTATGATCGCCTTGGTCTTGGGGGTAACCGCTGCCTCGATCTTCTCCACATCGATGTTGAAGGTATCCCGCCTGATATCGACGAAGACGGGCTTCGCCCCAACGTGGAGGATCACGTTGGCAGTGGAGATGAAAGTGAAAGGGGTAGTAATCACCTCATCCCCTGCACCAATTCCTGCTTCTACCAGCGCCAAATGCAGCGCACCGGTGCATGAGTTGACCGCAACGGCATGCTCGCTGCCAATATATTGGGCAAATCCCTCCTCGAACCTCTTCACCTTGGGACCGGTGGTAAGCCATCCTGATCTCAGGGTATCGGCTACCTCGGTGATCTCATCCTCTGAGATCAAGGGCGATGAAAACGGCAGGAATTCCCTTTTGCCCTTCGCAGGCTGGGCCTTTGCTGCCGCTTCCTTGGCCTCAGCCTCATCCATAATGTGTTCGGCCTCCTCTCTACTGATGTAACCGCCTGCAGCATGATGGTCTGCCACAAGCTCCCGAACCTTCCGCTCTCGCTCCTCTGGGGTCATATCTATCTCCTCCTCTCCGGCAGCTCATTATACGTTGTACGTCCCTGGTTGCCTAAAGCCCAATCTTGCTTGAGAACATCCTTCGGAAGACTGCCTGAGGAAGGATTAGAGCAAGGATCTCCAAGAAGATGAGCTTTACGTCATAGAACAAAGATCTATTCTCAATGTAGTGCAAGTAGAGCTCAAGTTTTATAGGCATTATCTCATTGATGTAAAACCTCTCCTTATCCTCCGCTTGAGCGAGCAGGTTCTCCTCGTTTCTGAAGTGGACGGTAGCAGGATCAGTCATCCCTGGCTTGACCGCCAAGATCTTCTTCTGTTCATCGGTATAGAGCTCTACATATTTAGGAACTTCGGGCCTTGGTCCTACGAGACTCATCTCCCCTCTTAGGACGTGAAAGAGCTGAGGCATCTCATCGAGCTTGACCTTCCTCAATAGCCTTCCTACCCTAGTCAGCCGTGGATCGTCAGCGCCGGTTATCAATGGTCCCTTTTGTCCTGCCCCAACCTCCATCGTCCGTAACTTATAGATATAGAAGGGCTTTCCATTCAATCCCACCCGGAGTTGCCTATAGAGCACAGGCCCCTTCGATTCCAGCTTGATAAGAAGGGCCACCAGTACCAAAAATGGCGAAAGGAGTAAGAGACTTATCGATGAGAGAATTACATCAAAAGCCCGCTTTGTGGCCATTCTTTATACCGCTCCTTAGTCTATTTGATCGCTTTCATCTCGTGAGCTCTACGTCTTCAATCTTTCGTTTCAGGTGCTTTCTCAAGATGACAAAGTCCCAAACGCCTTTGAGAAAGCCCAGGCCGTAGCTGAAGTGAATTGCGCCGAAGGCTAGGGGAAGCAAGGGCAAATAGAGCAGACCTTTCTTGAGAGAGATGATCAAAGAAAACAACAGTGAAGATGCTAGATAGGAGACCGAAATCATCCCCAGGGCATAGAGCCCCCACAGGCTCCAGATGGCCGATACGCCACTCCCAACCAGACTAATGACGAACGCTGTAGGTACCACGTGTCGCCAGGAAGCGGGTAGTCGGTGTTTTTGAATAACTCGAACTTTCCAGTAACCGTACTGAAAGTATTGAGACCAGAGCTTGTGCAGGGAAGGCCGCACATAATAATAATATTGAATCTGTGGGGTCAAATAGATCTTGCCTCCACCTTTGATCAAGCGATAGTTAAACTCGTCATCTTGATTGCGAATGAATACTTCATCGAAGAAACCTATTCGTTCGAAGACTTCTCGACGATAAGCACCAAAGGCTACTGTATCGACGAAACCTTTGTAATTCCCAGTCCTAAATCGCGCATTTCCTACTCCAAAAGGCGAGCTGAGGACAGACGATATCGACTCTCCAACTAAACCTTCGCCAATGTTGCAAACCACCCCCCCAACACAATCGGCTTCAGGGATCTCGGAAAGCGCTTTGACGGACTGTGAAAGAAAATCTTTATCTATATGGCTATGGGCTCCGAGTATCACGATGATATCTCCCTGCGCGGCCTTTACTCCAATGTTTAGTGCAACCGGAGTTACCAGCCGAGGATTATCCAAAAGCTTTACCGCCGGGTATTGAGCCATGTATTCCTCTGTGATTCCCCTGCTCCCGTCGCTGCTCATCCCATCGACAACGAGGATCTCAAGCTTGTCCGAGGGATATGAATTCCCCAGGATAGAGTCCAGGCACTTACCAATTGTGGCTTGCTCGTTTCGGGCCGGAATGATTACGCTAATCTGCGGCTTCTCAAAGTTCATGCAGCCTCCCTGCTTTTTTATATAGAAAAAGTACCATCTCTCTCCTTAACATAAGCGGGTTTACCTAGCCACGCGGTGGACCATTCTTTGCGACGCTCGTGAAATCCACCTGGGACATGCGGTGGAGAACCTGCACGAGTCTAGGAGCTAATCTGTACTAAGTCAAGACCTGATTCTGGCAAGGTCACCTCTTGATTGATGTAGGTCCATGGCGCGAGAGAGATACCCCAACGCCTGCCTATGCCTATTCGCACGCAGACAGGCCGTATTGCTCACATTCCCCACCCCTCACAGCTCCTCCTGGCGTAATTTCTGATGGTGTGCAGTTTGTGACTTGTGTTTTCTCAGCAGCGTGTTTTCGGTGAGCCCCAAAGCCCGCACATAATGCTGCTGCTCAGAGGTCAGTGGAACAGTGAACTCCCACTCTCCATGTAGCTCAACAACCAGCACTCCTTTGAACTTCGTTGTCATCATGAATGATGTCGGTGTTTGGGTAGGCTTCCTGTCCCAGCCGGTAGGACTGAATCTGTCCGCTTCAGGTATTGGCGCATCACGTGCTCCATCAAGTTCCACACCAACAGGGATGTCAGCAGAATGAAGCCCAGCACCTCAATACGGTCCGGTCTCTTCAGGAAGATGTCGTTGACAATCAACGGATCCTTCAGGAACCCAAAGTTGCGCTCGATCCCCTGCTGCTCTTTGTAGGCCATGAGCACAGCAGTCGGTGAATGAGCCATCTCTCCCTCAGTGGAAGTATTGGTGAGAAGGACGAAGCAGCCCGATGCTTCCCTGATCCGTGCTACCTCGTCCGAACGCTCAATTACCTCTCCGTCAAGAACGTACCTGATCCGTGATACCTTACGCTCTCCGTTCTTTGGCGGTCTGCCTCTAGCATACGTCACCTTCTCTTCCATCCGGCAATGACAGGAATGGTAGGGTGTTTTCTCACCACGTGTCTTGTCGTTGCGCAGTTTCTCTGCCGCCGTCTGGGCATCCTCACGACAGAAGTACTCCACTTTGCTGGCCTTCTTTAGTGCTCGTTCAGCCCTCTCTCGTGATTCTCTCAGCCGGCGCTCAAGTTTCTTCTGCCGGCGTTTGTCATGTGCGTCAGAATGCACCACTACCGCTCGGTAGACCTTCTCTTCAATGGTAACAGTCATGTCACACAGGCGATACTTCGCTGCCTTACGTGTTCCTAATGGCAATGCTTTTGTCTCCACTTCAGTCCACATGCCTTCCCACACGGCATTTAACACTACCCGCTCCGTCTCATTGTAGCTGAATGGCAGCCGGGTGATGAACAGATTGTCGCCCAGTGCTTGCAGGTTGTTCGGCGTGACCATCGCTGAATCAGCAATGTAGACGAATGCTCCCTCACCAAGGCCATGCTTAGCCATGTACTTGGACAGGTTCGTCAATACAGCATTGTTGATTGTCTTGTCCGATGTGTTCCCACTCTCGCACCCTCCTACGATTGGGATGTTGTGATGAATGCATAACATCTTCACTAGGAACTGATTAAGATCAGGGCGGTGATCCTTGCTGTGCCCCTCTGTCACACGAAGCTGATCCTCCTCGTTGGTACAGAAGATGTAATCCCCCCACACGCTCACCGAAGTGGTGTCAAAGTGCACATGGCACATATCCATATCCAACGGGAATGACCTCGCCGCACGAGATGTAATCCCCCCACACGCTCACCGAAGTGGTGTCAAAGTGCACATGGCACATATCCATATCCAACGGGAATGACCTCGCCGCACGAAACGCTACCTGCGAGAAGAGCTGTTCTGTCCCCGCAGCGTAGATGGCATCCATTGCCCTTCCCAACGTCGTGTCATTGAATGCTGGAGCAGAGATGTTCGTACCCAACAGCAAACCAGTATCCACTGACCGGGCGAACCTCTCTAATCGATACAGAGGACTCCTTCCCGAAAGGGTGCCCAGCACCATTAACTGCACTACCGTCCCTACATCAAGAGCCATCTGGGTGGGAACAGCAGCATTGACCACATCCGCAAGTCCAATCCTCTTACAGAACTGAGCCACAACGGGAAGGTGTCCCACTTGAGTGATGTTCATCTCATCAAGCATCGCCTTGATATCGCTCATCGCTTGCATCTCCTTTGACCAGGGATCTATTGACAGCCTCTTGTATCTTTAGTATGATACAACTATGAACAAACGTCAAGTGTCAATCGAAAAGGAAATCACTAACGTCAAACAGACTCTACTGAACCTCGGCCACATGCATCCCGGTTCCCTGTCGCAGCAAAAACGATCAGCGCGAGGCACTTACCACCAACTGAGCTACAGTCATGCAGGCAAGGGACACACCAAGTACGTGCGTCCTGAGGATGTCGTTGAAGTGAGACGGGAGATCGAGAACTATCGGAGATTTCGTGATCTCACCAGAAAATGGGTTGAGCTGGAGATCGAGTTGGCAACGCTCAAGCGCGGTCAACGCAAGTCAAACAGGAGGACTACGGGAAAGGAGCAATGACACACTCGGTGAACCGCTGCAGACAACAGCCTACACCAACCTTGAGATCACCGATCAGGAAAACACCGGAAAGCTGTCTCTACGGGTGGGAAATGTGAGGTATTGATACATACCAAGGGGCCGACTTGATCTCTTGTTCAAACTCCACCGGACTGACATAGCCAAGTGCCGAGTGCAACCTAGCCAAAACGCTACAGGATTACAGACATCGGTGAGTTGCCGCGCTCTCGGCCGGATTGTCCTCACGACCATGATCTCTCTGGTTGAGTCCATCACGATGAACAACTATCTCATCCAGTAAATGGAGCAAGAACAAGACCAGAGAAAGGAGCGCTACCGTGAAGGGACCCATTCCGATAAGTGTTGAGACCAGTCCGGAATATCCAAGGCTAAGTGAGAACAGAACGAAGAGCGAGTAGAAGCCGACAGAAATCGCTGTCTTCTTGTGCCGGGCAAACCAGATTTGCACGAGCTGCAGGAGAAAGCCCATGATGAGAACACTCAGCATGGAGATCCCTACTCCGAAGTTTGCGTAGACATCACCGTAGAAGACCGAAGGCGCAGTAGTCGTAAGTGTCGAGTTCGGGTACATCACATCCGCGACGTAGGTTTTTAGGTCAAAAGATCTCGACCACAACAGGTTCCCAACAGAGTACTTCCCCTGGGCATCGGGGAAGGCCAGGCCATAGAGGAAATCATGTTGACTCGGGATGAGCTTGTAGCGATAGAAGAGTGTCGTCGTTTGCGTTATGGTTAACCTCCGCAATGAAAGAACAACCATACGAGATATGTCTTTGCCAATCGTTTCCCTAGATATCCCGGACCTTGACGTAAGAACGAAGAACGCCGTGAGAACAAATACTGCTAGCATAAACAACGATATGTAGTGCTTCATCCGAAAGCGTTTACCTACACCTATGGTGATCGCAACTGTGACAAAAAACCATGGCAAGATGGCGTAGATGCGGTTCCCAGGGTACTGATACACGTACAGCAAGAAAGCCCCCAGTGCCAGGCAGAGGACACCCCACAAGACCCCTCGCTTCCTATACCACTTTAGAAAGGCGAAAACTACGCTGAAAGGTAACAGCGTATTAATGACAATCTGGTATCGATAGAAGTGGGGGATAAGTTGACTCGCCGTTTCTCGTATCGTAGCAATCTGTACGCCCGAGCTGCCACCTCTGATGAGGGCAAGAAAGGGATTCACCGCCACTTCAGATAGGTAGAGCAGGCAGACAGATACTCCGACTAGAACGACGAACCAACAAAAGATTATGTCAACTGCCCCCTTGCCTTTGTCAGTTAAAGGCGAATGAACAAGTCTGAGCAATTCACTGCGTGGACTGAACTTGAAAAGCACATTCGCAAGGATACCCCCAAGTGGGAACAAGAGACACGCAAGCGCAGTGGACAGCAGATAGGTCGGTTCCTCGGCGCCTCTCTGCAGAAACACGATGATGCTCCCGATGTAGATCATGACCATATGTGCCAGGAACCACATGAGATGGAAGGACATGACCTCAAGCGTTCCGATACACAGCTTCAACAACACAAGTGAGAGAAGGAAGACACAGCCAGAGACAACAATGAGCGGTGCGCTGGCCCCAGAGGAGCCCCAGTCAACCAGCGGAAGGGCAACGCCGATCACAACGCCGATGCAGCCAGCAGCTGCCGAGAGAAGGAGAGACCGTCGGCGCTGTTTCCGGAGCGGCACGGACGCAACCTCCTTCTTCCACCTTTGAGGGCAACCATGGGTAACTCCAGCGCGCGGACTATTCATGAATCACCCTCAAGGATATCGCTACGATCGTCTCCGAGCCCGTTCATAGTTTGCCTTCAGATGGTCGAGTATCGAAAGCTCCCACACCATGCCGCATTGCATGCGCTATTCTACTTGCCATTGCCACATCGGGGGGGGTATCCAGCCTGAAGAAATATGTCGATCGGCTCACGCCAGTTTCAACCAATGAGTGATAGTAGTTTGGACGATCCCGGATTTTCAGAAGTATTCGGACGAAGTCCTGCGGTCTCTCCGCAACGAGAAGCTCTTCATCCTCGAGAAGCTTTCGTACCTTCTCATAGCCGGGACAGCGTAGAATGATATTGGGTGTTCCCAGTGCCATGCTTTCAAGCAGCACCGTAGAATAAACGGTCACGTGAAGGTCCGATGCGACAAGGAGCTCATATAGGCTGACGATCCCATCCTCGACTGGGAGAACCTGCGGCCTACACGCGAGCGCTCCATAGGCCCGTCGCCACGTGTCCCTCTCGGAAGGATGGATTTTCAGACACAACTTCAGACTCTCTAACTGAAGGTTCGAAAGCGCTTCGCAGAGAAACGAGACCAAGCAGTGAACAGTGGTCGGCTGCGTGGTGACCGTCACAAGAAAGGCGTCTTGGGCAATTCGTAGCTTCTCTCGCACGATAGATCGAAGTGCGCTCCGCTTGTCCCCATCCAATGACTCCAAGAACGAGTACATGCGAGGGGAGCCGACAACAGCAATATCGCCCTCCGCATACAACGTATTCGATCCGAGGATTGCGTCCCTCGCCGCTCTTCCGTGGACAAAGATGCAGTCCGGTACCGGTTTCTCGCCTTGGTACGATTCCGGCACGTAGTACGTATATCCGATCTGTCCGAGCTCAATCGCTCCATGCTGCAGTTCGAAGACCGCCACACCCTGACGTTTTGCCATCAGACTGAGGGCAATGGAACTCGAATCATAGCTGGCAATCCCGACAACGGCTTTTGGTCTCAACTGTTGCATCAAGCGTCGCGCAGCATGCGACTGCACAACAATTCTGCGACTCTGCCGGTTGAGGAACGAGACGATCTGGTTCGCAAGTTGTTCTCCCTGGATTCCATCGAACTTCGCATCCTGACAGCATGCTGCCGTCTTGTCGATGCCTTCTACCCGCGGCCGCCGTGCGAGCATTGGAGCAGTGAAAAGTGCCGACGTCAAGTACCACCAGTCCAGGAAAAGGCATCCTTTCCGGTGCCAGAGGGAGATGCGATCATTCGCATTGAGCGAGGGTTTCTCGATGATGACGCTGTCCGAGAGCAGATGTTGTCGGATAGGATCGATGAGGATATCCCAAGTGTCGCTCTTCTTATCGAGCCGCTGACAGAGGCGCGAAACAGGGACAAACATCACCTTGCCGCGGAGCGTTCCTCTCAATGCAATGAGGCGCGCCGCTGTGACCAGAGCACGCAGCAGGAACACACCAGCTCTGGACACGAAGCACCGGAACTTGCGTGCGAGCCTAAAAGGATTCGATAGTCGCGCGCTTCCTCGAGGAACGCTTGGGTCACCGGGAGTGTTGAGCAGTGAATCAACCAAGCCAAGGAAGAATCTATACCGCACAAACCACCAAATCGGAAGCCCACGCACTCGGAGGTCGTAGACACCGCAGTGTGTCTCGAGAAACCGGAGGATCTCCACCGCCTGCGTGCGCACAGCCTTCATTTGCTGGCTCCACCTGCTAGAATCCAGGCAATCGCAGCCTGCTTTTGATTCACGACACCCCGTCGGCTGGCTTCTTTGCACGTCTTCCAAGTGTCCGACGATCGCAGGACTGTCTCTGAGAGTCTCATGATGCTCCGGTTCCGTTCCTTGGCCTTCACGAACTAGCGACCTGCTGTATTGCGCTGGCGACAGTCTGTAGCTCGTCGCGTGTCAGTCCCACGGATGAAGGGATGGACAAAGCATCTCCGTATAGCCGGTTGGCTATGTCCTCTCCCAGGCTATGGCATTCCAGGAATGGCCTGAGCGATAGGATAGGATGCCATAGCGGCCGGGTCTGAATGCCCTTGTCGGCGAGTCTTGCCATGAGACCGCGACTGTCGGTACCAAACCTGCTTGCATCAACCAGTATCGTGAAGAGCCAGAAGACGCTCAGAGCCCACGGGGCTTCAGTCATCGGTTCGATTCCATCTACGTCAGAAAGCAGTTCGGTGTACAACGCTGCGGTTCTCCGTTTCGTCTCGATGTACTCCTCCAACCGCTCCAACTGGGCACATCCGAGAGCCGCCTGGATGTTGGTCAACCGGTAGTTGTATCCAATTTCATTATGGACATACTCTAAGGGATCATCCTTGGCTTGTGTGGTCAAGTATTTCGCTCTCTCTGTCCATGCCTGATTGTCGGTAACGATCATCCCTCCACCGCCGGTGGTGATGATCTTGTTGCCATTGAAACTAAAACAGGCGATGTCGCCCAGGTGCCCCACCATACGGCCTTTGTACTTTGCTCCCAGACTCTCGGAGGCATCCTCAATAACGGGTAATTCGTATTTGCGCGCAATCTCTACTATAGGATCCATGTCGCAAGGATGGCCCAAAATGTGCACTGGCAGAATAGCTTTGACTCGTCGGCCGGTGGTCTTGTTGTAGAAAGCACCGCTGCGCCATTGGCACTCCTTATCCAAAAAATCTACCACCTTCTGTGGATCCATCTGCCAGTAAGTAGGTTCGGCATCTACAAAGACGGGCCAGGCTCCCACGTAACGAATTGCGTTGGCCGGCGATATGAAACTAAGAGTAGAGACCAGTACTTCATCATTCGGTTGGACACCAGCAACCAGTAGAGCAATGTGCAACGCAGCCGTACCGTTAACCGCAGCAACTGCATGTTTTGTACCGACATAGGCTGCTAATTCTTGCTCGAAGCGGTCTACAAATGGGCCAACAGAGGACACCCAATTAGTATCCAGGCATTCCCTGATATATTTCCACTCATTGCCCTGAATCTCAGGCACACAGAGGGGGATTATTCCTTTTGCAGTGGGGGCTCCAGGTTCAAATTGTGTAGACATCCGGCCGATACCTCCCTAGGTGCTGCTGTAACCATTCTATTGTACGCCCCAAGCCCTCCTCCAAGCTAATGGCAGGCTTCCACCCTAACACCGTGCGAGCCAGTGTATTATCAGCAAGCAGACGATCGACTTCACTCTTGTCAGGGCGCACTCGCTTTTCTTCACTCACGATATTAATAGGTCGTCCAACTGAACGAATGATCAGCTTGGCTAAATCGCCGATGCTAATCTCGCGCCCGGAGCCTAGGTTGATGGTCCGGCCGATTGCTTCCGGTGTTGCGGCCGTAAGAATAAACCCATCCACAGTGTTAGTCACATAGTTTAAATCACGAGCGGGGTGAAGATTGCCCAAGCGTACAACGTTGCCTGTCAGGCACTGCGTGATAATCGTGGGAATGACGGCACGAGCTGATTGCCGCGGGCCAAAGGTGTTGAACGGGCGCACAGTGACTACTGGCAATCCAAAGGACAGGTGAAAGGCCTCAGCCAGTTTATCAGCGCCGATCTTCGTGGCTGAATAAGGAGATTGCCCTTGTAGTGGGTGCTTTTCGTCAATGGGAACATATTGTGCCGTACCATAGGCTTCGCTAGTTGAGGTGTGAATCACCCGCTCTACGCCTAGCTCACGCGCAGACTGTAGCACGTTAAGAGTTCCTTCGATGTTGGTGCGTACATAGGAAACTGGCGCATAGTACGAATATGGAATACCGATCAGCGCAGCCAAGTGGAAAACTATCTCTCTATTGTGCATCGCCTGACGAACACTATCTCGGTCACACACATCGCCAGCAACTACTTCAATATCGCTGCAAACCGGCGATTCATCCAACCAACCCCACGACCCAAGAGCATTGTAATGCACAAAAGCCCGAACACTGGCGCCTCTCTCCACCAATTGTTCCGTGAGGTGACTTCCAATAAAGCCACCAGCACCTGTTACCAGAACTTTCTTGCCTTCCCAATTCACCGTTAGAAACTCCCGTTTTGAATGTCTTCCTGTGCTTGATCATAATCGGCAGGCTGGCCAATGTCCAACCAATACTCCACAATTGGGAAACTCGCGATAGGCCGCTGTTCCTCCAGCAGCCGCTGGATGAGATCGGTCATGTCAAAGTGCTGACCATTCGGAACGTAGTGATATACTGACGGTTCCAGTAGATAGATGCCAGCGTTGACAAAGAAACTGAGAGAAGGTTTTTCAACCAGCTCTCGGACGAAAGCCCCATCGCTCTCAATCACTCCATAGGGCACCTTAAGATCATACTTGCGCACTGCAACGGTCAGATCAGCCTTATGCTTTTGGTGATAGGCTAACATGGCACGGAAATTCATTTGTGTAAGGATATCGCCGTTAATAACCAGCAGGGAAGTATTGGGCTTCTCCATCAGGCCAAGAGCGCCAGCCGTACCCAAAGGACGGTCTTCATTTACATAATTGAGCCTAACACCGAAGTTGCTTCCATCACCGAAGTGAGCAGCAATTTTTTCTGGCTTATAATGTGTAGTAATGGCGATCTGCTGAATACCTGCCTTCCGCAACTGCGCAATAATCTGTTCCATCAGGGGTCGGCCACCTACCGATAGCATCGGCTTAGGCACCTTTTCCGTTAGCGGACGTAAACGCTTGCCTGAGCCTCCGGCCATGATCACTGCTGAAACCGCAGTTTGATCTTCGGAGATCAAGTCACTCCGAAGTAATAGATCAACTACTCGTCCATCTGCATCCACCAGCGGAAGATGGTTCACAAGAAAATCCCTGCTGTGGTCCATAAGATGTAGTGCTTCCGATGGAGAAACCCGTCGTGACGCGACTAATGGATTTCGGCTTGCTATCAAAATGGACGACTCTTCAAAAGACACTTCGTTTAAGATCGCTCGCCTAATATCTCCATCAGTCAGAACCCCCACTAGCCTGCGGTCACCTTCACATAGAAGCAAAAGGCCCATTCCCGCGGTATCCAAAAGCGGGATTGCCTCCATTATTGAGACTTGCGGTGAGATTATGACCTTCTGCAAGCGATTTTTAGCGTCAATTTGACTCATGCTAACACCTTTCTCGTGGCCTTGCAGGATTTCCAATCACTACTTGACTATCGTCAACATCCTTTACAACCACAGCACCCGCTCCGATTACTACACCTACCCCTATCCGTATACCTTGACGAACTACAGCACCAACTCCGACGTGCGTTCCGTCTCCGACTAGCACACCACCAGACAATGTGGCACCTGTAGCAATATGTACATGATTACCTATGATGCAATCATGTTCAACAATAGCACCGGTGTTAACAATAACGTTGTCACCCAGTTGAGCCCCTGTGTTGATTACTGCACTAGCCATAACGGTTGCTCCCACTCCTAAGGCTGCAGAGGGAGAAATCACCGCACTGGGATGAATGGCTGTGACTGGTTTCATGCCCTGCGTCAATGCACATTCATACAGGCGTCGCCGTGGCTGTGTGTCTGATGAGCTTCCCAATCCCACAAAGAAGTGGTGAATACCGCGTCTTCTGAGTACAGACAGTTGCTCATCACTACCCAAGGCTGGAACCCCTAATACCGATCTACCCTGGAGTTCCTCCTTGGGGTCAAGGAAACCAATCAACTCGTACTGACCATTGAGTTTCAGTATTTCTATTACTACTTTGGCATGACCCCCTGCCCCCAACCCAACAACCGGTATAGACACTATACCACCTCACTCGGGATTGTAAGCACTTGATATCTGGCATTTTTGAGCCCTGTTTGAGCCCCAGATCCTTCGCTCTATCACTAGACATCGCCTCTCCTATCTCCTCATTAGACCAGGTCTGACCATTCGAGTTCTTCCTCTGCCATCACATCTCGTGCTAACGATCGACCAACCACATAAGCTATCTCATCTGGACGAATGCCTGTCCCTGGTCGCTTGAAGTCAAGGTCTTCTAGCAGTAGCCTTTCACCTTTCCTCATATCACGCTTTATCACTATCCGTCGGCGAAGTGCTTGCCGCTTCTCGATTTCTGCCTCGCTGACTGTGCGGGCTGTGCTGCCCAATGCAGCGGAAATATTCCGCCCTTCTCGGACAATAATCTCCAGCTCGCTGGGGTCCGCTGAGATGGCATGATCCCAGCCCTCCATGTTCTTGTTTAGTGTGAAGTGCTTCTCGATAATGCAAGCTCCTAAAGCGATAGCGGTCAAGGGGATAGCTACTCCCAAAGTGTGGTCACTAAAGCCTACTGGCACGTCAAATGCCTGCTGCAAAGTCGTTATGTTACGTAGATTGATAATCTCGTACGAAGGAGGCGGATAGATAGATATGCAATGAAACAATGCGATAGGACCAGCCCCACCGTTTCGCAAAACACTCAAAGCTCGCTCGATCTCACCAAGTGTAGCCATGCCGGTAGACAGAATCACGGGCTTTCCCTTGCTCGCGATGTACTCCAGCAAGGAAAGGTAATTCACATCCATGGAAGCAATCTTGAAGCCCGGTACTCCGAGAGAGTCAAGCATGTCAACCTCTTCGGGGGAGAAGCAACTCGACAGGAATGTAATTCCTTCTTCTTGACAATAGACCGTCAACTCACAGTGCTGTTCCTGCGTAAGCTGATACCGCTCAATTTGGTCCGCCAGATGTGGCTTCCGTCGATACTCTGCCTTAGAGTAAAGGGAGGACTTCGACCATGATTGGAACTTGACGGCGTCAGCTCCACATGACTTAGCGGCATCAATTAGACGTTTAGCTAGTTGGATGTCGCCGTTATGATTAGACCCTATTTCGGCAATGATGTACGGCTCCTCCCCAGGTCCGACCCATCGACCAGCTAGATTCAGTTTCTCCATATCTCCTCCAGTTCTGAGCAAGCAACGTATGCCCACCAAACAAGTTCAGGTACTCGTAAGTTTAGAGCTGATACATACAGGTGCATCACACGAGGCGACTCCATCGAAAGGCGAAATTCCTTCACATAATTCCGCGCTGCTTCAAACCTCATTCTCTGTTCAGGCTGTAGATCTGGCACGCTATGCAAGATCAGCGAATAATGTCCCAAGACCTTTTCCGTAGCGAACATCACCTGATCTAGCGTAAAGGGTGGCAGGATGCGAGCCGTATTGAGCGGATATTGGCGATAAAGCATCCTGGGTATAAAATCAAAATTCAAGCGTGCTTTAGAGAGCCAAGCACGAGTGATGAGGAACCAATCTACCAAGGTGCATGTATCGGGGATCGGCAGACACTTGTGAAGTATCTCGGAGCGGTAGGCTGTATTTGACAAGCCAAACACATTCTTTCGCAGTAGAAGTGTTTCCAAATTTACGCCATCGGGCGGCCTAAAGATAACACCTTGATCTTCCCCGCGCTCGTTGATTACGCGCATCGCACAGCCAACGACGTCATACTCGTGTAAAGCTGCTCTCGCTGCTGCCACGCGCGTCGGATCGAGCACATCATCGCTATCGGTGAAGATAACAGCAGGATACTGGCTCAGCATCCTTTGAATTGCTTTCTCACGGATCCTCGCGGGGGAATTACCCTTGTCTGCTAGCACCCAGTTCGCGGATGGATCTGCACCTATTGCTTCAACTACATGGTTAATGTCGAGCTGATCAATGCCAATCCAGATGTTGAAGTTCCAGTCAGTTTGCGCCAAGACAGATTTATACCAGGCAGGAAGATACCTCTCCACGCCTGGGTATACTGTAGTGTATAGAGCGAACTGCTCAGTCAATAATGGAATTCTCCTCCCCATACTTCCGACGCGCTTTTTCTGCTCGCTCAGAGAGCATCGTGAGCACTTCCCCAAAAGGTCTCGTCTCGCTGCCCGGCAACCGAATCGGTGTCTTGTCTGATATAGTCAAACCATCAGGGTCCTTATCGAGCAATACTACTATGTCAACAAGGCGCGGCCCGGCATCTCCAACTGGAAGTTCTGCATATATGCGCCGAATCAGCTCTAGGTCTACTGGAGCATCAACTGTCAGAGAGTAGTAAGGGCGATTGACTTCTGGCGGGGCTTCAAGTACTTCGCAATGAAACTGATCTGGATCAAAGGCATACAGCATCATATACTCACTCTGCCGGGGATCTGGCATAGAATCATGCAAACGGGACAACATTGCTGTCGACATGACTTCAGCTGTAACCCCGAGCGGTAACCCATTTGTGCGTGTGTAGTCAGCACCAGTAGCGATGTGACGTGCAACCATCCGATCAATCGTCTCTGGATCAGTTAATACATTGTCTCCCGTAACTCGGATAATCAAGTCAGCCTTATATCGCTCCGCCGCAAGAATGAACCTGGAAAGTACATCCTCCTCGTTTCCTGCCACAGCTCGCACTCTCCATTCCTTCGCCAAATCCACCAGGATGGCATCATCTGGATGAGTAGATGTGCATATCACGATCTCATCAATAGTCTTCGCAGCACGCAGACGATCAATCAAACGTAACGTCATCGGCTTGCCATGGATATCCGCCAGAGCCTTTCGAGACAACCGAGCAGATTTCATCCGAACGGCGATGCAAGCAATCACCGTCTTGCCAGTATGCGTACTCATTGCACCTCCTCTTCCGCTAGACCATCACCGTTCTCGACGGACAGCAGATCAGCTAGAGTGATAGTACCAAACTGAGGGATATCATGTCGGCTTTGCCTCCCGATAATTCGGGTAGCCTCAGCAGGCATCAGGCCAGATCCTGCTCGCATAAAGGCAAGCATATCCTCAGTGAACGTTTCTCCTTTGCTGATCGAACGCACAGCTACAATCGTCTTCTTCATTGTGCGTCTGTACTTGAGTTCTGCTGTTGACATTGGCTCTACCGCTCCATTGCCAATGGCAGCATCAACATCATGCACCATTTTAACAAACCGCGTCAAATCCTCAGGATCAAGCGCTGCCTCATAATCGGTCCCTTTGCGTGTACGATCATCACTATAATGCTTCTCCAACACAGATGCACCCATACTGATTGCAAGCAATGGAAGGATAAAGCCTAATTCTGAGGCACCATCAGTGTGATCTTGATAGCCTACACGGCAACCAAACAAACGTCTAAGGGTCTTTATAAAACCTAGGCGCGCATCCTGCGGAGCCGTCGGGTAACCCTGATAACCATGCATCAGAATTACGTCCATTGCGCCACGATCATACAAACGAAATACTGCTTTTGAAATCTCATCAAGAGTAGATCCACCCACGGCTAGACTGACAGGCTTGCCGGTGCTGCCAACAGCATCTAACATCCGTGGGTTCGAAAGATCTGATGAATGCAATTTCAACACATCAACATCTTCGTTCATAGCCACTGCTAGCGAGTCCCCATCGAAGACATTGGCCCAAACATGAAGGCCACGTTGCTTCGCGTGGGCAATGATAACTGGCCACTCCGCCAGAGGTATTTCCAAATGCAAAGCACCTTTATAATTGGAATGGCGAGGAGATATCAAACATCTAACTGAAAACATCTGCAACTGAATAACATCTACTTCAGCCTCGGCAACGATATCTACCAGACGATGGGCTAAATCTAGCTTCCCCTCGTGCGCGCAAGCCATTTCCGCCACAATACAGGTTCGTTTCTGCCGCAGCTCGCCTGCTGGGAAAAAAGTCATAGGCACAAGTCCCTCCATTGCACATCAAGATGCAGTTCTCACTCAGTCTACCACAGAATTGATCTGCAATCAACTATGGAAAACCCACTACCTGCTGTCGGCGAGCAGTTCCTTGACTCTGGTGACCAATCGCATAACATACTTCTTCCTTGAGATAGGCAGCATCAAGTTAACAACATCAGTGACCTCTCATTGAACCTCGATGCAAGATGGTAGAGATGCCGACTGTCTTGGTAGCAAGGTAGAACAACGGAGCGCAGAGAACGAGAAACATGCCTACCTGCAGAGCGCTTGTCCTAAGATCCTCAGACAACGCCGCCGACGGAGAGACGTGCAGGATGTTTGTCGTGATTGCAATCATCGCTCCACTGTAGAAGATCGGCAGATACAGGAAGAGAACTTTGCGAAAGACGCCAAGACGAGTCGCGAAGAAATGCTTGTAGGTCACCAGGAGAATCGACGCAGAATAGGCGATGTAGGTCAGTGCGGTAGCTGTAGCGACTCCGGCAACGCCAAACTGCAGCCTGAGTGCAACGTAATTCAGGCCAACGCTCAGCCCTATTGCAATTAGCAGCATGCGGAGGATGGTACGAGTTTTGCCAATCGCAATGAGGAAATTTTGGGAAATCATGATAAGAGACATGCCATGCATGCCAAAAATGATAATGTAGATGGCGTTTAGTGAAGGCGTATATTCCACTAGATAGTGTCTTATAGGTAGATGCACAAGTAGGAAAACTCCCCCGATTAGCACCGGAAGGACGTACGAGATGATCTTGGTTGGTTCGTCTAGCAGCTTCTCCAACGCAGAAACCCTGTGTGTTTCACCGAACCGTTCGAGCAGGGACGGAAACACGGTCTGTCCTATGGCCTCAGGAAGGAAGTATAGAAACGCGCTGATCGTCATCGCAATCCCATAGAACCCGAGATCAGCCTTGCTCAGGAAGACTAGGATCATGACCTGGTCGATTCCTGTCATGACCATGTATGCGATAGGGATCAGTGCAAGAGGTAAACCGGTCCTAATGAGTGTCTTGGCTCCTCTCCACGTGATCCCCACTGGGGAAGGAACTGGCGAAAAGGAAACCAAAAGCGCTACAACACCGAGATAGGCACAGGCCGTACCGATGAGCAGTCCGAGCGGTCCGAGGATGCGCAAGAGGATGATCCACAACGCTGCACTCGCTAGCGCCAAAGCGATCCGTGCACAGCTGAGCAAGGAGAACCGCTTGTTCGCTCTTAACTCAAAGACGTAGAACTGAAACCACTGTACTCCCAGTACGGTGACAGCGGATGTCATTAAACCATAGCGGTAGAATCCCCCGCTCTCACGCGGGAAGACGAAGGATGCCCCGAGGATCGCGACCGACACTATTCCAGCTAGGAAAGTGGATACCCAGAACGCATTGCTTCGGATCCCCGAGATCCCGTCGCTCCCGCCACTTCCCCGCAAATACGGAATCGTTTTACCCATGGCATTGCTGACACCGAGATTCACGTAGACAGCATATCTACGGATTAGATCGAGACTCCTCCATATCCCGTATTGAGTCGGAGTCATCATGCGGGGCACGACAATGCCTACGATCGTTAAGACCAGGAGGTTGAGTGAGTTCGCGAACAGGACCCATGAGGCGTCTCTGGTGAGCCTGGCTCTCTGACTAGTGCCAGCGCTTACCACTGTTCTTTCCTCGATCTCAGAGCACGACAAGCAAGATGCACTGCTGCTTCCGCAGCTGGATCCTGTACCCCACGATGCCGTTCGCGTCCGGCAGCTATTGAGAACATCTTGAGAGATAAGACCTCAATGCCCGCGACGGCGGGCCGACACCCAAGAGGTTTTCTCATTCGACCAGATTGACTGTATTGCCCGACTTCCGATACGCCCTCTGGCAGGCAGCGCATGTAGCGATCTGCACTAGCGAGAACCAAAGAGGCCATGGAAACTCCTGTCAGCGGGAGGCCATAAGATAGGAGTTCCTTGAATAAACGTTTAGAAAATGCTGAGAAATGTAACACATGCTTAGTGCATAATCGATAAGTTTCCCACAGGACAATACCGCTTGCACTAATCACCATCCCCAAAGTATTCCCCTTGCCCCTAGATGCAGAAGATAGAGGAAAGCAACTGCAATCCCTAATTTGCTAAGAGCATTAAGAATCGAATAAAGAGCATACTTTGAGCTTTCACGACTTGCTCTCTTAAGCGCTAGAATAATAGTGTAACCTGCTTGTGTAAGGAGAACGAGGCCACCGATTTTCAGTAGAATAACAAATTCGGGGGTCAACCAATTTATCAGGAGCGATATCGCAACATACCACATAAATGAAATTAGAAGAATGACTCCTATTAGGCTAAGGCCGATTGTCGAGTAGAATTCGACCAGATTTTCTCGCCGTCTATATTCGTCAAAGTATCGGATAATCGCGCGATTCAGCCATTCGAACGTTATAGAAGTCGTTATAGAAATTGTAGTTATAGCCAGAATATACAAACCATATTGTTCTGGTGTCAATAGTCTTGTGTAAATAACGACCGCTGCTATTCCTGTTAAAGCAGGGATAACTCTAGCAGGAATGTAATACCCAAGATCTTTAACTATCTCTCTTATGGGTGAGACATTCTCGTTCCTAGCTTGCCCGTTATCATTCATGGTGTTCTCATAAGTTCATTTAAAATCCTTGAAAAAGATGGGGTCATATCTGAATCTTTGGCTTCCAGTCTGCCTTATGACTCCATCTGCTTGCAGTCGCTATCTGGATTTGCTTGATTACATAATCCTGCTCTTTTCCCGTGAGCTCGGGAAAGCCAGGAAGCGAAAGGACTTCCTGGCTGGCAAGCTCAGACTGGGGGAGATCACCCTCACGATATCCAAGTTCCTTGAAGCACTCTTGCAGGTGCAGTGGACGCGGATAATAGACAAAGATGCCGATCCCTTGTTCTTTGAGGAAATCACGTAGCTCATCCCGTCGTCCATCCAATACGCGAACCGTGTACTGGTGGAAGATGTGCGACCGATCGGGAGCTCGATACGGTATTTCGATGCCTTGCACGTCTTGGAGCAGCTCATCATAACGGGCGGCGACTCGCTGTCGCGCGGCGGTCCACTCGTCAAGGTGTGGCAGTTTAACACGGAGGATCGCGGCCTGTAGAGCATCGAGTCGCGAGTTTACCCCAACCATGCGGTGATAGTACTTCGGTCTGGAGCCGTGTACGCGTAGGATGCGCACGCGCTCGGCGAGAGCATCATCGTTGGTAACGATCATCCCGCCATCGCCGTAGGCCCCCAGGTTCTTGGTGGGGAAGAAGCTGAAGCAGCCGAGATCGCCGATGGTGCCGGCGCGGGCCGAAGGCCCGGGTGCGTGGTTCGTAGTTCGTGGTTCAGTGAGTTTATTGGGTTCGTGGGGCTCATGGAGTTCATTGAGTTCGTTGGGTTCATTGAGTTCATCGCCCCGTGAAGTAGGCGTCTTAGTCGTGATTGCACGGGGCAGGTACTCGGCGCCAATGGCTTGGGCGGCGTCTTCTACGACTGCGATGTTGTACTCTTTGGCGATTGCCATGATCTCGTCCATATCGGCCATCTGACCGTAGAGGTGAACGGGGATGATGGCCTTGATGCTAGTTCGTAGTTCGTGGTTCGTAGTTAGGATCCGGCGGACGTCAGCCGGGTCGAGGTTGAATGTTTTGGGATCGATATCGACAAAGACCGGGGTAGCTCCTGCGTTGTGGACCACTCCTGCGGTGGCGAAGAAGGTGAAGCTAGGAATGATCACTTTATCGCCAGGGCCGATCCCCAGGGCTCGGAGGGAGAGGAGAAGGGCGTCGGTACCGCTTGCCACTCCGATCGCGTGTTTCACACCCACGTATTCGGCAATCTCTTCTTCGAAGGCCGCTACCTCCGGACCAAGGATGAATCGACCGGAGGACAAAACACGGGCTACAGCAGCGTCGATTTCGTCTTTGATATACTGGTACTGGCGCGTCAGGTCGAGAATGGGGACGTGAATGGGGTTCATAGGGTTCCTTGGGTTCGTAGAGTTCGTGGGGTTCATGGGGTTCGTAGAGTTCGTAGAGTCTGTTGGGTTCATAGGGTTCATTGGGTTTTCAAGCTACTCGCCAGTTTCTTCAAGCAGCTCTTTTAGTGACTGAATTGGAGAACGGTAGCCGCCTTGGATCATTCTACTCAAAACAGCATCCGCGTCTCCAATCGAGAGCTTCCCTTCTTCAACGAGCAACTCCAACATCCCCAGAGTCCCTGATATTTTCACGCTATGGTCTTGCGCTACTCGCCGAGCTTTGCGGTCGTCGCTGAAGAATACTAAATTCCGTTCCTTAGCAATAGCGATCCCGGCAGCTTCTCCATAGCCGACTATGTCCAGAAGGTTTCTAAAGAGAGTCCGTTCCCTTTCGCCCTCAAGCACCGCCAGTTGTGCCCAATCCGTTTCGACGATTTTATCGGCCTCCTCAAGAAAATCATATCCAGCAGCGATCCCTTTCAGAATCTCTTCATGTACCTGGGAGGGAATAATGATTTGACCATGAATCTTTTCGAGGAGGTTTGTCCGATTGGCCCACGCCAAGTTGGACAGAACAGTGGTATCAACCACAATCATCGAAGTGCCTCTCTGGCTCGCTTGGCATCTTCTTTGATTTCCTCCTTACTCTCTGGCCCCTTTAGAGCAACGCCTCTGGTCCCCAAGACCTCCTTCATCTCCTCCAAAGAAATACCGGCAAGATCAGCGGCCTTCCCCAAGGAGACTGTTTCTTCCTTGTATCTCTTGATAGCGATCTCTGTCCTGTATTCGGGATGGGATCTAAGGATATATCGGACGCCTTCATCGATGACCTCTTGTTCGTCTCTATATAAAGCAAGATCGACAAGCTCCTTGGGCTTGATTCCCCTTACAGCCATATTATCTCACCTCTCTTTCTGGGTTCGTAGAGTCCGTTGAGTTCATGGGGTTAGCCGCTCTCCTTTAGGTAGGTGATGAACCGCGAGATCTGCCTGGCCGCCACCTCTGTCTGTCCGTATATCTTATCGAATTCTCCCTGGGAAATGTAATCCTGATCAAGAGCTGTATAAAGCTGACTCTGCACCTCTGCCGCTGATCCTTTGGATATGAACAGGAATTGGATGAACTCTTTGTTCGAGTGCCTGGAGAAACCCTCCGCTATGTTGGAAGGGATGGAGATAGCCGCCCGGCGAATCTGATCACGCTCGCCCCGTGGAATAACCCCAGAATCATATATTCCACGGGGTAAAGCGTAGTCGCGTGCAAATGCACCGTTTGAACAAGCTTTGTAAACAGCATTTGCTACATCGCGTGCTTCCTGCCACACCTCCAGATCCTCAAACCGCTTAGCCGTCGTTATCTTCTGCTCCTCAACTCAACGAACTCAATGAACCCAACGAACCGGGTCAACTCTACGAACCCAATGAACTCAACAAACCCTACGAACTCAACGAACTAACAACCATCCCATCCTCTTTCCTGTACCTCCGTCCTCACGCCACACAGAACTTATCCTCATCTTAAATCAAGGATTGGAATCTATTTCGTCTCCTCCGTCTTCTTTAGCCATTTCCGAATGAAGCTTACGAATAAGGTTCGCTGCGGTGTCATAAGCTGTGCGAGCCTGTTGCGAAAGCTTCTCCGCCAAGCTGTGTGTGAATTCTTCAAACTCGGTTGGGTAACGCGATTGAATCGCAAAGTAGCTCAGTTCCGCCAGCGCTCGGGCTTCTAAGCCAACATCAATTGCCGAAGGAAGCAGGCGGTCTAACAGGGCCAAATCATGAGTCTTTGAGAAAGGCACTCCGTAAGCTGTAAGCAAAGCTTTCAGCGCTTTCTCAACCGTTTGCTGAGCGTGGTAGCAGACGATATTTAACGGGAAATCCGAATCCTTTATCAGGATCTCAATGGCTCGCAGATCCGACTGAGCTTTTCGAAGCCAAGCCTGTGCTCGCTTTAAGGCTTCAGGTTGCATAGATAACTACTCCCTCATGCGCTGCAGGGTAGGCCACGGTTCCTGGCAGATTCTTATCACGTTCCCACTCTTCTGGTCGAAGGACAATCAAGTCTTTAGGGGCCGGAAGGTCGGCTAAGGCCATGAGCAAAGTAATCGCAACCTGATGCCTAGGCCCTTCAAACGGCAACACCACTAGAAGATCCAGATCGGAATTGGGCCCCGCCTCACCGCGGGCCCAAGAGCCGAACAAAATCACCCGCTCTGGCTGAACTTGTTCAAGGATCTGTGCAAGAGCATCTAGGGCCACCTTAGGTACCTTTTCTGCTCCTTTAACTCGGGATCCCATAGATCGCTTTTCTCCTATTCTGCCTGCTCTATCCTATCTTCACTAATTTGTTGATAATTCCGCTTACACTTGGTGCAGATTGTCTTTCCGTCTTGAAACTCTAACGGTTGTCCACATTCACAGACCCAGCCATGAATCCGTGCCGGATTTCCGTAAGCGATGGCATAGGCGGGAACGTCCTTGGTCACCACGGCCCCGGCGCCGATGAAGGCGTGCTCACCGACCGTGTGCCCGCAGACGATGGTCGCGTTGGCCCCAATGCTCGCCCCTTTCTTGATCACCGTTTTGCGATATGCCTCATGCCCTGTCGGAAAGCCAGAGCGCGGGCGATCGACGTTGGTGAAGACCATCGACGGACCGCAGAAGACGTCTTCTTCGAGCGTTACTCCCTCGTAGACCGAAACGTTGTTCTGTATCTTGGCATTGTCCCCAACAGTAACATTTGGCCCCACAAGGACGTTCTGTCCCAAGGAGCAGTTCTCGCCAATCGTTGTCCCTTTCATCACATGTGAGAAATGCCACACTTTTGTCCCTTTGCCGATCTTTACGTCATCATCGACACAGGCAGACTCGTGTACAAATACCCCTTCTACCCATGGATCCTTGATCTGCACCGGCTTTCCTCCTCTTTCCATCGACCTTTGTGCCGCTTCCAACACGCGTACGACTCGCAGGCCGTCAATGCCATCGCTCATCGGCGATAGTCCTGTACGCACGCTCTCGATGAATGTCTCCGCCATCCTTCGCAGGGGCTCTTGTGGATCGATCTGGACTCCCTGTACATCGCCGCGCACCGGCCGGAATGTCTCTTCAACCCTCTCGGCTCGCTGATCGAGTAAGACAAGCTTCTCCTTTTGCATATCGTCATAGACGGCCATCTTGCGCTCGCCAACCACACTAAGCTGGCGCGTTTTTATCGGGTCGAGCCAACTTACGTGCACATGCCCGAGAGAGCCGGAGGCGAAGCGCATGGTCAGGTAACAGACGTCTTCGATCCCAGGCTGAAGATAAGCCCCGCCGTGGGCTGCCACCTCGGCCGGTTCTTCACCAAGGAGGTAGAGGATCACCGAGATATCGTGCGGGGCAAGGCTCCACAGCGCATTCTCTTCGCTGCGAATCACTCCCAGATTGAGCCGCTCACTCGTTAGGTGAAGGAGTTTCCCCAACTCGCCTTGATCCACCAGGTCTTTCAGTTTTCGAATGGCTGGGTGGTACTCGAGGAGGTGGTCCACCATGAGGATACGTTCCTTGCGCTTCGCGATATCTAGCAGTTCCTCTGCCTCGCGAGATGTTAAAGTGATCGGCTTTTCGACAAGGACGTGCCTTCCAGCAAGGAGGGCCTCACGCGCTAAATCGAAATGGGTTACGGCAGGAGTCGCGATGACAACGCCGTCCACAGCTTCGTAAACCGGAGCGGGCGAAACTCCGATACCCGGATAGATGGCAATCATCGCCTCGCGCCGGGACTCGTCAGGATCACAGATGATGACGTTCTCGTTGCCGAGCAGTTCGCAGAAGACACGCACGTGGTTCTTTCCCCAATTTCCAGCGCCGAGGATAGCAACCTTGAATGAGTTCATTGAGTTCGTAGGGTTCGTTGGGTTCATAGAGTTCCTAGCCCCATAGGAATATCCCAGTGATGTATGATTCACCCCGTGAAATACATGGGACCCCGACTATTTCAACGGGGCGAGCGGGACTAGAGATTCCACGGGGCAGGTGTTCGTGGAGTTTGATGGGTTCGTTGGGTTCATTGCTTCCAATGGGGCAAAGCCCTACATCAAGTTGTAGCATAAAAATCAGCTCCCATTAGCTCTTTAGGTTTTCGCTTTCCCATCCCCACAGCCTGCTGTGGGATTCCTGACTGCTATCTTAAGGTATTCCATTCATTAACTGCGATTTTATGACCTATGACCTTCTCTACTTCCTGGACCAACATTCGGAGTTGCGGCACGGAGTATTCAAGATTAGAGGGGATTGCCATGCGATGTTGTTTGTAGGTCATAAAGTGATGCCGACCTCCAGAGAGAGGACCATCAAAACCGAGCCGACG
>Ga0315547_1000885_pt1 | contig 25975 bp, 43 predicted proteins | sample SalMarSW160240MG_2_FD_202542 | JGI IMG/M metagenome (GOLD analysis project Ga0315547, IMG submission 202542) | Salt marsh sediment microbial communities from the Plum Island Ecosystem LTER, Massachusetts, United States - Salt Marsh Sediment SW1601-240 ...
TTCCAGTTTAAGCACGCTCAAGCGGCTGTGGAAAATAGAACAAAACAAGAGGGAGAGGCTGTTCTTAGAGGCGGCCTCTCCCAGGGAGGTCTAATGATAACCCACCGTCAAGAAAAGTATAGCACACCAGAACCAGGAGAAGCAACTGGTCAAGTCTACACACCAACCTATACGCCAGAGGCGCAGTTACAGGCACTAGAGCACATAGCCCAAGCGTTGGAGAGGGTAGCGACTATCTTGATTGCTTGGGATAATGGTGCGAGGCCGCTAAGCGTAAGGGTAAGCAATCTTAAGTATTTCTAAAGGGGGAATGATGGCAAGCAAGACGAAGGCTCATATAGTCTACAAGCTAGAAGACGGCACTAAGGTTCCTGGAGTTACTACAGTTCTAGGGGTTCTGAACAAGCCTGCTCTCGTGATATGGGCAAACAGGCTTGGTCTTCAAGGGATAGACAGTTCTAAATACACGGACGAGATGGCACAAATAGGGACACTTGCTCACCAGATGATTCTTGACTACTTCAAGAAGGCCGAGACAGATACGAGCGACTATTCTAAGAACCAGATTGACCTGGCAGAGAATTGCTTACTGTCATTCTGGGAATGGGAGAAGAAGCACGAGATAGAAGTAATCTTGGCAGAGCAAGCATTCGTGTCAGAGCTATATGGTTTTGGTGGCACGCTAGACTGTTTCTGCAAATTGGACGGAGAGCTAACCCTTGTGGACTTTAAGACAGGGAAGGCCCTATACCCTGAACACGAATACCAGGTGGCAGCTTACTGCCATCTACTACAAGAGAACGACTATAAGGTAGATGGCGTAAGGATATTGCGCATAGGCAGAGACGAGACAGAGGGCTTTGATGAGAGAGTGATATATGATGCCCAGATTGGTTGGACAATCTTTCGTCACTGCCTTGGAATCTATGAGCTTCAAAAGAAGAATGGGAGGGGGAAATGACTGACCTAGTTCAATGCTACAAGTTAGCTCGTCCTGATGGGTGGGATTTCTATTCTGGGAAGACTATCAATTACAGGGGCGAAGGGATTTTCCCACATATAGTTGAATGTCCGAACGCCAACTCCAAATTAGGCGTATGTAGCCGTGGAGTAATTCATGCAAGTATCAAGGCCAATGATTGCTTTGTAGGTGCCAAGATTCCTTGTTCAGCATATAAGGTCGAAGGTTTGCCTAGGTGTGGCACTAAGGAAAAATACGGCTTCACCGAATTGACTGTACTTAAAGAAATAGCTGACTTAGACAGTCTGTTCGGTTGGCGATATGAAGAAGCGTGTAATCCCCTTAACCCTCTCAGGCAAAAACGAAAACCTACAGAGAAGCATTTGGAACTATTAAGGCAGTGGGCTTCTGTCTGGGCTTCTGTCGGGGATTCTGTCGGGGCTTCTGTCCGGGCTTCTGTCTGGGCTTCTGTCGGGGATTCTGTCGGGGCTTCTGTCCGGGATTCTGTCTGGGCTTCTGTCGGGGCTTCTGTCGGGGCTTCTGTCGGGGATTCTGTCCGGGCTTCTGTCAGGGATTCTGTCTGGGATTCTGTCTGGGATTCTGCCTGGGATTCTGCCTGGGATTCTGTCAGGGCTTATATTGGTTATCTCTTTGGCTCTCTTGTTAAGAGTTGGAAATACATCAAGCATGAGCCTGGTCAATATCCCTTCCAGCCAGCCGTTGATTTATGGAAAGCTGGCTTAGTTCCATCCTATGACGGAAAGACTTGGCGACTTCATTCTGGAAAGAAGGCGACTATTGTTTATGAGGCGGACGATGACTGACCTGGAGCATCTGGAGCATCTTGTACTACAGGCAAGGGATATTGGGCTGACGGAGAAAGAGATTGCCCGCTACCTATTGGCGAGGGAAGAGGAAGTACAACGTATTATCGAGATAGAGGAGGCAACATGCCAACCATCAGGCAAAAGCTAACAATCCAATCAGTCCAGGAGCCCAAGTCATTCGGCACGAAGGGTGGGCAGAAAGTTGAGTTTGTCTGTGACACTAAGAAGTGGGTCACGTTTAGGAAGGCTTTGTTCCCGTATATTCTTGTTGGCGAGATAGATGCCGACACGGAAATCAAGGAAAGGGAAGTTGACGGGAACACCTATGTGGACCGGATAGTGAGTCAGGTTTACATTGACGGAAAAGGCGTTGCTTCACAAGCGCAGCAGACCTACCGCGGCGATGGAGATTCGCCAGAAAAGCGGGCGTCTATCGAGGCGCAGCAAGCGGCTGAATATACTAAGGACTTGTGGATTGCTGGTAAATTCCTAGACGATTCGCCCGAGGTCAAGGCTCTGAGAACATGGGTACTGGCACGCCTAACACCACAAGTTTCAACAAAAGCTGAAACCTCCAAAGGGACTGAAACTAGCGCCGTTGCGAAGCCGCCTACCAAAGCGGCCGTACCTGTAGCGGGCGCCGGGGAAATCACCCTGGCAGTCCCGAAAGAAGGGATGCCAGAGGGAAAACCAAAGGCCAGGCGAGATCCGATGATACTCAAAAACTATACCCAACTCTGCAAAGTATGTAATGAGGACTTTGGCTTACAACCGAAGGATGTATTGAAGGAATTGGGCGTTAGTGCCCAGTCTGAGATTACCCGGACGATCCCAGAGTGCTACATGCAGATAGCAGCCGTGATGGAAGGGCCAAAGGAGCTCGCATGACATGGAATGAGTTAGTTAAGGAATATTTCCCTAACGCTACAGACGCAGAAATTGACGGCATCCTTTGGGGACATACAAGTTTTCCTGCGTTCTGGCGTATAGGAATTGATGGCGATACCGCAGAAGCCTGTTGCAGGAAACAACTACAGGAGTTCAAAAGCGCCGTCACAAAGGAGCAAGAATGAGCAAAGGTAAATTCGTAGTTGTAGGGAAGGGGAAAAGGTTACACAGAAGATATAGCCAGTGGTACACATATTGTGGGTTGGGCCCACCAGACGACGGAATATATACACGTAGGAATTATCCTAAATGCAAAAGATGTGAATTGTTGTTTCAAAAAGATACAAAGGAGCAAGAATAATTGACTGCCACTCTCTATTCCTCCTTTCATTGGGACGGGGCAGTAGTCGGCCTTGAGCAAGTTGGCTACTTCCCCACTATTTGAATGATGAACACTGACCGAGCCTATAAACGATTCCTCATGCAACAAGCCAGGAAACGCTTTGAGAAAGTGTCCGAAGCGCTAGCAGAAGCTCTCTGTGAGCATGATAAGGAACTGACAGTAAGGCAGTATGATCCTGCAAGAATTAGACAAAGGATAGGAAGGAATTGAAACAGGAGATGCCGGATGGCTAAAGAGATTCAGTTTGAAGGGCAAATTTGCCCACACTGCGCTAGCCATCTGATCCTGAAGGAGGGACGATTCGGTGAATTTCTCGCTTGTCCTGAATTTCCACGTTGTCAATTCACCAAGCCTTTGCCGAATGGTGAAATGAACATTTATTACCCTAGTCCTTATTGTGACAGATGCAATCACACGGGTCTATTGCCGTTTCGCAAAGACGACAAAGTAATACCTAACGCCTATTTACACTGTGAATGCAAACAGGAACTAGATGACCAAGTACAAAAATCACAGACCCGAAAGGATAATCTAATCGACTTCCCTTGCAGTGCTGCGTGGGTGACTTACTACGCCAGTCAACGCATGACTCCTGACTTCCCGCCAGACTACTACTATCCTTCGCAGAAATTCAATGAGCTGGACGAAAGGATAGATAAGCTCCAGGGAGCCAGCCAGCAAGAGGATCTGAATATGCTCCGAGGTGAAGTGGCATACCTTAGACATCGAATCAGTGAGCTAGGGAAACCGAAACCAACACAGAAGCAGCGCAGGCCAAGTGAGGGAGTAGCTTTATGAGCTTACCAAAGGTCACCGAGGACGGCATTGGTGGATACCTATTTGATTGGCAGGACGAGGGTATCAAGATCCAAGCGAATCGCCTGAAAGTTCACGGCGATGGCCGGGTCATAGGCGAGATCGTAGTCCTAGCCAGCAAGGAAGGCATCAAGCACCCTCACCTTCACCAAGCGCAATTCAATTTCTCCTCCACTACATCTCGGGAGAGGCTGGCACGCTCCCTCGAAGGCCGTTATGGAGAGGTAGACTGGCACACTATCCTAGAGCAGCTCTGTGTTTACACCCTGGAACGGGTACGCCAGGGTGAGCCAGTCTTAACAATGTGGTCAAACAACGGCTATCAACCGCCTCAATTTCTATTGGAGCCGCTAATTATACAGGACTACCCCGTAGTGATCTATGGTGACCCCAGCTCATTCAAGTCAGGGATGGGGTTGTATGTTTACGCAGCTCTATTGCTACCCTGGACCGACAACCCCCTAGGACTAACACCCCAAGCCAAATCAGTCAATGGTCTGTATCTCGATTGGGAAGCGGATGATAAGACGACACGCTGGCAATTAACACGGTTAGAACGCGGGATGGCTCTCCCGCCTATGCCACTCGTTTACCGCCGATGCAGTGTACCGCTCTGCCAGGATATTGAAGCCGTGCGGAAGGCTGTTACGGATAACGGTAGTGAGGTGGTCATTATAGACTCATTGGGTCTCGCCTGTGGCGGCGAACTGAAAGAAGCAGCTCCCGCCATAGCCTTCTTCGCTGCGCTCAGACAGCTACGCGTAAGCAGCTTAATTCTGGCGCACCCAGCCAAGAATCCTGAGATCAAGAGAAAGACAATCTATGGCTCAGTGTTTTTCGAGGCACAAGTACGCTCGGCATGGGAAATCCGAAAGATTCAAGAGATTGGCGACGATCAGATAGACGTGGCTCTGTATCACCGGAAGCCACCGCCATTTGACAAGATTCAGCCGCCTATCGGCCTCAATGCCAGATTCACTAGGGACACGATTGAGATCAGTCGCCAGGAAGTGAAGAGTGTGCGCGAGTTTATTGCCGGCTTGGGGACGCAAGCACAGATTGAGTCGCTTTTGTCCCACGGGCCTCTCACCAAAGACGAGTTAGCCGAGGACCTCGATGCATCCAAGGCAAGCATCGATATGGCGATCACTCGATTAAAAAAGAAGGACAAGGTGGTACGCCTGGATACGGGTGCTTACGGCCTCAAAGCTAATACTATAACAGGTTTAACAGGGTGTTAATAACAGTGATAGGCCAATTAACACTAACAGGGGGGGTATATATATACCCCTGTTAGTTAAGGTGTTAATTTCGGTGACATGACGTTGACAATTAACCTGCCGTTCCTACCTCCCAAGGCGTGCTCACCCAACTGGAGAGGGCATTGGTCTGGGAAGGCGCAGGCCGTCAAGCGATTCCGGCAGGACTGCTGTGCCTGGATGGTGTCACAACGGAATACTTTGAGCGGTTTTACGCCATTCCGGGAGTGTAGCATTGATATCACTTTTCACGTCCGGGACCAGCGATATGTGATGGACGATGATAACGCCCGAGCCACGTTGAAGGCTGCCCAGGATGCACTCATTGACGCTGGAATAGTGGAAGGAACAAGTGATCGGGGTATCAGGATCAGGTCCATTGCCTTTATACCCTGGTCGGAATTGGCACCAAGCATTGTGTTGGAGATCCACCCATGAGCGACTTCTTGAGACGAATTGAGGAGAATGTCAGGACGGATGAAAAGGGGAAGTTGATTATCGAAAGTGAGGGAGAAGTCATAACCGTGAATCATCGTAGTGGGGTGTTCACCATAGTTCACAAGGAGAAGAAATGAAGATATACATAGCCTCACGCTGGAAGAATCAAGTCAAGGTCTTGGATTTAGCTGACCGACTGGAAGGTGCTGGCTTTGAAGTAGATGCCTTCTGCCGTTCAAAGGATGGTAGATATGCTTTCCATTGGAGTGAGTTTGTTGATGACGAGGCAGAGCTAGAGAATTATGATGCACTTTCCTTTCTTTCTGACTCCAAGGTACAGAGGGCATATATAGAGGACAAGAGATGGTTAGATTGGGCAGATACAGTTGTCATGCTTCTGCCATGTGGCCGGAGCTCTCACCTAGAGGCTGGCTATGCTAAAGGACAAGGGAAGCTACTGTATATCTATGGAAACTTTCCTAAAGGTATGTTTGATGTGATGTATGGGTTTGCGGATGGGCTATTCAGAACCGACCAATTCAATGAGTTAGTTAAGGCGATTAAGGCCAAGGGAGGTAACAGATTATGCAGCCGTGGAAATCTATCTTAGACAGAAGATAGAGGAGCTTCAAGAGGCGATAGGTGTATAAGGTATGAAGATTATTCGTGTGTTTCCAAGAAGAACTAGCATGACACCTAATGACGATTATGCTTTTGTTGGTGATCCTCCATTACTAAAACCAGAGGCAGACGAGGTTCATATCTCTGTCTCATTCACCTGGGACATAGACGAAGGGCGACATCTTATGAGTGCTTGGAAGCAGTATTACCCTATCGTGAAATTATCGGGGCCCGCTTTCAAGGCCGACTGCAACGAGTTTAATCCTGGCTTCTATGTGAAGCATGGCGTGACTTTTACGAGCCGAGGCTGCAATAACAATTGTCCTTGGTGTTTAGCCCGAGAAGAAGGGAAATTGAGAACGATAGATATTCAGCCTGGCAATATCATTCAAGATAATAACGTGCTTCAGTGCGGCTATCCCCACATTGGCAAAGTGGTCGACATGTTAAAGAAACAGAGACTCATTGCTTTTAGCGGTGGAGTAGATAGTCGATTGCTCACAGACAGGATCGCTGACGATCTCAGGGGATTGAGCATCTATCAACTTTTCTTTGCGTGTGATACGAAAGAGGCTATACGGCCATTGCGGAAAGCTATCTTTAAGTTGTCAGGATTCAGGCGAAATCAGTTACGGTGCTATGTTCTACTGGCTTTTGATAGTGAGACTATAAGTGAAGCTACGGAGAGGCTAGAGCAAGTTTGGGGTACCGGATGCCTGCCATTTGCACAGCTTTACCAACCACCTGATAGATATATTCACTACTCAAAGGCATGGCGAGACTTGGCACGAACTTGGTCAAGGCCAGCAGCAACTAAGAGATTGATGAGTGTGTATAAGGCATGAACTGGAACGGCCTAGAGCTACCAGGCTGAAGTGAAGATTGATTTGGCCTGGCACCGCTATTACTACCGCGTGATAGGTGTATTCCTAGCCTGTGGGGGTGCTGGACTTATGGCAGACGAGGTTGTAAACGGTCCTTTCAAGCTGGAACTTGGGGATCACGAACTCTGGGGCCTTGTTATGGTAGTAGTCGGTGCTGTGCTGATTTCAAAGTTCCCGAAGGGGAAGGATTAGGTATTGTTAACAGTATAGGAGGTGCTTATGGCAGAGCAAGAAAAGTACGATGTGGAGAAGGGGAGCGTGAGTGCTTCCCAGGCGACGGAGATAGAGGAGGGGCAATTCTACACGGTGAGCCAGGTGGCGCATATGCTCAAGTACAGCTCGCACTGGATAATGATCAACTTACAGCGTGGGCGTATAAAGGGCATCAAGCCGACCGGCGGCCACTGGCGAATCCCGGTATCGGAAGTCAATAGGATGAAGAATGAGGGGATACCGCCATTGCCGAGGAAGGTCCTTGCTGTGGAATCCAAAGAGATAGTCGTTGAAGGAAAGCACGCAGAGCGTGTCAAGTCGAAAGAGGAAGTCAAGAGAGAAGAGGAAGAGCGAGAGCGATCGCCCTTCTCATGGCTGTTTGACTAATACGTAGGAGGTATCTATGAGTAACGGAATTGACATGGAAAAGGGAGACATGGAGGGTGCTGGTGGTATCAGCTTCGAGAAAGCCAAGGGTGAGATCAAGCCGCCCCTAGAGGGCTATGAGGCAGTCGAGGAAGAGGAGACTAAGGTCATAGGCAAGCCGCTGAAAGGGAAAGTGCCGATCTCGCCGGCGATGGTCAAGCCACCCTTGCGTTTCGAGGGGCTTGCACTGGCTGAGGTAACGGGATACCCAGGTTGGATCTACACAGAGGAGGACTTGGAGGACATAGCCACACTGATTCAAGAGTGTGGTTTTGAATTGGACCCGCGGATACAGGTTTTTGTAGCATTGGGCACACTTCATGCTGCCAAGTTTACAGGTTATCTGAATTGGAAGCGCAGTGGCCGGCCTGGGGATATAAAGAAGCGGTCCAGCACCGGCGAGGGCAGGCGAGAAGATAGGCCAGGCGAGCAGGTGAAGCAATGAAGAAAGCGATGGCAGCACAGAAGATCAGGAGTAGGACGGGCCTCTATGACAAGATAATACAGGTCAACGTGCCCGTGAGGTTCTACTGGGCAGAGGGCGAGTTCGATGGCATTGAGTTCGGTCCATTTGAGCGGCCTGTTCCGCGCTATCAGATACGTCTGGTATACCAGGCATTGGATGCACTAGCTGAAAGAATGGATACAGAGCCAATCCTGTCTGAGAGTAGGAAAAGTGATTCCGACTCAGCATCGATTCCACAGGTGTTCCTTGATGCTTTCAAGAGGGAGAGCAGCCAATGACGGAGGTGTATCAGCACAAATCAGTCCAAAACCTCGCGGCCTTGTATGAGGAATACAAGGATCAGCTCGGGCATGGCGGAGGCATGATGCGGATTATGTGGCTGGCCGTTAAGCCGTCGATTCCGCAGATGCTCTATGACCTTGATAGGAATCCTGACCTATTGGTGAAGGCGAAGCCTCTCCTGAGCAAACTCCTTGAATCACTGGAGGAAGACATCAATGAAAATGCAGACGACAGACCGGATAGTGGTGTCGGGGCTGCCGGGTACCGGCAAGACGACGCTGGCGAAGTACCTGGCGAGCCTGTGTGAGCCTAATATCCTGATCTATGATCCCTTGTCTCAGTACAACGGATTCCCAGAGAATTTGCGCTATATCCCGAAGGCGGATTCACTGACTGAGTTTGACGGCGTGTGCAAGCAGCTCCGAGCTCGCGGTGACGTGACGTTCTTCATAGAAGAGTGCGAGCGGTATCTGGGGCAGGCAAAGCCATTGCTGGAGAATACCTTTGATTTGGTGAATCGTGGCCGAAACTGGGGGGTTGGCATAGTCGCTGTTACGAGGCGGATTCAGCGGTTATCCAAAGACTATTTCGACCTGTGCCAGCGTTGCTTCTTCTTCAGGTGTGGCTTGAAGAGCCAGCAGTACATTGCTGACATGATCGGGCGGGAGAATACACGGAAGATCATGCAGCTGCCGCGGTATCATTTTCTGTACTACGATGTGGAGCAGGAGCAGTCCAACATCTATGTCCTGCGGCTCGGGGTAAGGCCGACATTGGAAGGTGCGAAAGTTGTCGAGTAAGAGAGGGAAGAGTGAGGAATACGTACTAAGCGAGCTGGAGCTGCAACGGCTCTGGAATGAGTGCAAGGAACTGGACTCGCAGATCGTTGTGGGGCTTCTAGTGTTCTGCGGGCTCCGAGTGAGCGAGGCTATTCACCTCCGCTTGGAGTGGATTCGGGATGAAGAGATCCATATCCCTTCGCAGCAGAAGTGTAGTTGTGCCGCTTGCGCTGACCGTGGTTATTGGGTTCCCAAGACGAAGCAGAGCGTGAGAGTCGTGCCGGTCCCTGGCTTCCTGAAGCCTCTCCTCTGGGAATACCTGAAGACTCACCCGGAGGGCTTGCAGATATCCCGTCAAGCTGTGTGGTACAGGATTCAGCACCTTGCGAGTAGGGCAAAGGTGTCGCACATATTCCCTCATGCCCTCCGTGCTACCTATGCGACATTGCTTGCCAGCAAGGGACTCACGGCACCGGAGATATGCGCTGTGTTGGGGTGGGCTCGGATCACTATGGGAGAGCACTACGTTAGAATCGCTGAGGCTCGCGGTGGTGCTAGGGAGAAGATTAAGCAAATTTGGGGTACAAAGTATGGGCCATAAGCATACATTGCCACTTGGGTGAATGGCTTTGCCTACTGGAAAGATGGGATAATGTACAACCTAACTGAGTTCAACTACGATTGGAGAGAAATAGACGGAGGTAAGAGATGTACCAAAGTGAATTGTTTAATCGGGCAATGGGCATCTTAGGGGATAGCCCTATTAAGCACGAGATGTACTACATTACGGAAGGGGATGGCCAGTTCCAGAATACATTTTATCAATGTCCTAAAGGAGTGGTTCTGTATTTCTCTACCCAAAGCCAATTTGCGATGTATAATGAAGAGTACGAAGGTGCACGAGATATATTTGTTGACGTTAAGATTGGGAGACGACCTTTAGGTATCTTTGTACCTTATCATTCACTGGTCAAGGGATATTACTCTGAAATGCGGGAGTTCAAAAACGTAGATACTATCTATTCCTTGCACACAGAGTATTTGCTAAAGCCAGGAGAGTATATCCACTTCCCAAAGTGTGATTACTTCATGTTGACGTGCCAGCGTTTCATGCGGATGGCAGACTAGCCCTGTCACTATTGATAACCTAGTCTGAAAACCACCAAGAATTACACCTCCAGATTCCCTCAATTTAGCCGCTTATGTTAAGGGTAGTCCGCTAATCGTGCCATTTTCACCTTAATTCTCGCGTATATCTGCGACCTTGTTATCAAGAATAGCCTTCCCACACGACGAATTACATAGTTGAATATTAGTGACTAGGCCAGGGCAAGGTCTAGAATCTTGACAGGAGGTCGGAGATGACTACAAGTGTTAAAGGCGCGGTCATTCTTATTGTGGCCATCGTAGCCGGCATTATGCTGGCCAACTGGCTCAGTAAGAGAGTCAACACTACTGCATGAGGGATCGTGGGGAGGCTAGATTGGCCTCCCCAATGACCACAGGAGGGAATATATGAGCGTAGCATTGCAGGAATTTGTGATTGTCGCTGCGGCTGTTCTGGTTGGTCAGTGGCTATTCCATAAGCTGTTTAATCAGCCGGAGCCATTAGCAGTTCCTAGCAGTCCGGAGCCAGCAATGACAATACAATTGTCCGGTGACCCCGTAAGGGACTTCATGGACAGACACTTTTAGGAGGTCTGAATGGTCAAGGAAAAGCAAGAGTTATTCCAAATAACACAGGAGGATAGCGGCATCATAGAGCAAGATGCCTATCCTGATCTCTCGACGAGGCGGGAGTTTATCGAGCTGTTCCGGTATCAGGTGCCGATAGACCGCCCCATAACATTCAAGCCAGGACACACGTTCTCGCTGAAGGCATATAAGCTGGCTGATCAGCCGGTAGATGGTGCTGTTGCTGATGATGGTGGTACTGAAACCATCGAGGTTGTGGCGGCAAATGAGGCAACGACAGACGATATGCAGCTAAAGCCGGCCACTCCAGTAGCCAACGATGCTTACTATTTCGGTTACCGTTTCCCGTTCAGCGGCTTGACTGTGAAATATACAACGGCCGCCACAACGGGCGTGACAATCTGGGAGTATTGGAATGGATCAGCCTGGGTTGCCTTATCAGGTGTAACTGATGGAACCGCCTACTGGATAACCGCCGCGGGTACTCACGACATCACTTGGACGATGCCGCGAGACTGGGCAGCGGGTGGTTCGGGCAATGCAGGAACTACTCCTCCGACTCTATTCTGGGTGAGATGCAGAGTAACCACTGCCGGTGACGTGGCAACAGGCGACCAAGCGTGGATACATCCTGATCCGACGGAGATGGGTAACACGGACTTGGTTCGTGTCGAAGTCCGGGACGAAAACGAGCTGAACAAGAAGGTGCTTATAAACGGCGCTCTCTATAGCCAGGTCAAGGAGTTTCAGGATCGGGATAAGCTGTACCGACTGGACATCAATGAGGAAGTCAGAGCGGACGGCGATGATTGGTTAGTCATTCTCGTAAGAGCTTTCTCACCCATCGATGCGTCGCCATCCTATTTTGCCCTAACTTGTGACCGAAGGCGGCACGCCATAATCTAGGAGGTATGACATGGATCAAGCGAAAGTAGCACCGTTCCACCTTAATCAGGAGGACGGCAATATAACTAAGTCGGATGGCACTGCTGCGACATGGACCGACATCTGGAAGTATCAGGTGCCGCAGAAGCAGGGGATAGTCCTTCAGGCCAAGGATGTCATAAGCATGTATCTGGAGGACACGGGTCCGGCTGAGGTTGGGGCGGACACCTGTTACGTGCAAATCGAAGTCAGGGACGCATCAGAGCAGGACAAGCGGATAGTATTTGGTCCTGCATTGTATGCGCGGCTCAAGGAGTTCCAGGATCGAAATCTGATGGCACGGTTGCCTCTGGGTGCTCCGGTCAAGGTATACGAGCGGCAGTGGATTGTCATCATGGTCAAAGACGATGGGACGATTGATGAGTCGGATAGCTACTTTGATCTGTACACCAGTAAGGTTGCTGTTCCGCTGAGAAGTTAAGGACAAGGAGGGTTTAGCAAATGAAAGAGGCTTTGCAAGAGCCATTCTCGATAACCAAGGGGGATGCGAACTGCTCAGAGCAGGACGGGCTCAATGCCACCACCGATTTCGGCATGATCTTTGAGTACCATGTCCCGGTGGGTGTGGGCTTGGTGATCTTACCAGGGCACACGTTCTCGGCTTACCTCTATGGTGACGACAGTGCGGAGATGCCCGCTACTACCTTGGTCAAGGTTGTGCTGCTGGATTCGGCCAAGCAGGACGCACGTTGTATCTTGGGGCCGGTCATGTATCAGTCGCTCAAGGAGTTCCAGGACAGGGACAAGATTGCTGCGTTCAATGTAGCTGAGCCAGTCAAGGTGTACGAGCAGCAGTACATTCAAATACTAACTGCTGGAGCCGATGCGGCTGGTAGTGGCGGCGTGGATGTGACTGGCGGCACAAACGAGAGCTACTTTGAGATGGCTATAAGTCGAGTACGGCAACCCCTATGAGGAGGCTAGTTTATGCCTTACCGACTCGTAGCACAGGGTACTGTCAGCGACATTGGTGACCTTGGGCAGTACGAGGGTCATTTTACGGAAGGCTCTCAAGGGTACTTAGAAGTAAATCTTGAGTCGGAGCTGGCCGCCAGTGTGGTAGGCTGGCTCGACTCTGAACTGGAGGGCCTCGGTGTACCTGGCCACAAGGTAACTACAGAGGGAACAAACGTCTATATTTCCTTTCGCAAAGAGATCGCCCCACTTATGCTGATTGCCATTGCCATCACAGGCATCATTGCCCTTATCGGCCTTGTTATCGCTTGGAAGCTGTGGAAGTTGTCACCAGGGCAAGTGGTTCTGAGTGTTCTTGCAGTGGTAGCGATAATCGCTGCTGTCGTTGCTGTGATTAGCATCTTCGGCGGCCTCGCGTATAAAGGGCTGAAGCTAGGGAAGGCAAAATGAGTGTAGAGCTATTGACCGGGCTTCTCAGTGGCATTGTGGGCTACGCTCTGGGAACTAGGGAAGCGCCCACGGAGAGGGAGGTTATCGACTTCCTGAGACAAAACAAGCCGGAGTTTGTCAGGACGGTGACCATAGACACGTCACAGGCTCACGACAAGGAGCCGTACAATATCGCTGGGATCTTCATAGCGGTGGAGAATCCCGATACCCCTACGACCTCCGTGGAAATCAGGCTGAATGAACCTGAAGCCTACCCGATGGATCTCACCAAGGAACGCAGGATACAGGCCCCATTCTACCGGTTCTTCATAAGCAATACCGCGGGGGCCGGTACGCTTACGCTAGTGATAGGCAAAGCCTATGCCTTTGAAGTTGTCGAGGCTGTGAGCAATATCAAGATCACTGCTCAGAGCGTGAATGTCGATATTGAAGTGGCTGGCTCAGATATTCAGATGCCGATTGACCTACAGGGCTCCTATATCCAGATGCCGATTGACATTCAAAGTCAGTACATCGACCTGGATGTGAATATCAAGAGCCAGACGGCGAACGTGAACATAAACATAGCAGCTCAGACAATCGGGAATATCAACGTCAACATAGCGGCATCTGCTGTAACTATGAATATCACTGGCTCCGTGTCCATAACTGGTACGCCGTCGGTGACGATCTCTGGCACACCATCCGTTACGATAACCAGTGGTAGCGTGACCGCGACTGTCTCGGGATCTGTGAGTATAACCGGCACTCCCACCGTTACGATTTCCTCTGGGACTGTTTCGATTTCTGGCACCGTTACGGTGTCCATCTCTGGGACAGCCAATATAGACATAAAGGCCCAAAGCGTGGGAGTGAGTATCCAAGGTGAATGGCAAGCGATACAAGGAACATCTAAACATTTTGACTCATTTGCCGAGGACCAAGCTCGACAGGACTACACGACTGCACATTATCAAGTTACCTCGGGCAAGACATTTTATTTAACTCAATTTGCAGGGGCAATCCACGCCTCTGCCGCTGCTGATTCAGACAAGCATCAAATCTGCTATGGGTGGGTTCAGGTAGGTGCTGCATACCCATTCCGCCTTGGCGGTCAGGGGGGGTTCAGCCTATCTATAGCACAACCAATTAAGGTTGGTAGTGAGGTTCATATATACGTTGGAATCCAAAACGTGTCGAACCACGACTGTACATTAGCGTGTTCGTTTGGAGGATATGAAGTCTAATGCCGATGCCAGAAGGATTGCGACGGATTTACAGCGGTGAGTTTAACTATCTGAGCAATCGGAAGTTGCCAGACGGTAGCTTTGAATACTATTTATCCAAGCATGGCGAATCTGTCGCATATAGATTCAGGGTGAGAGATCTCTACGGAAAGAATGAGGAAGTGTTGGAGCATGAGATTATTAACAACAGGATGCCTGACCATGTGCGACAGCGCATGGAGGAAGCCAAGAATAGGAGGCCGACATGAGTGACAAGGTAGCGGCTATCATAGCAGCAGCTATCGCTGCGATTGCAGCGATAGCACTGCTTATCAAGAAGGGAGGCGCACAGCCTCCGCCAGATGTGCCGCCAGACGAGCCATGCACCCCGGGCGACCAGCGGTGTGTGGGTCATAGTCTGTACATGTGCAATGCCGAGGGAAACTGGGTACTTGAAGAGGAGCAATCACTTGAGTGCGGATGGGAGCCGCCTCCGGGTCCAGCGGAGTTCCAGATATCAGATTTGACAGTACAGCCTAGCGAAGTTGTTGTTGGTGAGGCAGTTACCGTGTCTGTACTCCTTACCAACGTTGGGGGGAGTCGGGGCGGCACGACGGTCTATTACCAAGTGGAAGGCAAGAATCTTACATGGGGAGCCAAGGAGCACCCAGCCTTCGTAGTGCCTAGTGAATCGCGCGTGGTTTCGCATGTGTTCAGTTTCAAGGCGGCTTGGGTGCCTAGACTCCCTGAGACGTTTAGCGTAGCTGTCCGCGTCCAGGGGCAGACGTGGGAAGAAGGGTTGCATGGTTCTGTTGATGTCTCGCCGATTACGATCCCGTTACCTGGAACCTGGCTGTACGAGAAGCTGATAGGAATCCGATGTGTGAATCTGCCGACTGAGGCTATTTCATGGCACATCAGCTTCCATCACCTATGGAGCACCTATTACGTGCAGAGCTTCGGCGGAGGTGCCGCAAGGGGCGAGATGGCGATGATAAGACTCTGTGATAGCAACCATGACTACCTAGCACCTTCATTTCACCCCGTATCCTATATGTATTGGCGTAAAGAGGAATCGCCTGAGCATATTATCGTGGGTCCGGATGGTGGCTGGGTGACTCCCCAGTTTGCAGAGTGGTATACCTGGAAGGCGATGTGGGATAAGGAGACAAGGGCTCGATTTGAGAGTCGGGCACAGTTTACGCTCCCGGAGCCTGGGCTGTACGAGTACAACTACATTTCTCATACCATCACTCAGATTCAAGGTGCATATGACCTTATAGTGTCGCCTGAACCACCAACGCCGCCTGAACCGCCTGAACCGCCTGGGCCTGACCAGGTGATTCACTTGACGCAGGGTCCGAATACAGTCATATACGCAGGCAAGACTATGGCTTTGCCGGATGCCCTGACTAATATCACTGACTACGTGGAAATAGTGTGGCGGCACGAGGCTACCGGTGAATGGCTACAGTTCTATCTCTACCACGGTACGCCAATGGGCAATCTTACTGAATTAGTGTACGGGAAGGAGTATGTAGTCACCGTCACGAACAACTGCGAATGGTATCTGGAGGTATAACTATGGCTAAAGGTAAGAACGTACAGGTGGACTTGAAAGATATTTACAAGCGCCTCTGCCCAAAGTGTAGGACACAGATGGAGGAGCTTCTGTGGGATAAGGCTGGCCCAGTTCTGGTCAGACAGATGATGGGTCTGGAGGACAAGGAGGACAAGGAGGACAAGGATGAATGAGCTACGGATGCTGACGGCTATAGCGGACTTGGATGCCAAGATAGACCGCCAGGGCAAGGCGAGGCCTACGAGACCGGTCATCTTCAATATCCCTATGCCTTTGGCTGATACAGAGTACAAGTGGTTTCTACCAAAGCACACCAAGACGTTTCGGATTCATTGTCGAGACGGCACGGCGTTCCGCTTTTCCTTTGAGATGGACAAGGTGGCATCATCGAGTCCGCCCTACATCACTGTACGGGCGAATGGCTCGCACCAGGAGCGGAATCTGGATGCCGAGGGACTGATTCTGTACGTTGCCTGCGGCTCAACCGATAAAGTGGTCGAGGGTATAGCTTGGAGTTGATAAATGGATTTTGCCGAATGGATGAAGGCGTTTACTAGGCCAGCGATAGCCTTACTCTTAGTAGTGGGATGGATAATTATGATTTGTGAGGGTATCGAAGTACCGGCTCTCTATGAGGCAGCTACGGTTGGTGCTAACGCATGGTGGGGCTTTGACCGGAGCCTCAAGCATAAAGAGGAGAGGAAGGCAGAGAAGGAGATAGACAAGGAGCATGTGGACCAGAAGTAGGATACTGGCGATTGTAGCAATCGTAGGCGTAGCAGTTGGGATGGCACTCGTGATCCCTTGGGATTGCTTGTGGCAGCCGGTGGCGGTAGTTAGTGCTTGGATGGGTGTGGGCTTGTGGTGTGTGTTCGCAGGAGGTAGAAACTGATGGAACTAATTGCAGCGTTCCTTGGGCCAGCTATGGCAGCTCTAATTGTGCTGGCTCTGAAGAATGAGCGTAGGGTAACACGACTAGAAAGCAAGATCGATTCCGTATTGAAGAATAACGGCATAGAACTCAAGAAGGAGGCGAAATGAGTGCGTGGGAGATGAATCCTGATCAGGATTTCCAGCTATTGACGCAGGGACTCCTGATGGCGCAACCGATCAAGATTCGCATTAACTATATGATTCGTTGCACTTCGCCCTGGGTCTGTTGGGTTCCGTGGAAGATTAGCATCGAGGGTGAGTTGAATGGGCACTCGCTGCCGACATATACGCATCACCATGTTGGTTCTGAGGGCTGGCAAGATGATCTAGAGCTGACATTCACGGGGTTAATGCCTGGCCATGGCCTATCGGGTAAGCTGATATTCAAGATACTGACCGTTCACCCTGTACAGACACTTTGCGAGATTCCTATTCACGTTGCCAATACGTCCGATGTGCCACCTGATGGCGATGGTCCAGTGGTGTGCAATGAGGGTGAATGGTACTGCGATGGCACTATGAAGGTGATCTGTGAGAAACGAGGTGGCGTTTGCGATTGGTACGAATATCCCAATCATTCGGACTGTAAAGCAGAACCACCACCGAACGGCAATGGCGATGGCAACGGCGGAGAACCGCCAAATGGAGGTAATGGCATGGACTGGCAGGCATGGATCGAGAAATACAAGTGGGTGATCATAGGAGCATCGGTGGCTGTGATCGGTCTCGCCATCTTTCTAATAAGGAGAAAATAGAATGAGAACGAAGGCAATAGGGATTACCCTAGTGGTAATAGCTGCTATTAGCCTCATCATTGCTCTGGTCGTTCGTGCCAAAGAAGAGGAGCAACCTAAACCGCCAGAACCACCAGAGCCACCTCCGGAGGGGACGGGCAGGATACAGGGCTATGTCCTGAATGGCAATACCGGTAATAGTATTTCGTATCCAACAATTCACGTCGATGGTAACCACAACACCTATGGAGATATCGATGGTGCTTTTCGCACATCGTATATCGACTTTGGGTTACACACCATAAAGGTATTCGCCAAGGACTACACTACTGGGGAATTTCAAGTAGATCTGGCACAAACCTTACTGCAACGTAACTTTGAACTCTATCCTGTTGGCAACCAGGGCGGCTTCCCTGATGACATTCAAGTGACGGGGATCAACATTTGGCCGCAGACACCACTCGCAGGGCAAGAGGTAGCTATTGGCGTGGCTTTGCTTGGACCATACCCTGATTCATATCCACGTGAGGTGACAGGGACGATAACGGTGGATGGCATAGAGCTGACGCAGACAATCACAATGCGATACAGGAACCCCTCTATGGTCTTTCGGTTCACACCGCCATCCGCTGGGACATACAGTGTTAGAGCCGCTGGTAGGTCAGCCACCTTTGAGGTACTGGCTGATACCCCGGGGACCTTCTACAGCCCCTTCGGATGTATCCCATTGGAAGGCTGCTACTGGCAGTCGGAAAATGCTCTGATTGAGGCTATAGCCTTCCATGTAAGCATATGGGATCTCACCTATCCTTATAAGAAGTGCGCCATTCGGCCACGGTGGTACGGATCAGGTAGCACAAGTACAAAGTCTACTACAATCTATTGCCCTTATTGTTGTGAGCCGATTAAGGGCCAGCATCGGGATTATTACGCGATCGCAGCAGCACTATTACGGCATATCGAGGGGCAACACCCAGAATTACCCTTTAGCGAGCCGCCGGCCTGGATAATCCCTCTTACTAGCCCTGAAGGTAAAGGAGGGTGGATTTCCGTTGATGGGCAACGTCTTCGTGGAAGCTGGCCAATGGCTCTTGAGCCAGGAACGTACACCGTCCGATATGGCTACTGGGAGACTCCCGTAAGCGAATGGGAGGTGACCGTGAATTGGGGCGATAGAGTTAGTATCGATATCGAAGCAGGGACCGTAAGCACCAAAACGTGGCAGGAGCTATGCCCAAGGGGTTCAGCGTGAAGCTATCGCTCAATACTTGGATTAGCCTCGGGATGCTCCTTGTCCTTGCTATTGGGGCTTGGCTGGCCTGGAGGCACCTCAAGGCGATGGAAGGGCAACAGTAATGACTCGTCGAGCAAATGCGAATGGCGATTTGGCGGCATTAGATCGTGAATTAGCAGAGGTTGAGTTTCAAATAGGGGGTATCAAAGACCATATCAGCGACACCCGGGCAAAGAAGCTCATATCCGTTATTAAGAGGACCAGTTACCACAAGGGTGAGGTCTATGATCTAACGCCAACTCAATATCGCCGCTTCTTCGGCAAAGAGCCGAAGAAGGTAATTATTAGACGAGGCAAGATTCCTTGGGAATACTGCCTTGATGAATTGGCAACGGAGCTCGGGTACAGAGACGAAGAGCAGTTGAAGAAGGCTATCGAAGATGTCGCAAAGCAGCGCAAAAGGCTACAAGAACTTGAAGCTGAACAAGCTGGATTGCTAACGGAGATTGCAGAAATGAAAGGAAAGGAATCAGCGAAAACCTCAAAGAAGGCAGCCCTTCGCTTCGCCAAGAAGCGTATCCTGATTGATGGGAAGGTTACTGCTTACCAGATCACAAGCGGAAAGGCGACGGTAGGATATATCGTAGCGTTCCCACCGACGTATGGCATTTACGAATCCAGCAATGGTCTTGATATACGCAAGAAGGCGATTGCTGGGCATAAGTCAATCAAGAAAGCTAAGGAAACGGCACGACAAGTGCTACGGAGGGATTAATGGCTATACACCTAGGTAATGGCTTCAGAAAAGCTAGAAGGTGGGTCTACAACAAGCAGATGAAGCGGTGGGTCCGCCGGAAAAAGAGAGGGCGTGGCTTTGAAGTCCGAGCGTATCACAGGGCAAAGGGAGAATATCCCATACTCAAAGTTTAAGGAACGTGTAGATAAACTCGCCAAACGCTACGCCAACGCACAAGATGCCTACTTTACAGCTGTTGGAGAGTACCTAGCGGCTTATAAAGAATATAGAAAGGTGAGGTAGGAGGTAAATCATGGCGACAAGGAAACAGAAACAGGCTGCCAAGCGGAACATCAAGAAGGCCCAGCGCAAGTGGAAGCACATGAGCCACAAGGCTAGGGCTGCTGCGATGCCCGGGTAAGGCTAAGAGTAGGAGGTAAACAACTATGGCCGTGACAGCAAAAGCGTTTAGCAATATGCCGCTTAACGCACTCAAGAAGCTCATTACTGACTTGAATGATGCCGGCACTACAGTAAAGTGTATGCTGCTGACTTCAAGTGCATCACCAGACCAGGAGACGTGGAACGATAAAGCCGACGTTACCAATGAAGTGTCCGGTACTGGCTACACGGCCGGCGGTGCCGCCCTTGCCAGCAAAGCCGTGACCGAGGCGACTAGGGTGACCAAGTTCGATGCGGATGATGTGGAATGGACCAGCTCAACCATTATTGCCCGCTATGCTGTGCTGTATGACGGCACGCCAGGAGCGGAAGCTGACCAGTGCTTGCTGATCTGGCTGGACTTCGGCGAAGACAAGAGTTCCGAAAACGGCACATTTAAGATACAATGGAACGCCAGCGGGATCTTCACCTTTACGGTGCCAGCATAAGGGGGTTAGCATGGACAAAGAGAAGGAAGAGAAAGAGCGCAAGGATGTGACTATCGAAGCTCCGGTGGTTGAGATCGAGATAAAGGCACCATAGCAAAGCTATGCTATGCGGAATTACTGAGGGCGGCGTTTAGCTGCCCTTTGTAATAGGGGGCTAGCCGCATATCCCAGACCCGCAGCACAGCAGCTATCCATGAAAGCCAAGATACAGCGGAGTCAGATTCGATACTACAAGGATGAAAGCTAAGGAGCAAATCCCTTGAGGTCTAATTAAATGCCTTATGCTAGATTAGTAAAGTCGGGCTGCGGAATACACAAAGATAGAGTCAAGCTACGCATAGACCTATTTCTTGACGCAGACGACCCCTACTATACCGAGCACGGACAAGTATGGGATATTAACTACAATAGCCCAGAATGGCTGGCTGGCTATAAGGGCGAGGTAGTAGACGAAGAAGGCACTCCTGACCCTGTTAAGTATCAGGAATGGGTAAACACCTTACCCCATCTTTGGAAGATTAAGGCATTCCATCACCATTTTATCTACCCTGATTTGGATGCTACGGATGAGGTTATCAAAACTGAGATACAGCGAGTCCTCGACTACTTCTATGCCTTCGATACACGTTGCTGGTCTAACAGTCTGAAATTCAAAGACGAGTGGGGCAAAGTCCACAAGCGGCCTGGAGAAGTAAAGTGTCCATTTGTTAAAGGCGAAGCCAAAGACCTGGAGGTCAATAAGACAAGAGTAGCAGATATTGTTAGCAGGATAGTTGACTTCGAGACTGGCAAGAGGGAAATCCCTGATGTAGACCTGAAGATAGGGGAGAAGGGGACAATTGATGTTGGGAGTAATGCAGAGAATAGGAGTAGTGCTGCTAACATGCACACATACACTCGTATAGACTATAACAATGCAGCCAACGAAGATGGTTCGCTAGACACAGTAGAAGCCTATTTTGCTACTGTTACTGCTGATAACTCCTTTAGGGTAGGGACGTTCCACGACAACAGTTCTGCTTCTTTTACCTGTCACGCTGCCTATGAAATAGGCGAGATTGACGCTGTTGGCTATCAGATATACACAGGGCTTGATATAGACATTTTGACAGGGGAATTCATAGGGGCTGATACTGCTGGTGAATCACCAAGACTTGCTATTGACCGTGATCTCAGTGGATACTCTGGGGTATATTATAAGGCTGGAGCCCAGTGTGTTGCCGACAATACACAAACCTACGACCTCTATTCAGAAGACTGCATCTCCCTTGAAGGTTCAGGAGCAGGAGGAGTTGATGTTACTATTGATGCCCCGGTAGTAGCTGTTGACGGTGCAGCCATAATTCCTTCCCTCAGTCTGGGTTTGGTGATCCCGGCACCATACGTAGCGATCGACAGCGAAGTGTTAACGCCTACTTGGTGCTTGGAGGCATTGATTCTACCACCCGCTGTCAGCATTGATAGCCAAGTCTTTATACCTACCCTTAGCCTTGATAGGATATTCAGTGCTCCGCTAGTAAGCATTGATAGTGCGATCCTCACGCCGTCCTTGGCACTCGATAGCATATTCGGAGCTCCGCTTGTCGCGATCGCGGGGGATATCCTCACTCCCATACTCAGCCTGGGGCTCACCGTAGTCTCTCCATTGGTAACAATAGATAGCCAGGCTCTAGTACCTACCCTTTTGCGCGATAGGATATTCGCCGCCCCGGTCGTTGCCATAGATGCCACTGCCCTAACTCCATCCCTTAGCCTGGGTTTGGTCCTTGTAGCCCCGATTGTAGCGATAGACACCGAAGCATTACCAGCCACTTTCAGCCTCAGTATCATCCTATTGCCGCCGGCAGCTCTCATAGATGTGGCCGCATTGATCCCCTGGCCCTGGGCAACAAAGGCACCAAAACGAACCCTAGCCCGAGCTCGACTTCAAAATGCTCTGCGTAACCTTGCTAGCAGCAGGGAGTTGCCAGTCTAACCTACCAATGTGTGCTCAGGATGAGGCAGAAGGGGCATAAACAGGGTGAGGCTATAGGATTGTACTGTTTCGCTAAAATACCCACCTAAAAAGTGCCTTCTCGTTAATCTTTCCATATAGGTCAAGTTGTCGGTCACTTTTTTTCTTGATCTGGTCACGCATTTGGAAGGATGATTTAACATTTTGTACTCTTTTGTTAAGGCGATTCCATACCTATATAATGTATGCCCCTCTGATTCTGTATTTAACCTCTCCGCCGTTTTGTCAACGGCACACTATTTACGCCTACCATTCTATACCACGATCCACCGGCGAAAATGACGGATGCGCCTTGACCGCCGCCTCACTGTCTACCGTCTTAGCATACCTCCGCGTCATCGTAAGCGTAGAATGACCGAGTAGTGATTGCACATAGAAAAGGTTTGCCCCATTCCTGATCGCCATCGTTGCAAAGGTATGCCTGAAGGTGTGCGGTGAGCACCGGACTTCACTCAATCCTGCCCGCTTCCCGAGCCTTCTTAACATCGACTGGATAGCATGAGCGTCCAGTGCCTTTGCCCTCTCGCCCACCCAGAGGCTAGGGTAATGATCGGTCCGCATGAGGAGATAGCGCAGTAACGCCTTCTGCGTCTGCTTTCCTATCCGCACAATACGTTCCCGGCTTCCCTTGCCCATGACCCGGATAGTCTCCTGGTCCAGGTCTATATCGGCGATCTGGATACTCGCAAGCTCCGTCAATCTGAGTCCGGTATCCAAGAACATAAGAATGATTGCCCTATTACGGGCACCGACAAATCTCCGCTGATCGCACAGTAAGAGGAGATCCCGGACCTGACCTATGGTAAATGGCACGACGACCTTCTGTGGCACCCTGGGCGACCGAACCGAAGCCATCGGACTATAAGCGATCATCCTCTCCGTGACCATCCAGTTGAAAAACCGCTTGACGGCTCGATAGAAGTCATGGACCGATACCGGGTTATTCGTCTCCTGAACCTTGAGGAGAAAGAGGCGAATGTGGGATGGCGTTATTTCCGATGGCTCAGGTATCCCCAAGCCATCACAGAGCTTGATAAAAGGGCCGACTTTCTCTTGGTAATACTCAAGTGTGCGCTTGGAGAGACCATCTACCCTGCACGACAATAGGAAGGCATCAAAGAAACTGTGCAGACCATTCCGAGCAGTTAGGTGCTCAAGCGCAGATAGGGATTCTAGCTGACTTTTATATTCAGTTAGGTGCTCCGAAAGCATATATTCTCGGCGACCAGGCCGGTTTCCAGCTATAAAATAGGCCGTACAGGGTTCGAACCTGTGACACCCTGATTAAAAGCTAGACACGCAAAAACCAAGCAGCCTCGCCGCCTCTCACCTCCTTTTACCTGTATTTTGTCACCCATTCGCACTCTTCAAACTGGGGTATGATAAGACGCAACTGCAGATGGTCAGCAGCCCAAGGTTTGTTGTCACGTATATACTCATAATCCAATGAGCCGTATTCCGTTTCATGTGGCCCAATTTGAATCCTATCAACTATGTACGATTCAAGGAACCCAAAGCCTCCCCCCGGTGTCATGTAGACATATCTCAGCTGTATCGCAAAGACTCCTGATTGATCCTCATAATTTGTGATGTAGTAGTCCAGTGAGTAATAATCAGTTCGCCCAAGCGGGTAATAGATATTCCAATCCCATTCGTGACCTGTCCCTCTGCTCACATATTGAGCCTTGGCATCATAATCTCGATAGCTACACTCCCATTCTGTATAAGGCTGGGGTCCGCAGCCTAGAAAGGACACGGCTAGAACTAGGCCAAGCAACGCGACGACAATCTTCATTCCTTCACCTCCTTTCAGTGTTTTCTCCATCTGCCGGACAGGATCACCCTGCCCTGGATGTCAATCTCATCACAGTAGATAGGGTCATAGCCTGGCGTTTGGGTGACTAACTTGTAGCCATCACCCTCCCGATGGATATGCCTGGCAACCGTCTCATTCTGACAGCTCACGATGTATAGCTTGCCATTCATAACCTCTGGCTCTGGGTCAACGATAACCAAGTCGCCATCCATGATTCCATCACCTTGCAGCGAATCCCCGGCAACACGCAGTACATAGACGTTGCTGGCAGACCCCAACTCTGCCTTCGGGATGGTCACATATCCCTCGACCTCTTCCTCCCGCACTTCCAGATAGCCGGCCGGCACAGCACCACGAACCGGAACCTCAACTAACTCCATACGCTCTACAGACTGTTGAAACTCAGCGATGATTGCTTGGATAGGACGCTGCACCACCTCCGCGTCTCCTTCCACCAATGTTGCTAAAGGCACGCCAAGAACAGTTGCAAACTTCCGTGCCAGAGAGAATGAAACTTGGTGTCGTTTACCAAGCTCTAGAAGAGCAATGTAGGAAGGGTCAACCTGAGCCAGACCTGCTAGTTGCTTGCGGCTCAATCCCCTCGCTATACGTAGCTTTTGCAATGTATCCCCGAATGCAGTCATCTAATATCCCTCCACTTGTAACCCTTTAGTCATAGGACTTTCAGGTTATTACTATTGTAATAAGGATAGGAAATTTGTGTCAAGTAGTTTACTAGTTGTCACAAAACCACTTGACAAATTATCACCCTAGTTTTACAATAGTCTCGCCATGTCTAGACTAGCAGAAACACTACTGCGGGTACGCCACTCAGAGGGACTTACCAGCCAAGCATTTGCCAAAAAGCTAGGCGTGAGCCAAGCATCCCTAACTCTGTTCGCCCAAGGGAAGCGCCAAGCTGGATTGAAAATCCTCCGAGCGATTTTGCGGACTTATCCAGAGATGTCATTTGTGGTACACGACTACATCGCCCGGGGCGACGGGCAGAAGGAGGAATGAATGCCAAGCGTGAGAACGCTATGCCGTAACTGTGGTCGGTTTTCTTATGGCTTCCCACTCTGCTCATGGTGCCGGCGGAAGGCAAACCACGGGCGCATTATCAACGGTAGGCGAGTCACTTGGAATAACCGAGCCAAGGTATTTGAGGCGCAACCATGCCAAGCGTGAAGACGCTGCATGACCGCGCCCTTAACGGCAGTCTCGGGGAACTGAGGAAGCGGAGAAAGCAGGAGAGGCGAAATAGGAGAAAGGGGAGAAGGTGAGGACTCTTAATCCAGCCAAAGCCAAGGCTGGTCACATTGGCGGCACAGCTACGCTAGAGCGGTACGGGTCGGATCATATGACCATGGTCGGCAAAATGGGCGGGCGACCACCACTGCCCACCCTGCAGCAACTAAGGGTGGATACAGCCGCAGAGCAAATAACAAAACAAGGAGGTGAAGAGCGACCAGACCGACGAATTTCCAGTTTAAGCACGCTCAAGCGGCTGTGGAAAATAGAACAAAACAAGAGGGAGAGGCTGTTCTTAGAGGCGGCCTCTCC
>Ga0315547_1000887_pt1 | contig 25955 bp, 15 predicted proteins | sample SalMarSW160240MG_2_FD_202542 | JGI IMG/M metagenome (GOLD analysis project Ga0315547, IMG submission 202542) | Salt marsh sediment microbial communities from the Plum Island Ecosystem LTER, Massachusetts, United States - Salt Marsh Sediment SW1601-240 ...
AACATGAATGACGGAGCTTGGATTGGCAATTCAAACGGCGGAAGCGATCCATTTTTAACCTTTGATGACACCCATAATTACTTTGAATTTATGGGCGGCAACGTCGGCATTGGTGATGCGAGTCCTGATGCCCCATTGGATGTGCAGTCTAATGCCGGAATCTATATAGGGGAAACCGATGGACTTCAATTATATCTCGATGGTAGCTCTAACCCTGTTATTAAGAGTCTAGCAGTAGACCAAGATGTCTATGTAAAGGTCAATGACGGAGGTATTGAAAAGGATGCGATATTTATAGATGCTTCAGAAGCAAAAATAGGACTCTGGGATACAAGCCCCCAAGCATCCCTCCATATATCTGGCGATGATGACCCAACAATAATACTTGAGCCAACCCTTGCTGGTGATACAGATTATTGGTTTGGTATAATAGGAGACAATGGGGGAGACGATGATGACTTCTTTAGAATAGGGAAAGGGACAACTATAGGTTCAAATGTTTATATGACTATGGATTCTGGCGGCAACGTTGGCATCGGGGTGGCTGACCCGGATGCCAAGTTAGAAGTCTTTGGCACCGGCACCCAACTCAAACTTAGCTATGATGCTACTCATTATGGGACGATTGTCACCAACAGCAGCGGCGAACTCCAGTTGACCGGTAATTCCGGCGGCGGCGGCAATGTTATTGTTGACAGCGGAGTAAATATGGGTATTGGCAACGACTCTCCTTCTTATCTCTTGACCATGGAAGCCAGCGGCGGCGGCTACTACAGCGCTGTTGACCATCAATGGCATAACGGTTCTACCCGGGTTATCAAACAGGATATCAATCCGATTACCGATGAACAGAGAAATGACCTTTTAACCCTCTTAGGTAATTTAGAAATCAATCAATACCGCTACATTACTGATTATGAACAATATGAGGAAGGAGCTATCTGGCAATACGGGATTATCGCTGACGATAGCCCGGAATTACTGACTGGTCATAACCATGACGGGATAGCCGGCGGCAGCACTGACCAGTTCTTACTGACGGTCAGCCAGACCATTTTAAGAAAGGTTCAGAATTTAGAAGACGGTCTTTCGGTAGATGAGTTGGGTAATGTTGGTATTGGCACTTCGACAGGCTCAGTGGGTAATTTGAAGGCCCAATTAACCATTCAAAGTTCCGGGCTGACTGCCTCATCCACGGCCCTGTCTATTGTTAATGCCTCCTCAACACCTTTGATTCATTTAACTGATAATGGCAATTTAGGGATTGGCACAACTACCCCGACCAATCCTTTAACCATCGGCCAGGGCCAAGGCCAAGCCATCGCCGATGGTTGGAGTGTCTATTCTTCCAAAGAATACAAAACAGACATCAATTACCTAACCGAGGAAGATTACGATAATATTTTGGAAGAAATTGGTCAAATGAAGGTAGCCCGCTATCGCTGGAAGAATGACAGTGATTTAGCCGAAGAGAACAATAGAAAAAACAACAATGACGACTTAGACCCCCAAAAGCTGCCTTTGAGCGATGAAGAAGAAACCATGCTTGGGGTCATTGCTGAGGAGGCGCCGGCCGAAGTACTAAGCCGGGACGGCAAATCCATCTCCTTATACGACTACACCACCTTTGCTTTGGCCGGGGTTAAAGCCCTACAGAGCGAAATAGAGAAGCTCAAAGTGGCCGTTAATGAGAGTGGTCAGTTGGAGGATTCGTCAGGGGAATACACGCCCTGGACTTTCACTGATGCCAACGGCCAGCAATTTCAATTAATCGTTGATAACGATGGTTATGTTATGCTTGATAAACTAAAAGTTAGAGATTTAGAAATTGTTCAAGGAGGTCAAATGACTTTGCCTCAAGGCGAAAACGAAATGTTAGATGAAGAAATAATAGCGACCAGCTCGGACTATGTGATAATAGAGAATAATAAAGTTAAAGAGAACTCTAAAATCTTTGTCAGCTTTAATTCTAATTTGAATGGCGCTTCTTGGTGGATTTGCGATAAGACCGAGGGCGAATCATTTAAAGTTTGCCTGAGTCAGCCGACTCAAGAAAATTTAAGATTTGATTATTGGATAGTTCAGTCAAAAGATTTAGATAGCCAGGCTCAATATTCTTCAGACAATTCTTCTGGTTCGTCATCTGCTTCGGGGGCAACTGATGGTTCTGGTGGTTCGGCGGATAGCGGAGAAACAACGGAGACCGGAGAAACAACGGAGACAGACGATACGGCGACTAACGGAGACTCGACAGATGGTTCTGCGGAAACAGATGGTTCTGCGGAACAAGATGACCAGAGCCAGCCATCGTCAGAGGAGCAGGATACCGAAGAGACTGCGGCCACAGAAGAGGTGGAGACAGCGGAGACAAATGATACTTCTTCGGAAAGCGCTCCGGAAAGCGTCCCGGAAACAATTGAGGCGACCGACACTGGTGATACCGGTAGCAGTGGTGGCAGCAGCAGTGATAGCGGAAAAACGCCAGCTGATAGCGGTCTATAATGAATTAGGACTGCTGAAAAACCGATTTATTGCCTGAGTTTCGAGTTTATCGAAGGCGTAAAAAGGCGTAAGTCGGTTTTTAGCCAAAATTTTACCCTTCAACAGGTTCAGGGGATAAAATTTTGGCACTTTTTCAGCGGTCTCAATTACTCTTCCAGAGACCGATGAATCATTTATAGAAGGGGTAAATTAAGATGCTTCCAAATCGGTTAAAGATAAAAAGATTAAAAAAACTATTGAAAAGAATGACTGGCTGGAGCTTGTTATCAAAGGTAATCGCCCTGTTGCTGGTTATTATTTTTTTGTTTACTCCTCAGCAGGTGGTCTTTGCTAAAACAGAAAATGCCGGTTCTGAATTTGAACTTTGTACTGGTCAAGTCACTCAGCCGGCTTATACCACCGAAAGTTATCCGGAACCGACTTTTCATTGGTCGTTTGATTCTTCACAGTCGGATTGGACTGATGGGAGTCCGCCGCCCAATGACCCGACGCCGGTCTTGGGCCCTTCTACCCAAAGCTCTTTTTGGATCGAGGTTGATAATAATAGCGATTTTTCTTCGCCGGAGATAGCTACCGGAGAAACCGCTTCTTCAAACGAGTATTATGCTTATACTGGTTCAAGCTTATCTTTTGATACTCAGTATTACTGGCGGCTGAAAGTCAAGGATAGTTATGCCAGTATTAGCGACTGGGCCGAAGGTGATTTCTTCACAACTAACAAACCTTCAGTTAGATTGAAAGGCGGCATAAGGCTGAAAGGCGGCACAAAACTGAAATAGTAATCTCGGGGCGTTCCTTTTTTATACATAAGGGTCGCCTTTTCGGACACGTCCTTTGCTTCGCAAATGGCGTATCCAAAAGGGCAACCCTTCTGTGGAATCTCGAGGACGCCCCGCTGCCACCGCCCCGTTGCCGCAAACATATAATTGGCCGGGCTTGATGTTTATGTTAAAATAGGGCTATGACCAGGAGAAATACTATAGTAATATTTTTATTAGCTGTTGTTTTGGCAGTAAGCGGTTACTATCTGCTTAGCAATCACAAAGAAGAAGAGACAACTATCCCCGAACCAGAAAATTTAGAGACCAAGATTAAAGAAGCCCTCGACCCTAATAAACATTTTGATGCAGAGGAATGTATTAAAGGGAAAAATATTCCGACAACCGGGTATATTTTTAAGAAAGAAGAGAACTTTTTATACATCAAGTCAGGAAGCAAAGACGAATTAAGAAAAAAGGTCAGACTGACCTCAGAAACATTATTTATTAAAATGGAGCTTTCTTCTTCCGGTGACTTAATCTCTGAGAAAGAAATTAAGAAAGATGATTTAGTGGAAAATGATTCAGTAAGTGTAGTTGCCTTCTGTAATCCGGATGATCCAGAAGACCTTATTGCTTTAATAGTCAAAGTTATATCTTATCAGGATTAGTATCCAAGAGATAAGATTGATATGATAGCATTAAGTTAACTGTAAGATTTTATGAAACAGCCATCCAAACTCCCTCAAATCAAAAAGGATATCAAAGCCTTCTTAACCAGCGAAGAAGGTAAAATCAACAAGAAGAATGTAGCCAAGATTGCCATGGGCATCCTGGCCTTAGGTGTTGGCTTAGCTGGAGCAATGAAACCTGACCCGACATCAGCCGCTTGTACCCATGTTAGTCACGGTTCTCATGCTTCGCACGGCTCCCATGCTTCTCATGCCTCCCATGCTTCTCATGCCTCCCATGCTTCTCATGCCTCCCACGGCTCCCACGCCTCCCACGCCTCTCACGGCTCTCATGCCTCTCATTCTTCTTATTAATCTTTAAAACTTATATTAAAGGCGATATTCTAATTGATACTTGATTAACTATTGCTAACTTTATGTATAAGATATTCTCTAGTTGGCTATTTTACTTTATGTTAGCCCATTTTTTTTTACTGGTCTGGCTATTTGGGGCTAATCTTAAAAATTTATATCAAAAGATAAAAAAGATTGATAAAAAGATTTGGCTGCTCCTTTTATTGGTTTTTATAGCCGGTTTTTATTTAAGAAATTCTGAGTATTGGTTGGGGCCTCATAGTGACGGGTATGTCGCTCAAGAATCAGCCCATTTATGGTTGCTCCACGGGGAATTCGTTAAGGCCTGCGCCTTAGGCAATCAAATTGACTGTCAATTATTTGAACAGGTTTTAGCTCCGCCAGGTTCTCCATTTATCATTGCCTTAACCCATCTTTTTTTCGGTATCCGTAGTTTAAATGCTTCAATTGTTTCGGCTGTTTTAAGCAGTTTAACTATCTTACTTGTTTTTTTGATTAGCTATTTCATTTTTAAAAAAGAAGAAATTGGCTTATACGCCGCTTTAATTTTTTCTTTTATTCCTTTGAATATTGTCAATTCCCAAACCGGTTTGTCTCGGCCAACCGGTTTGTTTTTTATTGGCTTGACTGTTCTTTTTTATCTTTTGGCTTTGAAGAATAATAAATTTATTAGTTGGCTTTTGACTATTGTTTGCTTGTCCTACGCTATTTATGTTCGGCAGGAAAGCTATGTTCTTTTGCCGTTTTTGTTTATTTTTTTTGTTGTTTTCAAATGGTCAGCCATCAAGCGTTTCTTTAAAAATATTGTCAGGAAGGGAAGAGCAGATTTTAAGATAATTCTTCAAGCGGATATTCTTGTTTTAGTTTTTCTTATCTTGCAAATACCGGTGCTTCGCTGGTTATTAATCAATAATCCCTATAATACTTATCAAGGAGATAGTTTTTTAGGCCTGCACTACCAAGGACTTTTAATTCAGGGAAAGGCAATCTTTGAACAGTTGTTTAATCAGTCGGTTTTTGGGCCGATTTTCCATCACAATATAGTTATTTCGGTTATTTTTTTAGTGACCAGCTTATTCTTGATTATTTCCTGGAAAAAAAAATATATTTTTATACTCGGTTTGTTTTTAGCTTATTTTTTCCTTTATAGTTTAATGTCTGATAGCTATCTGCAGGGGACAGACCAGTTGACGGGCGATTATTTCCGCCGCACTCTAATGTTGCATTTGCCTTATGCTGTTGTTGCTGGTTACGGAATTTACTTGCTCAATCCTCTTAAAAAAAGGAAATTTTTACTGGTCGGTCTTTTGCCGCTGCTGATATTGATTCTTTTTGGCGATTCATTGTTTTTATCTAAATTTTCCTGGTCCTATAGGGGAGAAGATTACAATCAATCAAATTACGATTTTTACTTTCCAAAGTCGCTTTTTAAAGACGTCCGGGCCGAAAAGGGGTCCTGGACTAATGATTATTTCGCGGCTGTGGGTAAAACGCCCAATGACGCTTTGGTTATTACCGGCGTTCATATATTGGTGACTAATGATTATTTTAAAGATAGCCATCGCAAAGTAGCCAGTATAGATTTAATTAATGAATCAACCGAGGACTTATTTTTAGATGAACTCAGGAAGAGTAATTGTCTCATCTATATTGAAGATTATCGTTGTAAGCCGTCTTACCGAAGCGGCAATGATTATTCCTGTCAATTTTTGGAAAAACATCTTAAAAAGACCTTTCTTTTCAAGGAAGGCGATATTAAAGTTTATCAGGCGGAATTGGTAGACGAAAGTAAATAGAAAAATTTTAAAGATGTATCAAAATAGAAAAATATCCTTGATAATTCCTTGTTTTAATGAAGAAGAGGGGATTGAGAAAATTTTAGGGCATCGACCTTCGTTTATAGATGAGTTAATTGTTATTGATAATAATTCAACTGACCGAACTTCGGTGGTGGCTAAAAAATTAGGCGCCCGAGTGATTCCGGAAAAACAAAAGGGCTACGGTCAATGCTATTTGACCGGTTTTAAGACAGCTTCGGGAGATATTTTAGTGACCATGGATGGAGACAATTCTTATCCGGTTAAAGAAATAAGGAAGTTGATTGATGTTTTAATAAAGAAAGAACTAGATTTTGTCTCTGGTTGTCGTTTCCCCCTGAAGAATAAACAGGCCATGGCCGTTTTGAATAAATGGGGCAATTATCTGTTGACTTTGGTTTTCATCGTCCTGATTCTAAAAAAGATTAGGGACTCTCAGTCGGGTATGTGGGTTTTCAAAAGAACGATTTTAGCCAGAATGAACTTGAAAAGTAAGGGAATGCCTCTTTCCGAAGAAATAAAAATGGAAGCGGTTTTAAATAAAGGTGTTAAATTCAAAGAAGTGCCGATTAGTTACGCTGAAAGGGCCGGCCGAGTAAAGCTGAGGAAATTTAGAGACGGCTTGATTAATTTATTTTTCTTATTTAAAAAAAGAATAGAATTGATGTTCAAATGAATATAAAGAAATTCATTTATCAAAAATCAAAAATATTTAATTTAGGGCAAATCTTTGGGAGCTATGCTTGGCAGCCATTTTTTTTATTAATCCATTTAACCCTGGAGTGTAATTGTCATTGTCAATACTGTTATCAAAGAGACAACCCCTTTTATCAGAAACGAAATGGCTTTATTAAACCAGCTGATTTAGAGAAGGTTTTAGCGGAGATTAAAAGCTCTTTTTTAATTAAGCCCAAGCTTCATTTTTTTGGCGGCGAGCCCCTGGTCAATCCTTATTTTGGTCAATTGCTTGACCTGGCTGATAAATACCGAATGGAAACTTCACTGACCACTAATGGCGTCTTGCTTGACCGATATTTAGACCGGATTTTAAAGAGTAATCTTAATCAAATGAATTTTTCCATAGACGGCCTTGACTCAACTCATGACCAAATTAGAGGCATTAAGGGGTCTTTTAAAAAAGTGATGGATAATATCAGAAAGTTGAGGGGAAAGGAAGACCCGAGGAAAAAAATAATTAATGTCAATTGTTTAATTCTGCCGGATAATCATAAGCGCTTGGTTGACTTAGCCCTCTATTTTAAAGATAATGGGGTGGATATAGATGCCTTGGCCTTCCAACATATTTATTTTAACCGGGCTGAAGACAGGCCGGCCGTTGATTTGACCATCTTAAAATCACAGATAGATAAATTAAATAATTTAAGGACAAAATTCGATATTTTAATCATTCCCAAAATCAGATTCGAGGACTTGGCCAGTTATTATTTATTAGAAAAAAAGGCCAAATTTAAGAATAATTGTAACATCCCCTGGCTTGGTTTAAATATCTTGCCTGATTTAGAGGTAACTCCCGGAGGAGGCGTTTTGGGTTGTAACCGGATTGTCGGCGATTTAAGGAAACAAACCCTTAAGGAGATCTGGAACGGGCCATTAATGAGGCGATTCCGAAAAAATATCATTAAAAAGGGCTTGCCTCGGATTTGTTTTCGTTGTTGCCATCGACAATATTATTAAGTAGATAATATGGCTAAAAAAAATGCTTTTGATAAAAGTTCCCCGGCTCCTGAGAATAAGAATAAAAAGACGCTTTTAGTTCTGACTGGTTTTTCCTGTAATAATAATTGCATTGTTTGTTCAGTTAGAACTAAGGAGGCCTCCTATCCGGATAGAAGTTATCAGGAAATAGCCGCCGAAATGGAAGAAAAAAGGCAGGAGGGCTTTGAGAGTATTGAATTTACCGGTGGCGAGCCGAGTATTCGTAAGGACATTATTCAGTTGGTTTCTCGGGCTAAGGAATTAGGTTATCAGCAGATCGGCTTTAGCACTAATGGACGCCTTTTCAGTTATCCGGAATTTTGTCAAAAGATTGTTCGGGCCGGTTTAAACAGAGTTACTTTTTCTTTACTTAGCCACCAAGCGGAAATTCATAACGCCATCACCCGAACGCCGGAATCTTTCAGTGAAATTATGGCCGGCCTAAAAAATGCCCAAAAATTTCCCGATGTTCACCTTAATGTCAGCTCAGTCATTTCTCGACTCAATTTTCGTAATTTAAGGAAATTCGGTGAATTCATTTCTTCTCTGGGAATTAACCACTGGTATCTTTTAGATTTAATTCCGGACGGCAACGCCCAAATTCATTACCCGAACTTAGTGGTTGGCTTAAATGCCTTGGCCAAGGAACTAAATGGCCTTTCAGAGATAGCCGGTGATTTTGTAGAGTTCGGTTTTTTTGATTTCCCTTTCTGTCTTTTCAAGCCCGAATTAAGAAAGAAAAAAAATGTTTGTTTTGTTAACGCCAAGATGAGAATGGAAATTACTCAACAAGTCGGCTATAATCCCCAAAGAATCAGTTTGGATAACCAAGGAGTATATTCCGATGTTTATCGGGTGAATATTGATATTTGTAAAAAGTGTAAGTTTTATCGGGAGTGTGGCGGACTTTGGAAGGTCTATTTAGATTTATACGGCTCTCAAGAACTAATTAATCTGGCCCAAAAAAACAGCTGTCTATAATTTTAAGTGAAGTACAAGGTCCGACCTTTTGAAGTCGGACCTCAAAAGGTCGGACCTTGAAGGTATGACTAAAGATAAACTTGAAAAAAAAGTATCCTTTCGAGCTAAAAAGCAGACCGGCAAGATAGAAAGTTTAATAATTTTTAAATGTAATTGCCACTGTATTATGTGCTCAACCGGTTTGCAGATTGAGAGAGGTATTGATAGTACTGATTACCATACAATCAGGCCTTTTGATGAGGTCATTAAAGATATCGACAAGGCAAGACAAATGAATGCCCAGGCTTTCGCTTTTTCCGGTGGCGAGCCGACTTTACGTAAGGATTTGCCCAAGTTGGCCAGATATGCCAAATCAGTCGGCTTGCCTCATATTGAGGTCCAGTCCAACGGGCGAATGTATTTCTATAAAAAATATTGCCGGAAATTAATCAATAGCGGGGTGAATGAATTCGTTATCTCTTTTCATTCCCATATAGAAAAAGTTCACGACAAGATAATGGGCGTGCCCGGCACCTATCAGCAGGTTATCCAGGGGATAAAAAATCTTAATCAATTAGGTCAGCCGGTTAAAATTAATATTGTCCTGATTAAATTAAATTACGCTCATTTAGAAGAATTCATTAAGTTTTTATTGAACTTTGAAATTAAAGAGATTCGTTTTGATATGGCTATGATTGAGGGAAACACCCTGAAAAACCCCAAAGCAATTATTGCCAAAATGAGCTTAGTCGGTCCTCATATTTGTCGGGCGATTGATTTAGCCAAAGATAAAATGGGTTGTTATGTTTATAATATGGTTCCCTGCTTATTGCCCGGTCACGAAGAATACATTAATGATTTGGGGCAATTAGATACTATTTTAGTCGGGCCGGAATTTGAAACTTCTCTTGATACGGCCAGGAAAGGCAGAAGAGTTAAAGCCGAAGTTTGCCGGCAATGTAAATATAACAATATCTGTAACGGCATTTGGAAAAATTATGCCCAAGTTTTTGGCTTTGGCGAACTAAAGCCAGTTAAATAATATTTGTCTATATGCATCAGTCGCTTATTCTTGTTTTGCATAATGTCGGCTGTAAAAACCGCTGTGTTTTCTGTAATAAGGTCAAAAAGTATGCTCCGAAAGAAACGGCTGACCAAATTGCCGCCAAAGAGTTGAGAAAATTAGCTTACCTGAAAAGGAATAGAGGAATTAATCAAATAATAATTTCCGGCAACGACCCTATGGAATACTATAATTTTCTTGGTTTTCTGAAGAAAATCAAACGGAAGACCCAGCTCGGTATTTTTTTACAAAGTCATTGCCTTGATTTTGAGGACCTTGATTATTTAAAAACGGTTTTAGACATAGGGAACATTGAGTCAATTCAAATACCTGTTTATGGACACAAAGCGGAGATTCACGATGCTATTACTCAAAATAAAGGAAGTTTTAAATCAGTGATTAAAGCCCTTAATAACTTTAAAAAATTAAATTTTAATAATATTCAATTGCATACTCTCTTTTTGAAGCAAAACCAAAGACATTTTTTAAAATTAATTTCATTTTTATTAAGCTTTGGTTGTAAAATAGATGCTTCTTTGCCGGCTATTCCCAGCTTTAAAGGGAGATACAGAAAAAGATATTTAGACAATATTCCTGATTTAAATAAGCTGTCGGCCGGTTTTAGAAAAATTAAAGAAAAATTTAAAAACGATTTAGACAGAATTTTTCTTCACGATATCCCTTTCTGCCTGGCCCCTCTTAAGCCGACTAACCTTAATTTCAGAAGCCAATACGCTTATAAGGGATATGAGCATTTCAAGAAAAGAAAAATTGACACAGTCGTTGTTGACGGAGAGGTCATCCCCAGATATCGGCTTTTGTTTAAAGACGAAAAATGCCAAAAATGCGTTTTAGACAACATGTGTTCGGGCATCACCGAACCCTATATTGATTTAGGCCTGTTCAAAGCAAAGCCATTGGCTAATTGTCCGAAATAACTATCATGGATTTAAACGTTTGGGATAAATGTAACAATCGATGTCTGATGTGCACTAATCCCGACTGGCCTTGGCCAGCCTGGGACGGTAGTTGTGATTATAGTTATCCGGCTATTATTAGAAGATTAGAAAAGGCGAAAGAGGAAATTAAACTGGATGACTCTATTTATTTAACCGGCGGCGAACCGACTCTTCACCCTCGTTTTTTGGATATTTTGGAATATGTCAGCCGGCATTTTCCTGAACAAAGAGTAAAATTACTGACTAACGGCCGTAAATTTTTCTATAAAGATTTTGCTCAGAAGGTTTTAGCGACTAATAACAACTTTGATATTTGCGTCTCTATTTACGGGCCCAATGTTAAGATTCATGATGCTATTACCAGGTCAGGGGGTAGTTTTGAGCAGACGACTAAAGGCCTGGAAAATTTACTGGCTTATAAAAAAGGGGGACATATTTTTGATATCAGATTTGTTATCAGTCAGCTTTCCTATAAACATATCAATCAATTTCTGAAAATGGTTAAACAGAGATTTCCTTTAATTGACAGAGTCATCCTGATTTTTTGGGAGGCAGAAGCCCAAGCGGTCAAGAATTTAGAAGCGGTTAAAGTTGACTATAGTCAAGTCAGGCCCTATCTGGAGAAAAGCTATCCTTTATTAAAAGGGATTAAAGAAATTAGATTCTATCATTTCCCTTTATGTACTTTGTCAGAAAAGTTTTGGCCCTATCTCTGGCGAACTCTACCAGACAAGGAGGTGGATTTTGTCAAAGCTTGCCAGGAATGTAATTATAAGAAGCACTGTTTGGGTATTCATAAAGGTTATCTAGAGTATATCGGGGCTAAAGAATTTACTCCCGTAAAGAAACATCTAGAGGTAGAAAAAACCGGAGATACTTATAGACCGATAGGAAGAGTTGGAAGAGTAGGTAGATAGCAATATTTAAAAATAAGTGGATAACTATATTTTGAGCTAATTTTCAAAATATGCTATTATATAAATAAGTTATAATAAAGGAGATAATTCTATGAGAAAGATATGTAATTTCGTTATCAAAATGACTATTTACGGTCTGGTTTTCCTGATACCTTTGTTTTGGCTGACTTGGACGGTTGAATCTTTTGAGTTTAACAAACAGTATTTACTCTTTTTCTTGGTCGGCTTGGCTCTCTTGGCTTGGTTAACCAAAATGATTGTTGTTCAGAAACGATTTACTCTTTATCGGACTCCTTTGGATTTATGGATTTTGATTTTTATGGTTATCGTCGTTCTATCCAGTTTCTTTTCGGTGGATAAAATTTCTTCCTGGCTGGGTTTCTACGGGCGCTTTACCGATTCAACGATTGGTCTATTAGCTTTAGGAGTATTATATTTCGTGGTGGTCAACAATCTGAAAACTCGGAGTGATTCAAAGACGTCCTTCTCGAATAATTATAACGATAGTCAGATAGGATTAATTCCTAAGGAAGGACAGACCGAAGTTAATCAGATAGAAAAGATTAGTCAATTTCCGATTAAAAAAGGAATTTTATCCCGGGATAAAATTTTAAGAATGTTTTTAATCTCGATTTGGTTGGTGGTCATCATTAGCTATCTTTCTATTTTCGGATTTTGGGCTAAAATTCCCGGTTTGCCCTCAGTAATGACATTTCAATCTTTCAATCCGGTCAACGGTTCTCTCCAGGGACTAAGTATTTTTTTAGTAGCCGTGATTAGCTTATTAGTCGGAATAATCTTACAACAGATAAAAAAGAAACCAGAACGAAAAATATTCCTGATTAATCGCTATCTCTTACTTGGCTTAGCCGTTCTTTTATTGGTCTGGATTAGTTTTCGGGCCGCTTGGCTGACTTTAGCAGCCGTCATGTTTATTATATTAGTTACCGCTATCTGGACGCGTTTATTCAGAAAAAGAGTTAACTTGCTCATTCTGCCGATATTCTTACTGTTGATTTCCTTAGCTGGTTTGACCGGCTTTGTAGATAAGGCCAAAAATTTCACCGGTTCCGATTTTATCAAAACGCCGTTGCCCCAGGAGGTTATTTTGGATTACCAAACAGCCGGGCAGATAAGCTGGCAAACTCTCAAAAGCTATCCGATTTTAGGTTCCGGACCGGGCACTTTTTTGACCGATTTCACTAAATTCAAGCCGGTTCAATTTAACGAGAATAGATTTTGGAACGTCCGTTTTGACAAAGCGCCAAGCTATTTAATGGAACTAGTTGGGACAATCGGTGCTTTTGGTGTATTTTCTTATTTAATCGTTGTCGGCATCTTTAGTTTAATTATCTTCATCTTTTTGAAGCGAGTTTCTAAAGAGACAATTTTGTCAGCCGATAAGGCAGTGATTATTTTATCTCTATTTTTCTTTTGGTTAACCCTATTGATCGGTCAGTTTGTTTATCTTAACAATACGGTTTTGGCTTTCTGTTTTTGGTTTTTTATGGCTTTGACTATTGCTCTTTGGCAATCAGCCCAAAGCAATTATAAGAGAATTAATTTTTCTTTTGAGAAGCTGCCTGAAGTTGGTCTAATCATGAATGTTATTTTATTGATTGTTGTTTTTGTCTTCTTCGGCTTGTTTTATTTGGGAGGTCGGCTTTATTGGGCTGATGTTAAGTTTAATCAAGGGACGGCTGACAATGAGCAATTAGTCCAAAATTCGGAGCAGGCGGTTAATCTGAATGAGTATCGCGAAAATTATCGTCGCAGCTTGTCGCAGACTTATTTAATCAGCGCTTGGGCCGAAGCCAATAAATCGGAAGAAGAACAAAATGCCCAGCTTCTCCAGGCCTATGCCACCGGAGCTATCCAGCAAGCCAGGATGGCTACCTCGCTTAGTCCTAATTCGGTAATGGCCTGGCAGAACTTAGCCGCTGTTTATCGCGATAGCCGTGGTTTGGTTGGCGGAACTTTGCCCTTTGCCATAGATACTTTTAATCAGGCCTTGGAATTAGAACCGACCAATCCGTTTTTCTATCGGGAGCTTTGTCGAATAAATTTGATTAGCGAAGAAAAAGATTGGGACAAGACGATTGATTATTGCCAGAAAGCCATTGATTTGAAATCAGATTATTTGGACGCTCATATTCAATTAGCTTTGGTTTATGAACAAAAAGGGGATTTAGAAGAAGCGCGTAATCGTTTAACCGGCGCGCTGGATAAATTAAGAGGAGTTAGTTTTCAAAGGGGTTCTGAATTAGCCGGGGCGGCCTCCGAAATATATTTCCAGCTCGGTCGAGTTTATTTCAACCTTAACCAGCTTGACCAAGCCATTAATATGTTTGAGCAATCGGTTATTGTTATGCCCGAATATGCTAATGCCCGTTATGCTTTAGCTTTATCTTATCAGACAAAAGGGCGTTTGGGCGATGCCTTGACCCAATTCCAGATTGTTGACCAGTTAGTGCCCGGTAATGAAGATGTCCGGGGGAGAATTCAGCAGTTGCGGGAACAGACCCAACCACAAACGCCAGCCGAACAAACGCCGACTGAAGGAGAATAAAATATAAAAGGCATGCCTCGGGATTCTGCTAAGGGCAACCTTTACAGCGCTCGGGGCGAAACCCGGGGCGTCCCTTTTAAACCCGGGGCGTCCCTTTTTACTACACCCTTTTGCAAAAGGGTGTAGTAAAAAGGGACGCCCCGCTAACGGGCGGCTCTTTAGACACTCTTGACACTTTTTAGAATTTGTTTATACTGATGAGTAACCATCAACTAATAGTTTTCTGATATCATAATTACTCATTGTTGACAAAAATTTTCTTAAATAAATAAAGACCCTTCTAAAGGAGAAAAGGGAAGGGTTTGTTTTTATGTCTCAAAAAGCCCGCTCCCGGCCCCGGAATAAATTTGAGGCTGGACAACTAAATTTCGAGTTGCCTGATTTAATTGAAATTCAAAAAAAATCCTACCAGTGGTTTTGGGAAAAAGGTTTACGAGAACTTTTTGATGAGATTTCACCGATTACTCCCTGGGGGAATAAGGACTTAGAACTTTATTTTTTAGATTATTACTTGGACGAGCCAAAGTATAGTGAGCTCGAAGCCAAAGCTCATAATGTTTCCTATGAGGCGCCTTTGCATTGTCAGGTCAAATTAGTTAATAAAAAAACCAAAGAAGAGGCGGAACAAGATATTTTCTTGGGCGATTTTCCTCTGATGACCCAACGGGGTACTTTTGTTGTTAATGCCGTTGAACGAGTAGTTATTTCTCAATTGATTAGGTCATCAGGGGTATTTTTTACGGCTCAATTTTCGAGAGGCCAACAGCTTTTTGGGGCCAAAATTATTCCTAATCGTGGCGCTTGGTTAGAATTTGAAACCGATTCTGAAAAGGTGATTGGAGTCAAAATCGACCGCAAAAGAAAAGTGCCGGTCACGGCTCTTTTACGGGCCTTGGCTGCTTTAGAAGAGCCGACTAGACCTGATTTAACTGACGAGCAAATCAAGAATTTATTTGACCAAGCCAACACGGGTCAAATTGACTATTTGGAAGCTACTTTTAAGAAAGACCCTTCTCGGACAATCGGCGAGGCCTTTGTTGAAATTTATAAACGGATTCGACCTGGTGATTTAGCTACTGAAGATAATGCCCGTTCTTTTATTGAGGCAATGCTTTCTTTTGAACGTTATGATTTAGGCGAAGTTGGCCGTTGGAAAATGGAGCAGCGTTTGGCCGAAATAAAAGGCGGAAAACCAAAGCATAAGAATTCCGCCAGAGGGGGGCCCGCTTTTGGCGAAAAATTGAAGAAGAAGCCAGAGTCAATAGTTAAAAAAGAGAGGGTATTACATTTTGAAGATTTAGTCGCTATTATCAAAGAGATTGTTCGGCTGAATAATACTCCTCTGGCCAGGCCGGATGACATTGACCATTTAGGCAATCGTCGGGTGAGAACCCTGGGCGAGTTACTCCAGAATAGATTAAGAGTTGGTTTGGCTCGGACAGAAAGAATTATTCGCGACCGGATGTCTACTTTGGAGTTAGTTGGCTTAGTGCCCGGTCAATTAATTAACGCCCGGCCTTTCATGGCCTCCATTAGAGAATTCTTCACTTCTTCCCAGCTCTCTCAATTTATGGACCAAATTAATCCCTTGGCCGAATTAGAGCACAAGCGTCGTCTGTCAGCTATGGGGCCGGGCGGCTTGACCCGGGAACGGGCCGGTTTTGAAGTACGCGATGTCCATTCCAGTCACTACGGCCGCATTTGTCCGATTGAGACGCCCGAAGGTCCTAATATTGGTTTGGTCGGCCACCTAGCCAGTTGCGCCCGATTAAATGATTATGGATTTATGGAAACGCCTTATCGCCGGGTCAAAAAGGGTCGGCTGACTAATGAAATTGTTTATCTTAATGCCTCCGAAGAAGAAAAGTACAATATTGCTCATGCCAGTGTGGCCATTGATAAAAAAGGTTATCTTTTAGACAAGGAGGTGGAAGCCAGAATTCAGAGTCAGCCCGGCTCAATCGAACGTTCCAAGGTTGATTTTATTGACGTCTTGCCTCAGCAGCCAATCAGTATCGCTACTTCTTTAATTCCTTTCTTGGAACACGATGACAGCAACCGGGCTTTGATGGGTTCAAATATGCAACGTCAGGCCGTAGCCTGCATTAAGCCGAAAGCCCCCTTGGTCGGAACCGGTATTGAAGAAAAAGCAGCCCAGGATTCAGGCCAGTTAGTTATTGCTCAGGAGGATGGTCGGGTCAAAGAGGTTGATGCTAACCATATTGTCATTCTGAGTCGAGCAAAACGAGGCGAAGAACCCCAAGCGAATATTACAGAGCTTTTTGGGCAAAGCCCCTCCTCAAGCAGGACAAACAAATCTCGGGGTGACAAGGATAGACGGAAGGTCTATCCGCTCCGTTCTTTTGTTCGGACTAATCAATATACTTGTATCTCTCAACATCCCTTAGCTAAAAAAGGTCAGTCAGTCAAAAAGGGGGATGTCTTGGCTGATGGAGCGGCTACTGAACAAGGGAAATTAGCTTTAGGCCAGAATCTCTTGGTTGCTTTTATGTCTTGGCGAGGTAATAACTTTGAAGATGCCATTATTCTTTCAGAAAGATTAGTCAAGAAGGACCTTTTTACTTCTATCCATATTGAGAGTTTTACCTGCGACGTTCGGGAGACCAAGTTGGGACCGGAAGTAACTACGCCGGATATTCCTAATGTCGGTGAAGAACGTCTTAAAGATTTAGATGAAGAGGGGATTGTTCGGATTGGCGCCGAAGTTGGTCCCAATGACATTTTAGTCGGTAAAATTTCTCCTAAGGGAGAAACAGATTTGACCTCCGAGGAAAGGTTGCTCCAGGCCATTTTTGGCGAGAAAGCCCGTGATGTTAAGGACACTTCCTTGAGAATGTCTCATGGTAAGCGCGGCCGGGTGGTCGGTATTCAAATATTTTCTCGGGACAAAGGCGATAAACTGCTCACCGGCGTAATTAAAAGCATTCAGGTGGAGGTGGCTCAATTGCGTAAAGTTTCAGTAGGTGACAAGCTGGCTGGTCGGCACGGCAATAAGGGAGTTATTTCCAGAATTCTGCCCGAAGAGGACATGCCTTATTTGGCTAACGGTCAGCCGGTTGATATTATTCTTAATCCGTTGGGAGTAGCCTCCCGAATGAACATCGGCCAGATTTTGGAAACTCATTTAGGTTGGGCCGCTCACAGCTTGGGCGAAAAAATGATTAGCCCGGCTTTGGCCGGTCTTAACGAAGAAGAAATTAAGGAGGAATTGAGGAGAGCCGGTTTGCCCGAAAATGGCCAAGTTATTTTGTATGATGGTCGCAGTGGCGAACCTTTTGAGCACCCGATTACCGTCGGCTATATTTATATGATGAAATTGCTCCACTTGGTTGAGGATAAGATTCACATGCGTTCAGTCGGGCCTTACTCGCTGATTACCCAGCAGCCTTTAGGGGGCAAAGCTCAATTTGGCGGTCAGCGTTTTGGCGAAATGGAAGTTTGGGCCTTGGAAGGATATGGAGCCGCCCATACTCTTCAGGAAATGCTGACCATTAAATCAGATGATATTACCGGCCGGGCTAATGCTTATGACGCTATTATTCGGGGCAAGCCCATTCAGGCGCCCAATGTCCCGGCCTCCTTTAATGTTTTGCTTAATGAACTCAAAGCCCTCGGCTTGAGCGTGGAATTAGTCGAAAAGTAATCTCTGAGCGATGATCCGGATGTCACTCCGGGTCACTCACTCCGGGGCGTCCCTTTTTATGACACCCTTTTCAAAAAGGGTGTCATAAAAAGGGACGCCCCGGAGTGAAGGGACGCCCCGCTAACCCGCTAACGTCCGAGATTCCGCGCTCTCTGTGTGGTCGAGGGGGCGACCCTTTAAAGAATGTAGCAAAAAGGGACGCCCGAGACTACTCTTAATTTATTTTGTCTATGTCCATTAAAGTATCAGATTTTAAATCAATTATCCTCAAGCTGGCTTCGCCGGAGGAAATTTTGAATTGGTCGCATGGCGAAGTAACCAAGCCGGAGACGATTAATTACCGAACTCAGCGGGCCGAAAAGGACGGTTTATTTTGTCAGAAGATTTTTGGTCCGGAGAAGGACTGGGAATGCGCTTGCGGCAAGTACAGGCGTATCCGCTATAAGGGCGTTGTCTGCGATAAGTGCGGTGTGGAAGTGACCCGAGCGGCCGTTCGCCGGGAAAGAATGGGTCATATTTCCTTGGCTGTTCCTGTTTCCCATATTTGGTTTCTGCGTGGCGTTCCTTCAAAAATGGGTCTGGTCTTAGACCGGTCCATTCAGGATTTGGAAAAAATTATTTACTTTGCCGGCTATATCATTACCAAAATCAACGAGGAAGAGAGAAGTAAGGTCATTGAGGCGATTAAAAAAGAGTATAAGAAAAAACTAAAAACTAAAAACGAAAAAGGGAAATCATTAACTGTCGCTGAAAAAATATCCCTAAAAGAACAGCGCGACCGAGCCATTCGAGGAGTCAGAGGATTTTACTTATACGAGATACTTTCAGAAATAGAGTATCGGGATTTGAGTTTGAAATACGGACAGGTTTTTGAAGCCGGGACCGGAGCAGAAACCTTGAGGAGGATTTTTGAGGAGGTTAATTTGGAGGCCCTAGTTAAACAACTAAGCGACCAAGCCAAAAAAGCGGGGCCAGTTTTGAAAAAGAAAATTTTTAAGCGGTTGCGTTTAATCGAGGGATTAATCAGGGCCAAAATTAGACCGGAATGGATGTTTTTGACTGCTCTGCCGGTTTTGCCGCCTGATTTGCGGCCGATGGTTCAATTGGATGGCGGTCGTTATGCCACTTCTGATGTCAATGATTTATATCGCCGAGTAATTAACCGGAATAACCGGCTTAAGCGGCTTTTGGAATTAAAAGCGCCGGAAGTTATCTGTCGTAACGAAAAAAGAATGCTTCAGGAAGCGGTTGATGCTTTGATTGACAACGGCAGTCGACGCGGCCAGGTGATGGTCGCTGCCTCAACCGGTCAGAAAAGAGTCCTCAAATCTTTGGCTGATATGCTCAAAGGGAAACAGGGCCGCTTTAGACAGAATCTTTTGGGTAAGCGGGTGGATTATTCCGGCCGTTCGGTTATTGTCGTTGGTCCGGAATTAAAACTTCATCAGTGCGGCTTGCCCAAGCATATGGCCTTGGAACTTTTTAAACCCTTCGTTATTAACAAATTGGTGGAGATTGGTTTAGCTCACAATGTCCGGGGGGCCGGTCGTTTGATTGAAGAGGAGACCGATGAGGTTTGGAGCATTTTGGAGGAAGTTATTCAAAAGCGTTATGTTCTGTTAAACCGGGCGCCGACCCTGCACCGTTTGGGCATTCAGGCCTTTCAGCCGGTTTTAATTGAAGGAAACGCTATTCAAATCCATCCAATTGTCTGTCGGGCTTTTAATGCCGATTTCGACGGCGACCAGATGGCTGTCCATTTGCCTTTGAGTAAAAACGCCCAAGTCGAAGCCAAAAAGATAATGCTTTCGGCGGACAATCTGCTTAAGCCGGCTACCGGCGAGCCGGTGGCCATTCCCACTCAAGATATGGTCCTCGGATGTTATTGGATGACCAAAATTGAAGAAGGGCTTAGAGGCGAAGGAAAGATATTCGCCAATTCCGAAGAAGCTCTTTTAGCTAAACATTTTAATCAGGTACATCTGAAGGCTAAAGTAAAAATAAGATTAGCTGATAGTAATGAATTGGTTGAAACTTCGGTCGGCCGGATTATCTTTAACGAACCCTTGCCTCCGGAAACGGGCTTTATCAATAAGACAATGAACTCTCGGGAATTGCGCAAATTGGTTTCTCAATTAATTGACCAGTGTGGCATTAAAAAAACAGCTTTAGTTTTAGACAGGATTAAGAGAATGGGATTTAAATATGCTTCCGATTCAGGCATCAGTTGGGGGATGAACGATTTACAGATTCCGGCCGAGAAAAAAAACTGGCTTAAGAAAGCCATCAATCAGGTGGACTTAATCAGGAAGCAATACGAGGAAGGTTTGCTGACTGATTTGGAAAGAAAATCGCGGATTATTGAAACTTGGCTTAATCTGACCGAGAAAATAGCTCAGCGGAGCAGAGAAGTCTTGGATAAAAAAGGTTCTATTTTTAATATTTTTGATTCCGGTTCACGAGGTTCTTGGGGTGCCCTGACTCAGATGACCGGTATGAAGGGATTGGTCGTTAATCCGGCCGGCGAGACCATTGAACTGCCGATTAAAAATTCCTACAAGGAGGGTTTTAACGTTCTGGAATATTTTATTTCTACTCACGGCGGCCGGAAAGGAATGGCCGATACCGCTCTCAAAACGGCCACGGCTGGCTATTTGACCCGACGCTTGATTGACGTTTGTCAGGAGATAGTTGTCCGTCACGATGATTGCGGCGATAACAAAGGAATTTATATTTATCGAGCAGACGAAAAGGATATGGGTAATTCTCTGGCTTCTCGAATTGTCGGCCGAGTGTCTTTAGAGACTATTAAATCTTCCCCGAGCGAAGCGAAGCGAGTCGAGGGGGCTAAAAGGAACAAACCTTCGACTCGCTCCGCTCGCTCAGGCAGTAAAAAAGAAGAAATCCTGGTTAGAAAAGGACAATTAATTGATAAGGAAACCGCTCAAAGAATAGACGAGGCCGGCCTTGATAAGATTAGAGTCAGGTCGGTCATCTCTTGTCAGGCAACTGACGGTATTTGCCAAAAATGTTACGGCTATGATTTAGGCAGAAATGAGTTGGTCAAGTTAGGCGAGGCGGTTGGTATTGTTACCGCTCAGGCCATTGGCGAGCCGGGCACCCAATTGACCTTGCGCACCTTCCATACTGGCGGCGTGGCTGGCGGTCAGGATATTACCCAGGGATTACCCAGGGTAGAGGAAATTTTTGAAGTTAGACCGCCTAAAGGAAGGGCCGTTATTTCAGAAGTTGATGGTCGGGTTAAAAAAGTAGTCAAAAAAGGCAGACAGACTACTGTTCAGATAGAGCCCTCAGAAGATAAGAAAAAGCCTGCCAAGGACAGGTCTTCACTAAAGGGCGGACAGGCTGCCTCTGGCGGAAAATTATTGGAATATAGTGTGCCGGCCGGTCTGGCTCTTTGGGTTGGCCAAGGTGAATTAGTCGCCACCGGTCAGCAGCTAACCGAAGGACATGTTGATTTAAGGGAATTATACAAAGTAGCTGACCAGGAAGCTGTCCAACGTTATATCGTCAAAGAGGTCCAACAGATTTATACTTTTGCCGGCGAAAATATTGATGACAAGCATATCGAGATGATTGTTCGTCAAATGTTTTCCAGAATCAGGGTAAAAGACCCCGGCTCAACTAATTTTTTGTCTGACCAGGTAGTCGAGAAAGGGCAATTCCAGCTAGCCAATGCTAATTTGACTAAGAAGGGTAAGCCGGCTACCGGTCAATCTTTACTTTTAGGAATTACTAAAGTTTCTTTAACTACCGATAGTTTCCTTTCAGCGGCTTCTTTCCAAGAGACGGCCCGCGTTCTGATTGACGCCAGTATTCAAGGCAAAGAGGATAAGCTGCGGGGATTGAAAGAAAATGTAATTATTGGTAAACTAATACCAGCTGGCACCGGTTTCCAGAAATAGCTTTTGCCGGCATCGTTCTGTATCTTAGTATTCGGGGGTATTCTTTTTCGCTAGAAGAGTTGCCATTGAGGGTTACGCTTTTTGTCTAAGGGCGTACACCTCTAATAAGACATTCTTTAAAGGGTCGTCTTTTTGGACACATCCTCGCTTCGCGAGGGCGTGATCCAAAAGGGCAACCCTTAATAGACATAGAGGGTTGGTCCTCTCGACCGTGTCCTTTGCTTCGCAGAGGGCGTGGAATCTCGAGGGCAACCCTCTAGATCTGTGGCTAAAAAGCGTCTCAAAAAGTCAGCCAGAGGTAGATCTGCCTTTGGCGGAAAAGCCAAGAGAATTAAAGCCAAACCATCTCTTCATTCTGAAACTAAGAAGAGTATCTTGGCGATAATTTGTTTTGCCTTAGCTCTGCTTAGCCTACTAAGTTTTCTTAATCTGGCCGGGCAATTTGGAGGTTATTTTTCTCAAATCAGTCAGTTGCTTTTTGGTCGGGGTTTTTTCTTGGTCTCTGTTGTTTTTGTCTTAGTCGGTTTGGCTATTTTAATTCCTCAGTTAAACACGGCCAGTAAACAAAAGCCTGTTTATCGGGCGGTTTTTGTAGGGGCCTTTCTCTTTCTTTTGAGTGTTTTAGGCATTTTCCATATTTTGCTTAATCAGGCAGCGCCGCTTAAGGCCGGCGGTTACCTTGGTCTGGTTTTCGGTTATCCTTTGTTTAAATTTTTAGGCTTTTGGGCCGCTTTGGTCGTCCTTTTGGCCCTTTTAGCTATTTCTGTTTTAATCACTTTTAATTTACCTTTAAAAATTCCTTTCAGCCGGCCAATTGAAGAAGGAAAGGGTAAAGCCGATTTTACCAAAGATAAAGAACTTTTTCCGTTAGTCGCTGAAAAAACAGCCAAAGGTGGACTTTGGCGCAGATTGAGAGAAAAAGTCAGGGAGGGCAAAGGAATGAAGGAAGAAAAATTGACCAGGCTAGAGCAGGTGAGTGACCAACTGGCCAAGGAAACTCTGCCGGTCGCTGCTTCGACTGGTTCAAGATTGACTAAAAGGGGCGTTAGTCAACCAACGGCTGATGGATTCGACAAACTCACCACAGGTTTTAAATTGCCCTCGCTTGAATTTTTAGAAAAAGATAAAGGTCAGCCGACCAGCGGCGATATTAAGGCTAATATTAACATTATTAAGCGAACTTTGGAGAATTTTGGCATTGAAGTAGAAATGGCTGAAGTTAATGTTGGCCCGACCGTTACCCAATACACCTTAAGACCGGCTCAAGGGGTCAAACTTTCCCGGATTACCGCTCTGCAAAATGATTTAGCTTTAGCTTTAGCCGCTCATCCTTTGCGGATAGAAGCGCCTATCCCCGGTCGTTCTTTAATCGGTATTGAGATTCCCAATCGTTCAGTTGTTTTAGTCCGCCTGCGTTCTCTTTTAGAAAGACCCGCTTTTGAAGAAGCACCCTCTTTTTTGACTTTTAGTTTAGGTCGCGATGTGGCCGGTAATCCGATGTTCGCCGATTTAGCCCAAATGCCCCATTTATTGGTCGCCGGGGCGACCGGGACCGGCAAAACAATTGCCTTGAATAATTTAATTGTCAGTCTGCTTTATCGTAATTTTCCTCAGACTCTTAAATTTATTATGATTGACCCCAAGAGGGTAGAATTGGTTGCTTACGACGGCATTCCTCATTTACTCACTCCGGTCATTACTCAAGCCGATAAAGCGATTAATGCTATTCGTTGGGCGGTCGGCGAGATGGAACGACGTTTTGAAACACTTCAGGAAGCAGCCCAGCGAGATATTGATGCTTATAACAAGAGTTTGACGGCTGAACAAAAGAGCCAAAAATTACCTTATCTGGCCATTATTATTGATGAATTAGCTGATTTAATGGCCTCTCATGGTCGAGAAGTAGAAGCGGGCATTGTTCGATTAGCTCAGATGGCCCGAGCCGTCGGGATTCATTTAGTTGTTTCCACCCAGCGGCCTTCAGTTGAAGTGATTACCGGTCTGATTAAGGCCAACATTACCTCAAGGATGGCTTTCCAGGTAGCTTCTCAAGTTGATTCGCGAACAGTTTTAGATATGGCCGGAGCAGAAAAATTATTGGGCAATGGCGATATGCTTTTCTTGGCCGGTAATTCAGCTAAGCCGCGCCGTCTTCAGGGAGCTTATTTAAGCGATAAAGAAGTTAAGAAGGTGGCTGATTATTTAAGGAAGGTTAGTTCACCGGAATATAATGAGGAATTGGCCGTTAGTCGAGGAAGTTCAACTGAAAAAGGATTGGGCTTAGGATTAACCGGTTCAGAAACCGATGACGAACTATATGAAGAAGCCAGAAAAGTAATTATTCAGGCTAATAAGGCCTCGGCTTCTTTATTACAGCGGCGATTGCGGATTGGTTATGCCCGAGCTGCTCGTTTGTTAGACCTTTTGGAGGAAGAGGGAGTGGTTGGTCCGGCTGACGGGGCCAAGCCCAGAGAGGTCTTTATTGACGAGGGAGAACAGAGAGAAATATAAGTTAAAAGTTTATGGCTAAACAAAAATCATCCAAAATTACTTCGACGATGTCTGACGAAAAGCATAGAATTCTTGAAGCGACAGTTGATGAAATTAAGGGACGCTTTGGTGAGGGTTCCATTATGAAATTGGGCGAAGTCAAGCAGGTTGATGTTGATGCTATTTCGACCGGTTCTATCTCTTTGGACCTGGCTTTGGGGGTCGGTGGTTTTCCCAAGGGCCGGATTATTGAGGTTTTCGGTTTGGAATCAAGCGGCAAAAGTACTTTGGCTTTGCACGCTATTGCCGAAGTTCAGAAAAGAGGCGGTTTAGCTGCTTTTATTGACGCCGAGCACGCTTTAGACCCGGAATACGCTAAGAAGTTGGGGGTTAAAGTTAATGATTTATTGATTTCCCAGCCCGATACCGGAGAGCAGGCCTTGGAAATTTTGGAGAGCTTAGTCAAGTCCGGGGCGGTTGATTTAGCGGTCGTTGATTCAGTGGCCGCCTTGACGCCGCGGGTGGAAATTGAAGGAGAGATGGGTCAGCAGCATATCGGTTTGCAGGCGCGACTGATGAGCCAAGCGCTTCGTAAATTGACGGCTATTACGGCCAAGAGCGGCACAGCCATTTTATTTATTAATCAAATCAGGATGAAGATAGGGGTGATGTTTGGCAATCCCGAGGATACGCCTGGCGGCAAGGCCTTGAAATTTTATTCTTCAGTCCGGTTGGAATTGCGGCGGTCGGCCCAAATCAAGCAAGGAGACCAGATTATTGGTAATCGGATTAAAGCCAAGGTGGTTAAAAACAAAGTGGCTGCTCCTTTTCGCCAAGCCGAGTTTGATATTTTTTATAACGAGGGTATCTCTCGCTTGGCTGACATTTTGAATACCGGTTTAAAATTTGGGGTAGTTAACCGAGGCGGCGCTTGGTTCAATTATGGTTCTGAAAAACTCGGTCAAGGATTAGAAGCAGCCAAATCTTATCTAAAAGAAAACCCCCGTTTAGTTACGGAGATTATTAAAGGGATAAAAAAGGCGGTTAGAGAACAGAGCTAAATTTGAACTGCGGACTGCGAAACGGTCAACGGGGCGAAACGGTCAACGGGGCGTCCCGCATAACTTTATTTGTTAGTGAAAGACAAGAGGCCCAGCAGACGGGCTTTTTTTATTGCTTTAGCCAACTTCCTTTGGTGTTTAGCGCAGACGCCGGTTCGTTTAAGCGGCAGAATCTTGGCCTGGCCGGAAATAAACCGACGAAGCAAGTCGATATTTTGATAATCAATTTCTTTGATTTTTTGCTGGCAAAAAAAACAGTTCTTGGTCATAAAAGTTCTAGAAAGGGATATCTTTGAGGTCTACTTCTTCTTTCTCATTGGAAGCAGTTTCCTTGGAAGCTGTTTCTTCTTTAATTGATTCCGGAGATTCTTCTCCAATTGGTTCTTCAGCTTCAATAACAGGTATTTCTTCCTGAGAGACGACTGGTTCTTCTTTGGATTCTTTCGGGGTTCTTGCTTGGCCGGCGCCGATGTCTGTTCTCGGCCCCATTTGCATGTTATCAGCCAC
>Ga0315547_1000890_pt1 | contig 25908 bp, 39 predicted proteins | sample SalMarSW160240MG_2_FD_202542 | JGI IMG/M metagenome (GOLD analysis project Ga0315547, IMG submission 202542) | Salt marsh sediment microbial communities from the Plum Island Ecosystem LTER, Massachusetts, United States - Salt Marsh Sediment SW1601-240 ...
AGTTTCGCTCGTATTCCTCCATGGTGAGAACCTGGGGCGTCGATGTGGTTACTACCATGATTTCAACCCCTTGGCCCTGTCTATCGCCTGCAGAAAGACGCTCTCCAGCCTGGCACGCAATCCGGTGCTGTTCATGGTCTGGGTAAGAAGCTCCGGGCTGTCGGGGAGGAATCTTAGCCTGATATCCTGGGATTGACCGGGGACTCGCGGCGCGGTATTTCTGCTCTTCGGCACGTGGGGATACAAAGGCTTTTTAGACATGGCTCTCTTCCTTGTCGAGCGCTTTAAGAAGCGGGCTATTCCTCTGCTCAAGGTACCCCGTCAGCTCGGTGATGGCCGCAACCATCTCTTCTTTTGCTTCCCCCTGGGCCCTTTCCGCCGTCTCCACCATCGCCTTTATCCAGTCGGCTGGCTCGGTGCTCTCATTCTCAAGGCTGCGGCCTATGAGTTCGCAACCGCCGGCTTCCTCGCGGCTCTCGGCGCAGACATCGGCAAACCTAGAAGCGGCTATGGCCACATGGCACTCCTCGCACTCGTCGAACAGCTGGTCGTCGGTCTTCTGGGCTTTGGCCAGAAACCCGCTGGGGATTGCCGGGGTCTCGGCCGGTTCCGGTGTCTCGGCTGGCTTTGTTTCTTCGGGTAATTTCTGCTCTGTCATATAATCCTCCAATCCTTCAAGGCTGGTATCGTCTATCGGCAGGCTGACCGTGCCCTGGACCTTGTTTCTAGCTTCTTTAATTGCCTGCTCGCAAACCTGCTTGTTTCCCTTATTGGCAAGACAGGTGTGTGCCGCCTCCTCTATCCACTGGTGATGCTGTTCCAGCTTGGGGGTATTCTCGGTGAGATAGAGGGCCTTCTTGAGCTGCTTCTGGTCAAGGGCTTTAATCGTATCTTCCAGCTTCTTCGTGATGCCACCCTTCATCTTATGGCCTCCTACATGTATAAACGTTCGATAAACCTCTGCACTTCCTTCAGCTCACCAAGAGTAAGCTCCGGCATTATTTGCTGCCGGCCCTTCTCCCTTTCCTCAATCGCCTGCTGAATCAGGCTCTTCCGCCGGTAGAACTCCTCCGGGGCCTTCCTGCGAAGCTCCTCAAGCCTGTCCTTGACCTTCCGGATTTTTGTCGTATAAAGGGCCTCTGTCTGCGGCAGCCGCTCGGGAGTTTCCTCCTTCAGGTAAGGCTCCATGACTGCTACCACCTCAGGAATCTCCGCCTGGTAAAGCCTGGCGCAGAGCTCCTTTTTGTGCCCGTCGGGGGACAGGCCGGCATCGAGGCACATATCCTTCAGCTCCCTGCCCAGAAATGCCCTGTCGCAGGCAATCAACGCCTCCTCCCACTCCGGCGAAGTCTCTATCTCCAGCTCCCACTCGAGCTTGGACATGAGCGTGCCGAGTTGGACGTTTATCCACGGAGTGAGGCCGTAGATCTGCAGGTCGAGGAGCAGGGACTCCAGTTCCTCGAACTCCTCGGGGCTTAGCTGCCTCCGGCCCGCCTCCAGTATTTGCTGTATCTTGGTGGGGGTAACCTTGAAGCCGCCGGATTGCGTCATAGGCCATAATCTACGAGTAGGCCCTTCTTGTCTCACGCTTCTCAGCCAGTCCCGGATGCCCCTCTCGAATTCTTCCTGATCAACCTTCGAAAACTCGCTGGTAAAGTTTCCTTGACTGTCGGCCCAATACAGCTCGCAGATACATCTTCGACTGAGCCATGGACTCAGGCTAACCCCTCTCGGTTCGAAGGTCAGCCGAAGATTTTCAAGAGCCTCAGGTATTGTATCCATCTGCATGCCGGCCATCTGGCCAGCTTCATACGGAGATTTGTGTAATGCTTCTTGAAACTTGACTTTCACTACTTCTCCCCCACTCGCTCTGCTATGGCCTCAGCTTTCCCTGTGCCCAACTTGCTGAATCTCCCCCGGTACCACTGGCGGTTGAGCTTCAAGAAGTAGGTTCTGGTGTCCGCAGCCAGCTGCTCCAACTCGTCGATGCTCTGGATAGTCTCCAGCCTGTGCCGGATCCGGCGGCTCTGTTCGAGCGCCTCATCGGCTATCGGCCTCTCCCAATCCGGAAGATTCTGTATCTTCTCCTGGGTAAGGTCTTCTCTCTCAAGCGCGTTCTGTTCTTCGAGGGTGCCGGCGATCCTGTCCAGGACTTCGTGGCTGGTCATTCCTTCACCCTTGAAGCGCAGCGCTTCTTTGAGCAGTCCGGAGGAAGTCGAAAAGTGACCGACGGCGCAGGCCACGCAGGCGGTGGCGATTGAGGGTTTTTCTTGAGAAACGTCAGGGGCAGGCATCTCGACGGGTAAATGACTCTCGCTTTGAGTAGTGGTAGGAGTAACACCGGGGAAACTACTGCGGAGCTCATCGGCAAGAGAACGTATGTCGCTGCCAGCCTTCTCTATCTTTTCATGTCCCTCGCGTAGGATATCACGGAAGGCATCCAGGGGACTGGAAGGCAATTTTACCCCGGGCAACTTCGGCAGTCCTGGCAGCATCTCAACTCCCCTCCTAAAAAAGAATACGGGGCAAGTCAGCGCTTGCCCCGTTTGTTTAAATTCTAAGTGCTGCCGGTGCTTTCGTCAACTCTCCGGGAAGAATACCCGCCGGCCGATCTCCTCGATATCCTTGTCGGTATCAATGGCCTGTTTGTACTTCTTCTTCCTGTCTTCTCTCTGCTCGGGAGTCTTGGTCGAGGGCAGCGCTACCGACCCGACCATGTCCCTGATATCCTTCCTCAGCCCGGGCAGCTCGCTCTTGGCCAGGCCGAGTCCTTGTTCGGCAATCTCATGGATGATATCCATCTCGGTTCGCCCGACCCTCTCTTTCTTCATATCCGAGATCGTTTCCAGCGTCTTGCTCAGCACGCCAGTAACATCTTGGATCTGCTTCTGCTGGGCGTCGAACTGCATTTTCCACCGATCCTCCTTCAGCTCTTCAATGGTCTGTTGCATTGCGAGCACTGCTGCCTTAGTTTCGCTGTCCTCTCCTTTACCCCCGGTGATGTTTTTGATAGCTTCAACAAATGCAACCGGGTCGGTCATCCAGGCCGGCAGGGTGCTACCACCACTGCCAAAGCCCTCACGAAGGATTTTCATCTGCTCCGAGGCCTTCGTCAGCGCCGTGATTGGATCGAAAGGCTCTCCCCTTTCCTCGGCCCGTTTCAAAGACTGGAAAGCCAGGAGCTCGACTCCGCCGACCTTGGCCTTGGAGTTGAGCATCCAATTGCCTTCGCCGTTCTGCACGAAGGGAGATTCCCTTCCTGCCCCTTCATCTTCTTCTGCCATTTTCTTTAACTCCTTTGCCTGAGCGAGCGTCCCTCCCTTCTCCCCCTCCTTTGCCATCCTGACCTGTTTCACATCGGTATCAAAGATATAGCGGACCTCAGGGTCGCGGTCTTTTGTCGCTTTCTCCTCTTTGCTGAGCTGCTCGGCTGTCATACCCGCCATTTGTTGAATATTCGGAGGAATGTCGACTCCCCTTTCGGCAAACCACTGCTCGATGATGTTCTTTCGCTTGGCTGGGGGGATATCGCTGCTCCAGGAAGATAGACGTTTGAGAAGTATTTCAGGGTCCTCAAACACCCTGGGGCCGCCGGTGTGGGAGATATTTTCGGCAATATTGGCAGCCAGGTCAGCCCTTATCTTAAATTTCGTGAGCAGGGTAGCAAAGTCTTCCTCGACAATGGGTACCTGTCTGGCCGAACTTTCCTTCGCCAGGTAATCGGGATGCATATTTCGAATATGGCTTTGCAATGCCTGTGGAGTCTTGAAGGGAGGATGGTCGCACCCCTCGACCGGGCATGTAAGTGTTTCTGCCATTTTAGCTTCCTCCTCTTGGTTCAGAGTCCGAAATGTTCAGCTATACTTCAGACCCTGAGGGTTCCCCTGAGTTAATATCCCCGTCAGGGTTTGTGTCTCATCAGTGAATACCTACATAATTTGTGTTTAAAAATCTGCAAAATACGGTTAAGTCCCGCTTTACCGATAGCCAACCTGGTCGAGCCACTTTTTCTTCAGTACTTCCATACCCCAGCCGATAAACAGGTTCATCAGGTCAACCAGGTCCGGCTTGGGGATATCACCCATCTTGTGAGCCAGTTCTGCACAATCCCTGAGCGTCTGGCGCATCTCGGCCGGGACTTTAATGTGAAGGTCGTATTCCTGCCTGGCTTCCAGCGATTGTACCGTCTTGACCTCGGTGGCTTCTGCTTCCTCTCCTGTTTCCTGTACCATAATTTCCTCCCAAAAAAGAAGGGCAAGAAACTCTCAACAATGAGAGTCGCTCGCCCCGTTTCCTTTTTTAAAATTCTAATACTCTTTACGACAAAATGCAAGGATTATGCGGGAGGAAAGCGACAAAACAGCCGTGACTATATTTATTGATGGGTGACATTTCTCCGGCCGGCACTCATAAGCCCTTGACGGTCGGATTGTTTTTGTTCTAGAATGTCTGAAAAGAATAGCGGGAAGAATTACAGCGGGGCAAGCGTTGGCTTGCCTCGCTTCTTTTTTGGAGGCGTACCGTGAAGAAATTAGCTGTGTTGGCCCTTAAGGGCGGCGTCGGCAAGAGCACGGTGGTAGCCGGGCTGAGCCTAGCCCTGGTAAAAAAGAAATACAGGGTCGGCTGCGTCGACCTCGATGTTACCGGCAGCAATCTTTACTCCGCACTCGGGCTTGAACACTCTCCGCGCTGGGGGCTTGATAGCGTCAACGAGAAGATAATAGTTCCCGAAGTAAACGGCTACTGGCTCCTGTCTATCGCCAGCTTCGTCGGCGAGGAAAACGCCGTCATGTGGGACGGATCACAGAACGCCGAGCTCGACGGGGCGATGAAAAGGATTGACGAACTCAAAAAAGGGGCGGATTTCGAACCAGTAGTTATGCGAGATGAACTGGAGGCGATACGAAGGCAGATCGATGACGTCATGGCCTCAAGCAAATGGCGCTATGTCACGGAGCTGCTGTCCGACAATATCGTGACCTGGCCCGAGCCCCTGGATTATCAAATATTCGACCTGCCGCCGAGCTCAAGCCAGGAGATGTTCTCGTTTCTTGACCAGACAAAGAAGGACCTCTTCGGCGTCTTTATCGTCTCCCAGCCTTCCGCTATCGCCACCACCGGCCTGGTGCGCACCATCGACCTGCTGCGGGTAAAGCAGATACCGATCGTCGGCCTGGTCGTCAATCAGGACGGCTTTCTTACCAGCCGTGGTGAAACAGAATACCAGTTCCTATCTCCCCGGGTTGATCTGGAGGCAATCGCCAGGAAGGCCGGGATACCGTTTCTTATGTCCATTCCCCAGAGCGGAGAAATAAAGAAACTCGAAAACTACTTTGCCGAGCTGGCCGACAAGATTATCAGCTCAACGCCCGTGGTCCTGAAGGATGTCACTCTGGGGAAAAAATTCAAGAGGAAACTCGTAAAAGGTATCGCTAGGAGGTTGTAGCATGGCTCTGGTAGAGGACATGTTCCGGAGGTTCATGGCGCGGCAGTCGCGCTTCTTTAACAATCTGACCGAAGATGCCAGGCAGAAGCTGGCCGATATGGAAAACAAGTACGCAGAGCTGAGGGTGACCGGTCCCGAGGGAGGCGTCTTGTATTTCCAGTACAAAGGGCAGCACTTCGCGATGCTGGATGAACCTCCCAAGATACCCTGTGAAAAGCTGGACAAGTTCCTGCTTGATGGCGACCTCATAAATTACCCCAGCGGTGATGAGGTACTCTTCGACGTTATCGACGGCAGCCTCTCCCCGCGGGCGGTGCATACCCGCGGGTATTTCCGGGCCAACACGGATAAGATACTTTACGACACCGAAGAGTTTCTCCAGGCTTTTGAGCGTTTCCTAGGCGAGATGCGGCTGGTGCTGGGGGGTAAGAGTGTTAGCTGAGGTCCCTTTTACCGTTATGGTTGCCGCGGCCGTTCTGGTCGGGCTCTGGTGCTCGAACATATTCTACGACTATAAAGTTCCACAGTACCTCTCCAGGAAGATCGGCCACCTGGCCGGCGGCACGGCGCTGTTGCTCTGCGCCTTGCTTTATGATTCTTGGCTGTGGCCGTTAATCCTGGCAGTGACCTTTGCGGCATTACTCCTCGGCGCCAGGTTTATCAGGAAAACCCTGTTCAGGGGAGTCGGCGGTACCGGAAGGCCGGTAGCCTTTGCCGAGGTCTGGTTTCCCGCAGTATCTGTGGTCAGTATCGCGGTGGGGTGGGTATGGTTGGGGGACAGGTGGCTGGCCATCCTGCCGGCTCTTTTCATGGCCTACGGCGATGCCGTGACCGGACTGACCAGAAGCGTGGTCTACAACAGGGAGTTCAAGGGGAATATGGGCAGCGTGGCCATGCTGGGCGCTTGCCTGCTGCTCGCCTGGTGCTTCTACCAGCCATTCTGGATAGGGGCCACAGGTGCCGTGGCCGCCACCCTGGCCGAGAGATTTACTCCAATGTCCAAGGGATTTTGGGATGACAATTGGACGATAGTTCTGAGTTCACTGCTGGTAATGGGAGGACTTCGCTTGTGTTGAAACTCAAGGCCCATCTCTGGACTCTGCCGCGGTGGTTTGCTACGCCCTTTTTCGGGGCAGTACTACTACTGGGGGCCGTCCTCGCCGGCGGCATCAATGCCAACGCCTGGATAGGGCTGGCTGCCGGCCTGCTGGTGATGGCCGGCGGCCACTCCCTTAACAGCTTCCTCGATTACTCTTGGACCGGCCTGGACAAAGGCGAAATTGAAGACAGAAGCGCCGAGAAAGATTACTGCGGCGGCCAAAACATTATCGAGGCCAGCATAGTGACTCCGCAAGAGGTATTTTGGAACGCTCTTGGCTGGTATTTCTTATCGGCGGCTCCGGTTGTCTACCTGGCAGTTACCGTCGGATGGCCTATCGTTATTGTTTGGTTCCTTGGGGCGCTGGTCTCTTTCTGGTACTCCTGGGCAAAGTTCAACTGGACTCATGAGCTCGCCCTGTTTGTTGGCGCCGGTCCCCTGGCGGCCCTCATCGGCATGTATTCCGTTACGCCGGATCCGGAGTGGTGGGTAGGGATAGCTGCCAGTGCGCCAGCCGGTTTAATCCTCTCTTTCGTCGGGCTTCCTTTGGATGAATACCCGGACGCAGAGGCCAACCTGAAAAAGGGGGTCAAGAGCGTGGCCTACAAGGTGTGGGAGCATGACGTAGACCTCGGGTTTTATCTGCTTGCCTGGACTGTTTTTGTCTATCTCCTGCAGCTCTTCCTCATCGTTGTCGGCATACTAGCCCCGCTGACCTGGCTCACCTTTATCCTGGTGCCGCTATTCATGGCAGCCATCGTATTTCTCAAAAAACACTTCAGGAGAGCGGCCGGCATCATTGTAATCATTGGCGCCTGCTATCCGGTGCTCATGCTCATCGGGCAGATATTTGGAGGTTAAAGTGAAACCAAAGCTTATCAGTCTAGGCTATGCCGTACCTGAGAACTCTTATACCCAAAGCGAGCTATTTGACCTTCTTGGCTACAAGTCGCCGAGAACAAGAAGGATCTTTGAAAACAGCGGGATAGAGCGGCGGCACCTCTGGACCAACCCGGTCGGCAAGTCCTGGCAGGATCTGGCTCAGGAGTATCAAAAGGCTGCCGTTGAGCTGTCAAAGAGGGCGATAATCGACTGCCTTGACGGACGGCCCCTGGACAGCTTCGGCTGCCTGATCTTCTCCAGCTGCACCGGTTACACCTGCCCGGGCATAAGCCACCACCTGGCCAGAGAGCTTAATCTACCTGACAACCTTATCCACGCTAACCTCCTGGGAATGGGCTGCGAGGCTTCAAGCCCGGCGCTGTCCAGGGCGGTGGACTACGTCGTGGCCAATGACAAGCCGGCGCTGCTGGTCTCGTGTGAGCCGTGTTCCTGCGCCTATTTCCCGGCTCCGGAGAGCGACCTCGAGAATACGGTGGCCAACTGCCTATTCGGCGATGCGGCAGCGGCTATCCTGGTGGGATGGGACGATATCCCCTACCACCCAGAGATCTACGACCTCCAGAGCTACTTCGATAAGGACTACATGGACTACCTGGGATTTGAGTGGGTCGAGGGAAGGCTGAAGTGCGTGCTGCACCGGGACGTCCCCCGGGCGTCAAGTATGCTGGTTCACGAGGCGGTAGGCAGGATGCTAGCAAAGCACGGGCTCTCGGTTGGTGATATCGACCACTGGGCGGTGCACCCTGGAGGAATGCGGGTAATCGAGGAGATCCAGAAAGGGCTCGGCTTGGACAAGGAAAAGCTCAGCTCATCGTACCAGGTATTGCGCGAGGTAGGCAACGTGAGCTCGGCTACTGTTATAGTAATGGGCAAGCAACTGAACCGCGTACATCCGCCGGCCTGGGGGCTGGGTGTCACGATGGGCGCCGGGTTTGAAGTGGGTACTTGCCTGCTGAGGTGGGGGTAGTGGCATTACTGGTTACCGGCGGCTCAGGTTTCCTCGGCAAAGCCCTCACCAGAAATTTTCTTGAGAAAAGCCGCCGTGTTTACTCCCTGTCGAGGCATCCCCCGGCGCCGGCGGAAAACCTGATTCCCCTTGAGGGCGATATCCTGCTGCCCAACCTGGGTCTTGAAAAGACACCTAAGGACATTGACGCTGTCATCCACTCGGCGGCATTACTGAGCTTTAAGCCAGGCGACAAGGACAGGCTTTATGCAACGAACTATCGCGGTACCGAGAACGTCGTAAAGTGGATGGGGAAGCACGGCATCAGGCGGCTTTACCATGTCTCCACGGCGTACCTCTTCGGCCAGAACCATTATGAAACCAGCAAGCAGATGGCGGAGGATATCATACTTAGGCAGGCTGAAATCAAGGCCACTATTCTGAGGCCCGGCATCATTATCGGGGACAGCCGCGTCGAGGGGCTGCCGCCGGTGTCCGGATTCTACCTGGGCATAAAGGCGCTTGATCAGGCCAGGCGCTGGTTTGAGAGAGGGGCGAAACTCCCACCGCTCACATTCAAAATAAGGGTCGCCGGCAACCCCCGGGGCAGGCTGAACCTGATACCTATTGATATCGTAGCCTGGAATATTGTTAAGCTGATGGAGCAGGACGCAGCGGGGATATACTACCTTACCCATCCGAACCCGCCGACGATTAAAGACCTGGAACGGCCGATATCCCTGGCCACCGGGGCCGACGTCAAGTTTTTACCGGATTTCACCCCGAACGTCGGCGACCAGCTGGTGGCCAGACTGACAACCGAACTCTCGCCATATCTGGGCGGGCATGACCTGCCTTCCGATATCAAATGCCGGCGTCTGACTGGCAATTTCCTGCGGAGGACGGCGGGGGCTTTCCTGAATAAAGCTTGACAGAAACAGGGTGCCGCACTACACTTATTAAATAACGGGGCAAGCCTTTTGCTTGCTCCGTTATTTCTTTTTAGGGAGGGCGCCATGGTTATGGAGAGAGGCAGGGGCATCCTGGCAGATGTCGAGAACAAACTCGGTCTACCCCCTCTTTCCCGGGTTGCTGAGACGCTGGGTAAATTCCCCGATGCCAAACAGCTTCGCCTGATCAAAGAGGTTCTTGTGGCCGCCGAGACGATTTCCCGGGACGCCCCGGAGCTCGACAAGGTAGTGACGCTCATCCAGGAAATCAACTCTATGCCTATCGAAAAGCTGGAGAAGCTGGAGAAGCTACTCAAGCGCATCGAGAAAATCATGAAGAACGCCCCGCAGGACCTGCTACAGTTTCTGGCAACTTTGAAGGAATGAAATGGTTAATCCCGCGGCGCTATTGCTGGTCGGCATAACAACCGGTATCGGGGGAGCTGTTTCTTACGCCGCTTTTGATTATGCCCAGAAAGCTACCTCTAACGGAAGGAGTCTGTCAATGAGAACGGAAACAGAACGCAAATTAGCTCACGAGAGGATATTCGGTAAGGGCTCAACTCCGCCCCTGGAAAGGATGGGGATGGGGCAGACGGCAAATGATCTCATACCTATGCCGCCAGAGGAGGGGCCTCCCCTACCCCGCGCGCTCAACTTGAAGTGGCCCTGGAAGAAGTGATGGAGGTAAGCCTTGAAGCGCTATATCGCCTCGGATTTCCACAACGGGAACGATGCCTCCGACTACGACCGCGTCATGGGCTTCCTTGATTTGGTTGAGGACGATGCGGACGAGTTTGTAATCGTCGGCGACTGGGGAGAACTCCTGTGGTCGAACATGAACATACTCGCTACCGTGGCGCCATACCGGCACATCACCCAGAAGATTAGAGATATCGCCTCCAAAAAGCCCGCCAGGATGGTCATAGGCAACCACGATTGGAACATCGGCCTCTTTGGCTCACTAATCGAGCCCATAGAAGTAGTACAACCTTTTGCCGAAGACGGGGTTTATTTCTGCCACGGCCATGAGTTCGACTGGGAGAGTTTCATCCTCGGCACACCGGTCGACCCCATCTGGTGGAGCGTCAATGTCTCTTTTTTCACGCTTCCGCTGGGGCTGGGTTACTTCCTCTTGAACAAGATTCTCGGTACCGAGGAGGATGCCTACCACAAGGGTATTGAAATCATTCACGAAAGGGCCAGCAGGTACGCCCTTGAAAATGGTCACCACACCGTCGTGTTTGGCCACACGCATCTCCCGATAATCGAGGAGCGGAACGGCGTCAACCTCTGCAACACGGGAGACCAGGTCGACAGCTACAGCTACCTGGTTCAGGAAAACGGCGTGATAGAGTTGAGGGGTTTCTCATGATACTGCTAAAGGAATCAGACAGCCCCAAGAGCCTCGGCGAAAAGGCCGCCGAGTATCTGGCCAGGCCTCCCCAGCCGATACTGCGCTTCTACGGCGACTTCAGCACCGACGTCTCCGACAGCAAGAGGCATCTTCTATTTGCGGTGAGGAACGGCCTGCCGCTGCCGCTTCTCTACGGAATATATGTTAAGGCGAAGTATGACTCCGCTGCCGACTATATCGAGAAGACGGACCACATCGGCCCGTTCAGCACAGATGACTGGAGGCTGACGCTCGAAAGGGTAGAGCCGACAGCGATAGAAATACTGGTGGGGTTGCTCCCCTTCGAGATTACTACCGATAAGGCGGAGGTAGCGATATGACGAGTAAAGCAATAATAAGCCCCGAACTCAAGGCGAAGGGCATAACCGGTCTCAGGGTAGCCGAGGTCTTGCTCAAACCGAACAGCCCCGAGAAGGGGCCGCCTGTCCCTGACTCATGGGATCTCAGCTGGCCGGGCTTTTTCAGTCGAGGGATAAAGCGCCTGATTGAGGAACCGCCCTGGGTGACCATCCCCAAGCACGGGCTGGTAGCGGAACTGAAGAAGGAGTTCGAGGTGGTGACCGGCCAGAAAATCACCTAAGGAGACAGATCATGGCAGAGATAGTACAACTGTCTGAGGGAGAAGGGCTGCTCTTCACTCTGACGGACATAAGCTATTCGCCGGTGTCCCCGAGGATGAACGAGCCCTTCATCGTGAAGGGTAAGGTCAACCTGCTGAAGATCCCCTTCGTCGGCCCTATCTGGGTGATAGCCACCGCCACCTACCCCGAGACCTGGTGGGAGGAGATAATACCCATCTGGGGATCTCCCGAGGTGAGGGCGACCGATATCGCTCTGGGCGGCGACTTCGAGATAACCTTCGCCAAGGGCTTCCAGAGGGAGGGGGAGTTTTCACTGAGCGTCCGGGTATATGCCGGTCCTACCATACCTATTGATTCAGTTGTATTGCCGCCGGCACCGGCGGTGGCTACAGCTGAAACCACCTTCATAGTCGCCGGTGAGGTACCGACGCAGGAAGAGCTGTTCCAAGATTTCAACATTGTCTCCTACAGCAAGAACGGTGGTACCCCGGTCACGCCACCGGGTGTTTTGGAGCTGGACATCGGCGACCGATGCCGTGTTAACCTCGTTTACAGCCACAAGGGACCGGCGGTATCCGGGAAGTTCCATGCTGCTATCGGTAACTACGGCACCTTCGGTTTCGACGAGATCCTTTTCAAGGAGCAGAGCTTCTCCGTGCCTCAGTCCGACGACTGGGAAACCTATGAGCAGTCCATTGATATTATCATCACCTCGGCCATCTCTCCGGGGAGCGGCTATGACCTCTACTGCAAGATTATGGGAATCACCGGTGGCGATGTTTTGACCGAGTACCTGCAGAATGTCGTAACTATCGTCGGTGCCGGCGAGCCGCAACTCAGTGACCTGCAGGTAGTTGATTACGACTCCCCGGTAGAGGCGGGGGACAGCTGCAGGGTAAAGGTGCGCTTCACCTACCAGGGGCCGGCGGTCAGCCAGACCCTATACGCTGCTATCGGCAACTACGGCACCTTCGGCTTCGATGAGATACTAAAAGGCTTGAAGACCATCAGTATACCGGAATCGCAGACACCGACTGAATACGAGGGTGAGGTATCTATCTCCATCACCTCCGCCATTGACCCCGCCGAGAGTCCGTATGACCTTTATGCGAAGGTCGGCGGAATTATCAGCCCGGTTCTCAAGAGCGTAATCTACGTCACCGGCGCCCCTGCGGAAGAGGAGTTCAGGAACCTAGAGATTACATCCTACGATTCTCCGCTTGAGGTGGGGGACAAGTGCAGGGTCAGGGTTGAGTTTGACTACCGGGGGCCAGCGGTCAGCAAGACCTTCTACGCGGCCATCGGCAACTACGGTATCTTCGGCTTCGATGAGATACTCAAGAATTCAAAGACAATATCGATATCTAAAACTGATTCCTGGCAGACATACAGCGCCTACGTCGACATCTCCATCACCTCCGCTTTAGACCCTGATGACAGCCCCTACGATCTCTACGCCAAGATCAACGGTGTAACGCCGGCGGTGATCAGCCCAGTCCTTGAGAGCGTCATTACGGTAGTAGCCGCAATTCCGAATCCGGAGATAAGGAATTTCAAAATATCATCCTATGACAGCCAGGTCCAGATCGGCGATTACTGCCAGGTCAAGTGCTCATTCGAGTATCAAGGCCCGGCCAAATCCGGCACCCTCCGGGCGGCCATCGGTAATGCCGGAACTTTCGGCTTCGACGAGATAGTCTACGATACCGAGAACATTTCCGTTCCGGAAACAACGAGCTGGAAGGCCTACACCGCCACGGCGCGGATATACATATCTACGGCCATAAGCGCCGGTATCTATGACCTCTACGCCAAGATTACCGGGGCTTTGCCCGATGTGATTACCCCGACCAAATATAATGTCATCACAGTAACCAAAGTAACGGTAAGCTTCAAAATGACCATCTGGGGTATCCCCAGTGACTTCGGTTCATATGACTACTGGTCGTGCTACTATTACGACCCTGGAATTGGTGGTTTCGTCAGCGACTATAAGTGGTACTCTCCGAGCAGCAAGATATCTTTTAGCAACGTAAAATCTGGCGGCTACCTTGCGGTTATCCTCGCCAGGGGTTCTGTGGCCTCAGACTACTATTACAGCCCTAGTTTTACGGCTGTTGACGGGGGAATATACCAATATGACCTACAACTGAACAGAATAAGTAAGATTGGCTAACGAAGATGAGCAGTAAAGAGGAGTGGCAGAAGTATCAGGAGGCGCTGCGCCGTGGCGACAGTGAAGCTGCAGCCGAGGCATTCCGGAGATACCAGGAAGCCAAGAGGCGGGAGGGCAAGGGCGGCTCCAAGCCCACCCTGGTGAACCTCAGCACTAAAGCCAGGCCCTATCCCAACGCCGTACCGGTGGACCAGATACCCGACGAGCTGGAGAAAAACCCGGAGTTCTTCGAACTGATGAGAAGGGTCGCGGCGAAGGAGAAGTAGATGCCGGATGATTTTGAAAAGAAATTTACCGAATTGGTCAACATACTGGCGCCACCGCTACCTGAAGAAGTCGGCGGCGTTAAGCTTCGTGCCAAAATAAATGAGACTCTAGCTCCAGTACTTTTTAAGAAATGGCTGCCGCCTATGCCTGCGGCCCTAGCTAAATTCTTAAAAGAAAGAAGTCAGTAATGCCAGCAACGCTCTGCATGGCCGACTTTGATTTGCCCACCAGGAGCGCCTCGGGGTTCCTGCTGAGGTATATTGTACCCCGGCTGGGGCCAGCTCCCCTCTACGGGATGCTGGACCGCAGGCTGCCCTTTCAACTATCTGCTCCCCAGTCCGACGTAATCATCGGCATGGGCCACGGCGAAGCAGACGCCTTTACCGGCCAGAATGAAGCCCTGCTCCTCAAGGTCGGCCAGTACGACCCGAGAGAGGTAGAGGGCAAAGTGATAAAACTACTTTCGTGCCAGACCGGTATCGAGCTCGGCCCTGATCTTGTTGCCAATGGCTGTGTTGCCTACCTCGGCTACACCGACGACTACCTATGGGTATGCGACGAAGAATTAGTCTTAACTCCCTGGTCGGACAAGATGGCTGCCGCCTGCCTGATGCCGGTGGTTAATTCAATAAACGCTTTGCTTGACGGCAGAACAGCGAAGGAAGCTCACGAGATCGAGCTTGAGGGGTACCGGCAGAACGCCGAGGTGGAGGAGGACGATCTGATAAAGTCCTGCATTGAGTTCAACAGGGATAACGCTACCCTGCTCGGCGATGATAGCGCAAAGATAAGGCGAAGGTTTAGTATAATATTGCCGATACCGCCGCCGCCTATTATTCTCCCGATCGCTGGCTCAATTTTAAGTTGAAGGAAAAAGGAAAGGAGGGGATGATTATCGCGAAAAACACTTGACAAATCCACCTTTTTACCCCAGAATTACAACATAAAGCTGGGTAGTTGCTGAGACGTAGGAGTTTTGGCTACCCAGCTTTTGCTTTACGGTAGCAACTACCCAGAGGAAACGGGGCAAGCAACCTTCGCTGAAAGGTTAGAGCGCTTGCCCCGTTCCCTTTTGGCGAGGGTTGCGCCCCACAGAAGGAGGTAGACAGATGAAACTTCCTGGAGATAAGCCACATATGATGGTCGATAGTATTGCCGAAGGCCTTATCGGTGGTGTTAACGGCTTCGGCAACGCGGCAGTCAACGCGATCAAGGGCGTAGGCAAGGCGGTAATGGGCGGGCTGGACAAACCGTTCGCTGCTGTCGCCGCGGGGAGGGAAGGCCCCCACCGCATAGCTGACCGCCTCGCTGATGGTGCTGTCGATAGCGTCACCAACTTCGCCAGCAACGGGGTCATTGGCAGCATTAAGATAGTTGGCAAGGGCGTCATGAGTGCCCTTGACCAACCGCTGGAGCAACTAAAGAAATAGGAGGCTCTGAGCTATGGTAATAAAGAATCCGACACAGTTTCTCATCCAGGCAATCAAACTCCCGGCGGCGATAGAAGACAAGCTGCCCGAGGGGGCGCCGAAGCTTTCAACGTCCCTGACCGAGGTGGCGAACAAACTCCCGGTGTTGCCCGACTTCCCCATGGAAATCCCCGACCTTCCCGCGGTGCCCGAGCTGCCTGAGGGACCAGCCGGGCTGAGGGGACTCAGGCGCACGTATGTCACCAGGGCCGATATGGTGCCGGTAACCACCACATCGGCGGCACGGATGCGGGAAATTATACCTTCACCTGCCGTTGGAGTACTCCCAGAAGTAAGAACCAGGAGGGGTTTATAACATGAACAACACATCAGTTGCTGAAACACTAAAAGCCGCTGGTCTCTATAAAGAGACAGGACGGATTCAGGAGGAGATGCTCATATCTATTCTCCCCAACGGGGAGAGTAAGGAGCATAAGATGTCGGAGATTAACTACTTGGACATCAAAATCTTCGCCGACGAGCTCGACATCGCCCTGAAGCTCCAGAACCCCTATGTCCAGTCGCTGTATGCCAAGAACGCAGTAAGCCTAGTAAGCCTAGTCAGGGGGGTTAATGTCGAGACCGCCTCTGGTTTTAAGGGCGCCGTCGGCGCAGGCAGACAGCTGGATTGCCTCTTGCTAAGGGCTGAGCAGTTCCAAGACCCGGACATATTCCCTATCGTTCCTACCTACAGGACAAGCTGGATAAGGAACATTACTGCTGCTATGGCGGCCGCAGGCCCGACCAACTTCATTGAAGATGACACGGCTGCCGTGGCAGCCGGCACAGAGCTCGCAATGGCTGTCGATGAGGGGTTTGCCCTTGTCGGCTTTGTCGACCCGGCAGCGGCACTGTGTGTGGATGCTGTCCAGATTGACTACCTGGCGCAGGCGTATAACATCCAGAACCTCGACTTCGAACTGACAGATCCCTTTGCCGGCAGCCCCATCTGCGAACTCAAGCAGCCGCTGTTCATCTACCCTAGGGAATCAGCCCGGGTTAGAGTCAAATATTACCGGGCCGGCCAAGACGAATTAAGACCGATTGGGCTGTGGGTAAAAATGAGCTCAAGCCTGAGAGCATTGCTTACTAGCTAAAGATTTAATAACGCAGTTCCCAGTTTTCCAGCGCCGAAATATTACATCGGTGCTGTGCCAGCACTTTTTGTGCTGAGACCTAACGAAGGAGATTAGAGACATGGGAGCAATATTTAGATGGATTAGAGAGCTATTTCTGGCCGAGGTTAGCGGCACACTCGGTAAAAGGGTAAACAGAGCCGCGGCTCTTATCCCGCAGACTGCCACTGAAGCCCTTTTTAATGTTGTTGGGGGTAATGTCCTGATAACATCGATAATCGGCGAGGTGACAGTTTTAATTGGAAACGTAGCGAATACTCTTCAGCTACAAATCAATCCAACTGCTGGTGCCGCTGTAGTTCTGGATGATGGAACTTATGATCCGGACTCTAATCCTGTTGGCACCCTGGTTGCCCCTACAGGTAATCCTGCTGATATTTTACAGGCAGGCCTTGCCATAGCTGGTGGATTAGCCGGCGGCTTGCTTGCAACCGGGATTAATACTCACGGCTGGATTGCCCCGCCGGGAGCTATTGAGTTGATTACCACTGCCGATAGCGTTACCGGTCAAATGAAATGGCAATGCCATTATGTTCCCCTGGATGCCGGCGCAGTTGTACAGCCTGCCTAAATAGCAGAATAGTGAAAAGCCGTGGGCGAGTTTCAGCCCTCGCCCACAGAAACTAAACTTACTCTCCTTGGCGAGAGGAGAGAAAAGGAGGTAAGTTATGCTAAGGTATTTACCTACCCCACTGGCTACCGTATCACCCGGCCAGCCAAAGCTCCTACAGGATGGGTTCTTTGTCAGGTTCACCGACGTGTGGCCTCAAACATTGCCCCACGTAAAGGGTAAGTCCTTCCAGATCGAGAGGACAAACGAAGTACCCTACGACCTAAGCTACCTCATCCCTGCTGGCGATTATCGTGATGTAGACCTCTCAAATGCAACCGACGGCGAGAATATCTACCCTGAGAACACCAGGACCCTTTATGAAGTAGCACTCGGCTTCAAGCCGGGCAACTACCTGGTCCACTTCTATATTCCGGCTGGTGAGTATGTCCATCGGCTTGAACAGAGAGGGATGGTACCCAACGTTGCCTCACCTACCCTGCGCTATCTCGGCGCCAGCAAACCAGAAGACAGCCCCTATGATGATAAGAGAATCTTTATGTACTTCGTAAAAGACCTGGAGCCTCTTATCCTCAGAACCTTTGTTGACACCGGGATGCCGCCTGCCGTTGGTGGGGCCGACCATGAGAAGTGTATTTTCGGCTTAACCGTCAACAAGTGTTATCTAAAAGAGGTATCGCTGACACCAGAGCAGCGGGGTAAAGCAAAAAAGATCCCATACTATACTGAGCTTCGATGGTAAAGCTGATATAAAGTAAGGAGGTAGAAATGCCCGGTTTATCATTAGCCATGGCAGCCAGCCCAACGGTATTTGCCACCGAGAAGAGGAACGCCAAGCTGAAGCCCACTCTCATTATGATAGATAATGTCCTTGGTGCCCAAGATGCGATTATCACAGTGCAGGACCGGTTTACGCCATCTGTTACCAATGGAGTTCCGGTCCCGGCGGTGCAAACCCCGACGCGCCTGAGCATAAACGTGTCTATGAACGCCTGTGTTTCCATCCGAGACGAGCTCAAGGACATCGAGATTCTTGGGCAGATGGAGCTAACTATTGCAACACCTGATCCTAACTGCATTGCGTCTGTAGCTTATCATCCTAATTAGCTCTAAGGGGAGGCATTATGGTATATCCAAAATACAGGCTCCCCTTTGAGGAGCTGACTACTATTGACGAGCGGGTGGACTACGTTCACAACCAGCTCGCCGCTGTTCAGCTTGCCCTGGATCGACTGTTGGAAAAGGAGGGCATGCCACCTATGGCTGTAATTACAAGAGACGTCAACTTAAGAGTACTTCTCGATCCCAACTCAGGTACCAGGGTTTTCAAGCCCTCTCCACTGACCGGAAGAATAGTCCAGCTGATACCACACTGGCCGGACGGTTGCAACGCCCTCGTGGACGTTGCCGTCGGCCACGGAGATACCTGGATTTATCCTCACTTAGTAGATACATTCGTTGCCCTTAATGACGCCACCCCGGTGCTCACTGTTGATGAGCCTGTTGAGAAAGGCGAGGAAATCTGGATGATAGTCAGGAATACAGACGGGGGAAATGTTCATGCGATAACCGTTACCGCAACCCTTATAGGAGTCGAGTGATGGCCGAAATATTCCCTGTTGAGACAAGAGGCATAGGTAAGCCTGACTACTCAAGAGAAGTATCATCTGCAAAAGAGAGAAGAGGGCTCAGTTTAACCTATCCGCAAACCCTCAAGATATTTGCCCTAGTTTTTGCGCCATCACCTGCAGGGGCACATACCGGGGTAGCCAATCCCACCGTTATGACAGATGCGCTCGCCGCCTTTGTCACCAACGAGCTGGTAGGGCTAATCATAGTAAATGTCACCGATGGAAGCTCCGGCATCATCACCACTAATACAGTGACCACGATTACCGTAGCTGCCCTCGCTGGAGGTATTACCAACCAGTGGAATTTGGGTGACATCTATAGTGTAGGTGGAACATTCCCTCAAATAGTATCGCCTCTAGCACCAGGCGAAATGATTCATATGATTGATAACGAGACTGGCCTGTCATTACCTTTTACCATTCCTGAAGGCTATACTTTGACACTCATCGCTGCCGCTTCGGCACTAAGCGAAGATGTGTTTAATAGGAATTATATTGATTCAGCCTTCCTCGGGAGTAGTTTTATATCAGGTGGCCAGCCATATTATGAAAATAAAATCATAGGTATTACTACCGCAACATTAGACCCCACAGGGGCTACTACTCACCTTGCTGATATAACCATAACCAACAAGGGGGGAGGTAACCTCTTGGGAAGCTGTGATGCTGTTTGTATACTAGAGGAGGTAGGTTCGCCAGCCCTACCATTAGTGAAAACCGTGAAATGTAAGTGGTGCGGATATAAGCATCAGGTTCCGAACGAGACAACCCGGATAATTTGCCCGAAATGTGGCAAGCTATTCATCGTTTATGACCTATCAAAGCTGCGAAAGACACCATAGTTCCAAGAGGAAACATAAAGGGGTTAATTATGCTTGAAAGTGTGGTAAGAAGGTTACTTCGAGCTGTCTTCGGCGGCGGCTCTGATATATCTGCCGCCAATCCCCTGCCAGTAACCAGCGGGGCAGCTTTGGAGCAGGGCGTTGCCACCGGCGGAGGCCTCACAACTTTAGAGGACAATACCAAAGGGTGGCAAGTCGATATATGGGCACATAGTATTGTCGCGGTTGAGATTGGTGGCATTGAGTACCACCGGGAGATAGACAGTAACACCGCCGATACTTTGGATTTTACTACCCATCCGCTTCCCGTGCCGGTCGTAGCCGGATGCCCTTATACCATAAGAGGTGTGGAGCCTGCCGGTTATGTTGAGGATTCCGATACTGGCACCACCACCAATGCCTGGGCAGACGCCCTGGACTGGGATACCAGGGAGATGAGCGACAAGACGATCCTCTTGACCAATACCGACGCCGTCAACAGCCTCAATTACAGGGTCTACACTAGGGCTTACTACACCGGGCAGGACTTCCCTGAAGTGGCGGCAGCCACACTGGCGCCAGCAGCACAGGCGAGAATTGCCCTTAATAACCAGTATGCCCGAGTTATCGTCCAGGTAATTGACACTGCCCCCCCGGCACACGCTACCTATCAGATAGACTGGATAGGGAGGAAATTCTAAACTGTGTACCAAGATTTCAGGGCGCTTGACCCATCCAAATACCTGGATGAAGTCTCTCCCGGCCGGACAGCTACCGTTATTGTCGCCGCTTTAGGCTCCTCTTTGCAAGCCAAAGCCCAGGCCGACTTTGTTTGCGACGGTGTCAATGACCATGTGGAAATCCAGGCAGCCATTGATGTTCTGCCGGCCACTGGTGGGGAGGTTAAGCTCCTTGAAGGCACCTACAATATAGAGGCTACCATCAATCTTGACAGCTACCAGACCCTCAGGGGGTGCGGTAGAAATACTAACTTGGCTACCGTCACGGCTAATCTTACCTTCCTTAGTGCCGTTGGTGGTGCTGGGACTGAAAAGACCGGAATAATCGTCGCCGACCTTCAAATAGATGGCGGCGCTGGTGCTATCAGCGACTATGGCATCAGCTTTTATTATGTGGACTATTCCTTCATCCAAAATGTCTATTCGAGAAGACATGCTAGCTGTGGCATGCTTTTAGAGAACTCGGACTTCAACACCATTGAGGGCAACGTCTGTCAGGGGAACTCGGATGGTATACGCCTTCATATTTCAAACAACAATACCATTACAGGTAATAACTGTCCGGGGAACGACTACGGTATACGCCTCCGTGACACATGCAGTAATAACACCGTCGTCGGTAATACCTGCATCGGGAACACAGATGGCATACAGCTCTATGGTTCGAGCAACAACACCGTCACAGGCAATACCTGTCAGGGGGGCGCCGCAGTAGGTATCAACCTCACTGCCTCAAGCGACAACAACACCGTCACAGGTAACACCTGTCAGGGAAATTCTAGCCACGGAATCACCCTCACTGGCTCCGACAACAATACCATCTCAGGTAATACCTTTCAGGGGAATTATAATGGAATTTACCTCACAACCGGCTGCATCAAGAATACCATCTCGGGTAATACTTGCCAGGGGAACACTCGGCGTGGAATTCACCTCTATAACTCGTGTGACAACAATCTCATCTCGGAGAACAGCTGTCAGGATAATAGCTGGGACGGAATATATATCAAGAACTCCGACGGCAACACTATCACTGGTAATGTCTGTCAAGGGAGCGGCTTGCATGGAATTGGCATAGAGGGATGTAATAACGGAGCTATCATAGGTAACACCTGCACTGAGAACTCTCAAGATGCCGATAATACCTATGATGACATCTATCTGGAGGAGTCGGACCATAATGACATTCAATCCAACACCTGCCGTGCTGGAGCTCAGGCAAACAAGCCCAGGTATGGGATCAACATAAGCGACGCCGCTAGTGATGAGAACCTGGTCATCGATAACGATCTCTATGATGACGGATTCATTGCAGCCCCATTCAATGATGTTGGGACAGGGACTAAGTTAAACATCTTTGTCGCTCCCTTTGTTGATGGAACAGACCCGCAGGATAGTGGTTTCTTAATAAATGCTGCCGCTGAAATGGCTCGGACATGGCTCAGGCTACCTGATAAGGTGGTGCAGGTAGTAAGGATGAAGGTTTATGCTCGCACGGCTCAAGGTTTCAACGTACCATCAATGACCGCAGATTTTGTTATCTATGGAGCCGTTGACAATGAACCTTACAATACCCATAACGGTTCAGTGGCGAACAAGACAACTACCCCCAGCAGGGCTCCTGATGACATAATCTTTTGGCTGCTAACGGAAGCTGGGATACTTGCTCTGAAAGGTGGGGACAGCGTAGAGGTAAAGGTGTTGTATTGCGTTACTAACATCGCAACCAACGCCTACTTCAGAACGGTAGAGATTGAGTATGTGTGACATATTTAAGTGGATTTACACCTTCGCGGTACTGGTTCTGCAAGAAGACACCTGAATAGGGAGAATAAAATGGGAGATGAGCTTTCAGAAAAGTGGGCACCAATGCCACCAGACAAAGGACCTCCCCTGCCACAGTTCTTGAATATTCTCTGGCCGTGGTATAAGAGTGAAGAGGAACCTGAGGAGCCGCCATCGGCCGGGGCATATGAATGCCCCTACTGCGATGAGAGCTTTGGCAGCATTGCTGAGTTGATTGGCCATGTAGCAGAGGCTCACCCTGACAAACCACCGATAGGGGAGATTGACATACAATGGGAGTAAAGATAGCCAGGATGGCTAAAGTGCCAGTTGGTATAGCCCACCCGGTAATCGCCTTACCTCGGGTAGTGGCAAAACGGCCAGTGTTTACCTCCCTGCAAATACCGACCTACCCTGTCCCACCGCCAGCCGGAGCTGAGAACCTTGGCAAGATAAGCTGGGACCTGCCCGAGATGGTAAAGTATACCCCTGATGCCGAGGTATCTGCCTATGTCGAGATGATCAACCCCTCGGATGAGCAACGACTGTACTGCATAAGCTACTACTTCCTCAGCCCGGATGGAATCGTAGCCAGCGAGGACATATTGAGCTTTATGGCCGATTCCCAGCAGTTTCAGGCCTTCTACCTCCCGGCGCAGGGGGTTGAGCCAGCCTTCACCACGGTGTCATTCAGTGTATCAGAATACGACTACACCTTCGGGCTAAGGATGCTCCTCCTGGAGCTGGTTGATGGTACAGGGAAAGTGATCCAGGAAACCAGCCGGGTCGAGGTTATGCTTGCCTCGGAAGAAACCTACAGGGAGCACTATGGGACCAAATTTGAGGATTTCTTGCCAATGCCACCCAACGAGGGACCGCCACTGCCGAGGCTACTCGGCATGTACTGGCCCTGGTATAAAAAAGTCAAATGAGGAGGTAGGGAGATGAATCTAAGCAAAGCGAACGGAGAGGATGGGCACATCGAAGTAAGGGAGCTGGTGATGGAAGACCCCGATTTTGAGTCAGAAACATCCCATGTCGCCCACGCCCTATTCCACAACCCCAAGACATCTTCATTTGATTATGAGTCTGAGTTGTATCTGGGGAAGACGATAGGCAACAAAGTCGTCACATCGGGAGTAAAGGCCTTCAGTCTACCAGCCGGAGGCTCGAAAACAGTGGACTTCTCGGTGAACATGCCTCAGTTGACCATCCCCGATGACAGCTTCCATGTCTACCTCGAGATTAAGCACCTCGGTACCCTGTTGATAACCTTTATCGGCACCGAGGATGTAGGTGTATTCGTCACACCGGCCGTAGAAGTCACAGATATTACTTGGGACTAACCCCGCGAAAGGAGTGCTATGCCTCAATTTGAGCCGGGTAGCGTCCATGGGGCCACGATAACCTTCTCCAACCCGAAGTCGGTGGGGTTCGACTTCGAGGCCATCCTCTGCATGGGGGATGGCTGGGAGGAGAAGGCATCGGCCTCGTTCCACCTTGACGCCGGGCAGTCTAAGCCCATGACGTTCCAGGTGACCATGCCCAGCACTGAGGGGACGTATCCCGTCTACATCAAGGTCAACTCCGGGGGGTTCGTTATTGCCACCTTCGTCGGCACAGAGGACATAGTAATCGCCTCGGCCGCCCTGGTTGGTATTGAAATTACAGGCATAAATGTCAGCCCGACCACCCTAACGGCCGCTCGGCATGAATACGAGACTAGCCTTGGCCTCGGCTATTGGGGAGACCCGTTTACCATCAGTATCACCTTTGCCAACCCCTTTGATTTCGATGTCTGGGTTAAGCCGGACTATGCCTTTGGGAAACTGGCCGGGGGGGAGTTCGGGTTTCTCGAAGGTGAATTACAGGGCTTCAATGCGGAGGAACTCCTCTATTTTCGGTTGCTTTTGCAATCATCGGCCATCGAGGGCGATTATTCACATGCCACCAGCTGGCAAAAACCCTACGATGCAAGGGGGCAAAATACTCTCAGTAACATGGCATTCGTCTACGACCCTGACGGTGTCCCAAGAGCGGGTGATGAGCGCTGGATAAGAATTCCAGCCGGCGGATTAATAACGAACGTGAAAGATGCGCACCTGAGTAGCGACCTGCAGGTTAAAGCCTTGCAGTGCACAACATGCGGGGAGATCATTACAGGAAGTGTAGAAGAACACTACGAAAGTAATCATCCCGGAGTCGAAATCACCTGTTGGTCATGGGGGGGGTTGAGCGGGTGCTATTTCACAGATGGTAGCGGCGAAGCCGTAACCACTGTTTATGTCCCGGCTGAAGGCGTTGCTGGGCTACATGACCTATGCGTGGTGGCTTGGAACGCCATCTACTTCGTCTACGACCCGGGGTGTGGTCAAACGAGAGTTGGTGGCCAGATTGTGACCCTAAACTGGAGGCTTGAGGAGCTGGGCCCAGTAGCCGCGGCGGTACCCGATGCGATCAATATAACAGGATAGTTTCAGAGGCAGGAGGCTCAGATGACAGCTAAAGAAATCCTCGATATAGTAAAAGGAGCGATCCGGCCCTATCTCGCCTTTATCTTCCCGACGGCAGTAGTAATAATCGGCGCTATAGTTGCATCCAGGCTTCTCCCTCCCGCCGTTGAGTTTATCGACAGGGATATAGCGCTGGTTATTATCGTAACCGTTCTAGCCGTCGTGAGCATCATTGTGACTGCGGCTACCAACATCATGGCTTTTTACTTCGGTGAGCGCGCAGGGAAGAAAAAGGAAGAAAAATAGTTAAGGAACACGCTGGTTCCCAGAGGTGAATATGGGAAATTCAAATAGCCTCTTCGATAGCATGGTGCGCGAGGCCATGGATGAAGTCGGCAAGAAGGGTCTCAAGGCCAGTGTTAAGGCGGTCACGCTGGCTGCCTTTGGGATGATGGCCGACAAGGTTAATTCGAGGATAAACCAACTGGTCAAACCGGCCTGGGTAATAGGGCTGTCGGTGGCCGCCGCAGCAGTATGGTGGATAATAAGTGAGATTATAGGGATAGGTTAAACCCACTCCGGACATAAAACGCCCCGCTGCACCTCTTCCAGCAGGGGGCTGTCAACGACGAAATCGCCCGGCAGCGGCGGTGTGCAAAGAGGCCCGAGTATATCACGCAGCTCGCCCCGGATGAAGACCACCTGAACCCCCTCGCTACAGACGTGCTGCTCGTTGCGGTGGTATTTCCCCGGTATCGGCATGCCGAACTTCTCGTGAAAGACCCTGGGGATTATGTGTAGCGGGATGCAGATAAAGTCGTACCGGGCCTTGTTGTCGCTGGCCAGGTCGATAGCGGCGAGCAGAACGTAAGGAATCCTCCTCCGATCATGCGCCGACTTCAGCCGCATCACCGCGACCTTCTCGCCGTATCTCTCGGAAAGCTGCCGCAGGCACACCCCCTGACTCGGGACACTCTCGAATATCATCGGCACCAGCAGTACCCTGACCTGCTGTTTACGAAAGATGTAGAGCCCCATCTCCCCCAGGTTGAGAAAAACGTGGTCATAGGGACCTATGCCCCACCGCTTTATTCTGGAAAAGCAATCGTCACGGTCGTTAACGTTCACCAGAACGTCGCATGGCTGGAGTTTGAACTGCTCTGTCACGTCTCTTCCTCGACATGTTTGAAGATAACCGGCCCGTAATTGAACGGCGGTTTTATACTCTTCACGATTTCGGCCATTTCGTCTGCGGTTAACTCAGGCGCCTCCGCCCCTACGAATATCTCCTTATCCTTAAAGTTCTTCTGTTCACAGTCACGTATAGCCTGAAGGAGTAGGCGGAGGTCCTCTTTAGTCAACTGTGTACTCTTGACTTGAAGATTAACTTTCATCTTTTTTATGTTACCTCCCCTTTAGTCAAAACCTGCCGCCTATGATACTTCGTGCCCGGAGATTGGCTTGCTCTATCTCCTTGATACGAGGTAGAGCCTCATCCATCGTGTTAAACCTGGTAC
>Ga0315547_1000891_pt1 | contig 25905 bp, 38 predicted proteins | sample SalMarSW160240MG_2_FD_202542 | JGI IMG/M metagenome (GOLD analysis project Ga0315547, IMG submission 202542) | Salt marsh sediment microbial communities from the Plum Island Ecosystem LTER, Massachusetts, United States - Salt Marsh Sediment SW1601-240 ...
TAGATAATAATTATCTTTTCTTCCTGTGTAGCCGCTACGCTTTGAGCCGACCTTTTTCGAAGGAAGTAAAATATTTTTAATATTTTCTAAGTGTTTCTTGTCTTTGTTTGTGATGTTAAATAAATAGAAATCTTTTCTGTCTTTTCTTTTAGAGATACTGCCATCAGCAGCAATAAATCCTAAAATATAAGCCATTTCTGGATTCCAGGCTTTAAAGAAGTGAGAGTTGATAGCCTTGGTAAATACACTTCTCATATTAAAAGTATTGTAATTTATGGTGCCGGAGGCGGGATTCCAACCCGCACGGGCTTTCGCCCACATCATTTTAAGTGATGCATGTCTGGCAGTTCCATCACTCCGGCATTTAAGAGGTCACGACCGGATTCGAACCGGTGTACATGGTTTTGCAGACCATTGCCTAACCACTCGGCCACGTGACCTTTATATTTTTACTTTACCACATTTTTTCTTAAATTCAACCCTTTTTCATTTTCTCCAAAATTTCTTCAATTCGTTGTGCCTTTACTTCAATTTGGTCTATGACAAATCTGATTTTAGGCACTGTCTTCATAGTCAATTTTTTATTGAGGATTTGCTGGAGACGATAAATATTTCTTTCTAAGATCTTTAAAACCTGTTCGCTTTTTTCCGTAGGCATAACGCTTATTTTAACTTTGGCTTGTCTTAAATCAGGTGATGTTTCCACCTCGGTTACGGTTACTAAAACATTAGTAAAATCAATTTCTCGTAAAAGCGATTGACTTATTTCCTGCCTAAGAAGTTGGTTGATTCGTAGAATTCGTTGAGACATTTTTAAATCTCCCTTTTTTTCTTTTCTTCCTCGTAGATTTCCAAAACATCTCCTTTTTCAATGGTAGTTGTTCCTTTGAATAAAATACCGCATTCCTGGTCTTTGGCTGCTTTGTCAATATCTTTTTTATTGCGTTGCAAATGGATTATTTTTCCTTGCCCTATTTTTTTATCACCTCGGATAACGTCAATCGAGGCGCCTTTTAGAACTTGTCCTTTGATCACTTTGCCGCCAATAATCTGGCGGTCTTTTTCATGATGGAATAAAACTAAAACCTTGAGTTGACCGAGAATGTTCTTAATAACTTCTGGTTTTAAGAGTTGAGAAAGCAGTTCGCGAGCTCCCTGAATAAGTTCATAGATTACTTCAAAAAGTAAGATTTTTATTTTTCTCTGTTGGGCTAATTCTCTGATATTTGAACTGGCTTTAACCCGAAAGCCGACTATTTTAGCTTGAGCTGATTCAGCTAATTTAATATCTGATTCAGTAATTTCGCCGACCTCAGCTTTTAAAATTCTTAAAACCGCTTCATCAGCCGGAATGCTTTTAAGAGATTCTTTAACCGCTTCTAAGCAGCCGTGAAAGTCAGTTTTGAGAATAATATTAAGAATTTTCTTATCTGGTTCAAAAACAAAAACTTCTTTTTCTTCTTTTCTCTTAGCTGTTTTTTTAGCTATTCTGACTTGAGCTTCTTCTAAGTTATTAAAGAAAAAGAATTTTTCACCAACTTGAGGAATTTGGTTGAGTCCGGTAATGATAACTGGCGTTGAAGGAGTTGCTTTTTCAATCGGTTGCCCTTGAAAATCTTCCATTGTTTTAATTCTGCCAAAAGCTGAATCAGTGCCCACAATATCTTTATTAATCAAAGTACCTTCTTTGACTAAGAGAGTAGCCGTAGTGCCGCGTTGGCTGTCATGACGACAATCAATGACTACTCCCGAAGCTGCTTGAGCCGGCTGGTTTTTTAATTCCTCCATTTCAGCTACTAAAATAATCATTTCCAAAAGTTCGTCAATTCCTTGACCAGTTTTAGCCGAGAGATTAACTGACGGGACTTGGCCGTTTAAAGATTCAACGACAATGTCATTTTTGGCTAATTCTCCTTTAACTTTTTCTGGCTGGGCTTCCTTTTTGTCAATTTTGTTCAGAGCAACAATTAAAGGAATACCCGTTTTTTTGATGTGAGAAATGGCTTCTTTAGTTTGCGGCTTGATTCCTTCTTCGGCGGCGACTACTAAAACAGCAATGTCAGCTACTTTAGCGCCGCGTGAGCGCATGGCTGAAAAAGCCTCATGGCCGGGTGTATCAATAAAGGTAATTTTTTTATTCTGATACTCTATTTGATAAGCGCCAATATGCTGGGTAATGCCGCCCGCTTCTTTTTCCGCTACTTTTGTTTTACGAATATAATCAAGAATACTGGTTTTACCATGGTCAACATGACCTAAAATGACCACTACCGGTGGTTTTAATTGAAGATTTTTTTGTTTTTTTGCTTTTTTTATCATTTTTTTACCCCAGCTTTTTTCAGGGCCTCTAATTCCTCTTTAGTTAAGGGATATTTTGACTGACCAGCTTGAATGGGCTTACTATAAATTCTGGTTCCTTCTCTTGAATACAAACTGGAAATGACTAAACCATTGTTATGCCAGTCAAGTAAGGCAATGACAAAGCTTTGGTCACCGCCAGTTTCTTTAAAGGGATTAAAACGAACCACTTCAATTTTCTGAATACTTTGGCTGGCCATTTTCTCCAGGACCTTTGAAGATTTAATCAATTTTTTAATTTCAGTTTCCGATTTTTTCAATCGTTTAATTTCTTCAAAGAGAACTCCTTCCAAATCCAAGGCCTTCTTGCCGGCAAAAAATAATTTCAGCTTTTTCTTGATTTGCCAGAGATGAAGATGAAGAAAAAAAATCCAAATAACCAGCAAAGCCATAGCCGTTAGAAAAATTAAAAAAATCGGCTGGTCAATTAAAATTGTTTCCATGGCGGTGTGTATTTGAAAATATCCGAACTGATTTCATTAACGGGCTCGGCGGGCGAAAGGGCAAAGACCGCACTCCCTTTCCGCCCGCCTCGCCCCGAAGCGGAAGCGAAAAGGACGATTTCAAGTTTTTCACGAGCAATAGCCCGCTAACAAAATTTTAACAATTTTAGTATTTGGCGGTAAATTCTTTTTTGAAAATCTTCCGCCGATAAACAAAAATGGTTAACAATGTACATATCATAACCAAATATACGGGAAAGGCTAAAGATGAAAAATTCCATGTTTTTATTGCGGCAAAACTCGTAAGCGCACTAAACAATCCAGTCGTATAAGGGCCAGCCGATTCTGTTTCTGGATACTTCCATGCTTTTACCGAGGTCGGAATTGCGGCAAATCCATCACTTGCTATTGCGAATATAATCGCGATTACTGGCTCTTTGGTTATTCCCCAAAGCACCAATGCTAATACTGAACAAAAGCCGCAAAGATAATCAAATTTTTCCAGTTTCCAATATGATTTTTTATTTACAAAAGAAGCAATAAAAACTAGCAATGGGCCGAATCCCGCCATAAAGACCGGCAACACGGCCCAACCGACTCCGCCTGAAATTGCGGCGAATGTAGCTATAATGGGGGCAACAGACCACATCAGCCAAGTAACTTTATTTGGTTTGGTGCTACCTCGAAGTGTTTCTTTTATATACGAAAATACTCCAACTAATTGGGCAGCCGCTCCTACGAAAACTAAATATTGTAAGTATTGAATCATAATAATTATTTAATCAATTCTTCAATTCTTTTAAGAAAAGCCCGCTTCTGGCGTTCCGCTTCGCGGAACAAAGATAAAAAATAATTTTGCGTTCAAAATCGGCTGGCGAGCCCGCGTAGCAGGCGAGCCAGAAACAACTTTTACCACTTGGCGGAGAGGGTGGGATTCGAACCCACGGTCGCCTAAGGCGACAATGGTTTTCGGGACCATCCGATTAAACCACTCTCGCACCTCTCCTTAATGCCTAAATTACCATTTTTGAATGCTTTGGTCAAATAAAAAACAACCGCTAATTTCAGAGCGGCCGTTTTGTTAAACATCTAAAAAACAGAATTTACATCTTTTTGATTCTTTGGGCTATTTTTTGGACTTTTGTTTTCCAATCACCATCTGTTTCTATTTCAGTAAAGAAGGGGATACGCAGCTTGCGGAGAATGAACCGGCCGCCTTCCTTTGCTTCCCAGCGATAATGATGAGGCGTTCTTCGCCACATCTCTCGTACAGCAATAGTATTAGTTTTGAAAAGGTCGTGATTAGGATTATATTTCGCTTTTATCAATCGTTCTATCATAACATCTCTGTCAGCAACAGTTCGGAGATAAAGAACGCGTCCTTGGACTTTTTTAACCTTTTCTTCTAAGCTTTTTCTTTTTTGAGAATCAACGAAATCACTCTCTAAAATAACATTGCCTCCCTTCTTGAGTACATAGATAGCCGCTCGCTGAGAAATACTTCTTATCTGACCATAATCCTGGTTTTGTTTTCTTAGAGCTATTCTAATGTCGTCAGCCGCAATAATTGTCGCGCCAGTTAATTTGGATAATTCACTGGCTAAAAGCTCTCTTCCTGAGCCAATTAGACCAACCATAGCCACAACTATTGGCTTCTTTGTCCTCCGCTGAATAATTTTTAACCGACCGATGAAATTATCAGCTACTTGTCTGATAATTTTTTGTTTTTTCATATTGACCTCCTTTATTTTGTTAATTTATCTCTATTTTACCTCTTAAATATTCCATTTATCAATAGTGGGCGGTGGAGGATTCGAACCCCCGACCTCTTCAGTGTAAATGAAGCGCGCTAACCAACTGCGCCAACCGCCCCTATTATTTCTTTTGATACTTATAATCAATTCCGCCGGCCCGCAGATTTCCATGAAATCCCCGCAATTTTTTAACCGGGAAACGTTCTTTAAATTCCTTTAGTCTATTCTGAACTGCTTTTTCGGCGTCAATATCAACCATATTGGCCAGTTTTAAAACAAGATAGAGCAGGTCGCCAATGCCGTCATCCATATCTTCTCTGCTTTGACCAATAACTTTTTTGAGCATCTGCTTGTCTTTGTCTTTTCCCAGATGTTTGACAATATTCCAAACCTCATCAACTTCTTCATGGATATTCAAAAGGACATCATACAGATGGTCCTCATTCCATTTCCTGGCCTTAATAAATTTTTCCACCTCTTTTTGGAGTTTATCCATAGTGCCCAGGGCGGGACTCGAACCCGCATGCCCTTACGAGCACAGCTCCTCAAGCTGCCGTGTATACCAATTCCACCACCTGGGCTTTTATTTTTTCGGTTTTTCCACAATTTCCTTGAGCCGGGCGGCTTTAGCTGACTTGTAGCGGATGTAGTAAAGTTTAGCTCGCCGGACTTTGCTTTTTTTAACTACTTCTATTTTTTCAATGACTGGCGAATGAACGGGGAAGATTCTTTCCACGCCAACTCCCTGACTAATTTTCCTGACCGTAATCATTGAATTAATCCCTCGGCCGTGTTTTTTAGCAATAACTAAACCTTCAAAGATTTGGATTCTTTCTTTGTCGCCTTCTTTGATTTTTTGATGAACCCGGACTGTATAACCGGGTCTAATTTCCGGCAAATCCTTTAATTGTTTTTTATTAAATAAATCAAGTTTGTTCATAGTAGGTTAGTAGATTAGGGACTGTCCCTATAACTTCTTTCAAATCTTTGGGCAGCTCCGATTTAAACTCCATCATCTTACCATCAGGTAATTGAAACTTCAAGTAAGCGGCGTGGAGAAATTGTCTATTTAAATTTTCCGGCCAGGGCTGTCTTTTAAATTTATACTGTTTATCGCCAGCAATCGGATGACCAATAGAAGCTAAATGTACTCTGATTTGATGGGTCCGCCCGGTCTTAAGTTCGACTTCTAATAGGGTATAGTCCTTGAAGCTTTTTAATACCTTATATTCAGTCCAGGCCTTTTTGGCTTGAGCATCCAATAAAGCGCTTCTTTTGCGATGGTCTTTTTTAGATAAACTAATTGCTTTGGTAATAATGCCTTTTTTATCTTTGACTTGGCCAATAACTAAAGCTAAGTATTTTTTAATAACGCGCCGCTCTTGAAATTGATTTTCCAAAAAAATAAATGCCGCATTATTTTTCGCCGCCATCATCAAGCCAGAAGTATCTTTGTCCAACCGATGAACAATGCCCGGCCGCAACGGGTCCTCGCCAACATTTTTAATTTCTGGGTAGCGGGCGATTAACCCATTAACCAAAGTATCGTCTTGTTCTGGATTAACAGGATGAACAGTCAAGCCAGCCGGCTTATCAATGACAATAATATCTTTATTTTCAAAAACAATCTTTAACTTGATAGATGAATTTGCCTTAAGCGACATGTGGACCAGGTGGGAATCGGACCCACGACCTTCTCTGTGCAAAAGAGATATTCTACCACTGAACTACTGGCCCCATAAACATAAAATACCAGAAAATCAGCAAAAAAGCAAGTATCTTAGCTTGACAAAATACCCCCGGAGGGTATATATTTAAATTTAGTTTTGGGGAGTAAAGATACTATGACAATATATGAGAAAAAACACGATAATCCAACGTCTCAATATTATTAAAGGGCAAATTGATGGCTTGGCTAATCTTATAGAAAAGAAGGAGAATTGCCATAAGGTAACAGAGCAATTTTATGCGATTAATGTTGCTTTGAAAAAAGTAATCGAATTGTATTTTAAGGAAAACCTGACCTCCTGCTTAACGTCCGTCAATTTAAAGAAAAAAAGAATAATTGAGTTCTTGTTGAAAGAAATAATTAAAAATAAGTAATTAATAAAGTTAAAATTATGTCAAAAACAATTGAACTAACAAGCCAAGATTTTGAGAAAGAAGTTTTGCAATCAGATATCCCCGTCTTAGTGGATTTTTGGGCGCCATGGTGCCAGCCCTGCTTAATGATGGTACCTGTTTTAGATGAGCTTTCAGATGAGCTTGATGGCCGGTTGAAAATATACAGATTAAATGTAGAGTTTCCAGAACATCAAGCATTAGCTATTCAATATCAAATTCAAAGCATTCCCAATATGAAACTTTTTAAAGAAGGTAAAGTGGCTAAGGAATTTATTGGTTCTCGGCCAAAAGAAATGCTTAAGGCGGAATTAGAGACAGAACTTTAATTTATGAAAGATGCAAGTAATAAGTATCCCTTGATAATTGTTGGGGTTGGACCGGCGGGACTTACGGCTTCAATTTATGCTTCTCGTTATAGGGTAAATCACTTAATTATTGGCGAGGCCTTAGGCGGCTTAGCTTTTGAGGCGCATAAAATTTGTAATTTTCCTACAGAACAAGAAATTTCCGGCCTGAAAATTGTCGAAAAGATGCAAAAGCACGTAGAATCCCTGGGTGCTTCTTTGATGATAGATAATGTAGTTAGTATTATTAAAGAAGATAAAATATTTAAAATCACTACCCAGAAAGGAAATGTTTTTTTGGCCGAGGCGCTTCTTCTGGCTACTGGCACTGAACATCGCCGAATGAATTTGCCAAACGAAAGTAAATTTATCGGCAAGGGTATTTCTTATTGTGTTACTTGCGATGCTATGTTTTATCGTAATAAAACGGTTGCCGTTATTGGCGGTAGTGATAGCGCTGATACAGATTCGCTTTATTTAGCAGAAATAGCAAAAAAAGTTTACCAAATTTATCACAGGGATAAACTACGAGGCGAAACTACTTGGATTAATCAAGTTACAAATAATAAAAAAATTGAGGTTATTTACAATACGAAAGTCATCGGATTAGAGGGCCGAGAAAAGTTAGAAAAGATTATTTTAGACACACCTTATCAAGGAGCGAAAAAAATTTCCATTGACGGTTTGTTTGTTAAAATCGGGACTGTTCCCCAGAAGATATTAACAAAGGAATTGTCTTTGGAAACAGATGAAGGCAACTATATCAAGGTGATTCCTGGTCAGAAAACTAATCAGGCGGGGATTTGGGCGGCTGGCGATATCACTACGGCTTCTAATAATTTTCATCAGATTATTACTGCCTGTAGTGAAGGAGCGATTGCCGCCGAAAGCATATTTAAATTTTTTCAAGAAAGGAATAGATGAAAGTCGAGAGTAGAAAATAATAGAAATAAGTAATTTTATGGCTAAGATAAATAAAAATAAGTGTGTTGGCTGCGGTATTTGCGCCAATATATGCCCGGAGGGCATAGAAATGGTGGATGGGAAAGCTGAAATAAAAAATGAAAATGCCGGATGCTTAAAAGATGCTGCCAGAGCATGTCCTCAAAATGCTATTAGTATTGGGGACGAAGAAGAGTCTAGTGAAGGAGATAGAAATCCGAATTTTAATCAGAATTATGGTCAAGGCAGAGGAATAGGTATGGGCCTGGGTAAAAAAATGGGTAGGGGTATGAGACATATGGGACGAGGTATGGGACAAAGAAGACAATAGGACTATTGAGACCAACGGTCTCAATAATTCCGAACGACATCAGTAATCAGTTTTTAAGATAGTTGAGTAAATACCGGCTTAAAAATCCAGTATTCTCAAAAAAGCAGAATGAATTTTATTATTTCCTTTATTTTTTCCTTAATCATTTATCTTGTCCTGACAATTGACTCAGGGAATATTTTATATTGGAGCAAAGAAGAAATTGTTTTAGGAATTATTCTGTCTGTTATAACCGGGATGATAATGCAAAAGATTTTCGGATTGCTTAAAACAAACTCTGTTAGAAATCCCGGGGACGGAAAAAAAGCGCAGAAAGGTAATGTTTCTAACGGAATAATGGTTAGCCCGAAGTTTTTGAATCCCTTAAGGTGGGGTTTATTTTTACTCTATATTTTTGGACCTTTTCTTTTTAGTTTGATTAAAGCAAATTTGGAAGTTGCTTATAGAATTGTTACCGGGAAGATTAGACCGGGAATTGTAAAAATATCTTCCGGACTGAAGACCGACTTCGGAATGGCTTTATTGGCAAACTCTATTACCTTGACTCCAGGAACCTTATCAGTAGAAGCGGACCGGCAGAATAATCTCTATGTTCATTGGCTTTATGTGAAAAATAAAGAGCCGGAGATTAAAGAAATAGTGGGAGATTTTGCCAAGTGGATTAAAATAATTACTGAATAATTATGTGGCAAATAATTGCTTTAATTCTTTCAGCACTTGTCTTTATCACCTTAGTAAGGGTTTTTCTCGTTAGGACTATTTTTGACAAATTGGTTGTTTTGGATGTGGCCAGTGTATTGGCCATTACTCTTTTAATAGTGTTTTCTATTATTTGGAAAGAAATTATTTTGGCGGATGTGGCTATTGTTTATGCTCTTCTTTCTTTTATAGGTATTCTTTATTTTGCCAAATACGCCAAATCAACATCATAAAATATTTCTTAGAGATGTTTATGTTTTTAATTTATTTATTTATTTCAATCAGTTTAATTTTTTTCAGCTTGAGCATCTTAGGTCTTTTTAGATTTCCTGATGTTTACACCCGTCTGCATTCTTCAACTTTGTCCACTACTTTCGGCTTTCTCTTTTTTGCCCTGACAGCGATACTTTACCTTTTGATATTTGACAAAGCTGATTCTTCTTTGGCGGCTCGCATAATTCTAATTACCTTGGTTCTTCTGGTAATTGAACCTTGTCTGGCCCATGCAATTTCAAGAGCGGCTCATAAAAACGGGATAAAACCCAAACAAGCGATAATAGATAAACTAAATTCTTAATAAATAATATGGACTTTTCTATAATCCAAATTGTTCAAAGTTTAATCTTGGCCAGTATGGTGCTTTCGGCCTTTTTGTTGGTGAGAAGCAAGAATTTATTTGTTTCGGTCGTTTATTTGGCGGTCATGAGTTTGATGTTGGCCATAGAATTTTATATTCTTCAAGCTCCTGATGTGGCTATTGCTGAAGCGGCTGTCGGAACGGCCTTGTCTACAGCTATTTTTGTAATTGTTATCCAAAAGACCAATCGGTTTGAAAAATAATCTCTATGACTAACAAAAACAAAAAATATAGTTTTAAAAAAACCAAGCTCATAAGTTTAATAATTTTGTTCGTTTTCCTTGTTTCAGTTGTTTTTTTTATTCATCCTTTTGGAAAACCTGGGGCGGTAAAAATGGATGACTATTTTATTGAAAACGCCCAGAGACAAACAGGAAGTAACAATGTTGTTTCCAGTATAATTTTTGATTACCGTGGTTTAGACACACTGGGAGAAGCAACGGTTCTTTTTGCTGCTGTTCTGGGGATTTCTCTAATTTCTATGAAAAAATTCTCTATTAGTAAATAAAATCTATGAGCCAGATAGTTAAAGTTGTCAGCTTGATAATTTTAAATCCGATAATTATATTTGGATTATATATTATTTCTCATGGCCATTTAACTCCCGGCGGCGGATTTCAAGGAGGGGTGATAATTGCTTCAGCGATCGTATTAATCTTAATTATTTTTGAAAATAATATCGGATTGTCAGGGAAACTGTTTTCGCTGTTTGAATCTTTGGGCCTCGTTTTCTTTGTTGTTTTGGCTTTTCCTAATATTTTTAGAAACACATTTTTTTATAATTTTTTGGCTAATGCGACTGGCCTTTTAGGAAAGACAATCCATTTTGGGATAAATCTGGGTTATCTTAATAGCGGCGGGGTTATTCCTTTAATGAATTTAGCAATAGGAATAGAAGTAGCTTCGGCTTTATCGCTGGCCATTGTATTAGTGATAAAAAAAATATGATTAGCTATGTTTTTCTAGCTACAATTTTTTTAATAATAATAGGGATTTCCGGGGCAATATTTAAAAGAAACCTAATTAAGATAACTATGTCCATTAATATTATCAGCGGTGGAGTAAATTTGTTCTTGATAAGTTTGGGATACAGACAAGGAGGAATAGCTCCGATTTTCACCAGGGCCCCGAATTTAAATATGGTTTCTCCAACTCCCCAAGCACTGGTTCTTACCAGTATTGTCATTAATTTAGCCATAACTGCCCTTCTACTCTCTTTGGCTGTTTTGATTCATAAAATTTCCCGCGACGATGCGGTATCTTCCGGCAAGGGAAAAAGCGGTTAAAAACTATGGTCCTCCATTTTATTATTTTAATAATCGTCGTTCCATTGTTAGGTGCGTTTATTCTGCCTTTGTTGAACAGATTTGGCAAAAGAGCAAGAATCTTTTGGCTTGCTTTGATTTTGATTTTGACTGATATTTTTTCTTTTTTTCTTTATAAGTTAATTCTTGAGAAGGGGGTACTTGTTTACGCCCTAGGAGCTAAATTCCCTTCTTTGACTTTGCCTGAGGGCTTTCCCGTAAGAATTGTTTTGCTGGCAGACGCTTTATCGGGATTTTTGGCTCTAATTTTTCTTTTGATTGCCTCTTTAGTCCTTCTTTATTCCTGGGAAACATTAAAGGAATATTCTTCTCTGGATAAATTCTACGCTTTGTATCTTCTGCTTATTGTCGGGATTTTGGGATTTTTGTTAAGCGGGGATTTTTTTACCCTCTTTGTCTTTTACGAGATAAACTCTATTGCTACGGCTGGTTTGATTACTTTTTTTAGAAATAAAGGATGTTTTAAAGCGTCTTTTCATTATTTAGCCGTTTTTGCTATTGGCTCCTTATTCTTGCTTTTCGGCATTGGGCTTCTTTACGGCCAATACGGATTTTTGAATATGGCTATTATCGCCCATAATCTTCAGTTTTCTTTCTTGGATAAAATCGCCTTGTCTCTCATTAGTTCTGCTTTATTATTGAAAGCCGGATTTTTCCCTTTCTATTTTTGGAAGCCGGAGGCCTACAAAGCGTCTCCTGTGCCAGTAATCATTCTGTCTATCGTTTCTTCTTTGTCTGCCATCTATGTTTTATTCAGAATTGCTTTTGATGTTTTTGGTCCGAATATTGTTTTTGGCTGGATCTTAATTTTGTTTTCAATTCTTTCAATTTTTACGGGAGTTTTCTTTGCTCTAAGGGAAAATAGGATTAAAAGAATCTTGGCCTATTTGGCTATTTCCGAATTGGGTTATATAATTTTGGGAATTTCTTCTGGATTTCTTAGGCCTGATACTGATTTTGGATTTAGGGCGATTCAAGGAGGGTTGTTTCACATGGTAAATGATATTTTGGATATGGGCTTATTATTTTTAATCATTGGCGCTATTGTTTATGTCAGTAAGACCAAAAATATCTTTAAGATTCGGGGATTGGCCCATAGAGAGCCTTGGCTGTCTGGACTTTTTCTTTTGGGGGTTTTAGCTATATCTGGGATACCTCCTTTAAACGGCTTTGCTTCAAAAATAATGATTTATGAATCGGTTTTCCATTTGAGCCCTCCTTTGGCGATTGCCGCAATTTTGGGGAGTATTTTGATTCTGGCGGTTTTGGTTAAAGTTTTCGCCTCAATTTTTCTTGGAAAGCCATCTGGAAATTATCAGCCAGTTCCTAAATTAGTAAACATGGTTATTTTTGTTTTTGCGATATTGATGGTTTTGATTGGCTTTTTCCCAAAACAGTTTGTATCTTCTTTTGTTGACCCGGCTACCCAAGCTTTAATTAACCAGCAGGATTACGTAAATAGCCTAATCCATTAATTTTATGCAAATAATCTGGCAGCCAAAAATTGCTTTAATTTCCTTCTTGCTGATATTTATCGCGGTGTATCTTTTTTATCTGTTTGGCGAAAAGAAATATAAGCAAAGAACATCGCAAATAATTCCCTATTTCTCTGGTCGAAAGCCGCCTGAAAATATTAAACTGGAAAATATATATTGGGGTTTTTTAAAAGATTTGGAGAAGTTATATAGGTTTCTGATAAAAACCCGGGAAGAAAACGCTAACAATTATATTTTTATGTTTATCTTTGGTTTAATCATTTTCTTTCTATCAGTATGCCTAATTTAATCCTAAAATTAACGATGATGCTCGGAGTGGTTTTTGGAAGCGTGGTTTTGGGTTTGCTTTTTAGGGGAATTGACAGAATCTTAAACGCTAAAATGCAAAAAAGGGTTGGTCCTCCTCTTTTACAGCCGTTTTATGATTTAAAGAAACTAATGGTCAAGGAAAGCATAATTCCCAAATACGCTCCGAAATGGATTTTTGAAGCCTCGTCCTTAATTTCTTTAACAGCTTCCATTTTGCTCTTATTTTACATTCCCATTGCCGGAAAATCTATTTTGGGGAATTCTGGAGACCTAATTTTAGTAATCTATCTATTTGTGGTTCCTGGTTTAAGTTTAGCCTTGGGGGCATTTTCTTCTAATTCTCCTTATGCCAATCTTGGCGGCCAAAGGCTGATTATTAATATGTTGGGCTACGAATTTCCCTTGGTCGTTGCCAGCTTGGTTCCTGTTTGGCTAATCTATAAGAATGGGTTTTTAAATATTTTCTCTTTAAATGCGATTTACGCCCATAATATCTGGGGGTTAGCCGGTCCGCTCGGAATCATCGGGCTTTTACTTGAATCAGTGGTGATTTTTATTATTATGGCTGGCGAATTATCTAAAGCTCCTTTTGACATTGACATGGCCGATTCAGAAATTGCCGGCGGGACATTAGCAGAATATTCCGGGAGAAATTTGGCGATGTTTTACCTGGCCGAAGTAATAAAAACAGTAGCTATCGCTTCCTTGTTTGTGGCTCTTTTCTTTTCTTGGAATATTGAGACTCATTTTGGTATAAGGTTTTTAATTTATCTTTTAAAGCTCTTTTTAATAATATTTGTTGGCTTGACATTTATCAGGACGGTAACTTCAAGAATTAAAATAAGCCGACTGACTAGAGCCTATTGGGGCTATATCACTTTATTTGCCATTATTGGATTTTTGTTCACTTTATAATTTATTGCATGAACATAGAAAAAATAAACGATAAAACAAATAGAAAATTAAAAAAGGTGGCAAAAGCTATCTGGGTTTTTAATTGGTTCAATTCCTGCGGTTTTACAGAGATTTTGCCAATGGTGGGAAGCAGGTGGGACATGGAAAGATTCGGCTTGATTCCTGTTTCTAGTCCCAGGCAAGCTGATTGCTTGATTATTGCCGGATATCAGACAATTAAGTCAATTAAAATAGCCAAGTTGATTTACGAACAGATGCCTTCTCCAAAAATTGTTATTGCTCTGGGTTCTTGTCCAATGACCGGAGGAATGTATTGGGATTCATATAATACCATAAAAAGATTAAAAGATTATCTGCCGGTGGATTTACATATTCCCGGATGTCCTCCAAGGCCGGAAGCAATTTTTGACGGAATTTACAAACTGATTCGCTCTGTTAAAAATCTTTAGTTTCTAACGGGTTCAGAAATCAGCTTTATAAAGTTATTCCCTGCCGGTATCGCGCGGCGGGTCTGTTAATATGAAAGATTTAATTTCAAAAATACGAGCAAAATTTGGCGCGGAAGTTTTAAGAAAAGAAGAAAATCAGTTTTGGATAAAAGTTAGCCGGGAGAATTTGCTAAACGTCTGCCTCTTCATAAAAGATAATAGCTTTGAGTTTTTTTCTTCTTTGTCGGCGGTTGATATTTTGGAAAAAAATATTATTGAGCTTATTTACCATATTTGGAGCAAAGAGAAAAAAATTGGCTTAAATATTAAAACGGAAATTGACAGAGAAACTCCGAAGATTAATTCGGTTTCAAAAATCTATAACTCTTCTCAAATTCACGAAAGAGAAATCCACGAGCTTTTTGGGGTAATTTTTTTAGGCAATCCGGATTTATCAGAATTGTTTTTGGAAGATTGGCCAGGGCCGCCTCCATTTTTGAAAAGTTTTGATTGGCGAAATTATATAAGAGAGAAGTTTTATAGCAAAGGAAACAAAAAAGAAAAAGGATATTTTGATAACCGTTAAAATATGAACAAAGACAAAAAAGAATACCAAGAATTTTTATTCGGCCCGGCTCACCCCGGCTCGGGCAATTTTTCAGTCAGAATAAAATTGACTGGAGAAATGGTCATTGAAGCTAAATCAGACCCGGGATATCTACACAGGGGATTCGAAAAACTAATGGAATACAGAGATATTTGGCAGAATGCGGTTTTGTCTGATAGGATTTGCGTTTTTGAACCATTGGCTTGGAATTTAATTTTTGCCGAAGCGGTGGAAAAATTAACTGATATTGAAGTCTCGAAAAAAGCAAAATACATCAGAGTAATCTTAGTTGAATTATCCCGAATTCAATCTCATCTTATTTGGTTTGGGGCTCTTTCTTCGGCGACCGGATTTGATACGGGTCTTAAAATAGCTTTTGGCTATAGAGACTATATTTTAGATTTATTTTCTGCTCTTACCGGTGGAAGAATATATCCGGCGGGCTATATTTGCCCTGGCGGCTTAAGAAGGGAACTGCCTCAAAACATTGAAGGCAGAATTTTGAAAGTTTTAGGCAAAATAGAACAGGCTATTTCCTATTTTGAAGAAGAAGACCCTATTTTTGGGGTCAGAACCAAAGGAATAGGGATTCTAAAATTGGAAGATGCTATTAGATTAGGAGCCACCGGTCCTGTTTTAAGAGCCAGCGGGCTTAAAGATGATGTAAGAAAAAGCGAACCCTATGAAATATATCAAGAAATAGATTTTAATCTGCCTGTTTTGAAAAACGGCGACGCTTATTCAAGGTTTAAAGTGGGATTACTGGAAATGAAAGAAAGCATTAAAATTATCAAGCAATTGCTGAATAAAATTCCTTCGGGAGATTTTCTTAACAAAAAATTAAAAGTCGGAACGACTTTTAATCTACCAGATAAAGAAATATATCTTAGGAATGAAATAGCCAGAGGTGAAGGAGCTGTATATATCAAAGGCAATTCCGGACCTAACCCCGAGCGGGTTAAAATTAAAGGCCCTTCTTTTCTTCATTTAATTCCGGTCTTAGAGTTTTTGTTGAAAGGAGCGGAAGTAGCCGATATTCCCGTAATTTATTGGAGTTTAAATCCATGTCCGGCGGATATGGATAGATAAAATCTCAGGTCTAAAATCTCAAAATTATGAAGTTTAAAATTATCCCAAAATTGTTCCTAAATTTATTTAAAAGGCCCTTAACCGTAAAATTTCCCGCAGAATCTCTCTCTATTCCTGACGGCTATAGGGGAAAACATAGATTTTTGCCAGATAAATGCTTGGGATGCGGTAAATGTGTTCAAGTGTGTCCCAATAAAGCAATTGAAATGGTAGAAGTTAAACAAGAAGACGGGACTATAAAAAAACAGCCTAAAATCGATATCAATAAATGCTGTTTTTGCGGATTATGCGAAAATGTTTGTCCAACAAAAGCAATTCGGCTGACTAAAGAAATTCCTTTTGTCGATGAAGATGGAAATGCCCCAGTTATCAATTAATCAGGCAAAATCCAATCTGGTAGACCAGATGGGAATCGGACCCACGACCTTCTCTGCGCAAAAGAGATATTCTACCACTGAACTACTGGCCCCATAAACATAAAATACCAAAAATTAAGCAAAAAAGCAAGCAAAAAACCCGTTAAAGCGGGTTTTTTGGTGTATTTATACAATTCCGTTGGTGGGCGGTAGAGGATTTGAACCTCTGACCTCGTCAATGTCAATGACGCGCGCTAACCAACTGCGCCAACCGCCCGTGATAGAAAATCCTGTGGGCGCACCTGGATTCGAACCAGGAACCTTGGCCTTATAAGAGCCCTGCTCCGCCGTTGAGCTATGCGCCCAAAACATTATTATTCTATCCAATTTTAATCATTTGGTCAATCTTTTTTTGAAAAAAAATAGAATGATTTGATAAACCATCCTATTTATAGAAATCGTTTCTTTTTGTCCATCGATTAATGAAATTAATTAGCCATTGAGGAAGTTTTCCGTAGGCGGAAAGCGGGTTAAGAAGGTAGGGAATAAGTAAAATAGCGGCAAGGAGTATTACAAATAAATAATCCATTTTATTCTACCTCCGATTGCGATAATGATTTTTCACTTTTTTCCGAGCGCCGTACTTTTATAAATAGATAGACCATAGCTATAGCAATCGCCGCAATTACAATAAAATCTTCCCAGGTCATATTGAGAATATTCATAAGGCCCCCTAGTTTAAATTGTTTGTTAAGGTTCTGGTTAAACTTTTCTTTTCATCAAGCTGGCGAATTCTTTTCTTTCAATAGTTTCCTTTTTAATTAGCACTTTGGCAATCTGGTCTAATTTCTTCCTTTTTTCCGTGAGAATTTTTTTGGCTGTTTGATAAGCGTCATCAATAAACTTAGCTACCTCTTTATCAATTTGAGCGGCTACCTCATCAGAATAATCTTTTTCCGTAGCGATTTCCCGGCCTAAGAAAACTAATTCTTCTCTGCCACCAAAAGTCATTGGTCCTAATTTTTCACTCATGCCGTATTTGGTTACCAATTTGCGGGCTAATTCCGTGGCTTTTAGTAAATCACTGGAAGCGCCAGTAGTCAATTCCTTAAAGACCAGTTCTTCAGCCGCATAACCGCCTATTAAAACAGCTAATTCATCTATGAATTCAGAACGGCTGTGAAGGTGTCTATCTTCAATAGGTAGTTTTAAGGTATAACCAGCTGCTTGACCACGGGCAATAATAGAGACCTTTTGAATCGGGTCAGTATGAGTCAATGAAGCATTAACTAAAGCATGACCTGATTCGTGATAGGCGGCAATTTCTTTTTCTTTTTCGGAAAGAATATGGCTTTTTCTTTCTGGTCCTAAAAGAACTTTTTCAATACACTCACGCAGTTCGTCCTGGCTGATCTTTTTCTTATCCCGACGAGCCGCCAAGATAGCTGCTTCATTAACAATATTAGCTAAATCGGCGCCGGAAAAACCAGGTGTTCTTTCCGCAATTTCCCGCAGATTAACATTTTCCTCCAACGGTTTATTTCGAGCATGAATTTTAAGAATTTCTTTGCGGTCTTTCAAGTCAGGTAAATCCAAGACAACCCTTCGGTCAAAGCGACCTGGTCGTAGTAGAGCTGGGTCCAAGACATCGGGGCGATTTGTGGCCGAAATTAAGATAATTCCGGTATTAGGATCAAAACCGTCCATTTCCACTAAAATTTGATTTAGGGTTTGTTCTCTTTCATCATGTCCGCCGCCCAAGCCAGCTCCTCGCTGCCGGCCAATAGCATCTAATTCATCAAGAAAGATTAAGGCCGGGGCATGTTTTTTAGCAGTTTGAAAAAGATCACGGACTCTGCTTGATCCAACTCCTACAAACATTTCGATAAATTCTGAACCAGAGACGCTAAAGAAAGGAACATTAGCCTCGAAAGAAATTGCCCGGGCTAATAAAGTTTTTCCGGTACCCGGAGCTCCTACTAATAAAACTCCCTTGGGAATCTTAGCGCCCAAATTAACAAATTTTTTAGGATTTTTTAAAAATTCAACTATTTCTTGTAATTCTTCTTTAGCTTCTTTTAAACCGGCTACATCTTTGAAAGTGACTCTATCTTTTTTATTGTTGGGACTAACTAAGCGGGCTCGGGAACGGCCAAAGGTAAAAGCCTGCATCTGGCCGCGCTGGGCGCCACGGAACATAAACCAGAAAAAGAAGCCAATAATTAGCAGGGGTAAGAGAAAAGGCAGAATAGCTCCTAACCAAAAGCCAAGACCGCTTTCGCCTTTTATTTCTAAATTGACTAATTTAAGTTTTTCTGAATCAAGGCCGTAATTTTTCAAGGATTCGGTTAAAGAGGCCTCTTTTTCTTTAGTGGCTTTTTCTTTAGCGCCGTCTTTTAATTCAATTTCTAGCTGGTCACCTTTAATGGCAATAGTTGAGACCTGTTCTTGATTAATTTGTTCAACTAACTGACTTAAAGAAATCTCGGTTGGCTTTTCCGTTGAGCTGCTCAACAGAGTAAAAAAACCGGCAATAGTTAATAGAGCCAGAAAAGCAATCAATAAATTTTTGAGCAGATATTTCATATTGCTTTTTCCGAAACAATTAATTTATCCGTTTTTTGGTCTAGGTCAATAATCTTAACCTTTATTTCCTGACCGATAAATTTATTAAGCTCTTCAAGAATTTTATCTTTGTCGCCGCCTTCTACCCGGGGATAATTTTCGTTGGATAGTTGAGAGACCGGCAGAAAACCAATTAAGCTGCCTGTTTTAATAATTAATCCACCGCGATTAGCTTCAATTACTTTAACGGTGACTGTTTGGCCGGTTTGTTTTTTTTCTCTTAAAGTCAGCCAGGCTTTTTCTAAACCAGCTTCTCTGAGAGAAAGTTCAACATAGCCATCTTCGTTTTCCGGGTCTAAAACTAAGGCAGAGACTTTTTGGCCCACAGCTAATTCTTTGAGTATATCTTTATCTTCTCGTAATTCACCACCATAAACAATGCCCATGCCTAAGGGGCCTAAGTCAAGAATGAGGGCGTTTTTGCTCATTTTAATAATCTGTCCCTTAACCAAATCTCCGGATTGGGGCAAATGAGGCGCCTGCCTATCTTTAATTAATAATTCTTTCATCAATTCCGATTCTTCTTTGGTCATGTTAACCTAAAGTATAACTTGAAATTATTAGCTTGGCAAGAGGGAAAGAATATGATAAAATAAAACTGGAATTCTTAAGTCTTAATTTCTATCAATCCAAGGACTGTCTTCGTATTTGCTTTTGAAAAAGCAAATACGAAGACAGTCCTTGGCAGGGTTTGGAAATTAGAAATTTTTTTATATGACTATTTCTTGGTATGGCCACTCTTGTTTTAAAATTACTAATCAAGGTGGTCGTTTAACTATTATTACTGACCCTTTTGATAAAAGTATTGGCCTGATTCCGCCACGCGGTAGTGCTGATATTGTCACTGTCTCTCATGACCATTATGACCATAATAATGTTAAGGCAATCAGCGGCGGTCCTTTTATTATCAATAATCCAGGAGAATATGAAATTAAAGGAATCAGGATTATTGGCTGTTCCAGTTTCCACGACAAAAAACAGGGTCAGGAAAGGGGTCTCAATACTATTTATTTAATAGAAATGGATAAAATCAGAATTTGCCATCTGGGCGATTTTGGTCAGGAACGATTAACTAATGAGCAATTAGAAGCAATTGGCCAGGTAGATATTCTAATTATTCCTATTGGTGGTACTTTTACTCTTAATGCCCCAGAAGCAATAAAAATAGCCGAGCAACTTGAGCCGCACTTGATTATCCCGATGCACTATAAGTTGGCCGGCTTAAAGATAGATTTAGCTGGTTTAGCCGAATTTTTAAAAGAAATGGGATTAAATAAAAAACCAGCCGTTGATAAATTAACCGTCAAAAAGAAAGATTTGATTGGCAAGGATATGGAAGTAGTGGTGCTTAAGCCCTAAAAAATTGCAAGATTATGTCTTTAATTGATTTCATCCAAAAAATTCAAAAAAAGCCGCGTTATCTCCGTCTGCAAATCCTCTGGTTGGCTGTTTTTGTATCTATGATTTTTATTGTTTCTCTTTGGGTAGTTTCCTTAAAGAGTTCTTTGCCCGAGACGGCTAAAGAAATAAAAAAACCATTAGAGGAATTAAAAAACGAAACACCTTCTTTAAAAGAGGTTTTTAAAGCCAGTATCGGCGCATTTTTTGAAAAGGATTTAGAAGAAGAACTTGAAAAGCTGGAGAGCCAGGAAGAAAATATTGAGCAGGCGTCAAAAGAACCAAGAGAAATCAAGCCAGCTAAATTGCCTCTAAGCCAATAATGGAAAAAACAAATAAAAAAAATCCGCCAGTTGGCGGAGAAATAGGCTACATCAAAAAAAGAGAAATAACCGAGGAGATGAAAGAGTCCTACTTGGACTATGCTATGAGCGTAATTGTGGCCCGGGCTCTGCCTGATGTTCGCGATGGACTCAAACCAGTCCATCGCCGTATTTTGTATGCCATGCATGGCTTGGGATTAAATAGTTCGGCTAAGTATCGAAAATCAGCTACGGTTATTGGCGAGGTGCTCGGGAAATATCATCCTCATGGTGATGTGGCGGTTTATGATTCTTTAGTCAGAATGGCTCAGGATTTTTCTCTGCGTTATCCTTTGATTAATGGTCAAGGAAATTTTGGTTCAATGGACGGAGATAACGCTGCTGCCTTTCGCTATACCGAAGCAAAAATGACCAAGTTGGCTGAAGAGATGTTATTGGACATTGACAAAGAAACGGTTGATTGGGTTGATAATTATGATGGGACGCGGCAGGAACCGGTAGTTCTGCCAGCCAAACTGCCTCAATTACTATTGAATGGGGTCATGGGCATCGCCGTGGGTATGGCCACTAATATCCCTCCTCATAATTTAGGGGAAATAGTTGATGGGGTTATTCTTTTAATTGAGCGCCCCCAAGCAACGGTTAAAGATCTTTTTCAATTTATTAAAGGACCTGATTTTCCGACTGGCGGAGCAATTTATGACCGTCAAGGAATGATTCAGACCTATAGTACGGGACGAGGACCAATTATTATGCGAGCTAAGACCGAAATCGTTGAAGTAAAAACAGGTAAATTCCAGATTTTAATTACGGAAATGACTTACGGAGTCAATAAAGCGAATTTAATTATTAAGATTGCTGATTTAGTCAAGGATAAAAGAATTCAAGGGATTAAAGACATTCGTGATGAATCAGATAAAGATGGCGTCAGGGTAGTTATTGAACTTAAGGCTGATGCCCAGCCGCAAAAAATTCTTAATCGGTTATATAAGCTTACTGATTTACAAAAGGCCTTTCATTTAAATATGCTTGCTCTGGTCAATGGTTTGCAGCCGCAGATTTTATCTCTCAAGGGTCTTTTAGAAGAATACATTAAACATCGTCAGCAGGTGGTTACTCGGCGAACCCGTTTTGAACTAAAACAAGCCAAGGAAAGAGCTCATATTTTGACAGGATTGAGCAAGGCCTTAGAACATATTGATGCGGTGATTAATACGATTAAAAAATCAGCCACTCGGGAAATAGCTCATCAGAATTTAATGAAAAAGTTTAAATTAACTGATCGGCAAACCACAGCCATTCTCGAGATGAAACTGCAGACCCTGGCTGGGTTGGAGCAAAAGAAAATTAAAGACGAATTAAAAGAGAAAAGGAAATTAATCGCTGAATTAGAGACCTTACTTAAGAGTCCCAAGAGGATTTTGACCGTAGTTAAAAAAGAACTTAAGGAAATGAAAGAAAAATATGCTGATAGCCGCCGAACTAAAGTTTATCGTCAACCAGTTGGTCAGTTAAGCGATGAAGAATTAATTCCCCAAGAAGAGTGCGTCATTATTCTGACTCAGGGTGGTTATATTAAAAGAGTTAATCCCCAATCTTATCGGTCTCAAAAAAGAGGCGGCAAAGGGATTATTGGCATCATTCCTCGGGAAGAAGATGCGGTTGGTCATTTCTTATCTGCCTCCACTCATGACAATGTTTTGTTCTTTACTGACCGAGGTCGGGTTTTTCAATCTAAGGCCCATGAGATTCCGGAAACGCATAGAACCGCTCGCGGCCAGGCTATTGTTAATATCTTACAATTATCTTCCCAGGAACGGGTTACGGCGGTGGTTACCGTTAAATCAAATGAAGGGAAACCAGAATCCAAATATTTGTTGATGGCCACAGAAAGTGGTATAATCAAAAGAACTAAAATAGAAGAATTTAGCCATGTCCGTCGAAGCGGCTTAACGGCCATTAATCTGAAAAAGGGAGATAAATTAAAATGGGCTAAACTCACGTTTGGTCAAGACCAAGTTATTTTAGTTACTGTCCAGGGACAGAGTATTCGATTTAAAGAAAGCGATATTAGGTCAATGGGTCGCAGCGCGGCCGGGGTCAAGGGAATTAGATTAAGAAAAGACGACCGATTGGTTGGTCTGGAGATAATAACAAAAAGCCAAGAGCCGCCAACAGTAAATAATAAATTGTTGGTTGTTACAGAAAATGGTTTTGGCAAAAAGACTGATCTGAAGTATTATAAATTACAAAAAAGAGGCGGTCTGGGTATTAAAACAGCTAAGATAACCAACAAGACGGGCAACATTGTGGTTAGCCGAATTTTAAGAGAAGAACAAGAGGATTTGATTGCTATTTCTCAAAAGGGACAGGTGATTAAAACTAAACTTAAAGATATTTCTTCTTTGGGTCGGGCTACCCAAGGAGTCAAAGTAATGAGGATGGGCAAAGGAGATAAAGTGGCGTCTATAGCCTGCATTTAACAAAATTTCTAATATCTAAATCATGCCAAGGATAGTCCTTGGATTGAAATTTTATGTCCGAGGGTACAGGCGGTTTTTCTCAACCAGAAGCAATTTTAGAACAATTAACTCTTCGTGATAATATGCGAGTAGCTGATTTTGGCTGTGGTCATGGCTATTTTAGTCTTCCTTTGGCTGGCTTGGTTAATCAGGGCAAGGTTTATGCCTTAGATGTAATGGAGGAGGCCTTGCAAGCAGTCAACAGTCAAGCTCAATTAGAGGGAGTGAATAATATTGAGACGATTCATTGCAATCTGGAGATTTCAGCTGGTTCAAAATTAACCGAAGATTCAATTGATTTAGTTCTTTTAGCTAACATTTTATTTCAATCACAAAAAAAATTAGCCATTTTAAAAGAAGCCAAGAGGGTTTTAAAAAAAGGCGGGCAATTAGTTTTAATCGAATGGATTACCGGTTCTTCTTTGGCTCCTAAACAAGGCTGGTTTATTTCAAAAGAAGAAGCCCAGAAATTAATTAAAGATGAAGGGTTAACTTTATTTCAAGAGCTGACCATGGACAATCAGCATTATGGAATGGTTTTTAAGAAATAAATTTTCAAATAACTGTGTCTAAAATCAAAACGACCACTCTTTATACTTTAATTGTCCCGATTATTTTTTTGGGTTTAACCGCGGCTTTGCCCGGATGTAAAGAACCTATATCTAAAGAAGTAGAATTAGAATTTTGGGGAGTTTTTGATGATTCTGATATTTATAAACCGCTGATTGAAGATTTTAATGCGTCCTTTCCTAAAATTAAAATTAATTATTACAAAAAAACTTATCAGACCTACGAAAGAGATTTATTAGAAGCCATGGCTGGTGGTCGCGGTCCGGATATTTTTATGCTCCATCATACCTGGCCGACTCGTTATGAAGATAAAATTTGGGCCGCTCCTTCAGAATTAATTACTCTCAAAGAACTGGCTGATAATTTTGTTGATGTGGTTTACACTGATTTTGTTTCAAATGGCTATATCACGGCCCTTCCTTTAAGTATTGATACTTTAGCTCTTTATTACAATAAAGACATTTTTAATACGGCTGGTCTTCCCCAACCGCCGACAACTTGGGAAGAATTTTTGACTGATGTGGAAAAATTAACCATTAAAGATGAACGTGACAATATCATCCGAGCGGGCGCTGCTTTGGGCACGGCCCGCAACGTTAATCGGTCAACTGATGTTTTGGCTCTTTTAATGCTCCAGTCCGGCGCTCAAATGGTTAATGAACAGAGAACTCAAGCGACTTTTGCCCAAAAGATTAACCTTGATGGAAAAGATTTTTATCCGGGGCAAAGAGCTTTAGAATTCTATACTGATTTGGCTAATCCTCTAAAGCCAGTTTATACCTGGAATACTCGGATGGATTATTCTATGGATAGTTTTTCTGAAGGAAAAGCGGCCATGATGTTGAATTATTCTTATCAGATGCCGGTTATTCAAGCCACGTCACCTTATTTGAATTTTGGCATTGCTCCTATGCCGCAAATTGAAGCTTCAAATAATAATGTTAATTACGCTAATTATTGGGGCTTAACTGTTTCTCATAATTGCCAGAATCCTAATGAGGCCTGGCAGTTTATTGTTTGGCTGACGGATAAAGAAAATGCCCAAAAATATCTGGAATTAGCCGAAAAACCAACCGCCCGGCGAGATTTAATCCTTGGGCAAAAAGATGACCCGGACTTAGGCGTTTTTGCCGAACAAACTCTGACGGCCTATTCTTGGGAGCAAGTGGATAACTCGGCTATTGAAACTATTTTGGCTGATGTGATAGAATCAGTAGTATTAGGCGTCGCGACCATTCAAAAAGCGATTAACAAAGCGGCCAGTGATATAACTCTTTTGATGAAGTAAAGGATACAAAATCAAGGACTGCCCTTGATTAGAGTCCTTAATTACTGATGAAAAAAGTTCTGATTATCTTTTCTATTTTAATCAGTTTATTTGCGGCTAATATAGTTTATGCCGGCTTTGTTACTGACCCAATAGTGCCTTGCGGTCGGGATATTAATGATGATGGTCAGATAGATGCCAGTGAAAAATGCACCCTCTGTGATTTATGGCACTTAGCCAGTAATATTATCAATTTTCTTAGCTTTAATTTAGCTATCCCTATGGCTGTCCTTTTGTTTGTGGCGGCGGGAGTTATTTTTCTAACTTCTGGCGGCAGTGAGGAAAAAGTCGCTTTAGCCAGAAGTATTTTCACCAACACAGTTATTGGCTTAGCCATTATCTTCATTAGCTGGATGCTGATTGACACTTTAATTAAAAGCATTGCCACTTCCGGAACTACTGAAGCCTGGGATGCTGTTTACTTTTGGAATGAATTTCCGAGTTGCCCATAAATAATATATGTCCAAAAACACTTTTAAAAATTTTTCTTTATTACTTGTTCTAATTTCGGGGCTTTTGACAATAGGTTTGCCCTTAATTAATGTTGAAGCGGCGAATATTGCGATAGATAACCCGCTGGGGACAAATAGTTTTACTGAACTTTTTCTTAGTATCGCTGATTGGATAGCTGGTATTGCCGCTACGGTAGCTGTTTTAATGGTCGTTATTGGCGGAATTCAATATATGGTTTCCGGGGGTAGTGAGGAGAAAGTAGCCGCTGCTCGCAAAACTATTCAATGGTCTTTAATCGGGCTAATGATTATTTTAGCTTCCTGGGGTCTATTACAGGCATTATTAGAAATTTTAGGTATAACCATAACTTAATATTTATCTTTATAAAGAAAGGGGGTGAAATTTAGTGAAAATTATTAAAAAGAAAACATTGATTAGTTTATTCCCGCTAATGACTTTTATGTTTTTAGGCAGTGTTGGTTTTGTTTTTGCTATTGCACCGCCGCCGAGCGATTTAGGCAACCTTTCTG
>Ga0315547_1000893_pt1 | contig 25899 bp, 23 predicted proteins | sample SalMarSW160240MG_2_FD_202542 | JGI IMG/M metagenome (GOLD analysis project Ga0315547, IMG submission 202542) | Salt marsh sediment microbial communities from the Plum Island Ecosystem LTER, Massachusetts, United States - Salt Marsh Sediment SW1601-240 ...
CTATACTGAGGCTAAAGTTTAGGTCATACAACCTTGTCATTGCAATGCCTTGTTTTTAAACGTAAATGGGGCAATGACCTAAGATAATTCGTAAAGTCGGGCTAGAAAAGATATGGGGTATAAAAATTGGCGCTAACCTTACATACGACTATAAGATGTTTAAAAAACCAACTAACGAGGAACTAAGAAAAAAATTAACCCCATTACAATACAGAGTCACACAAAAAAATGGCACAGAAAGACCATTTGAAAATGAATTCTGGGATAATAAAAAAGAGGGGATCTATGTTGATATTGTCTCCAGTGAACCTCTTTTTAGCTCGCTTGACAAGTATGATTCTAAAACGGGATGGCCAAGTTTTACGAAACCACTTGATCCAGAAAATATTGTAGAAGTTGAAGACAGAAGCCTCTTTATGGTGAGGATAGAGGTAAGAAGTAAACATGCTGATTCTCACTTGGGGCACGTATTTAATGATGGACCCTTGCCGACAGGACTTCGCTATTGCATAAACTCCGCTGCTCTTCGTTTCATTCCAAAAGAGGATTTAGAAAAAGAAGGGTATGGCAAATATATAAAACTTTTTGAAAAATAGTATAATACCTCAACACTGCATCTAAAATCTTTAATGTTAAGCGGCCTGTTTTAGATTTGTTATAATCATGTGCCAATGTCAAAGTCTAAGCTACTTAATGCCCTAATGGACGGCCGACCCGTCTTCTTTCAAGAATTTCTGAAATACCCTCTTCAGATCGGGTCTATAATTCCTAATTCTCGCTTCCTTGAACACCAGGTTGTTGAGGCCACCAGGGTCCGTTCAGTCAAAACCATAGTAGAGCTGGGTCCTGGAACTGGAAGCACGACCCGAGCGATACTGCGTGCAATGGCGCGGCACGGCAAACTGCTAAGCATCGAAATCGATCCAAATTTTCACGCCTTGTTAAGATGCATAGAGGACGATCGACTAATTGCTCATCTCGGTAACGCTCACGAGCTGAAAGAAATCATTTAACAACCACCCCTAAAAGGAGTGGAATAAAAGGTGACCCTAAAAGAGTAAAATTTACTGCCATAGTTTGAGTTGATCTATGCGTTTATCTTTTTCCAATTGCCATCTTACATACTTTCTAATTTCTTTTTCATTAAGACCTATGGTACTCACACAGTACCCTTCTGCCCAAAAGTGTCTACCCCCAGTACCGTTTCTTGAGTTTAAGGTGCTTATCGAAAATCTTGATAGCGCATTTACCCTTCAAGAAACCAACCATCTCATCATGAAAAGGTATTCTTTTTATGTAAATGAAAATCACCCACTTATCTGCATAGCAAAGCTGGGATCCACCAGTAAAACTGGTGGATTATGGGTTTTATTTAACCCCGTAGCAGAGCTACGAGGAATTCTTTTGATTAAAAGAGAAAGTAGCATGACAGAATTTGCACGTCGATTAATAAAAAATATGAATTGAGGAAGAGTTATAAATTCTAAGTTTTAATAACTTCTCAAGGAGGCAATTATGGGAGAGCAAAAACAGACAGCATTAGTAACAGGGGCAAGTAGTGGAATGGGCAAGGAGACGGCCATTAAATTGGCAGAAAAAGATTTCCAGGTGATAGCTGCAGCGAGACGGATAGATCGTCTCAATGAACTGGCAGAGCAATTTCAGAATATCACTCCCATACAGGTAGATCTTTCAGAGCCTGAGGACACAGAGACATTCTGCCGCTACATTTCAGGCCTGCCAAAGCCTGTTTCCGTGCTCATAAACAATGCCGGGTACAGCATACGGGGTGCGCTGGAGGATGTCTCTATGGATGCCATCAAACGAATATTCGCGGTTAACCTGTTCGCACTTATCCGCATTACACAGGCCTGCTTACCTGGAATGCGTAATTTGAGAAAAGGGACCATTGTGAATCTCAGCTCCATCGCCGGAAAATTCGCCTTTCCTGGGAGCGGGGTCTATGCAGCAACAAAGTATGCAGTGGAAGGCATCACTGATGCATTACGTATGGAATTAGCTCCATTTGGGATAAGGGTAGTGGCCATTCGCCCTGGACCCATTGCGACTGAATTTAATGAAGTTGGCAATAAATTGACAGGTGACCTCATGGCCAGAACTCATCCGGATTATACACCGATCTATCAGACCGCAGGAGCAGCAACAGGAAAGATATTCGCCAATTTGTCTATTCCCGGCCCCGATCTCATTGCCGATTGTATTTTACAGGCCGTTCTCACGGATTCCCCAAAGGCGGTCTATTCTGCCGGGCCTTTAAGTGATGATTTCCTCGAAAAACGCGCCAATCTTGATGACAATGCATTTCATCGATTCATGATGGAGAAGTTTGACTTAATGGGCTTACAGGTCTGATTAACAAAGCCATGCAGAAATCCTTATTAGGAACAATTTAGCCTGATGTCTGCAAAGGGGGTAGCCCTTGACATTGGACATTTAATACATACCCAGCTGGTGAAGGTTGAGTGGATATATCTACAGCAGGTGAATAGGACGATTCTTTTAAAGAAGGAACCCTATTTCAGAAAAGCTCTATTTCGGTTGACTTGTGAAATAAGTATTGCTATGGATACAATGTAGATTACAGCACTATTTTATGGTGAAAAATTATTTGATGGAAAAATTTTTTCAAAAATTAAGCTTCTCAACTCCTCAGTACCACAAACACATTAAAACCACCCTATTTGCCTTCCTTAAGAGGAAATGTACTTTTATATAAAGCTTGTATCCATTATTATCTTATTGCTTCTTTCAGGTTTCTTTTCTTCATCTGAGACCGCCTTTTTTTCTCTCAGTAAGGTCAGGCTGCGCCGAAGAAAAATCCGAAAAGGCTCGGGTTTTAACTATATAATAAATCTCCTAAAGACTCCGAACACATTTCTCACCACAGTGCTTATTGGAAATGAGATTGTGAATATATGCATCTCTGTAGTTGCCGCTGCACTTGTTTACTCTCTTACAAAGGATATAATCAGTAACCAATTTCTTCCTTTTTTCTGCATGGCAGTGACTGTGCCTGTACTCCTGCTCTTTGGGGAAATAATACCAAAAACCATAGCTGTCAAATATCCGGAAAAGATAGCCTGCCTTAACTCATATCCTCTATACCTTTTTTCACGTGCAATAGTTCCACTTCGACATGTGCTCAATTCCGCTGCAAAGATATTTATACGCCTTTTTGTGAAAGACCCGACAAAACAGCCCCTCGATTCAATAACTATTGATGAGGGTATCTTTAAATCAATGGTAGATATTGGCAGCAGAGAGGGAACAATTGAACCTGGTGAACGCAATCTAATTCACAAGGCATTTCATCTGGATGATATATCTATATCCGATATAATGATACCACGGGATAGAATAGTAGCAGTGCCATTGGATATCAATGAAGAATCTCTTATGAAAACTATTGAGACAAAAAAGTTCTCACGATACCCTGTTTTTAAGAAAAGCGTTGACCAGATTACCGGCTTTGTCCATGCAAAAGATCTTCTGCGTCTTAAAAGCTCCGCATACAGAAAAAAGTCTCAGACAATAAAGTCTATTCTAAGAAAGCCAACATTTGTTACTGAAGGTAGAAATGCATTGTCTGTGTTGATTCAATTTCAGAAAAACAAAAACCATATAGGAATAGTGACTAATGGCCAGGGGAAAACAGTTGGAATGGTTACCCTGGAGGATATCCTTGAGGAACTTTTCGGTGAGATAATGGATGAAACCGATAGAGAGGGTAAAAACAATGCTTGAGCTTCTCCTTTGGATGTTTGTTATTCTTATCTGTATATTCTGCGAGGGATTTTTCTCTGGAACGGAAACTGCAATGGTTTCTGTGGATCGGGCGCGCATAAAGGCCCTTGCAGAACAGGGCTCGAAAAAACACACATTGGTGGAAGCGGTTCTTCACACCCCGGAAAAATTCTTCTCCACAACACTGCTTGGCACCAATATATTTGAGGTGCTGAGCAATGCAATTGCAACGCTTTTGATTATCAACTACCTTGGCGAACAATATAAATATGCAACCATACTCATCATGACGCCGATTGTTCTCATTTTAGGAGAGATTACCCCAAAAACTATCTATCGCTACCATGCTGAAGAAATAACCCCGTATCTTGTGTATCCTCTCAAGGTGATATCCATACTTTTCTATCCATTTATATTAGTCCTGACGTGGCTGACAACCCTTTTTATGATGCTTTTTGGCGTGGGCAGATCTCGGCTTAGGCCCTTCGCTACACGGGAAGATCTTGAGAACTATTTAGACATGTGGAATATAGACAGTAGTCTGAGAACAGCTGAGAAAAAAATCGTCGAGCGTATATTTGATTTTTCTCAGACCGAGGTGGAAGACGTTATGATACCGCTCGTCAACGTAGAAGCATTAGAGGTACAAGACCATATTGACAAGGCTATAAGTCTTGCCCAAAAGACCGGTTACTCAAAAATACCTGTGTTTTCAGAGGAAGCATATAATATCATAGGCATTGTTCATGCCTTTGACCTCCTGACTGCCCAGCAAAAAACGCTCACACTCAAAGACATAATGCGTCCCGCCCCATATGTCCCCAACACCGCCCCTGTTGATGAGCTTCTCAAGCACCTGCGAACTGAAGGGAACAGTATTGCTATCGTAGTTAACGAATATGGGGGCACTATAGGCATTGTTACCATTGAAGATATACTTGAAGAGGTTGTCGGAGAAATATACGATGAGTACGATAAAGAAGAGCATTTTTTTGTAAAAATTGGAAAAAATAAATATCTTGTAAACGCCCGCATGGAAATAGATGAACTCAATGATCATCTCAAGCTACAGCTTCCCAAGGATGATTACGAAACAGTGGCAGGTTTTCTCCTCAAGCATATGGAAAAGATACCCCGGATTGGTGAGAGTTTTGAGTTTGCCAACCTCAAATTCATTATCACGGAGGCTGACAAGCGCTCAATTAAAAAAGTATCAATTACTATCTGTGATGAATTAAAAAAAATTACTTAAACCCAAAGAAAAACCCCCACTCCCCCCGTCTTTTTCGGCAGCGCTTCCACTACTTACAATTGAAAAAAATTAAAAACTCATTCCCCAAAATTGATTGCACTGCTCATGCAGACCTTCTATTAATTTTAAGATCATAACGTATTCAGATCATTCGGATATTTAGAATATAGAGTATTCCAATCTTCAAGCCATTGATCCCCCATCCACGGTAATAACCTCTCCTGTGATAAAATCAGAAAGGTCTGAGGCAAGAAACATAACAGCTCCTACCACATCACCTGTTTCTGCAATTCTGCCCATAGGAATTGTTCGTACAACCTCCTTTAATATACTTTCGTCACTCCATAAAGGCTGGCTGAACCTGGTTCTTACCATGCCAGGAGCAACTGCATTTACATTTATATGTTCTGAAGCCAGCTCAACTGCCAAAACCCTGGTCAACATCTCAACACCAGCCTTGGCCACACAGTATATTCCCATGCCTCTGCTTGCCTTCCGTGCTGCGATAGAAGATATATTAACTATCTTTCCGCCTCCCGAACCTTTCATGAGCGTGGCTGCATGGCTACTGACAAGAAAAGTGCCCTTTAAATTGGACTCGAGAATCTTATCCCATAATCCCTCATCAGCCTCTACCACAGAAGGTGTCAGGATATTCATCCCTACATTATTTATGAGGATATTAAGCCGACCAAACTTCTCCTCAATAGCCTGTATGAGTGCCTTTACCTGGTCTGATTTGCCTATGTTGGCAGATTCGGCCATCAAATCAAGACCATGTTTCTGAAATTCCTCTACCACCTTATCCAGATTTTCCTTTTTTCTCCCGCAAATGGCAACCTCCGCACCCCTTTTGGCCATTTTTAGAGCAATATCTTTACCAAGGCCTCTGCTACCTCCGGTCACCAATGCCACCTTCCCTGACAGGTTAATGTTCTTGTCTACCATTTTGTTCTCCTTATTTTTTTCAAAAAACCATTACTTCAAAAACTTTTCCACGTTACATATACTAATAACCAAAAAAACAGCCATTCATGCAAGCAAAAGTTTATCTACCGATTGACTTGAAAAAACATTTCCACTATATTTCTTTAACCAACTATATCGTTAGATATCCTCGATATCAACAATAGTTAACTAATGAGCACATGAGGCCTTTATGAAAATAGCGCAGTTCCACGATAAAGAACGTATTCGGTTAGGTATCATAAATGATAACAGTCTTATACCTTGTGATGTTAAAGGTGACATGATCGATTTCATCAAGACAAAACCCGAATGTAAGCCTTCTGGAAAGGCTATAGCTCTGGCTAATATTACCCTTGCTCCACCCGTGAGCAGTCCATCTAAAATAGTTGCGATTGGACTAAACTATATAGATCATATTCGAGAAAGCAAAGGAGAGGTTCCGAAATTCCCCCTGATCTTTGCAAAATTTCCGAACAGTCTAATCGGGAATAACGATTTGATCACCTGGGATGTGAATCTCACCAAAAAGGTAGATTTTGAAGCAGAGCTGGCTGTTATTATTGGAAAGAGAGTACATAAGTGTTCAGAAACCGAGGCCATGGAAGCAATTTTTGGATACACCTGCGCCAATGACGTGAGTGCCAGAGACCTACAATTTGGTGATGGGCAATGGGTGAGGGGGAAATCTCTTGATACTTTTTGTCCTCTCGGCCCGTGGATTACTACCGCAGATGATATACCTAATCCTCATTCACTTAGTATACGGTGCTGGCTTAATGGTCAGATCATGCAGGATAGCACGACAAATATGATGATATTTAAACTCCCTGAGCTTATCAGCTTTCTATCACACAATTTTACCTTGACACCCGGTGATATTATTCTCACCGGTACTCCCCATGGAGTCGGTACCTTTCGTGAACCTTCTATATATATGAAGGATGGGGATGAGGTTGTAGTAGAGATAGAAAAGATAGGTCGACTGGTGAATATCTGCCACACAATGTAGAAAGGCCACTTGGTTTCAGATTTTTTCCCTATCTGGTTTCGATCATATAATTTATCATAAACCCTGTATGACATTTCGCATTATCGAATATATCCTGACAAACAAAACTCCGATAATTTTAATATGTATAATTGGCGTAGTGGCAGTTTCTTATGGCATGCTTAACGATAATGCCCTGATTTTCATTATCGGTCTTTTACTTGTTTTTGGAGGCTACCTGCTCATAAGAAGAAAAATGAAGGAATCCATCCGGAACAACCCATAATATTGTCTCTAAAATCCCATTCCCCTGATATTTTCATATCCATAGTTGACTAACTCATAATTAGTGCCTGAACGAAAACCCCTCTTTATTGTCATTTTGACCAAAGGGAGAAATTTTATATTTCACAGAAATTTACAAACTGATAATTGAACGTCTGGAAAAACCGATATTTCCCCTCCCCTCGTGGGAGGGGACAAAGGGGAGGGGGAGGATAAGTGTTTGAAATATCAACTTTACTCACCCTCTTCCCAGCCCTCTCCCATCAAGGGAGAGGGAGTATTTTTGCAGTTTGTAAATTTCTGATTTCAATAGTAATAATACGATAGGATTTCTCGCTACGCTCGAAATGACAGCTTTGGATAGTTTTTGTTCAGAGACTAATTAGATAGTTTTATGGCAACGCCGGTGTCAGATGCTTTACAAAGCTCCTGAATCAATTGAAAGGAGATATAAAACTGGATCTGGTGGCCTAAAATGCCGAGAGCGGGAAAGTGATAAATTATAAAGCTTTCCCGCTCTTCAAGACCACCTAATATTAGATATGGAAGGTTTTTGACTACCGTTAATGCTACAAGGAAAAAACTGAATGTAAAGTGGCTATTGTTTACGGTTTCGGTCTTGGAAGGAACCCTGCCATCTCCATAATCTCAGGCACCCTATATTCCCATTCAATCGCCATCAGATGGATTCCGGCAATTCCTTCTGTTTCTTTGAGTTCCTGCATCTGCTCGCAGAGAATCTTTATTCCTTCAGTGGCAACATTACCTTTTCCTGCTCCCTTAAGCCTGCCTATCATTTCTTCCGGTATAATAATCCCGCTCACATTGGCAGCCATATATCGGGCCATACCTACTGATTTAAGCGGGGTTACCCCAGCTAAGATCTTACATTTTTCATGCAACCCCATATCCACAACCTGCTTCATAAATTCCTTAAATCGCTTCATATCATAGATACATTGGGTTTGAATAAAATCAACGCCGGCTTCCACTTTTTTGGCGAGCCTGTGAACCCTGTATTGAAATGGGTCAGCAAAGGGGTTACATGCTGCCCCGATATACATCTTGAAATCGCCTTCTATGTCATCCCCACAGATTACCTTACGCTCATCCCTCATGGTTTTAACCATATAGATCATCTGAATGGAGTCTATATCAAAGACATTCTTTGCCTCGGGATGATTTCCAAATGTCTGGTGATCGCCGGAAAGGCAGAGCATGTTTCTAATTCCAAGGGCATTTGCACCAAAAAGATCAGACATCATAGCGATCCTATTGCGATCCCTGGCCACCATCTGCATGTTTGGCTCCAGCCCTTCGTCTATCAAGACTTTTGCCGCTGCAATCGAAGACATACGCACGATGGCAGTCTGATTATCGGTAATATTAACTGCATCAACATTACCCTTTAGCATGGACGCCTTTTTTTTAACCACATCTACATCCGTACCTTTTGGAGGCCCTAACTCGCCGGTAACAACAAATTCGCCTTTTTCTAAAAGTCGCTCAAGATTACTTCCAGACTTCATATTCTCATATCCTCCCTTACTATCTTTCTTGGACCACCATCATGGCTCGGTCTCCAGTCTTTATACATTTCAATCGGCTTTATTCTGTCCAGTTCTCCCAACGCCTCAAGTCTCTCTATAATGAGATGCCAGGCACAATCAGTTTCCTTATTGATCTCACACTTTCCATTGGAAGACCCACCACATGGACCATTCAGTAAACTTTTCGCGCATCGTGTAATAGGACAAATGCCACCTGTCTTTTCGAGCACACAGTCTCCACAACCAACACAGCGTTCCTCCCAAATTCCCACGTCTAAGTTTGCGCCCATAAAAGTAGTGTTCAAACCTGGCACTACCTTGATTGGTCTGTCAGTTATAATACGACTAAAAAAGGCTGTTGCGTGTTGGACGCCAACACCACACGCCATGGATATCACGATATCTGCCTTTTTTACCTTACTAATTAATACAGGGGCATTCATATACTCATCATCGCACTGGCGCAAGGCCATGGCCTCCTCAACCTCTATATCTTTTTTGTTTTTCTTAAATGCCAATCGTAATTGCGATGCCAGGATTTTCACCTCCTCCTCGCCTCCAGCCATACAAATAGTAACGCAGGAGCCACAGCCCACGACGAGAATCCTGGAATAATCCTCTACCATAGACAGTATCTCTAAAAATGGCTTTCTTTCAGCAACTATCATGATTCATCTCCCTCTCTATTAATTATTCAATTGCCATTCGTTAATGCACTGATGGATTTGGGCCTAAAGCCCGAACTCTTTCAGTCATTCCGTTGAGGATATCGACAAATTTCTTTGCTCCAGGGCCGGGCACAAAATCAAACAGTAATCGTTCCGGTTTCAGTCCCGCCTCTTGCAACAAAGATTGTGCCCGCTCCACCTGCTTTTGTGCCCTAAAATTGCCCTCTTTGAAATAGCATTCTCCAAACTTGCAACTAATAACCACAACCCCATCTGCGCCAGACTCAAAGGCCTTGAGAAGGTGAGGTACTTCGATCTTGCCTGTGCACAACACTCGTATTATCCTTATATTAGGTGAGAATTGAAGTCCCATTTTTCCAGCTACATCGGCTGCTGCAAGGGCACAATAGTGACAACAAAAAGCAATTATCTTTGGTTCAAATTCCGTCATTTTCTTCTCCTTCTATTCATTATGCGTAATTGCTCAAAATCCTGCGGATTTTAACCCGCCAGAGGCGTAAATTTACTGCTTCTTTAGCGTAGTATCTTTTTTTGCTTATGCCATTCCTTAATGCGCCTAAGGCGCATTAAATTACTGAGCAGATACTATTATGCAAACATTGTCTCTATTTGTGGTATTACATCAAAATCAGTAAAGCTTTTGAGCTCTATTGCATCATTAGGACAGGAACTTACGCAGACGCCGCATGCCCTGCACTCAACAGGGATAATCTCGGCCACACCATCATCATTTATAAAGGGCACACCAAAAGGACATACCCTCACGCAGGTAAGACACGCTATACATTTGCCAGGATTTACCTCTGCATAAACATTTTGATGGACAAGTTTATCTTTTGTCAGCACTGATAATGCCCTGATTGCAGCGGCCTTCGCCTGGGCAATGCTCTCATCTATTGTCTTTGGGCCATGTGAAAGGCCGCATAGAAATACACCCTTCTTACTAAAGTCTACAGGTGTAAAGGTCATATAGTCTTCCTCTTCGAAGAACTTGTATTCACCCAATGGCACTCCAAGAAGCCTGGAGAGATCAGTATTATCCTCATTAGGGGTTATAGCGGCATTTAATATAATTAAATCAGGCTTTAACTCAATTCTTTCTCCTGCCTTCATATCGGTTGCTTCTACCAGGAGGCCATTATCCTGGGATATGTTTAATCCTTTTTCCTCATCATAGCGAATAAAGCTAACTCCAGCCTCCTGCACCTTTCTATACTGAATATCATTAAGAAAGTAGGTTCTGATATCCCTATGTAAATGATAAACCTTTATATCAGGATTCATCTCTTTCAGTTTAAGGGTATTTTTTATCGACTGAGAGCAACATACACGAGAGCAATAAGGTCTTTCCTCATTTCTTGATCCAACACAATGTATAACCGCAGCAGAATTGACACTTTTGAGAGCCGCGTCATCATTTCTTATCATCTCCTCGAGCTCTAACTGGGTAACTACCTTTTCGTTTTCTTTATAGAGATACCCCTGTGGCACATGCTCTCTTCCCCCTGTCGCAACAATTATTGTGCCATACCCATTTTCATATTCGCCTGATGGCGTAAGTATTCTGCTTGAGAATTGTCCCACACGACCCTTTACTTCCTGTAACTCTGCATTAAAGATTACATGTATCAATGGGTTTTCATGAACCTCCTTTACAAGGTCATCAATGTATGCAGAGACATGTTCCCCTTTTGTATTAGAAGAAAGACGGGCTGCATTACCGCCTAAGGTCTCAGTCTTTTCCGCTATATCTACGGGTATTCCATGGGATGATATGCTTAAAGCGGCTGTCATTCCTGCCACACCACCGCCTAAAACGAGGCCGCGCTGTACAACGTCTCGTGTGTAAACTGGTAAAGGTTCAAGGCCTTTAACCTTGGCCACTATTCCCCTAATTTCTTCTTTCATTCTTTCGGTGGCCTTATCCTTTTCTCCAATATTGACCCAGGCACATAGTTCCCTGGCATTTACCATTTCAACAAGAAATTTGTTTAACCCAACCTGCCTGATCATGTTTTGAAATTTAGGCAGGTGACTACGATAACTACAGGCAACCATTACAACCCTGTTGATTTCGTTTTCTTTGATGCTTTTCTGAATTTCCTCCATTCCTTCGGAAAAGCAGGCATATTGAACAATCCTGGTGTCTTCAACCCCGTCTAACGTGCCTGCAAATTCATGGAGCTGCTTTGTGTCTACCACCTTGGGTATAATCCCTCCACATTCACATACATACACACCAACCCTTGGTGGGATGCCGCTTACATCAAGTTCAGGCGGCAGGCTACTTTTTTTAATCTCGGATTCAGCGTCTGCTAAAAAATCTGCTACCTCCATGGCAGCGGCCTGTGAATCTGCAACTGCTAAGGGCGTATCCTCAAGAGATTTAAAACTGCCCCCTACTGCAATGCCGGGCAATGCAAGATTTGAGTGTTCCGGTAGTTCAGGAAATTTCCAGGAATTGAGCGGGATGCCAATGGACTCTGCTATTTTACTGCCATTTTGGGAAGGAATAAGACCTAAAGAGAGGACCACCATATCAAAGACCTCCTCATGGGATTCTGCACCTGCTTCAGTGACATAATGGAGCGTAAGATTATGTGTTTCCGGATCCTCGGTGATGGATGAAACATTTCCCCTTATAAATTTTATCCCATTTTCTTTTGCCTCTCCATAGACCTTCTCATGTGTTTTTGATATGGCCATTATGTCATTGTGAAAAATTGTAATGTCGTTTTCTACATCCTTTGCCTGTGTAGACATCCCTACGCGTATAGAATACATGCAGCAGACAGAAGAGCAATATTCAAGGCTATCATCGCCCGATTTTCTTGAGCCAACGCATTGGATAAAGGCAATTTTGTGGGCTACTTCCCCGTCTGATGGTCTCGTTATCTGACCTTTTGTGGGTCCATAAATGCTGACTAATCTATCCATCTGGAAGTTATCGATAACATTGGCCATCGTTCCATGACCAAGTTTTTTGGCCTCAGAAGAGCCGTAATAGGGCTCCACACCAGGAGTTAGAATGATCCCGCCAACCTTTAGCTCCTGAATAGTCTCTTTGTCATCAAGATTTATGGCATCCGTCGGACAGACATCCGCACATTTTGTGCATTCCTCACCCTTTATATGCAAGCAGGTTTCAGGATCAATAGAAGGCTTATTGGGTACTGCTCCGGCATAAGGCATACCGATTGCATTTCTTGATCCCAAACCATAATTAAACTCGCTTGGGACCTGTACAGGACATTCAGGCCAACATAGTCCACAGGTTACACACTTGATTGGATCTACATAACGGGGAGCTCTCTTAATTGATACCCTAAATTTCCCTGGCTCACCTTCAATCTTATCAAGTTCCCCTAATGTTATTATCTCGATATTTGGGTTGTTGACTGCCGTGAGCAATATTGGGCTAATTGCTCCAAGTGCAAAATTGTCTTCAGCAGTTCTATAAAGCTGGGGCATCTTTCCGCCAATATGTGGTTGCTTATCTACCAAATACACCTTAAAATCAAGATCAGCAAGATTCAAGGCAGCATGAACCCCTGCCACCCCAGCGCCAACTACCAGTACCGACTTTATTTTTTTACCATCACTCATCATTTCAATCTCTCTCCTTCTATAATGAATTTGCAGGAAATATTCGCTGTTTATTTATTCCAAAGATTTGATTTTCGATGCTCATCTATCATGTTAATTCGTATGATGTCAAGGGAAATGAGAATAATTTTTTTACCAAAAGACCACCCATATGCCAACGCTTACCAACGCCATGAGAGCATAAAAACAATAATCAGTCAGTAGCTCTGCCCCAAGAACATAGAAACCTCTATTGAGGATTTCTTGGAGGCAGCTTATCATTTGGTGCAATGTAATTTGTAAATAAAAAATAACGAAGATGTGACAACTGCCATAAAGATGATAAAGAATATATTAAATCCATAAGCCTTGATAATCCATCCTGCTGAAATCGGAAATAACGCAGGGAGAATATTTCCTGCACCGGCAATTCCAGTGTAAAGGGCCCTGTTTTGGTTGTCCGAAACTTCAAGCAAAACGCCATTTATTGAGATTGAATGTAGAGAGTAAACAATACCCCCTACAATAAAAACACAAAAAAACCCTGAAGAGCTATTTAAGGCCATCACAAATAAAGGAATAAACAATGTCAACAGCACACTGCTGTACAATAAATACCGGTATCTAATTCTCTTTGAAATAAGAAACAACAACATGCCTGTTACTACAACTCCAGTGACCTTAAATATTAGAAAGCTGCCTATCTCGGAGCTACCGACCTGAAAATTCTCTTTGGCATACAATATTAGAAATGGAAGTATGGCAACGCTTATACCAAGGGTGTTAACAAAACCAAGATAATATCTAAATTTTGAGTTTGATTGGATCTCCCCCCTAACGGCATTTAAAAAAGCCTTCAGCCCCTTAATTTTATAACCGGATGCCACTGTTTCTTTAATCCGCCAAAAACCAATGGATGCAATGCCGAGAAAAACTGCAGCAATAAGTAACATAAATGTATAATTTTCCGGAAACTGACGAGACATTAATACCCTGCGTGCAAAAAAGGCTGAAATCAAAACTGCGGAGCCAGTTAATACCTGGCTTATTGAAAAAAATGACTTTCTGGAATCAGGCAAAACCGATTTACCTAAAATATCAGTGTAACTAATGTTGGCGAAAGCCCCGCTAAAGGAAAATATAGTGATAAGAATAAAGATAAACAAAATACGCGCATCCCCACTCAATGATACAGAAAAAAATAACAACAGAGACAAACCTGCAAGGGATGCAATCCTAGAATTAATTCCAAATAAAAGGTACTTCTTTTTAAAGGTCTTATTTTGCAGATAAGGCGAAAAAAATAGCTGGGTAAAACTTGATCCTCCCAGCATAATGGCTGCTAACAGACCTATATGTATTGAACTGCCGCCTGATTCAATCAACATTGATGGAATTATAGTGTCAACATCCATAAAATTCTTCGCCAGGGCTAAAAAAACGGCATGCATTAAAAATGAATAAAAATTATGTTTGGAAACTGATTTGGTTAAATTCATTTGGTCTAAATTAATCTGTTTTTCTTTCATTCCATACTTTCATTAAGATTACCCTTGTTTTTACCTAACTTTCATTAACCAATGGTATTCCTGATTATCATAACATTTACAAAATTTTCTTGAAAATAAGTTTTTACCTTTGATGGCATGTATTGTTTTCACAGAGATCAGGGTGTTGTTAAAAAATACCTCAGATCCTTCCATATAATCACCCACCCTGACTTGCGCAATACTTATTCTCAAACTCCTTAACATAGTTCAATAAAGCGGGACGCCCTTAAGGTTCTAAGTTTCCTTTGTGATAAGAAAGTGATAAGTGCTAATGCATGCCAAGATTAACCCGACTTTATTCACCCGGTGTTTTACATCACATTTTGGATCAGTCAGGCGTATCGGAATTATAGTGCTGCTGGGGTTGGATACTCGTTAGAGAGGGACGAGATAACTAATAGGGAAAACAATTATCAGTTGATAGAGCAAGATTCTTAGAAATGTAAGGGCGTCCCGCTTTAAAGATATTTCAGCCACAGATTTACGCAGATAGGCGCAGATAAAGTTTAAATACAAAGAAATCACAAACGCTATTCCTGGTTTTTATAAAAAAATAATCCGTGTTAATCCGTGTAAATCCGTGGCAAAAAGAAAATCCGTAAAAGGGGACGTTGGTTCCAAAACGATTTAAGTTTCACTAAATCATCTCAGCATGCTCTTTTCAAAAATACTCTTATTCACTTTATGTCTTTAAACTTAGCATGATAATATGCTATTGTTTCTTCCAATTTTGTGCCATGATTTTAATGTAAATACATTCTTTAGTATGCGCTGATAAGTTGTTTTGGAACCAACGTTTACAATTTTGTTGGATTGAAAAATATGGATGCATGAAATACACCTATCAAAGAAAACGATATGCCAGTCGAATCTTTAAGCTTACTTGATCACGTCCGAAAATCATTTAACTCTAATACAAGTAGAACTGATCGCTCTCAGATCGGTCAGTTCCTTACGCCTGCCGCAATCGCCCATTTTATGTCATCGATGTTTGCAACGGGGGTGCAACAGGTAAGGATTCTGGACCCTGGTGCAGGGGCAGGGGTGCTTTTTGCGACGTGCGTGGAGACTTTGGTCGAGCGAGAGACTAGGCCTCTTTCTATTGAGGTTGTTGTCTACGAAACGGATAGAGGGATACTTCCTTATCTGGAAGAAACCATGAAGAGATGCGAATCTCTCTGCAAGTCTGCGGGCGTTGCCTTTCAAGGGATCATAAAGTTTGAAGATTTTGTTTTGTCTGCCATTACCGAAACGGAGGAATCTCTCTTTTCCCTCCCAAGCAGGCGTTTCACCCATGTTATTCTTAATCCTCCCTATAAAAAGATAAATAGGCAGACAGCTATGAGCCGAATGCTCTATTCAGCTGGCATAGAGGTGGCAAACCTTTACGCGGTTTTTGTATGGCTGTCAATGCGGTTACTGGAACCGGGAGGACTAATGGTGGCGATAACACCACGTAGCTTTTGCAATGGCCCTTATTTCAAAAAGTTCCGCATTGCATTTCTGAGAATGATGAGCCTCAAGCGCATTCATGTATTCGTATCGCGTAAGAAGGCATTCGGCGACGATGATGTGCTGCAAGAGAATGTGATTTATCATGCCGTTAGAGGGCTTCAGAAACCGAAGTCTGTCATAATCTCCGCGTCCGAGGGTATTGATTTCGGCAATGCACGTATCCTATCTGTCCCATACAATCATGTTGTCCACCCTGGTGATAGAGATGCCTTTATCCATCTGGGTGTTGACGATGCCGATTTAAATGTGATGAAACGAATGGAATGCTTTGTATCGTCACTGAGCAAACTTAAGCTGAATGTCTCCACAGGACGTACTGTTGATTTCAGAGCACGGGAACATTTAAGACAGTCTCCTCAGCAAGGAACAGCGCCGTTGATCTATCCGTGTCATTTTCAATATGGCTTTATCAACTGGCCAGTTGAATCAGGAAAAAAACCCAATGCCATAGTCTTATCTCCCGAGACGTCCGATCTTTTCGTAGAAGCTGGATATTATGTTCTCACAAAAAGGTTCTCGTCCAAGGAACAGGAGAGACGGGTCATGGCGGCAATATATGATCCTTCAAGGGTCAATGCACCTTTTATAAGTTTTGAAAATCACCTGAATTACTTCCACAGACAAGGTAGAGGATTGCTGGCTGACTTGGCAAAAGGGCTTGCCTTATACCTCAATTCTACAATTGTTGATCGGTATTTTCGGCTCTTTAGCGGACACACTCAGGTTAACGCCACTGATCTGCGAAAAATACCCTATCCTACTTATGAACAGCTCTTGAGACTGGGTGCCTATGTCAAGGAGGCAATGCCCGATCAGGAAACTATTGATGCTGTTTTAGAAAAGGAGTGCGAAAACCGTGATTAAAAAAGCAAGCAGGAAGAAGGCAGAAAAGAAAATCAGAGAGGCTCTCGCAATCTTAAATCATTTGGGTTTTCCAAGACAGCAACAGAACGAGCGATCTGCCTTGGCCCTCCTAGCGTTATTGGGCCTTAAACCGGACACCGATTGGGAGGGTGCAACCGATCCATTGATGGGTATTACTCCTATGATGGATTTCTTTCACGAACACTACGGGAAAAAATATGCGCCCAACACTCGCGAAACTGTGCGTCGTCAAACAGTTCACCAGTTTCTGCAAGCCGCCTTGATTGTCGCCAATCCTGATAAGCCCTCCAGACCGACCAATAGCCCGAAAGCGGTTTATCAGATTGAGCCGTACGCTCTGAAAATCCTCCGAAGTTTCGGGAAGCCAGGATGGGAGAAGCATTTACAGAAATATTTGCGGGCAGTGAAGACCTTAAAGAGGCTGTATGCACGCGAGAGGGATATGAAGCGACTGCCCGTCAAACTCGCGAGCGGTCGACAAATCAGGCTTTCCCCTGGAGGCCAGAATGTGCTGGTCAAGAGGATAATAGATGATTTTTGCCCCTTATTTACACCAGGAGGTTACGTTATTTATGTAGGAGATACTCAAGCTAAGTGGGCATATTTCGATGCAGACGCCTTGGCAGCATTAGGGGTTGAGATAGAAGAACACGAGAAGATGCCTGACGTTGTGGTGCATCATGTAGAAAAGAATTGGCTGGTTCTGATTGAAGCTGTAACCAGTCACGGGCCTGTGAACCCGAAGCGAAGGCAAGAATTGAAGGAATTGTTCTCTGGATCAAATGCTGGCTTGGTTTTTGTGACTGCGTTTATTGATCGGAGGGCCATGTTAAAATACTTAAGTGACATTTCCTGGGAGACGGAAGTCTGGATTGCCGAGTCTCCAACACATCTGATCCACTTTAACGGTGAACGTTTTCTCGGACCTTATGAAGAATAAAGGCTGACCCAACCAGGCAATCCAGCCGACTCGTTTCACTCGCGGCTGATTTTTGCGTTGGCTCTCATAATGGAGGATAAAAATGGCGAAACCACGAATATTTATTAGCTCTACTTATTATAACCTTAGAAATGTTCGGGCAGACCTTGAACGTTTCATTCGAGAGTAAGGCTATGATCCGGTTCTTTTTGAACGGGGTCAAGTTTCTTTTGGTAGCAAAGAGCGACTTGAAGAAGACTGCTACCGAGAAATCTCTGCTTGTGATATTTTGATAAACATAATAGGCGGTGATTTTGGCACAGAATCAAAAGACACTCGATATTCAATATCGCAGAACGAGTTAAAAACAGCCCTTAAGCTTGGTAAGAAAATCTATATATTTGTAGAAACTGCTGTTTTGGCAGAATATAAAACATATTTGGCGAATAAAGATTTGGACGGGTTTGTTCCCGCATCTGTAAATGATGTTCGTGTTTTTCTTTTTATAGAAGAAGTTTACTCCCTCACTGGTCGAAATCCCATACAAAGTTTCGATATTTCACAAGATATCATTTCATATCTAAAAGAACAATGGGCTGGCTTATTTCAGCTTCTCCTGCAAGAACATGCTCGTCAAAAAGATATTAATTTATTGGAAAAGATGGAATCTACCGCAGACACACTAAACCAGCTTGTTAATTTTCTCACTGAAGAGCGAAGTCAGGGTGACCAAGCTATCCGAGATATCCTTCTAAGCAACCATCCATTATTTCAGTCATTGAAAAAAACGATGGAAATCCCTTATAGGGTATTTTTTGAAAATTTAGAAGAAATGGAAGCGCTTCTTTCTGCGAGGCAAACTACCGCCTTAAAAAAAGAGGAATGGGATGATGAAGATATGAGAGAGTATGTGACTAAATGGTTCGGTACAAGAAGGCTTCTAAGGATCAAGGATAATCTTTTTGAGAATGACGGTAAAATTAGAATTTTAAAACCAGATGAATGGCAGGATGATTTCGTTACAATCGACGATTGGCCAGAAGCTGAACCAGAAGCTGTAAAAGAAGATGATATTCCATTTTAAACCGGAAGAGCCAACCATACGCTTAACTCAGGCGGCTAAAAACAAGCGGTTTCCAGCAGTTTTTCTATAATTACATTTTGGGGATTTCTGATATGAAGCGGGACGCCCTTAAGGTTCTAAGTTTCCTTTGTGATAAGAAAGTGATAAGTGCTAATGCATGCCAAGATTAGCCCGACTTTATTCACCCGGTGTTTTACATCACATTTTGGATCAGTCAGGCGTATCGGAATTATAGTGTTCCCGGGGTTGGATACTCGTTAGAGAGGGACGAGATAACTAATAGGGAAAACAATTATCAGTTGATAGAGCAAGATTCTTAGAAATTTAGGGGCGTCCCGCTTTAAAGATATTTTAGCCACAGATTTACGCAGATAGGCGCAGATAAAGTTTAAATACAAAGAAATCACAAACGCTATTCCTGGTTTTTATAAAAAAAGAATCCGTGTTAATCCGTGTAAATCCGTGGCAAAAAGAAAATCCGTAAAAGGGGACGTTGGTTCCAAAACGAGTTAAGTTTCAAGAAATCATCTTAGCAGGCTCTTTACCAAAAAATCACTTATTCACCTTATGTCTTTCAACTTGGCATGATAATATGCTATTGTTTTTTACAATTTTGGGCCATGGTTTTAATGTAAATATATTCTTTATCATCTGCTGATAAGTCATTTTAGAACCAACGCCTACCTTTATGACATGAGATTAAATTGGATTGCGCCAAACATGGATGCATCCAAACAGGTTATAGATAAAATGTTTACACGTAAACTTTAAGAATGCTAATGTTTTTCTACACCAGAGCGGTGTTCCGCTGTGCTCCTTTACCAACCGGTCACCCAAGGGATACCAAAAAATTAATACTAATCCATTGACATTGTGTAGACAAGGTCTTACAGTATGATTATGAAAATATTTAGATGGAACGTAGAGAAAAACGAAATTCTTGCGAGAGAAAGAGGGATTACCTTCGAAGAAATCGTTCAGAGAATTGAATCCGGAGCTAAAGTTATTGAAACGGACCATCCCAACAAGGAGAAGTATCCAAACCAAGAAATTTTGATAATTGATGTGGAAGGATATGCCTATTTAGTTCCATTTGTTATAAACAAAGACGAGTATTTTCTTAAAACAATTATTCCCAGCAGGAAGGCTACCAAGAAATACTTTGGAGGAAAAAATGGCTAAAATACAAAAAAAGATAATCCTCGATGAATACGAAAAAGAAATATTAGAGGCATACGAAAATGGGAGACTAAAGCCCTCAAAATCGCGGGCTGATTACCAAACAATAGCCATGAACACATTAAAAAAGAACCGCAAAATCAATATAAGAATTTCAGAAAATGACCTTACCGCCTTAAAAAGAAGAGCTGCACGGGAGGGCATCCCCTATCAAACATTAGTCGGAAGTGTGCTCCACAAATATGTCAGTGGATTTTTAAAGGAAGCCACATAAAAGAACATAATGAAGTGGGACGCCCTTAAGGTTCTAAGTTTCCTTTCTGATAAGAAAGTGATAAGTGCTAATGCATGCCAAGATTAGCCCGACTTTATTCACCCGGTGTTTTACATCACATTTTGGATCAGTCAGGCGTATCGGAATTATAGTGCTGCTGGGGTTGGATACTCGTTAGAGAGGGACGAGATAACTAATAGCGAAAACAATTATCAGTCGATAGAGTAAGATTCTTAGAAATTTAAGGGCGTCCCGCTTTATAATGCCTTCCTTGATAGGAGGTTCGAACTATGAAATTGAATCATTATCCCGAAACTGATTCTCTTTATATTGATTTATCATCGAAACCAAGCAAGGAAAGTGTAGAAATTTCCGAAGGTGTCGTCTTAGATTATGATGACGACGGACATATTACCGGAATCGATATTGATAATGCTAGTCATAAAATTGACCTCAATGAAATTATTCTGAACAAAGTTCCAGCACAACTACAGTCAATAACTGCTTAATCCAAAATACGTCGAACATCGCAATTCACCAGACCATCTTCAGCCTGCGGCTTCCGCTGTCAGGTGATCGAGTTCGGCTAATGAAAATATATGAAAAAAATAGATGAGAATTATCAACGAATAAGAGAGGACAAGCGTTTATTCGATATTCGTTTCTGGCAATCCCAGGGTGATCGTGCCATTTTTGAGGCCGTATCAGAAATGCTCTATGATTACTTTTTAATTCGAGGTAAAAATGCTGACGAGCTCCGAATTCAAAGAACTGTTGAAAATTTTCAAAAAGCATAAAGTTCGCTATCTTGTTGTGGGAGGTTACGCAGTAATGAGATACAGCGAACCACGATTCACCAAAGATCTTGATCTGCTGATAGCGACAGACAAACATAATGCAAATTCGGTGTATTCTGCATTGAAGGAATTTGGTGCACCACTGGCAAATCTTACCCCAGATGACTTCACAAGCCAAGATTATTTCTATCAGATGGGAAGACCACCATTGCGGATTGATATTATGATGTCAATTCCAGGAATCGGTTTTAATGAAGCATGGACAAACCATGAGGTGGTTGAATTGGATGATTTTAAGATTCCTTTCATTTCGCGATCTGACCTTATTCGGGCTAAGGAAGCGAGCGGAAGGCCGCAAGATAAGATTGATATCGAAAAGCTAAAGGAAGCCGAACAATTGGATGCACTCGACAAGAAATAGCGCGCCGCTTCGCTTTGCGCCATTTCTTGCGAGTGATCCATGCCGATGATATGATACAGATGAAAATGGACACAAAATTATTTAAAAAAGGCGCTACTATAAAGACAAACGTAAAGCTATAATATTCAATAAGTTAGCGTGGCCCGACCCCAAGCCAAGTTTGCAATTAGGCAGTCTACTTTAAAGTTATGACCCGGAGAATAAATAATGATTAATTATAAAGATGTCCAGAAAACTGAGCAAGAGATAGCCTCGATCAAGTGCGATATATGTGGCAGGGTGTATGATTCGGATAATTTTGAAATACAGGAGTTTCATCACATTGATTTTTGCGGCGGCTATGGTTCTGTTTTTGGAGATGGCACGCAAGTCAATTGTGATATTTGTCAGCATTGCCTGCACAAGATGATAGGCAATTCCTGTAGGTGTAGTGATGCGAGAACATAACCACTCACTAAACCCGACCTCATTATATTCGGCGGGTTAGTTCGAGCGTTGGGAGGCTTTGATCGTATCAAATCCAAGCGGACAGTAGTTCCTATTTAGTCAACGGAAGGCGACTTTCTATGAAGAAGACAAAATGCATGTTGTGCGGTAAAAACAAGGCAAGGAGAAAATGCAAAATACAGCAAGACAAAATGATATGTTCATCGTGCTGTGCAAAACTGCGAAATCCTGATTGTGGGGATTGCCGCTATTTTGAAACAGCGAAGCAATATCAGATGTCAAAAGCCCAAAAAGTCAAGAAAAAGCATTTTATTGTGGAAATAAACGAAGAAGTTGAAAACGCTGTTGATGACGCCTTAGCCTTCGTTGAGAGAGGGGACATTAGTAAAGGCGAGAAGATTCTTAGGGAACTTAAAATACAATACCCGAGAAATCATATGGTTAACTATGGTATTGGGGTGGTTAATGCATTGAAAGAGCAATATGATGATGCCATCAAGTATTTTACAAGAGCTACCGATATATTTCCGTATTTCATAGAAGCTCATTTCAATAAGGCAGTTGCTTACAAAAGCAAACTGGATATTAATAATATGGTAAGATCATTCAAGGAGGTAATTGAAATAGGCGATCCTCACGATGACATGGTTCAGAAGGCTAACAGTTTTGTTGTCGAATTGGAGCAGCAAATCATGGCCACGAACAATATCACACTGGAACAGTATTTCCAGGCTCAGAAAAAATTTGAAATAGCATTTTCTAATATGGAGAAGAAAGAATGGCAAAAGGCAATTAGGGAATTTGAGGAATGCCTCATGATCAACAAAAGACACCCACAAAGTTATGGAAATCTCGGACTTTGTTATGCCCAATTAGGCAGAAAATCGGAGGCCCTTGAGGCGTTTGATAAAGCGATTGAAATCGACCCGAAGTATGAACCTGCGATTTTTAATAGAGCCGTGATTGAATCTTTGGATGAGGGTGAAAAACTCGAACCGGAGGGATTCATGTCTATTGATTATTACAAAGATTATCCATTAAAAAAGAAATCCTTTGTTGAGTCAATTCACAGCAAACTTCTTGGAAGATAAAAATAGCCTCCCAACCGGCTGAAGTCGGACTGGCAATTCCGCTGCATTCCTTTGCCAGCCTGTTAGCCCTGTTCGGCGTTTGAAAGGCAGGTTACAGGGTGGACACTGCGATGAAGGACCCTATGTTTGCTACAAGATTAGCTACCATACTTAGAGAGCGAGGGGTGGACGTAATCTATCCTTGTGTCCAGGATTTGCTCGAAAATGGTCTCATCTTGGCTCGATTCTCGGATGGTGAGGTCAAACCGCAACGCCAAGACATAACCCAGTACATGGCAGGGTGGTCGAAGCATGTGGGGCTCGGGGAGGAAGAATGTCGAAGTTGGCTGATTGAATACTGCGTAGCCATGCTTTCTCCGATATCGAGAACATCGCCTTCTGGAATACGACATAGTACTAAATCCAACATCAAATACATATACAGGTCTGATGTTCCGTTTTCTTGCGAGCACGAGGATAATTCTTTCAGGGCGCGGTGCAGTAAGGATTGTCCAGCATACGCCGCTATGATACCCAAGGCTTGCGGCAAAAGGAAGGAAACGTCGAAGGAATCTGCTTTGGGACGACCGGCCGACGTCGTACAAGCGCAAGCCATCCCTGGGAAAGTAACCTACAGAGATCAATTCGAGATCGCCTTACGGCTCATACACAACGAAACGAAGAAAAAGATCAAAAAGAAGCGGATCATACAGCTTTTGAATGAACAGGGACTGAAAACCAGAACGGGTCGAAGATGGACATACAGCATCTTACATTCTGAACTGACAAAGAGTGAAGGAAATCAGGTTACCGACACGCCGAACCAGAGCATGGACACCGGCGCTGAATAGCCGCGCCGCTATCGCTTTGCGGCTATTCAGCGCCGGTCATGCGGACCGTTAGACCACAGTGCATTACTATATTTATTTTCTGAAGCAATTCAGTTTTCTTCGTGAAGTTTTTGAATTGTGAGAACTTTCAGATTTTTGATATGTACGATTTTTAAGAATAAAAGTATTGACAATGTACATCTGGTGGTGTAATATTTATCTATGCTTTACTGGGATGAGGAAAAGAATAATAAATTAATCACAGAAAGGAATATTTCATTTGATAAAGTTTCTGAAATAATTTTACGCGGAGAGTATTTAGATATTTTAGAAAATCCAAGTAGGAAAGATCAATTGATATTCATTATTTGCTTGCAGGATTATATTTATGCTGTGCCATTTATAATTGATGAGAAGGAGAACATTATTTTGAAAACAGTATATCCCAGTAGAAAATTTACTAAAATATATGGTGATTTATTATGAATGATATAAAATTAGATAATTTTGAAAATGAAATTGAAAAGAATGCTGAACAATTTGTAAAAGCATCGAAGAAGACTCAGCAAAGGGTTACAAAAATTATCTCAAAAGCAACTGAGAAAAATAGAATTACTCTTCGCTTAAACAACCAGACCTTAGAATCTATAAAACGTAAAGCTCAAGAAGAAGGTTTGCCATACCAGACTTTTATTTCAAGTATTTTATATAAATATGCAAATGATAAACTGATTGATGAAAAACATATTTTAAAATCACTTCGTCTACTGAATAGATAGGCTGTGGTATAACACGGGCATTAAAGGGAATTAGCACGCGTCCGGTTTCTTTGAATTTTGGCAGTGCATCGAGCGTGCTAATCCCCTTATGCCTATCTTCAAATCCAATTTGTATTTGACATGCATGCATGATTGATGCATATTAATGCATATGAGAACAACACTAAACATAGAAGACAAGATATTGGAAAAGGCATCGCGGCTGACAGGGGTTAAGGAGAAAACCTCCTTAGTGCGGCTCGGTTTAGAAGCTTTGATCGCTCGCGAAAGCAGCCAGCGACTTGCCAAACTCGGTGGAACCGAAAATAATCTACGTCCCATTCCAAGACGAAAATCTGCCTAAAAACTACCATGGTCCTTGTTGACACTTCAATTTGGGTTACCCACCTGTGTCAAGGTAGCCGGCAGCTTGAAAAGCTGCTAATGGATGCTGAGGTTATGTGCCACCCATTTATCATTGGCGAGCTCGCCTGTGGTAATCTGAAAAACCGGAACGAAATCATCTCCTTGCTTCATTCCCTTCCAATGGCTCCGACGATTGAATTTGACGAGTTCCTATTCTTTATTGATCAAAATCACCTAATGGGGAAAAGTATTGGTTTCGTCGATGTTCATCTTTTAACGTCTGCTCAGTTGAGCGGAGTACCACTTTGGACAGCAGATAAAAGGTTAAAATCTGCAGCAGATCAACTTGGATTGACATTTGGAAAAAGATAACAGTGGCATGAAGATGGACGGGCTATATCCTGCGCTTTTTAGCCACCCTGCTAATTTCACCGGCATTGCTTGGTTCAAGGCCAGTGTTTCCACCCACCCGCCACTTATGCCTGTTAGCAGTTTAAATTCAAAGGGACGGAAATGGAAATAAACTTTGAATGTAAGAAATGCGGTTGCATTTTCGATTGCGATATTGGCAATGTCAGTTTTCCCGAAAACTCAGATAGGCCGTGTTTTGAAAAGAAGATAATATGTCCTACGTGCGGTGAACGTTCAATGGATGAGGTATTGTTAACTGAATTGGGGCAAAGCCAGCTTACAGAAGCGACTCTCAATTTTGAAGATGATG
>Ga0315547_1000895_pt1 | contig 25866 bp, 23 predicted proteins | sample SalMarSW160240MG_2_FD_202542 | JGI IMG/M metagenome (GOLD analysis project Ga0315547, IMG submission 202542) | Salt marsh sediment microbial communities from the Plum Island Ecosystem LTER, Massachusetts, United States - Salt Marsh Sediment SW1601-240 ...
GAAACCGGACTGTCGCAGGTTCAAATCCCGCCCTCCCGACCACAACACCTTTTTTGGATGATCGGGCAAGAACGCCAAGACTAGCGCAAACAAATCCACATATTAGAATACTAATAACAGTGTATTGGTAAGAAATACATTATTTTTAAATAGCTCATCCTACACAGTATAACTCACAAGGTGACCTAAAGTGAAAGGCGAAGAGTTAGAAAAATATGTAAGCGTCCAGAATTGGCTGGACAGCTTAAACCAATCTGCTCTGAGCAGAGGCAAAGCGGGTTTAACCAAGAACGCCAAATATGTGAGGTTGGGCGTTTTCCTCAAATATGTGAAGTTTGCTGACATGAATCCAGATGAACTTTTGGAGGAAGCGGAAAGTGATGTTGACAAAGTTGGGCACAGGGTGAACGATTTTTTCAGTTTTAGAGCAAAGCAAGTTTCTTGGAACACTGCGGTGACGAACATAGGCTTTGTTCGTGGCTTTTACACCCACAACAACATTGTTTTTCCCAAGAAATACGGCGTGCCTGGACGAAAAGTGAGTAAAGTATCACAAAGGGACATAAATACAGTGATTTACGATTATGACGAAGAGAATGAAAAAACAGTTTTTCACAATGGCACACTCCAACACTTTGTGCAAAATTTGAACTTCCGCGACCAAACGATAGTTTTGTGTTTGTTATCGACTGGCGCAGATGCAACCGACTTGCTGAAACTGAATGTTGGCTTTGTGAAGGACGCTAAAGGCAAAATCAGTGACAAAAAGCGGTTCCTTTGGCATAGTAACCGTGAAAAGACGAACGTACCTTTCAAGGTTTACTTTAGTGAGGAAGCCACGGGATTCCTTAAACGTTATGTTGAGCAGGAAAGGGCTGGTGTAAGCGATGATGAGCCATTGTTCACCAACGAACAAGGTATGTTGATGGATGCTCACTATTTGAGTATGCGGTTTAGGGCAGCCGCCAAGAAGATGGGATACACCAAAAGCAACAAACAAAACCCCTTCCGACCAAAACGTTTCCGACACCTGTTCAGGACTGCGTGTAACAATGCCAAAATCGACAATGGTTACATTGAAGCGTTTATGGGACACACCACATCAGTTTCCGCTGGTTACCTTGAAAAGGGCAATGGTATATTTTTACAGGAGTATGTGAAAGTGGAGCCTTACTTGACTGTTTTTGGCGTGAGCAAAACAAAGGTTACAGAAATGGGTGGTGAAATTGAGGAGCTAAAGGGCAGTGTTCAAGCCATGGCTAAGACTGAGAAAATTATTCATGATAAGATTACTGAACTTGAAGACGAAAACAGCAAGTTGCGTAAGCAGATTGAAGACATGTATACTTTTGTTCACAGGAACTATGACCCCTTGTTGGAGTTTGTTAATACAATTTCTGACTTACCTGAATTTGAAGAATTGAAGGAAAAGGCGTTTAAGAAAGCCAAAAACCGTGTAGATCCAAAAGAGTAGGATAATGAACAGTAAGGCGAATTGTTTGACTGGAAAAATTTTGGGGTTAAATTTTAACCCCAAACCCAAACAGTCTTTCTAACTCCCTCCTTCCCTCTCTCCTACTAACCCTCTCTCTACAAACAACACACAAAAAACAAAAACAAAAAACACACACACGCAAAGAAGAAACTAGAGCTAAAGAGAACGGTGAATCTTTTTGATAAGCTCTCTATATTCCAAGAAGTCTTTAACTGCGTGGTCTTGACTCCCATACCTGAAAACTTTCCTTCAAATTACCACACATTTTTTAGCAAAATTGACCAAAAGACTGGAGCTAGTCGCGTTGCATCATTTTCTGCATTTTTCTTAATCTTGAACCTAAGTCTTTCTGAAGCCTTATTATTTCTTCTTCAGTAATTTTCATCTTCAAGATTTTGGCAAAGTATATATCAATTTTCATTCTTCCTTTGTAGCTTGTCTCTAATTGGTCAATTAGACAAGGAAAGTTCATTTTATTCAATTTTTCAAGTAAAGACTTTGCTAACCCAATTTCTTTTACAGACATCTTATTGACATCAGGAACGGGGAGTTTTTCGATATCTTTTTTCCTCCATTTGACGTTCGTTCCTCGTACTTCGGTTCGATTTTTTAATAAATTGAATAATGCAAAAGTTGAATTAAGCCACAAAGCCATTACAACCGCATGATCATATTTTAGACAAGGTAATGACCAAAATGACCAAGTGGGGGCGATTTCACGTTTAGAGCAAAAGGCAATGAAAAACGTACCTGGAGACGACAAATCAATATTTCCATACCCCCCCATAACTAGGTTAGATTTTCGTGAATCGATATGTTCTCGCCGTTTTACTAACATTTGTGCAACATCTGACTTGCTCCAGAATTGGTCATCTCCGTCAAATCGTTCACTGATTACAAAATCCCTAGGATGTATAATCTTAATATTTTTTTCCCACGATACAGTTCTAATTGCTGGAAATAGAGCATTTTTTGGAATAATCAAATTTTCTTCACTATTTGGATTTTGAACAATTATTTTTGATTTGCCAATTTCTAGAATTTGAATATCGATTCTAACACGCTTCTCACGGGGCAAGGAGATAAGAGTGTCTTGTGTATTTACATAGTCACTACTTTTTTGGTAGCGAAATCCTTGAATAACTTTTTCTACAACTTTGTCAAGGCTTGTCGTTTTTGAGAACTCTTCTAAATACTCCTGATCAAATTCACCTGGGAGAAGTTTGTACCAATCGTCGTTTAACTGTAGTTTGTTTTGACTAATTTTTTCGGCATTGAGCAAATAATTATTGACTTTTTTGCTTTGACTTTCTCGGAAACCTTTAAGATTTTCCCAAATTTCGTTACAATTCGTAATTGAGGGAAGAACCTTTAACATCACAAAAACAGCGGGATTTTTCTTGGAATTCTTTTCGTTTTTAGTGGCAATAAAAAGCATGTCTCTGAATGATGTGTCCTCTGAGAAAGCTGAACGAAACTCATTCAATATGATAAAATCAACAGAATAGTTCTTCATTATGAATTTCCGAAAGAGCTTAGAACTTTTTTGCTTAAGCATTGTAGCAGGTAAAACCATTGCTATTTTTCCATCTTTTTTTAGAAAACGGTCAGCTAAATATACAAAATATACATTATAATTTTGCTCGGAAGTAAGATGTGTAGAATAATCTTTGAATCTTTCCTTTAACTCAATTCTAAGTTCTTTTGGTATATTCTGTTTTCTTGAAAATGGAGGGTTCATCAGAACCACATCAAAATTCCCCATTTTAAAAGATGTCCCTTTTCCTTTCCCTGAGATCGCACCTTGTTTCTTTCGAATTTTGAAGATATTCTCCTTATGATAATCTTCAATTTTCCTTTGACCTAATGGCATCATTGAATGCAATGGGTTAATTACTGATTTAGGATTAAGGAGTGTTGAATCCCAAACACCTATGCGGACTTTATCCGTCATATAACCCGGGTTTTTCAAAGCTAGTTGGACGACAGCCAAATGTGCTGCAAAAGGCATAACATCTATTCCAGTCAAATCTTTTTCAACAAATCTTTTATGGATTTTCTGAGTGGTTTCTCCCTGACTTAAATCCGCTTTCCTATTATAAGCAGCTACCAAAAGTGTACCTGAACCACAGGCTAGATCTGCAACTTTGGAATTAGGGTCTTCAATAGCAATGTTAGCCAGAAGACTTGCAGCAACAGGATTAGTGTAATAAGCTGCTAAAGGTTTCCTAATCTCTTGGGGAATAAGTTTATGAAAAATTGACCCTAAGAGATTTCTTGTAAAATCTTCGGGTGTCAGCTCCTTTATATTTCGAACTAAATCTACAATAAATTGGTTTGCTTTTTTTGGAAAAAGTGAAGCTACATCAAAATCAAATATTGCGTGATAGTTTATGGAATCAGTAATTGGTCTAAAATATTCTGTAAAAAGTTGAGTGGGGCTCTTTAGCTTCTTCTCATCAATTTCCGTTACTTTGTTCTCTTTAGAAATTACGTGATAAAATACAATTTGGTTTAGCAACAAATACGCAGCTGCCTTTCGAGCAGCTATCTTCGTTCCTTGCTTATTAGCAATAGATGATACAACAGTTTCAAACAAGGATTGAAATTGCGCGGGTTCTTTTTCTATGTACGTAGATAGTTCTTGCACTATATCACGCATAATTCGGACATATTCATCTGGGTCTTTCTTATGTATCTCAGATAAAGCATCTTCAATCCACTTGCTGATTTCTTCGGCTCGTCCCTTGAAAATACTAGAGGGCATATTTTTTAGTTTAAGTAAACCACGAAACTCGGTTTTACCAAATATTTTTTCTGGATTAATTAATTGAAGTTGTTTGGAACGCACTCTTTTACGGAGGGACTCAGGATATCCAAGCAAGAAATAACCTGATGCTCCAGCAATATCTCCATATTCTATAGCTTGGGTCATTCCCTTCAGATATGACCCATTCCACTCACCTTCACCATAGATAATTTTTCCATTTGAAAGTTCAAAATCGGGTTGCTTCCTTCCAGAATACGCGCTAGCCGATACTTGAGTTGTTACTTTAAGCCCTTTTTGTCGCAAAAATGAAGCAATTAAATCATTGATGGTATCTTCAGTTGCAAGAGGCATAATTCACTTATCCAACTCCGAAAATCACCCATTTCTAATTTTTTTTATCTTTATGCTTGGAATATCTGATAACAGCATCTAATTAGGTGTAATTTAGACCGTGTCTTTTTATAAAATTTGGTATTACATTTAAAGGAAAGTTAGTTTATAATTAGCGCTAGTCCATTCTTGGATATCCATTTCCAAATTTATCTTAAGGACAGAATGTACTTACAATTCTGGGAATCCAATTCTTTTTTCGCTTCTCAAATATTTTGCTAATAAGAAAGACTCTTCATTAATCAGAGTTTCAAGTGTTTGTTTTTTGCCATTCTTTCAACTCGGCTTTAAGTTGGGCATGGGTTTTTTGGTCTAGGTCTACGTCTTGTTTCTCCAAATACTGCAAGTATTGAAAATAGCCACGTTTTCCGCAATAATGACGGGTTTTACTATGTTTTACTGAGAATCATACCGTGTCCATTACGGAATCGTTACTGAAATCACGCTCCAAGCACCCGAAAACGTATGATTTCTTGTGGTTTCCACAAAATAGCGATGTGTATGGATGTATACTTCTTAGTATATAATGGATGGTTATTAGACCAATAGAATCTCACATAAAAAGACATTATTCGTGTAAATATAAATTTATACGAGTGGATAGAGAAAAACCTTTAAAAAAACCTTGTTTTTACAAAAGAACAGTGTTTTGGCGGTTTCCGCTATCCACAAATCCATTCAAGATAAGACATGAAACCATTCAAGGGAACCGTTGAAATGGCATTTCCCATGGTTGAAGTGCATTTTGATTCGAGGTTTCTTCTTGATTTTCCTTAGCATCATGTGCGCGCTTGCCTTTCCGCTTTTTCAAACCATACTTTTCAGCAAAATAATAGACATGCCACTCCTTCAAGGGTAGCCATGGCGTGTGTGGAGGGTCGTTGAACTGCATTTTCTCGTAAATCTCTTTAGCCATAAGCCCCTGTTCCCAATAGAACGTGAACTCTTCTTTAAACCAGTCTTCCCACTCGTTGGGAATCAAATTTCCTTTACCAAACGTCATTTTATTAAGCCCACCTCCTTGAATCTTTTGATTCTTTCTTTATCAAAGCTTTCTTCAACAACTTCAGGTGCCATGATGTATTTATCTAGTGCAGAAGGTGTCAGCCTACATTTTGACTTTAGTTTAGCGATAGTGACACCTGGTTGGTTTGCTTCATATGTAATAAAGTTGAACCGAAAAAAGTGTGGGTAAGCATCAGGAAACACTTCTTTTGTATAGTTTAGTGCTGTGTCATGGCTTATCTCCCATGGACGCAAATTAAGCACAACTTCACCTTTTCGGTTTATCTTTTCCTGCTTCCATTCTTCACCTTCAAGCCAGTCAACAACTTCATCAACGAGCGGAAACACTCGTGGAATACTAATTGGTTCATTTTTATCTGTTGGCTTATGCCGTTTCTTTTTCCTTAGCAGGTTGATTTTGATTTTTGTTTCACTTATCTCAAAGTCGTCTATTGTTCTTTCGTAAATTTCACTTGCCCTGAGAGGTGTATAAAATTGAACAATTAAATAACTCCTCGCACGTCTAGCATAAAATGAGTCAATGAGTGGCAGTTTTTTATTTAACGTTTCAATAAATTCATCTAGTTCCATGATGCCGAGTTCCTCAGGTGGGTGTTTGTACCGCTGTTCACCTTGAGCGAAAGAAGGTTGTTTTCGAATTGGAAAACCATCTGGGTCTTTTTTAGCAAATTTCTGTCGGTAGTAATACACGTAGGAAGGCTTCACTTTTTTGTATTGTGTGCCTTTAACCCCGAACCGCAATTTTTGAGCTATGTTTTTACCCAGCATGCCTGTTAACCAAAGCGGACGCATTTCAGCCATCAACTTATCTTCTTCAGCCGCATTGAGTAGAGGTTGCCGAACAAAGCTCATCTATTTCACACTTTACTTTATATTGGGTGTCCTACATATTTCTTTAGATAATTTCGTAACCTTTTTTTAGCAAAACAATACTAAGTTGTATCATTAATGCAAGTTTGGTGATGCTTTTTTGGTGTTTCGAAAGTATATTCACAACGGTAGAAAGTGGGGGTACAAAGTGTTGAAGTGTTTTGATTGTGGGGTAGAAATTCAGCTTGACGATGAATATTACTCACGCTGTTTCTACAGAGCCAGCCATCAACCTCAGCGAATATGCACAAAGTGTTATGAAGCAAAATTCGTTGTGGCTTGAAGTTTGGGAAGGTGCGGGTTGAAAAATGAGAGGAAAAAGGACATTAAGCATAGAAGATGAAAACAAACTTCAATTTATGCTGGAAATTCTTTGGGTGGAGGAATTCTATGCTGATAGTGCGGTTGCCGCTTTGCTGGGTTTTGGGAAAAAGGGTCCTTTTCAGTCATTGACCAAGGAGCATGTTCCATATTATGTTGATAAGTTTTGTTTGTGCTTGCATCATGGTGTGCATGGAAGAATATTGAAGGAGGAGCCAAATCCGAAAGTGATTGATTTGATTTTTAGCATGTCATGTGCTGAGCTGGAGGTTGAGTGGGATAGGTGTGAACGGTCTTGGACACAATTCACTGAAACATTGAGTTCTCCTCAAAATCTAAGCTAGGGAACTTTGTTGTTTTTTAGCAAAAAAATACTAAGTGCGTCAATAATGCAAGTTTGGAGGACATCTGATGGTGTTTTATAAGTATGTTCACAATAAAAATGGTTCCAATCGTCGATTCAAACATTTACTGTGTTCTGAATGTGGAACAGAAATTAAGGCTGGGGATGTCTTTTATAGCTATATCAAAAGAAGGGCAGGCAAAAATCTAATTGAGCACCTTTGTGAAGCATGTTATGAAAAGAAGTGGATTGTGGCTTGAGCTTTCATTTAAAAACGTCTTGATTAGGCGTATTGTAGGTCGCGCGCGCATGAGAAGAAATTATTTAGCCAAGTATTACGAAAAGAATTAGTGTGGATTTTAATCCCCACTTCATAATAACTATATTTTTATATTTATGAAAGATTATGCATGAAAAATTATTATTATGATAATCGGTTTATCGGTACCCAAATAGAAGAATTGATAAAACAATTGCTGGAAAAGTCAGGATATCATGTGTATAATTATGGATATGAACATACTCTGCCACAAATTTGTGAAAAAGTTCGGGAAGAAGGGATAAAACCAACAGATACTGCCTTAAAAATTAGATCTTCACCAGATCTGTTAGTCCATGATAGACAAAACAAGGAATTGATGCTTGTTGAAGTTAAAACGAGAAAAACGTACTCTAACATGAAGGTTTACATTCACCCGAACGAAATTGAAAACTACCAAAAATACTGGAATGACGCACTGCTTGTTATTGCTATCAATAAGGGCAACGTATTCTATATCCAAGAAATGGCAAAGCTCAATTCGTCCGACCGCTATTATAATCTTGCCGTAGATTTTCAAAAATTTGGGGAAGTCTTTACTCGAGCAAAAGAAGATTTACCTGAATACAAAAATAAAGCAATCCAAATACTAAAAGAACGTAAGCAAATCGTTCCTCCAACTAAACCCGAATTTAACAAAAGTGAATATGTAGAAATTAACGGTAAACTCTACCCAAGAAAACTACTCCCTAATCATTGAAACAAGCCTAAATGAAATAACCTGCGTGCGCAGCTTACGTGTGTATATCTATTCGATCAAACCTTTTTTTACTATAGAATACTCATTTTCTTTTTCTACTGAGTAAATTATATCTGCAACATCTTCGATTTCTCGGTGATGACTAATTATCAACATCTGTGGAATTATTCTACCCCCTTCTCTGAAGAACGAATTCAATATGTTTACAAGTTCTTTTCGTCGTATTTCATCCAAATGTGTTGTGGGTTCATCCATGATTATTGTCTCTACTCGTCCTGAAAGTACTTGAGCAATTGCTAATCTTAGGGCGATAGCCAAGGAAACACGTTCTCCACCGCTTATTTGATCGATATCTTGTTCGCCTGCAGGTCCTATAACTGATATGTTGTAGTCGTCATCTAGTTTGATATCTGAATAAGCTAGATTAAATCTTTCAAAGAAGTCTCTTGTTGCGCGTTCAAGCAATGGTCCGGCTCGGGCTCGAATCATTTTTTGTATTCCATCTTTCCCGTATGCCTTTCTTACACTATTGAGAATTTTTACAAAATTGTCCAAGGATTTTTTTTCTTTGGTTTTTTCCTTGAGCTCCTCAAGTTTGATATCTCGGTTTTTAGCTTCAGTATCTGCTGTTTTCTTCTCTGACTTTTTTCCTTCAATTATCTTTTCCAAATCATTTTTTTGTGTTCTTTGGCTTTCAAGAGTTTCTTCCTTCTTTTCATGTTCTGCTTCACTGTAATCTAGTTCCTGAATTTCTTCTACTGTCTTAGAAACAAGATCCTGTTGCTCTTCCAATTTTACTTCTGCAGATTTAATGTCAGCTTCAAGCTTGCCTTTAAGTTTTGCAATTGGCAAATTCTGATCATACTGTTCTTTTTTTTGCCTTAATTCCTCCAATTCTTTTTCTGGGTTTTCAGGTTCATAACCCAGTTTTGATGTTGCTTTTCCTAGGAGTGAGTTAGCTTCTTTTAGCTCTGCGGTTAAAGGTTTGATTTCATCTTCTATTTTTTCGCGTGTCCTCAATCTTTGAAGTTGCCTACTTGCGGATTCAAATTTCAGATTTGGCTCTTCTAGTTCCGCTATTTCTTTTTCTATTTCGGATAACTTGCCGTCCAGTTCTTTAAACAACTTCGCTTGCGCTTCTAGTTCATTAACCTCCTTCTTCTTATCATCTAGAACACGTTTTGCTTCAATTATTTCTCTACTTAATTCTGAGACTCTTTCAGGCTCAATTGTATTAATCTTATCACGGGCTTTTTCAAGCTCTTTCCTTGTTTTGTCGAGAATTTCTAATTGTTCATTAAATTTCTCAATTTGGTTCGGAATTTGAGATTTCTCAGCATTGAATTTTTGTCCCAACTGAATAATGCGGTCTTTTGATAATTCAGTTTCACATGTTGGACAAGTCTTTAAACTAGGATCAGTAGAATCCAATTTAGACAAATTATATTCCAAATCGCCTTTACGTTTTTTTAATAGCGCAATCTTACTTTTTATATCATCAAGTTTTTGGTGAATCTGTTCAATCTCGGTCTTCAATTCTGTTTTGTTTTCATCCAATAATGTATTGACATTTTCAACAGTAACTTTTGCCCCAAGAATCCCTTGATATTTATCTAATATTTTTTCTAACGAGGAACCTAATTTGTCTCTGTCTTTTTCCAGTTTTTTGAGATGTTGCACGCTTTTTTTCCATACGCTATCAGATCCTTCATACTGTTTGCGTTCTTTCGAAATCTGTCTTTGTAGTTCCTTATTTTTGATAAATTTGGTATGTTCTTCCTCAAACTCTTCCAGAATCTTCGTTACTTCTTCTAGAGTTTCCAACTCTTTTTCTAGACTTTCTAATTTCAATTCTGTTTCTTTCTTTTTTGAAAGATTTTTTGAAAATTCTTCGAGAAGATCCAGCTTTTTGATTTCTTCTTCTAGATCTTTTACTATTTTTTCAGCTTGAAGAGACTTATTTAGTTGTGATTTCAAATTTTCAGTTTTTTCTTGAATGTTTTTAACCTGATTTTCAAGAAGTTTTTTTCTACTTTCCAACTCGACAAATTTTTTCTTTTTCGCTTTCAGATTTTTTATTTCATCCTTAAGTTCGATAATTAAGCCATCTATTTTTTTTAACTCATCTTTTCTTTGATTAATTTCTTTTTCTAGCTTAGAAGAGGTGGCTTGATATTCTTTTTTCTCGTTTTCTAGCGTTGGCTTCTGGTTCAGTTCGGTTTTTAACACTATCTGTTTTTTGATGTAATCGTCAATTACCTGCTTAATTCTATCGTATGCTTTTTCTAAATCCTCAATGTTTAGTAGTTTTGAGATTAACTCTTTTCTTTCTGCAGGTCTTGCTGTGACTAACTTTTCAATTTCTCCTTGGCGAACATACACAGACTGAAGAAACATGCTTTTGTCTAGAGTAAGTATCTTTTCTATTTCAGGAATGATTGATTGAGCTCCTCCTTGAGCCAGCAACGTTTTTTTCCATTTCTGTTCTCGATACAACTTTCCCTTAGGAGAACCTCTACGTTTGATAGTCCACTCAAGGAAGTATTTGATTCCGCCTTCAGAAAATTCTAGAGAGACATTGCATGTTTTTGCCTTATTGTTTATCAAATTATCTTTTTTGCCACGATTGCTATAATCACAAAACAATGCAAAACTAATAGCATCAAGAATAGATGTTTTCCCTGCACCATTAGGTCCGATAACCACGTTTATTCCATAATCCAAGTCTAATTTTGTTTCTTTATGGGATATGAAATTTTCCAGGCTTATGCTGTTCAGTATCATTTATTTCACCTTCTTCAGGAAAATTTCGTAGAATTCTGCGGTGACGTCTTTTGCTCCTTCTGTATCCCCTTCTCTGAGATTTTTAAATAATTCAATGGCAAACTTGGAGGTTTGTTCTTCCTTGAAATAGTCACTTAGAACTTGGTTTATATTAAAAGCACCAGGCTTTACCTCAGGCAATTTTTGTTGGCTTTCTTCAACTATTTGTGTTCTTAAGGTCAATACTTTCCCTGAAAAAACAGCATTTATGACTTCATGGACCCTTTGTCTATCAATTTCTTTCCCTTCAACCCTAATATGCACAATTGGTTTTTTTCCTTCAGTATCTAAATTAGCGACAACATTCTCAACTTCGGAGTCAAGATTAGAATAATTAATTTTGCATTTAATTTGTGGTCTAATTCTGTTCAAGTTAACATCCTTTATTTCAACATCTCCATCTTGAATATCAACGATGAAAAAGCCCTTCCCAGATTTTTGCCAAGATGCAATTTCGTCACTTCTTATTATTTCCGAGCTTCCTGGATATGCAAGTTCACCTTGACCCACAGAAGCTTTAATTCTTGAATGCAGATGACCCATTGCATAGTAATCAAAAGTTTTGGGTAAAGCTGTGAATGCTACTTCCCAAGCATCCTCAAAAGGTAGAAATTGATCGATCGCCTGATGCATAACAAGAATGCTAGGATTTTTTCTTTCAATTTTTTCAAGTTTACCAAGTTCATCCATCAAAAGGGGCATATAGGACCTGCTCAAATTTGAGATTCCAACAATAAGGACTCTATCTCCATTCACTTCCACTTCTCTATGCTCAGCAGTACCTGCCACTCCGAGAGTCTCGATTTGATCATCAAAAAGCTTGTGTGGAGCCATGCCCCGAGCTTTAGGCCTGTCATGATCTCCTAATATTGCGAAAAATTTGGTTTTCCCATTTAATTTTTTCAAGAAATTCTTGAACATATAATATGTTTGTGTTGTTGGTCGTGAAGAATCAAAGAGGTCTCCACTGTGAATTACTATATCCACTTTTTCTTCAAGAATTATGTCACCAATCTCTTCCAAAACGTCGTAAATGTCATTTTCTCTCTCTTCAAGATTGTATTGTTTGTGACCTAAATGAGTGTCAGCTAAATGTGCAATTCTAACCATTTTGAGACCTCTTTTACTGCATAAAACTTTTCATTTCTTCTCGCAGAGCCTGGCTTTGGTTTTTCACTGTCTCTTTTTCTGCTACTTCCTTTGCGGCTTTCAGTTTAGTTACGATGTCGATGTCACTTCCCCCTTCTTTTGTGCTCCTTTTTTTCACAGACAACATTACTGGAGCACGGGTCATCTCACCAACAACTACTGCTTCGCCTGTATTAAGACCCGGCAGATCATCCATTAGGGTCTCACTTAAGCGTTCTGAACTGCTTGAAACGGCACTCTGATCATGAGGGTTAGTAAGTCGCATTATGATTTGACTGTTGCATTGGCTTAAAGCATCAGAGTGGATCTTGGAAGGCCTCTGAGTTATTAATACTAGGAATACCCCAAATTTTCTTCCTTCTGCAGCTATTTTCTTTATGATTCTAGACGAGTTTGTTGAACCTTCAGCGGGAATAAAACGATGAGCTTCTTCGATAAAAATAAAAACTGGATATTCGAACTGATCTGATGCCGCCTTCTCATAAATATCTGATAGTACCTTGAAGGCAATGTAATCAGCAACAAAATCGGTTAAACCTGAAAGATCCAAATCAGACAGATGCATAGGTCGGAGCATTTCACTGATATTTGTGGAAGCGTTAGTAAACACTTGCATTTTTATCAAACGAGCCAAATATTTTTTAGCCGACACAGCTCCTTTAATGATTTTAGTTTCTATGCCCTCGTCTTTCCAATCTTCAGCACTATCAATAATTTCTATAATGTCTCTAGGTTGGAAAACATCTTTATTGTTCTTTAGTTTCTCCAATGCAATTTCTAACCCTTGAACAATATTTACGTATTTGCTGCTAATCCCTGAAATTAAACAAATTTCTTCTAAACTAAGATCTGAAAAACAAACCTCATAAGAATTTACTTTTCCCACTTCAGTTTCTGAATATCTGCCTGTACTCGAAGGATTTCTAAAAACAGTTATTCTGTCTGACAACTTGTGTCTCTTACCATCAGTAGTTCTGGATAAGAAAACATAATCTGCATGAGGATCCAATATGAGAATTGTAGCCCCTTTTTTTAGCAACTCTTCAGCGAGCACCCCCGAGAGGTAGGTTTTACCTGAGCCTGTCTGCGCAATAACTGCCAGATGGCGCCTAAAACCCTTTATTGACAAACTTATTGGGACGTCTCTGCGGGTGATTAATGAGCCTAACTCGATTGCCTCTTCTTCAGGAAATGAATAGAATTTTTCTAGAACTTCAGTTGGTGCAATATAGACTGGTTTACCGGGGATAACCGCTTTTTTGGGTTGATATAATTCACCTTTTGTGGTAAGATAACCTAATACTCGAGCTTTACCCCAAACCTTGCTATCCGCAAGACCCGCTTCAATTATCTTTTTGATTATGTCAAAATCTAACTCTTTGGTGAGAGCTTGACTTGCAGAAATTATTCTTTCAATTTGTGCAATAACTTCTACCTGTTTCAAATTTCCATCTATATTTTCAGTGGAATATGTGAGAAGATATTCCCAACGAGAAGGCATTTCTCCAGGTTTTGAAGAGAAAAAGAACTCATTCGAGCTTGCTTCTCCGATTATGATTCCAACTTCTTCAAGGGTATCTGACACGTCTATAACTCCTTCCACGAATTATTTTTTCTCTAAATATTTTTTCCATATAGGGAAAATAAATTTGATCTACAACTCTCTTTTTTAGTCTGACTTTTTGATCAACATCCTTTAGCCACAAATTGTACCCGTCCAATCCACAATATCCGGTTATCATTATCTTTAACAAATTTTCAAGATTAACATCAACAGGTTTAGGCCAATCAATCTCCGATATTTTGTAATCCCAATTTGGTACATCAATTCTTAGTGGAGAATCTCTTTCATCCAAAAGTAGATGAAATGAAATAAAACTTGGAAAGTCAGGAATCTTATAAACAATTTGCGATGCCCATTCAACAAAATCATCGCCTTTTTCTCTTGTTGTTCGAGGAAAAGTAGCTTGAACATATGTTTTAGAGTTAAACTGAAATCTTTTAAAGAATCTTGCCATTCTAGCTGAAGGACCCAAAAGCAAAGGTTTCGTAAAACCAATTGAGTTAGTAAAATTCATCACCAATTGATAGTCCGATCTGGAGGAAGAAAGCTCTTCAAATATCATTTCTATTTCTTCCAGCCCATTTTTCTGCTTTTTTTTAAGCAAATCAAATCTTCTTAGGGCCTTTTTTTCTACATCAAGAACTCCGAAGAAAATTGAGTCTAACTGCCTTTTCATTTCTGGAGATAAATCACTTTTTTCAAGCTCTTCAATGAAAATTAATCTTAATAAAAAGTCCCGAAAAAAGGTTGATCTGCTTTGTTTGCTAACTCCCACAAGCAAGATGTTTTTTTCTTTACAAAGATCCAGCAATTCCTTATAAACTTGAAAATACTTCAGAAGCGTGGGTATTTCTTCCCTTGATTTTGTTTCAATTAGATTATGTATAGCTCTCCCATACAATGAGCCGTCCAGCAACAAGATCTTACAATTAATTCCGTTCTTAATAGAATTGATTGCTACTTGAAATTCAAGGAGTTCCATTTTTCTACCAATAAGATATCTGATTTTTGAAAGTTCATCTTTGCTGAAAATTACATCTGTCTCCATAATTTTCTGGGTTTTTTCTCTACAGATTGCCATCGATCTGACAATGTAGAATAAACCACCAGTGGACAATAGGTTTGTGTAAAGGCTCGAATCAATAGCCATCACATCAATATCTTTTGGACTGCAGGGCACAATTTTCTCTCTCAAATTGGATATCCAATAAGAATCAAAATGCTTTCTAAAACGGTCTTCCAACTGATTCGGTATTCCATGCAAAATCTTCTCTTTCAGGTCATCCTTTTTTGAATTTACTAAGTTAGCAAAATCTTCGAGGAACTCAGGCATCTGGAAACCTAACCATTACTTAGTATGTTAATCAATTAACATTTAGCTTTTTGGTGCGAACGCGCGGTCGAGCCGGCAAAACGCGCGCGCACACACAAAGTTCTCAGACTACATTAACGTGCCAAAGAAAAAAGGAAAAGCCACGACAAAGCCCAAAGGCGACACTTGAAAAATAGATCCATTGCACTAACCTTCTTCTGCTTTGAAAACGCTTATCTTCGCTTTTAATCCAGCTATTGCAATATGATTGGTGTAAAAACACGCAGCACTTTTTGTGTTGGATTGGCCAGCTTCCCATAGTAAAGTCTGTGGTGTTGTTTTCGGGAACTTTGTTGTGCGCGCGAGTAATAGACTTTAGTTCTTTCTCTGCTTTCATAACTCTTCGTTTCATGTTCAAGAATTCCGCTTGACTCCAAACGGCGCATGTAATTTTTTACCATTGCTGCTGAATTCGTGTTTCTAATTCTTCTCTGATTTTTTTCAATTCTCGGACAAGTTCATCATATTGAACTCTTAAGGTTTTTACTATGTGGTTTGCTTCAAGTCTTTTGCTACTTCTTTTCCAAAACTTGTCAAATTCCTTAATCCATTCGGGGTGAGTGTAACTATATGGTTTTCCAGAGGGGTTCATAATTTCAAGATGAAAAGAGGGTTTCTTCAGTTCTGGATATAAATTAGCGACCATTTCAATTGGTTGTTTTCTTTTCAGTAATGTTAAAGGTATATCGACATTCAAAGAGACCATTGCATTAAATCTTCTCCCTTTGACTATTAATTCAATAGTCTTGGGTTGAAAGCCTAGAAATTCTTTAGCTTCCTCTTTAACAATGTTATCCAAGACTTCTCTTAAGATTTTTATTAACGTCTTATTGAAGGCTCCGACCTTCATAAAAATGTTCGATATTCCTTTTAAAATCCTCATCGAGCATGAGGTACCTATAGGTAGATTTTGTTTCTTGCCATTTGGGGGTTGATAATGTGTGATAAACTTCCATTGTCATGTCTCGCAGAAGTTGGTCTATCTCCTCGAATAGAGGTCCATAAACCTTCTCTATAGTTACAAGCGTATATTCCCTTTTCCATGCTCTTTTCTGAGTTCTTGTCTGGACAAAATATGCTATTCAAGCACCAATGATGATGCCAACAAGTGTGCTAAGAAAACCAGACTCAAACATCCAACTGAGAACAGCTGTTACTCCAGCTAAGGCTGAACCAATAATCCAGCCTAGGCTCTCATACAAATCATCCAATGTTTTTCCTTGATTAGTCTCCCCATTCAGCTTTAACTTTTTCCACATTTCTTTAAATAATCTAAGTAATGAAAGGTTAGAATGGTGATAGATTTGGCTGATTATTATGAACGGCTTGTTCAGGAATATCTTGAATTACATGACTTTGTAGTGAGGCTAAATGTAAAATTTAAGAAAACAATGGGTCCTCCTAGCGACATAGATGTTATTGCAATTAATTCCCTAAAAAACAAAATCATAGTTGGAAGTAAAAGGGGAGAGGTTGGGCAAAAAACAGATTGATAAAGAAAACGAGGATTTTAATAACATTAATCAGCGAAAAAGAATTCAGGAGATTTTAGGTCACACAAACTATGACAAATACATTTTTTGTTGGGGAGTAAATGAAGAAACTAAGAGATATGCAGAGGAAAAGTATCAGATACACATAGTTCCATTTTGGAAAATTGTTAATCATCTTATAGACAGAGTCAGAGATTTAGGACAAAAAGATAGATACAGGTATGAACGGGGAATCGAATATCCCAACTTGATGCTTTTACAGATGTTATACCATTACTCAAAGACATACAAAGGAAAGACAAGAATCGACTTGAATCAATTGCAGAAGCCGTAAAGTTTAACGAAAATCTTGTTTACAAATTAAACCAAATTTTGCGCGTACGCGCATCCGCAAAGTTTTTAGTCGAAACATAGTAAACTGGCTATTTCTTCTCTTTTTTTATTTGTTCTTCTATTTCAGCTATCTCTTCTCGGTAATTATCCCACGCTTCCACTTGTTCTTGTTCGTACTTGTTTTGATTCATCTTAGCGAACCAAGCCCCTAAAAGTTCCCAGTCTTCTTCAGAATTGCAGTAAAGTAAGGAATCAAGGTAGGGTTTGGCTATTCGAAGAATGCCTTTTTTAGTTTTGGTAAGTTTCTCAATCTCTTCTTTCTGAAATCTAATCACGGTTTCTTTATACTGTTCTTGTGCGTCCTTGAATTTTCTTTGTTTACGCAAATAGCTTGGAAGCCACCACTCGCCTTTGTTGTCTCCTATAACTATTTTTCCTTGACTTTTCAGTATTTGGAAAGCACGTGTTATCAATCTGTAATTCAATTTGGTTATTTCTTCCACTTGACTTTTTGTTACGTATTTTAAGGGCGACTTCTTTTGTATTTGTTCAAAAGCTGCGAATACCTTCTCTAATTTAGCTTTGGAAACGTACGGCTTAGTCAATTTATGTCCCATAAAAGATTAAGGTGGGACACATACAAATAGGTTCCTACGGAGAAGATTATTAAAATGACGAATACAAACAAAAAAACCAACATTCAAAATCCGCTCAAAGAGTGCTGCCATTATCATGAATGGAGTATTAGGCAAACATTTTTGGGTTTAGACAAAAATGGAAATCTAGTTAAGGGAGTAGAATGCTGTCCGCCAGATGAATGTCGTGAGAAATGGTGTTTTGAAGATTGCTACAATTCACATGTGACAGACATATTTGGAGAGAAGAAAGATGATGAAGTAGACATTCACAATTTCCATCCTCCCCTGCAAACTTGTGATATTTTTTGTAGAAACTGTAAAAAGACCAGTGTTCTGGAGATCCATTTGCAAAATATTCTATTAGGTTATATTGTGCACCCTACATTGGACTCAAAACTTGTAAACATGAAAGATGCTGTGGTAGTTGAGAAAGTTAAACAGAATCGAAAAATGTATAGCTTGTTAATATATTGTCCCGTTTGTGGACTACCGGCAGAAATTCTTGACGATGTACCTAATGACTATAACGTATTATCAGGCAAAGAAATGGAGGAATACATTCACATAGTCTCTTTTAGATGATGTGTGTTGAATATGCGTGTGCATACAGATTTCTTATTTAAAATTTATTTAAAATATTTTCATTTTTTAAAATTTTTTAAATAAAAAAACATATGTGTACATATTTATTCAGTCATTTTGTTTAATTTTTACAAATCCTACAAAAACCATAATAAGGACATCTACACAGATTCGCATATATTTTCCCACATGGGAAAGCCAAAAACAAGATGGAGTGAGTGAGTTAATGACTGACAAAATAGTTTTGAAGGTCTCAGGCGCCGAAGAATCTGTGAAAAGATTTTTATCAAAAATTCAACGAGACTACGGCACAACTCTTCTTGGAAGGCTCCTACTAAATGACAGAGACGATGGTGTGCATTGCTATGTTGATATTGATTTGAGTTCGGAGGTAAAAGTGAAGTGACGAAGGGTTTAAGCGACAGCTTTGCTTTTGTCGAGCTGGCGAAGCAGTATGCGAATTATTCAACGGACGCGCCGTTGGAGTACACGGAGGTGATGGCGATACAGATATTGGGCTTTGCGTTGGGACGTGATGTTGTGCATAAGATTCAGCCAAAGGAGGTACATCATAATAGTTACAGTGTATTTCTGGGTGAAAGCACTCTTGCAAGGAAGGACACAATACAGTCACTCATCGGTATTGATATGATACCAGTGGAGTATCAGGTAACTAACAGCGGCAGTCCAGAAGGCTTTCTGGAAGATTTGGCTGATTTGGATGGTGTGGGATTTCAGTTTCTCGGTGAGTGGAGTAAGGAGTTGAAGGGAATTAAGTCTGGTGGATATGCTGGGACATTCTCAGAAGTGAAGAATGATGTTTTCAACTGTAAGCGGTTTAAAAAGCGGTTGACGACTAAGAAGGGGAAAAAGCAAGAATTCGTTATTGATAAGCCTTTTTTGTGCTTGAACACAACAATCACACCAGATGTATTGAAGGAGCATATGACTACTGAAATTGTCAATGGTGGGTATTGGGCAAGGCATATTATCGTTGGTGGGAAGCCAGGGCATCGTAAACGTGGACGGTTGAAGAAGGTTGTTAAGTGGTTAAGTGGTGAGCTTAGGAACCAACTGTATCTAATAATGAGAATTGATAAAGGTGGGTGTCATTTTGAGTTCAGTGATGAGGCACTTAAGTATTATAATGATGTGGTGGAGGAGGAAGCGACGGATGCAAAGTTTAGGCATGTCAGGTCAAGTGCTGGAAGGTATTTGGATTATGTGTGTAGTTTCGCAGATTGCTTATTGGTAAGTGAAGCTTTGGGTGAAGCACATGATCAAATGAAGGAAAACGAATTAGTTGACTTAGTGCAATTAGTTAAGTTAGTTAAGTTAGTTGAGAGTATATCTCAAGAAGATTCTGGTTCTAAGTTAACTAACACGATAAAACCAACTAACCCAACTAATCCAACTAAACCAAACGTGGTGTTGGTTGTGCAGAAGCGGCATGTAGAAGAAGCCTGGCGGATACTGAAACAATGCCTTCAGTATGCGAATGAGATTGCTGAATATGTTGATATGGGTAAGGAGCTTTCGAGAGTTCGTAATTACTTGATGAAACGTACAGGCAAATGGTGTGCCCGTTCTGATGTAATGAGGATGAAAAACGTTTCATCATCTAAGAAGATGGACGAAGTCGCTACAACTTTGTATGAGCGAGAAGAGATTGTTGTTGATAAAAGGAAGTTCAGGAGGAAAAATAATACTACTGGGGTGGCGACGTTCTATAGGTGGGTTGGTGACGATGTTGAAGAGATATGTGATAGTAAGTCGATTAGGAGGTGAATGTGAAACAATGAAATTTCATGGTTGGTGCTCAAAGTGTGAACGTGGGTTCGAGGTGGATGATGATAAGGTTGCTTTTGTTGATAGATGCCCCTACTGTGGTAGCCCACATATTGTGGTGAGCTAGGATGGTAAATCGTAGTTTTATATCCTTCTGATTCACACTTACGTTTATAAAAGTTTGATACATTATATCAGAAACGGGCGATAAATTGCAAAGCCCGTCCCTTCAAAAAACTGAACCGGAAAAAAACGGACTTGTTGTTATTGGTAAAGATAGCGAGTGCGCTCCAAATGGGCGGGAAGAACATACACGTTTTCTATTACGAAATATTGAAACAATAGCTGATATACTTGAAGCTCTCTACAACTCACCTAATCACGGAAACAAGTCCAATCTGATGGATGAGCTTATTTTTATTCACTTGTCAAAGAAAACCAATGAAAAAGGCTATTCTGAGGCGTTCAATCGGCTTTCCTCCGCATTTCCGAGGTGGGAAGGATTAGCAGATGCCGACCCTGAAACGATTAAAAGCTTGATAGAGGCTGCAGGTTTAGGAAATCAGCGGACAAAAGAATTGTTGGCAAACATTAAAAAGATTAAATCCGACTTCGGGCACTTAAATCTGGACAAGTTGCGATGCTGGAAAAAAAGAAAAACATTCAATTACCTAACATCATTGAAGGGCATTGGACCAAAAAGTGCATTGTGCATTATGATGTATTCTTTGAACAAGCAGGTTTTCCCCGTTGATACACATGTACAAACTATATGTGAAAGAATGGGGTTCATCAGTGATGGTTTAGATCACGACAAAGCCCAAACTATTCTCGCAGACATGTTTCCCAAAAAGTTAAGATATGCACTTCATGTGAATATGGTTGCTCACGGCAGAAAGATCTGCCGAAAGCGTGGAAGACCTTTATGTGAATTATGCAACCTGAGCAAATTCTGTTTATTTTTCAGAAGCTCCCAAAAACCTCGAGACCTTGGTCTTTCAATGATTGATGTTTTCTGTGGAGCGGGTGGCGCCTCGCTGGGACTCAAAGATGCGGGATTTTCAATCAAACTAGCAGTAGATAATTCTCGCAAGGCAACGGATACATACTATTTGAATAATGAAGAACTTTCGTTTGATCAAGTAATAACGTGTGATATCGAGTTATTGGACGCAGAATTCCTGAAGAAACGGGTGAAAGATGAAGTTACGTTGATTTTTGGAGGTCCTCCATGTCAAGGCTGGTCTATTATTGGTAAAAACCGGAAAAATGGGACCAATGGAATTGATTTCCTAAAGGATCAGAAGAACACTCTTTACAAAGAATTTGCTAGGCTACTGGACATCTTCAAACCCAGATATTTCGTGATGGAAAATGTGCCCGCTCTGGCATCTGTACATAACGGGAAATATTCCGAAATAATCAGAAATGAATTCAAGAAACACGACTACGAATCGGTACCCATAAAACTAAACGCCTGTGATTATGGCGTCTCCCAAAACAGAAAGCGCATTTTCTTCATAGGGCGACGAATTTATCCAAAAGGAAAAGGATTTGTTCCAGCAGTTGAGGAACTGAATAAAATAGTCGGGAAAATACGTACTAAAACAAAAAAATGTGAGCTTTTCTTCAGGGATATAATAAAGGGTTTACCGAGCCTTAACGCTGGGGAAGGTTCAAACGTAATCAGAATGGGTGACCCTGAATCAAAAGAGGGAACTAAACCAAAACTTGTTTTTAATCACTTCACGAGGCAACACAATGAACGAGATTTGAAGATATACAAATTACTTTCTGAAGGAGAAGATTATGGACGTTTTTCAAACAGGTGCAAAGATGAAGATTTGCTTCCTTATAGTGCAAAATCTTTTAAGACAAAGTTCAGAAAAATTAAAGGTGATTCATATTGTCATGCGATAATATCTCATTTGAGTAGAGATTCAAACTCGTATGTTCATCCCGATGATAACAGAGGTATAACCGTGAGAGAAGCTGCTCGTGTGCAGTCTTTTCCAGACGATTTTATTTTTCTACCGAAGGGGTTTTGCCAGTTCATTAATTTGGGAAATGCTGTTCCCCCTAAGGTCGCGAAGGTAATTGGTGATTCTATTATTGAAACGTTAAAGGAGTTAAGAAAAGATGAAAAAAGCGTTTGATGCAAAATCAGGTACATTTAAGTTCAGACCTAAGGCAAGATTGCTCAACCTTTTGGGGCATGAACTCATTACAGACGAAGTAATCGCGGTTATTGAACTCGTAAAAAATAGTTATGATGCTGACGCACAAAAAGTGGAAATCACACTAACTAACGTCCGCAACAAAAAGACCGGAGTTATTGAAATTAAAGACGACGGTCATGGCATGACTCCAAAGATTATTGAAAAAGCTTGGATGGAGCCAGCAAGGGACAACAAGAAAGACCTACATGGAAAAAGAAAAAGAACTAAACGATTTGGGCGGTTACCCCTAGGTGAAAAAGGTGTTGGGAGATTCTCTGCGGATAAATTGGGGTTACGACTTGAGATTGTAAGTCGCTTTTGTGAATTTGATCCGAAAACCAAGGCGGCAGTTAATTTGTCACCTGAAGAAGTTGTGATGGTGATTGAGGGAAAACAGTTTGTAGAAGATGCATATTTGGACGAAATTGAATGCACATGGAAAACAAGATTACCCGAAGAATTTTCTGAAGGCTACCACGGAACATTGCTCAAGATTTCTGAGCTAAGGGAAGATTGGGATTATGAACTTGTCGAAAAGATACATCGAGGCCTTGCTAGGTTGTCCAGTCCGCTAGTAGAAGCAAAGGATTTTGAGCTTTGGTTTGAATCAAATGATTTTCCGAAGTTTTCAGGACAAATAGCAAATCCTCTACTAAGGAATGCACCGCATTCTCTAGAGGCCAGTATTGATGAAAACGGCGTCATGACATACACTATGGTCGTTGACAATGGGGAACCAAGAAAAGGAAAAAAAGATCTGAGAATAGAGCTAAAACGATTTTACATTGAAAAGGGTGAGAATGTCGAGTATAGAAAGCCTGAGTGTGGTCCATTTCAATTTGTTCTGTACGCTTTTGAGAGAGATCGCAGGGTTCGAAAAAAGTACGATATGGATAAAGACAAAATTGCCTTATTAGACTCCTTATGTGGAATAAGCATTTACCGCGACAATTTCAGAGTGCTACCATATGGTGAACGGGGGAACGATTGGCTTTATTTGGATAAGCGACGAGTCCAGAATCCTGGAAAAATACTTGGAAACGACCGTGTAATAGGATATGTTCAAATTTCACAAAGCTCGAACTCTCAGCTCAGGGATAAAACAAATCGAGAAGGTTTGATTGAAGAGGGAATAGCATTTGCGGATTTGCGAGATCTAGTCAATGAGGCCACCGACTTCTTGGGTCTTGAAAGACATCTCACTCAGCCTATTGAAAAACGTTCGAAAGAAAAAGTAGAACGGGGAATAGATGACATAGATGAAGGAACACGAGTTGTCGAAACAAGTTCTATTAGTCTTAGATCAACTCTTGATAAAGCTAAAGAAGACATAGAAGAGGGAGACATTAATGATGCTAAAACTGTTATTGACCATGCATCCTTTGAGATTGAAGCTAGTGAAAGTGCAATCAAACGGATTGATGAGGGAAAGAAAAAGCTATTGGAAGAACTGACAGTTTCAGATGAACAAATAAACAATCTAGTTGCTCTAAGCGGTATAGGATTAACTGCTGAACGAATGACACACGAATTCTCAAGGGCTGTTCGGTTAGCTATTGAACAACTTCAAAAAAGCCTTGCCATATTGAATCGTGAAAGAAAATATCCGAAGGCAACTGAACATATAACCTCCGCAATTGCCCAACTGCTGATAGTCCGCACCGGTTTTCAACAAATGGAACCTCTATACTATTCAAAGAGAAGATATACCGAACAACTGAATGTTGCAATAATCGCTCAAAAAACACAATACTTCTTTTCTAACGAAATTGAAGCCATAGGTGCAGAAGTAACAGTAATAGAAGATGGAGAATTTCTGATTGATATGGGCAAAGGACACCTTATGCAAATTTTTGATAATTTATTTGACAACTCGCTATATTGGCTTAAACGTTCGCCAGCAAAAGATGGACGCAAAATAACCATAAAAATTTCTGGAAAAGAAAAAACCATAATCTTTGCAGATAACGGTCCTGGTGTCCCAGAGAACATAAAATATCATCTATTCAACCCCTTTGTCAGTACGAAACCTGATGGACGAGGTCTAGGACTATTTATCATCCAAGACATCCTTCAGAATTACAAAGGCGAAATTGAACTTTTGACTACCAACAAATTACTGAAGGGAGCGAATTTTAAGATTAGTTTTCCGGAGAAATAACAATATGAGTACGATGGGCTTTCTGATAGAAGGTATTCCTTTCCAAAACGCCTTGATTGTAGACAACAAGCACAAGGACGTTGAATCATTAGAAGAATACCTAAAGGAAAAAAGTATATCGGTACTTTATGCAAAGACTTCTACGGAAGCAGAAAAATTAATTGAGCTCAGACCGGAAATAAATTTGGTTATTCTTGACTGGCTTCTGGACGAAGAGAGTGATAGTGAAGCAAAGCGTTTGTTAGGTTTTCTCAGAGATCATGCATTTGCTCCAATAATAATATACACAGACAAAGGCAAAGAAGTGCCTTCCTATTACATAAAAAAATCTCGGTTAGAGCGAATTGCCATAGCTTTAGATAAGTGTGAAGTTAAGGGAAAAACGGTATTCACAGAGATAAAAAGGTGGCTAGAAGCAAATCCTGAACTCAAGATATTCTTGATGTGGGATAACGAAGTAAAGAAGAGACTTAATCAAACCCTTTGGACAATTCATGACTTAGATATCGGGGGATTGAGAGCATTAGTTGAACTTCTCAAGACCCCTGAAGGCTTTCCTCGTACAATAAGGGAACGGGATCTGGTTGATTTTTTTGGTGGTGTTCTCACAAGAAATCTTTTAGTCAATAAGGAATTCTTAGACTCAATAGCAACCATTATTGAAGGAATGATAAAGGTTAGAAAAAAGGTCGATTTGGATTTAACTAAATTAGAAACTTTTCATACATTTGAACGATATAAGGCTCCTGGATATGAACAATTATGGAATGGGAGTCTACTAAAAGATAAATCAGGAAAGTACTTCATTGTTGTAACTCCAGCTTGCGACTTTTGCCATGAGAACATTGAACGCGTTCTTTTGATTGAAGCTGAACCCCTTAGAAAATACAGAAAAGAGAGAAAAATCTCAAAGAATAAGCTGAAACGATATATTCAAAATCAAAAGAGTGTTATACACTATCTTCCTTATGTGCCGAGCTTGTCTGAAGGTCTGATTTGTCGTTTTGATCAGATCACAAACATAAACTTTGAAAAACTAAAAGAAATGATTGAAACTCAAGAGATGGAGTGTTTTGCTATAATAGCTTCTCCTTTCATAGAAAATTTGATGCAAAGAATGAACGCTTACTTGATGAGGCTTGGCGTGAGAGACCTTCATGATGGAGAAATAACGAGCCTATTGGATGAAGCAACTGCAGATAATCAAGATCAAGAGACTTGAAATAACAACTGGAAAATTGTAAACTCTAATTGTGGTTATCAGTCTTTTTCAGTGTTCCCTCTGAATTTAATCTATTACCAAATTAAACAGTCACAGCTTAACCCTTGAGGACTTTCAAAAGTGCTTGCAGAAATAGTAAAAAAGTAACGAAGCCTTTACTTATAACAGTGTATTGTTGAAAACAGCCTTTTTCTGGGAAACCAAGCAACAGCAGTGGTATGTTTCCTCGAAAGAATCTGTAATATAGTGGGTGTTGGATTTAGTTTCTGAAAGTGGTTGGGACTGATG
>Ga0315547_1000896_pt1 | contig 25834 bp, 20 predicted proteins | sample SalMarSW160240MG_2_FD_202542 | JGI IMG/M metagenome (GOLD analysis project Ga0315547, IMG submission 202542) | Salt marsh sediment microbial communities from the Plum Island Ecosystem LTER, Massachusetts, United States - Salt Marsh Sediment SW1601-240 ...
GAAACGGACTGTATTGACTGTGCCTATTACGCGGATTATGCGGGAAAGTTCAACGTTGAACTAAAATCCTTGACGAAGTATAAAAATCTCTCATAATGACACATTGTCCGCGGATGTGGCGGAATTGGCAGACGCGCAGGCTTCAGGTGCCTGTGGGCTTCGGCCCATGGAGGTTCGACTCCTCTCATCCGCAATAAAGCCCCTTAAGTGTTCCAAATCCGCCCTTTTTGCCCTCATATCCAAACACAGATATCAGAGCAACCATACTATTTAAGCCCGAAAGACACTTGTGCTTTTGTGTTCTTTACTAACGGAAATCGTTCAAACAGGCCGATAATAAGTTTAGCCTTGAGTATCGAGTCTTTAGTTAATCGTTAATTATGAAACGAGCACTTTTTTATGTTTGAGATAATTCAGAATTTTGAGCAGACAGCTTTGCGTTTCAGCCCAATAGTTTTAATCGTCCCGGGCCTTTTGGCCGTGATAGTCGGACTCTTTATCTGGCTCGGCGGGCTGGGCTTTAGAAGAATTTTAGTGGCAGTAGTGGGAGCTGTTACAGGCTTTAGCTGTGGATTCTTCATAGTAGGAAATATTATGGCCGCGGGCGTATTGGCGGCTGCAGTCGCGTTAATAGCGTCAATCCTTCAAAGGTTATTCATCGCAATACTCGCTGTCTCTTTAGTCCTGGTTCTGACCTTTTTCGTTTTTACAGGCATATGTCCGGAGGTAATTAAAGCTACAAAAGATGTCCGGGTAACAACCGATAAAATAACCGACCAGAGCGTAGTTATCAGCGTCAGAGAAACTCCGGTAGTCGTAAAGGCATACATCGTTGATTTCGGCAACATGGTAAAACAGGCGGCTTTGCACATGCCGGCCTATGCCTGGGCAATAATGGCGGTACTTTCAGTGGTAGTTTTAGCTGCCGGTTTTTTCCTTCGCCGCCTGACCTTAGCTCTGTGCTGTGCAGTTCTGGGGACTATGCTTATCTTTGCGGGAATGATATCGCTGCTGCTTTATAAAGGCAGTGTCCCTATCAGCGGGATTTGTGACAAGCCGTTGTTTTTTGCCGCCGTCTTTGGGGCAATGACAGCGTTCGGCGCATTTGTGCAGTTATTGCTGTGTCCAAGACTGGAAAAGAGTGCGAAAAGCAAAAAAGAGGTCGAAAGCGATACCCCCGCCAAGAAAAAGTATGGTTGGAGGGGTTCGTAGCCTTGAGCCGCCGGATTGAAGGACTTGCAGTAAACTATTATCACAGATAAAATATAGAATAAGTGAATCCGGATTTTACATTCTTAAAATTTATGGTTATAATTCAAAGGCACTTTCACTATAATGGTAATAAAGAGTTGCTGAATTCAGGAGGCCAATGATGGATTTTGTCGCTGTACTTGCCCAGACTTTAGAACCTGCAACCCGAACAACCGCTACGACAGAAGAAGGTTTTGTGCCGATTGGGTTTATTTGGGAACAGATATCGGCTCTGAACCTCATCGAAGCATTAACCTTCATCTGTTTTGGAATTGTCTGCCTTCTCTACGGTTGGCGAATTTTCAAAATTCTGGTAACACTTTGTTTTTCGCTGGTTGGTCTTTTTATCGGCTTAATGGTCAACGAAAAGCTTGTGGGCGGCAACGGGATGTGGCTTGGCCTGATTGGTATGATAATGATGGCAGTGCTATCTCTTCCCCTGATGCGATGGGGAGTGAGCGCGCTTGGAGCCGTAGCAGGGGGAATTCTAACAGGGGGAATATGGTATGCCTTTGAGCTTCCGGACACATATATCTGGGCCGGCGCTCTTGCGGGTCTGATCGCGGGAGGTATGATATCATTTATAGTATTCAAGCTTGCCGTCGTACTGTTTACGAGCTTTGGAGGAGGAGCGCTTATTGTAACAGCCGTCCTGGCAATCCTGCACACCTATATGCTGGACCCGGGGCAGGTCCAGGAGCTTGTATTTAACTACCGCTGGTTTCTGCCCGTCGCACTTATTATACCTACACTGGCAGGAATAATCATCCAAAATAAATTCATTAGCGGTTCCAGAGACTGGAACATTTAGCGTTTTGGCATAGCTTATACGACGATTGCTCATCCGCGAAACAGCGACGCTTTATAATTCTATGAAGCCTCACAGATTTTCCTCTTGCCAAATCTCTTCTGCGGCCATATAATTGTGACTTCAACCTGGAATTAAAGTGTGACGCCGTATTTTACCCCCAAATGTATTGGGGATTTTGTTTAGCCGTCGCATAAACATCGACGGCATCGGGTATCGAGTTATGTTTGAGTCGTTGACGGAAAAATTCAACGCGGTCTTCAAGTCGCTGGCCGGCCGGGGAAGAATCACCGAGGCAAACGTCTCCGATGCCATGCGAGACGTCCGCAAGGCCCTTCTCGAAGCAGACGTCAGCTATAGCGTCGTAAAGAAGTTCTGTAAAGACGTCATGCAGGCGGCCATCGGCGCCGAGGTGATAAAGAGTCTTCATCCGAGCCAGGTCCTCGTGAAAGTCGTCAACGATGAACTGACAAAACTGATGGGCCCTGTCGATACGCGTATCTATTTTGTCTCGCCCGGCCCCACCGTCATTATGCTGGCCGGCCTGCAGGGCGGCGGCAAAACCACTACCGCTGCAAAACTCGGCAAGTACCTCGTCTCTAAGAACAAAAGACCCCTTTTAGTCGCCGATGACCTGCGAAGACCTGCTGCTATCGAGCAGTTGGTTGTGCTTGGCCAGCAGCTAAATATTGATGTCTATACCGAGGAAAGCAAAAATGCCGTAAAGGTGGCAAAAAATGGCGTTAAGCATGCGCGGGACAACAGCTATGATGTCGTCGTCCTCGACACGGCCGGTCGGCTGCACGTAGATGAAGAGATGATGGCCGAAATCTCGAACGTCGCAAAGACCGTTACTCCGCACCAAATTTACCTGGTCTGTGATGCAATGACAGGCCAGGACGCCGTCAATTCGGCTAAAGAGTTCAACGAGCGTCTCGAGCTCGATGGTGTCATCCTGACAAAACTCGACGGTGATGCCCGAGGCGGCGCCGCGCTGAGCGTAAAGGCCGTGACCGGAAAACCCATCAAGTTCATCGGTGTCGGTGAAAAGCTCGATAAGCTCGAAGAGTTCCACCCCGACCGAATGGCAAGCAGAATCCTTGGTATGGGTGATGTTGTAACGCTCGTCGAAAAAGCGCAGGAGCAGTTCGAAGTCGAAGAGGCGGAAAAGCTCCAGAAGAAAATGGCCAAGGGGACATTCGGCTTCGATGATTTTCTAAAACAGATGCAGGCCGTAAAGAAAATGGGCGGCATTAAGGACATGCTCAAGATGATGCCCGGTATGGGCGGCCAAGTCGATGATATGGATTTTGATGATGCCGAGATTCACAAAATGGAGGCCATCGTCTATTCAATGACACTCCACGAACGTCGCGAGCCGGATATTATAGATGCGTCGAGAAGAAGACGGGTCGCCGCCGGTGCCGGCGTCCAGGTACACGATGTCTCCGGTCTTGTAAAGACCTTTAAGCGAAGCCGGGACATGATTAAGGCAGTTAGCGGCGGAAGCCTCGGCGGCCTGAAGAGCTTGTTTTCCGGCGGAATGAATATGAACACGCTCGGTGCTGCTATGAGTTCCGGCAGAAAAATAAAGCAGCGCTCAAAGAGAAAAAGAATCATAAAACGAAGGGGAAAATTAAAACGACGATAATCGTGTACTTGTCATTCCCGCTCAGGCGGGGAACCGGTATTAAGTCCCCGATTTATCCCGTGGCTGTTCGACAGGAAAAATTATGAACAAAAACCTAACCCGTCGCGATTTTTTGAAAGCTGCCGGATTGACAGCCGCCTCCCTGGCGTTACCGGGATGCGCCGCAGCTTCTCAGAACGTTACCAGCGGCGGTTCTCGGCCTCCGAACTTCATTATCATCTACTGTGACGATTTGGGCTATTGTGACATCGGATGCTTCGGTTCAACCAGGCACCGCACGCCGAACCTCGACCAAATGGCCGAAGAGGGCATTCGCTTTACCAGCTTCTATGTAACAAGCGGTGTCTGCACACCCTCACGCTCGTCTCTGATGACCGGCTGCTATCCCCGACGAGTCAATATGCACCAAAACGACACGGGCCTTTGCGTTCTCTTTCCCGTCAACAAAAAGGGACTCAACCCAAATGAAATCACTATCGCAGACCTGCTAAAAAAACAGGGCTACGCAACTGCTTGTTTTGGCAAATGGCATCTTGGCGACCAGCCGCAGTTTCTGCCCACGCGCCAGGGCTTCGATTATTACTTCGGCATCCCCTACAGCAACGATATGGGCAAAGGGAAAAACAACAATCGCCCACCGCTGCCTTTGCTGCGCGATGAAAAGGTCATCGAGGCCCCGGCCGTTCAGGACACGCTCACAAAACGCTACACGGAGGATGCGATTAAGTTCATAACTGCTAATAAGGACAGACCCTTCTTTATATATCTGCCCCACACCATGCCCCACAATCCAGTCCACGCAAGCGAAAAGTTTCGCGGTAAAAGCGCTAATGGTATATACGGCGACGCCGTGGAAGAAATCGATTGGTCGAGCGGCGAAATTCTCGCCGCGCTCAACAAGCTCGGCATCGACAACCGCACACTCGTCGTTTTCACGTCCGACAACGGGGCGTCAAATCAATTTGGTGGCGGCAACGGCCCGCTTCGGGGCCACAAGGGAAGCACCTGGGAAGGCGGTATGCGGGAACCGTGCATTATTCGCTGGCCGGGGAAAATCCCCGTGGGCAAAACCTGCGACGAAGTAGCCACGACGATGGACTTACTGCCTACTTTCGCCCGATTGGCCGGCACAAAACCGCCTACAGACCGAATTATCGACGGAAAGAACATCTGGCCGCTTATGGCCGGCACAAAAGGGGCAAAGTCTCCGCACGAGGCCTTCTATTACTACCAGATTGACCAGCTGCAGGCCGTCCGCTCGGGGAAGTGGAAGCTCCATCTGGAGTTGGAGGCCAAAAAAAGAAACTGGGGAAAACCAATTCCCAACAGCCCGCTTCAATTGTATAATCTCGACGCCGATATCGGTGAAAAAAATAACGTGGCAGACAAGAATCCCGATGTAGTCAAGCGCCTTCTGGCGTTTGCTGAAAAGGCTCGCGACGACCTCGGGGACCTGAATCGTGAAGGCAGAAACCAGCGGCCGGCCGGATGGGTTGAAACCCCAAATCCACTGCTGTTTGAGCCAGTGTAGGTATATCCTCGAAGCAAAGGGAAGATTGTTAACGAAAAAGAAAAAATAGTAATGCTGAAAGCAAAAATCTCTATCGAGAAGTACTTGAAGAAATTAGCTCTCTTTGCCGGCAGCGATTACGGACAGATGATAAGGGACCAGTTCAAGGACATTGAGGGTGCCAGTGAATTGGCAATGCTGGCGTCACCCAGTACCGAGGAGCTGGAACAGCTCGAAAAAGCGGTGGCAATAATGACGCCCGATGAAAAAAACAACGCTGATACGCTAACGGATGAACAGGTTCAGAAAATTGCAGCCGACGCGCAGATTGACCCCGCAGTTTTTGCGATTTTCATTAATGGCTATGCTCTACATTACAAACGTGTTCCATAAAATGCTAAAAGCATACATAAAAGAAATATTCAAAGTTACACAAAGAGGTGATGCAAGGGAAGAAAGCTACTATAAGGCTTTAGCATCGTTGATGGAGAACTTTGCGCAATCAATAAGCAGCGTAAACGTACAAGTAACAATACAGCCCAAAAAAACCGAAGCGGGTAATCCCGATTTTCGGATATGGGACGGCAAACAACACATAGTCGGCTACATTGAAGCAAAACCGCCTGAGGAAGAAAACCTGGACAGGGTCGAGGACTCGGAGCAGCTAAAACGATATCGAAGCGCTTTTCCTAACGTAATCCTCACAAACTTTTTCGAGTTTCGCTTGTATCGAAACGGCAGTTTAGTTGACAAAGTTCAGATAGGACGGCCGCTAATTGCCAAACAGCTCAAACTTGTCCCGCCAGTGGAAAATAAAAATAATTTTGTTGATTTGTTAAACAAGTTTTTTACTTTTTCGCTTCCACAAAAGTACACCCCAAAAACACTCGCAGAAGCTCTTGCCTCCCGGACACACTATTTGCGTGAACAGGTACTACTCGAACTTGGCAGAAGCAACGGTGACCTGCTTGGATTTTACGAGGCGTTTCAGCAGCACCTCATCGCCGGTCTTACAAAAGAGGATTTTGCCGATATGTACTCGCAGACAATAACCTACGGGCTTTTTGCGTCGAGCACTCGATGCCAGGGAGAATTTAACAGAAGGCTTGCATTTGATAATATCCCAAAGACCATAGGCATCCTGCGTGATGTATTTCGGTTCGCCTCACTGGAAGAACCGGGAGAACAACTTAGCTGGATAATTGACGATATTTCGGCTGTGCTTGCAGTCGCAGGTGTTAAACAGATCCTTCACCGATATTTTATCGAAGGCAGAGGCAAAGACCCAATTGTGCATTTCTACGAGACCTTTCTTGAAGAATACGACCCGAAAGAAAGAGAACGGCGCGGAGTATACTATACTCCGCAGGAGGTTGTTTCTTACATCGTCCGCTCCCTCAATACAATTCTAAAAGAGTACTTTGACAAACCTGACGGCTTTGCAACAGATTCAATAACCGTCCTCGACCCTGCTGCCGGAACGCTGACCTTTTTGGCCGAAGCGTCTGCCGTCGCCGTTAACGAGTTTTCTGTTAGGTACGGAACCGCCGGTATAACCGAGTTGATAAAAAAGCACGTATTGGGAAACTTCTATGCTTTTGAATTAATGATGGCTCCCTATGCCATCGGACATTTGAAGATGGGATTTCTCCTGGAAGAATTGGGCTATAAGCTGGCTGATGATGACAGATTTAAGCTCTATCTGACAAATACGCTCGATATGAAGGAGCTCGCAGAGACTGCTTTGCCGGGTATGAGTTCTTTGTCTAAAGAATCCCACGCTGCGGGGGTCGTAAAGAAAGAAAAACCTATCCTTGTTATTTTAGGCAATCCCCCTTACTCCGGACATTCGGCCAACAAGGGCCCGTGGATAAGCAAGGAAATCAAAGAATACTATCAGGTGGACAGCAAGGATTTAAGTGAGAAAAATCCAAAGTGGCTCCAGGATGATTATGTAAAGTTCATTCGGTTCGCCCAATGGAAAATAGACCAGGCAGGCGAAGGCGTCCTCGGCTTTATAACTAATCATAGTTATCTGGACAACCCCACTTTCAGAGGCATGAGATGGTCGTTGATGAACAGCTTCGACCATATCTACATACTGGACCTGCACGGCAATGCCAAGAAGAAAGAAAAATGCCCGGACGGCTCAAAAGATGAAAATGTATTCGACATCCAACAGGGTGTTGCGATTATCCTGGCCGTAAAGAAAAAGGGATTGAGAGGAAAAATCGCACATTACGACCGTTGGGGTTTGCGCGATAATAAATATAAATGGCTTAAAAGCAACGACATCAAGAGCACCAAGTGGACAGAACTCCAACCTAAATCGGAGTTTTATTTCTTCGTACCCAGAGACGAAAGATTGTTGTCACGCTATCAAAAGTATACCAAAATTACAGACATATTCATCACAAATAGCGTTGGGATAGTAACAAGCCGCGACCATTTCGTTATCGATGCCAACAAAACAGAGCTGGAAAAACGTATCAGAATGTTCTGCGACGAGAATAACACCGACAGCATCATTAAACAGGCTTTTGACCTGAAAGATAAGACTAATTGGAAGACAAAAAATGTCCGTAGGAAAGTAAGAGAATATGAGGATTGGGAAAAGCAAATAACACCCATACTCTACCGACCCTTCGACCGACAATGGATTTTCTATAATGATGCGGTTATAGAGAGAACAAGAAAAGAAGTTATGCGGCATATGATGCGCGATAACCTGGCGCTTTGCGTAGGCAGAGCCGGACAGGTTGTTGGTCTCGAAAAGCCCTGGAATGTCCTATTCTGTGCAGACTGCATCGTAGACCTTAATCTCTTCTATCGGGGCGGGAATGTGAACTTACCACTTTATCTTTATCCGGAGGAGGATTTATACAACAACAATAAGAATAAGAATAAAAGTTACCAACGGGAATTAAACATCGAGCCAGGCGTATTCGAGGTGTTAAAAAAGGCATACGGGAAAAGTCCGAAGCCGGAGCAGATACTCTATTACATCTATGCAGTTCTCTACTCAAATATATACCGGAAAAAATACGCAGAGTTTTTGAAAAGCGATTTCCCACGGATTTCATTCTGCTGTGATTATGAGCTATTTACCAGGATGAGTAAATCAGGTAAAAATTTGGTTGATTTGCACCTTATGAAATCCAAAAAGCTCGATAGACCCATAGCTAAATTTGAAGGCAAGGGCGATAATCTTGTGTCAAAAGTTTTATATGATGAAAAGAAAAGGCGTGTTTACATAAATCCAGGCCGATATTTTGGTCCTGTCAGCAGGTCTCTATGGGAGTATCAAATAGGCGGCTACCAGGTTATGGCCAAATGGCTCAAAGACAGAAAAGGCCGACTGCTTTCACTCGAGGATATTAAGCATTATTGCAGAATTGCAAGCGCGATAAAAGAGACAATTTCGAATCAGAAGAAAATAGATGACCTTTACAACGCTTGCGAAAAAGGATACATTAGGATTTAGAAAATTTTGTAAACGAGTTTCGTAATCTTGATTCTATTTGGATTACGGAAATTGATTATAACTGATAACGAAAGGAAAAATTATGGCAGTAAAGTTACGGCTCATGCGTTTAGGAAGACGGCATCGCCCGTTCTTCAGAATCAACGCCATCGACTCTCGCACTCCTCGTGACGGCAGAATCATCGAAAAGCTCGGTCATTACGACCCCATTGAAAAAGACCCTGCCAAGCAGGTCGTACTAAACCTCGAGCGCGTCAAGTATTGGCTCGATAAAGGCGCAATACCCTCCGATACCGTCTCTCAAATCCTGCTGCGCTGCGGCATCAAGCACAAGTACGCCGAAGAACAAGCCGCTCGCCGCGCACGCGCTAAAGCGTTCGCTCGCGCGAAAGGCAAACCATTCACGGAAGCCGAACGCGTAGCTATCCAGAAGAAAGCAGAAGCTGCCGAAGCAAAGGCAAAGGCAGAAGCAGAAGAAAAAGCCAAGCCCAAAGCCGAGGAAAAACCCGCAGCTAAAGTAGAGCCCAAGGCCGAAGAACCAACCCCTGAAGAAACTCCGGCCCCGGAAGCAAAACCCAAAGCAGAGGTAAAAATCGAGGCTCCTGAAGAAACACCTGAACCCGAAGTAAAGGTAGAGCCTAAGGCCGAGGAAGCTAAAGTTCCGGAAGAAACACCCGAACTTGAGGTAAAGCCCAAGGCCGAAGAACCAACCCCTGAAGAAGAACCGGCCCCGGAAGCAAAACCCAAAGCAAGGGTAAAAATCGAGGCCCCTGAAGAAAAACCTGAACCCGAAGCAAAAGTCGAGGCAGAAGTTCCTATAGAAGCCGAAGCAAAATCCGAACCGGTAGAGGAAAAGCCTAAAGCCGAAACAAAGCCCGAGGCCGAGACGAAAGTTGAAGAGAAAACACAGCCCGAAGCCGAGGTCGCTGAGGAAAAGCCCGAAACTGAGCCGCAGGCCGAGGCCAAGGGTGCTGAAGAGCCTAAAACTGAGGCCGAACCTGACACAATAAAAGAAAAACCAAAACCTAAGAGAAGGAAAAAGGCCGAGGCAGAGCCGCAGGCCGAAGAGAAGGCGGTAGAAGAAAAAACAGAAGCCGAGCCCCAAGCAAAACCAAAAGTCAAAGAAAAATCAAGACCGGTGCGCAAAAAGAAGGTCGCTAAAAAAGCCAAAGCCGAGCCCGAAGCTGAAACCAAAGAAGAAGAGCGAAAGCCTTCCAGCGAAAATGAAAAACAAAAGTAATGCGAATCGATATCCTAACGCTCTTTCCGGAGATGTTCGAATCACCCCTGGGCCACTCGATTCTAAAAAGGGCTCAGGACTGCGGGATTGTCGATATCGCTCTTACAAATATAAGGGATTTTTCAACTGACAATTACAAGAAGGTTGATGATAAGCCGTATGGCGGCGGGCCGGGTATGGTTATGATGCCCGGCCCTGTCTTTGATTGCTTCGAGCACGTCCAAAAGCTTTCACCAAAAAAAGGGCGCACAATCCTCCTGACCCCGCAGGGACAGAAGTTCGACCAGAAAAAGGCCCTCGAGCTAAGCGTCGAAAAACGCCTCGTCCTTATCGCCGGAAGATACGAAGGCATTGACGAGCGCATTCGCATCGGCCTCGGCGCCGACCAAATCTCCATCGGCGATTACGTTCTAAGCGGCGGAGAGCTTGCCGCTATGGTAATCATCGACGCCGTCGTAAGATTATTGCCTGATGCCCTCGGCGACGAAGATTCCTCCAAAGACGATTCCTTCAGTGCCGGGTTGTTGGAATATCCCCAATATACCAGGCCCGAAGTCTTTCGTGATATGAAGGTCCCCGACATCCTTTTGAGCGGCGACCACGCAAAAATCGCCGAATGGCGACGTCAACAGGCCCTCGAACGCACAAAAAAATGGCGTCCCGACCTCTTAACAAATGAAGGTGTTGAAAAGGAGTCCAACAAATGAAAGCAAAAACGGAAGCACCAAATGCCAAAACCACCCAAAAAACGAAAAGTGCCTCGACTGCAGGTAAATCACTTGGGCCTGTTCCAAACCTGGAAGAGCATCTGCACCCTGAATGGTGGCGATTGATCTTCAATGCAATCTACTTAAAAACCGATGGAGATGTGGTGGATGACCCGCAAATTACATCCAGAGAGGTGGACATGTTCTCTGAAATTCTCTCTTTATCAGCCGAAAATAAGATTCTGGATTTGTGCTGCGGACAGGGACGAGTCTCCCTTGAGCTGGCAAGACGGGGTTTTACCAATGTCGAAGGATTGGACCGCTCTCGCTACCTTATCCAAAAAGCCAAAACACAAAACAAAAAAGAAGGCTTGAATATCAGGTTCAGGGAAGGCGATGCCAGAAAGCTGCCTTACCAGCCCGACACGTTTGACGTAATTATGATTCTGGGCAACAGTTTCGGTTATTTTGAGTCAACACAGGATGACATCAGGGTCCTCAAAGAGGTCTTCAGGGTTCTAAAGCCGTGGGGAAAAATTCTGATAGATGCCGCTGACGGAGAATACTTGAGAAGGCGCTTCCAGCCCAGGTCGTGGGAATGGATAGACAAAAATCACTTCGTCTGCAGGGAGCGCTCTCTGTCTATCGACAAGCAGCGGTTAATCTCAAGGGAAGTAGTCACCCACGTTCAAAAAGGGGTCATCGCCGACCAGTTCTATGCCGAGCGGCTGTATACCCGAAAGGCCATCGAGGAGCTGCTCAAAACGGCGGGCTTCACCGATGTCAGCCTCCACGGCCGCATCTTGGCCGAATCCCAGAGAAACCAGGACCTTGGAATGATGGAAAGACGCATCATTGTGACTGCCGTTGTCAGAAAGGACTGGGCGCCCGTAAAGAGAAAGAAAGAGCTGACAAACAACATAGTTGTAATAATGGGTGACCCCACAAAGCCCGACCCCCTCAAACCACTCTGTGTTTTTGATGACGATGACTTCTATACCATCGACCAAATGAAAGACGCGCTGAGAGACCTGAACAAATATCAAATCACGTACCTCAACAATCACGACAGCTTAATGACCGACCTGCAAAAGCTCAAATCCAAAACGGACCTCTTCCTGAATTTGTGCGACGAGGGGTACTACAATGACGCCAGAAAAGAGCTCCATATACCCTCCCTGCTCGAAATGCTTGGCTGTCCCTATACCGGAGGCGGACCTCAGTGCCTTGCCTTTTGTTATGACAAGTCACTTGTACGCGGTGTGGCCGGCGAAATGCAGATACCTGTCTCCGAAGGTTTCTTCGTAAAACCCGAGGATGATACCTTCGAGCTGCCGTTCGAATTTCCGGCCATTGTAAAACCCAATTTCGGAGATTCCAGCTTCGGGATAACCCAGAGAAGCGTGGCGGACACAATTGAAAAACTCGTCAATGCCATCTCCGAAATAAGAGAGAAATTCGGTTATGAAAAACCCATTCTTGTTGAGGAATTTCTCACCGGAAAAGACTTCACTGTAGGAATAATAGGAAACCTGCCGGAGTCCTACATTGTTCTGCCCGTCATCGAGGAAGACTACTCCGTATTGCCCCCGGAGCTGCCCCGTATATGCGGATATGAAGCCAAGTGGCTGCCCGATTCACCCTACTGGAACCTCAAATCCATCCCCGCTAACCTGCCCGAGGACATGGAGAAATTTGTCGTTGAATGCTGCCTGAAGCTCTTCGAGAGGTTAGAGTGCAGAGATTACTGCCGGTTTGACTGGAGGATTGATTCGAAAGGCAATCCAAAAATTCTCGAAGTTAATCCCAATCCGGGCTGGTGCTGGGACGGCCACATGGCAAAGATGGCTAAAGTCGCCGGCATCTCCTATTCCGAAATGTTAGGAACAATCCTGCGCGCCGCTGAAGAGCGACACGCCCTTCAGCCCGATAATGGAAAGAAATCCGAAGACCACTCCGGCCCGACGAATGCCAATAAAAATAAAGATGAAAAAAGCGAAGGTTAAAATCGAAAACCTGAACCGACGCCAGTTTCTAAATCTCACAGCCGCTTCTGCTGCCGCAGCGCTGATGTCCCCCGCCGGCTGTCAAAGTCAAAGTGCCAAACAAAGTAATCCAACAAAGCGGCCGAACATCCTGTTCATCATGGTCGACGACCTCGGCCCCGAATGGCTGAGCTGCTACGGCGGCCAGGAAATGGAAACGCCCAACATAGACAGGCTCGCCGAAGGCGGAATGCTCTTTAATAATGCCTATTCTATGGCCCAGTGCACCCCAACCCGCGCAACGCTGCTGACCGGCCAATATCCCTTCCGCCACGGCTGGATAAACCACTGGGATGTCCCCCGATGGGGAGCCGGCTGTCACTTCGACCCCAAGCACAACATCACCTTCGCCCGCATTCTCAAAACTGCCGGCTACGTCACCGCCGCCGCAGGAAAGTGGCAAATTAACGATTTCCGTGTCCAGCCCGACGCGATGCAGCAGCACGGCTTCGACGAGCACTGCATGTGGACCGGCTACGAAACCGGCAACCCGCCCAGCGCCGAGCGATACTGGGACCCGTACATCCATACCAAAGCCGGCAGCCGAACATACAAAGGAAAGTTCGGCACCGATGTCTTCGTCGATTTTCTCATCGACTTTATGAAACGCAACAGGCACAAGCCGATGATGCTGTACCTGCCCATGTGCCTCACCCACGGCCCGTTGACCAATACCCCGCTTGACCCCGACGCAAAAGGCAGCCTCGAGCGCCACAAAGCAATGGTCCGCTACACCGACCAAGCAGTCGGCCGACTCGTCAAAGCACTGGATGAGTTGAATATCCGCGACAAAACAATCATCTTCTTCACAACCGACAACGGCTCAGCTAAGAGCATAAGCGCGCGGATGAACGGCCGGCTCGTAAAAGGCGGCAAAGCCACCATCGGCGAATCCGGCGTCAGGGCGCCGTTCATCGTCAATTGTCCCGGCCTTGTCCACGCCGGTGTCCGCACCGATGCCCTGACCGATTTTACCGATATGCTACCAACCTTTGCAGAACTTGCCACAGCCAAAATCCCCACTGAAATTATTATTGATGGTCATTCAATCGCAAAGCTTATTCTCGGCAAAGCCGATGATTCTGGCCGCGATTGGATTATGGCGATGGGCTTCGGCCCCGCCACACTCGTCGATGGCCGCGTTGTCCCCATCAAACAATTTGCCGACCGTGTCGTCCGTGACAAACGCCACAAGCTATGGCTGCTCGATGGCAAACCTGCAAATCTCTTCGACCTCCTCGCCGACCCCGCCGAAACAAACAACCTGCTCGAAAGTCCCGACCCAGATGTCCTCGCCGCACGCAAAAAACTTGAAGCTGTCGCCCAATCTTTTCCCAAAAGAGACGCCGCCCCCAAATATGACCCCACACCACCTCAGCCCTGGGACAAAAAGACCGACCGTTCCAAAAAGAAAAAACTCAAAATCTAAAACAAATTATTGTAAACTGTCACCTTCATTGAATAATATGTCTCCCGGCAGACGCAGGATAAACGAGATGTGTATGGATAGCCTCCGCTGTATTTGGGAAATCTTAATTCTATAAGGCCAAAGACACTAAGTAAAGCACAAGAGCCGACCATATTATTGGATTGTCGGCTCAATGATAGCGCGGATTTCGGAGGGATGTCTGGCCGCCGAATCTGCAATCCCTCGTATCGTCATATCGGGGCCGGCCTTGATACCGGCGTCCTGGAGTTTCTTAACAGCCGTGTTCACATCCAAGCTCATTTGTTCACAGTATTGTTTCAGTGTCATCTTGCCGAAGCCGCGACCGGATCCGCTCCCTCCATGCCCACCACCGTCCTCCTCACTTTCGGCGTCCTGGCCGCCTCCGCCATGCCCTCTGCCGGGCCCAGCCTGACCTAAGGCGATATTATACAGCCGCACTGGTGTCATATTGTACGCCTCGGCGAGCTCGCCCAGCACAATATCCGCCGACTCTACCTCGATTCCTTGCGCCTTCAGGTTGCCGAGCATGGTTTCGATGTCCACGTCCGGGACTTGCCTGGCCAGTTCGGTAAGGTTCAGCAACTCGGCGTGCGGGATAGGGGCACGCTGCTGCGGGCTGTCCCAACTATGTTTGATATTCTCGTTCCATTCCAGCAGCGACGAAAAGGGCCTGATGTCACCAAGGGTACCGACAAAAACAACCGCGCAGACGACCAGCGCCACTATCCATTCTGTACGCAGGGCAAAGGCTTTCGTGGCCCTGCTCTTGAAATAACTGACGAACGGCTTCCAGTTGAGGTATAAATGGATGACCGATGCGACCACGAAGATGATACTGAACCAGTCATGAAGGCCTATCCACTCATGCTTCGTAAGCCCAATAAGCGTCCAGCCCGTCCAGTTGGCGACCCGTCCGGGGGGAACCACAAAAAGAATAATCCCGGTAAAAGCCATTCCAATAAAAGATAGTGCGGTCAGCACCGAAATAAAAGAACGCCAGTTGAAGTTCTTATTTTTATCTTTGCTCATTTTCCTGCCTTTCCATTCCGTTTGTTACCGCCCACAAACCCTCACGGGCATATACAATCCTTAGTAAAATTGCTATGTATTCCTAATGCGTCAGAATACTACATTGGTCCGGCTCCGTCAATGACAAGCCGATATTCCCCTTTTCAACTGCAATGCAGTACTTCATCATTTTACCTCAAATGTAAATTGAAATCATTTATTTACTTGGCAACATATCCCTGCTCTGTTACAAATATTGCAGCAGATTCCATATTGGCTGCAATAGAAAAAATACGGAGCAGAAAAGATTAGAAATATTAATCGACGGCAATTTGTAAAACTCGTCGCCGGAAGTGCCGCAGCCGCCGCGATACCTTTTACCGGCTGCGGGCGGGTGGCAGCCTCAAAGCCGAAGGCTTTGGGGATGGCTCATCCCAACATAATCTTTCTACTGACCGACGACCAGCGCTGGGACACTCTTGGATGTATGGGTAATCCAATTATCCAGACACCGAATATGGACGAGATGGCGGCAAACGGGGTCCTGTTCACAAATGCCTTTGTCACCACCTCCATCTGTGCATCCAGCCGGGCCAGTATCCTCTCCGGCCAATACGTCCGCCGTCACGGTATCAACGACTTCGCTACCAGCTTCTCCGAGCAGGCTCTCGCCCAGACATACCCATTACTGCTTCGCAGCGCCGGCTACCGCATCGGCTGTGTCGGAAAACACGGCGTCGGAAGAGGCAGTGATTTCCCTGTTGACCAATACGACGTCTGGTTCGGCTGCCCCGGACAATGCTCACCATACGAACGCGAAGACAAAGACGGAAACTACAAACACCTCACCCAAATCTTCGGCGACCAGGTAATCGAATTCCTCAACGGCTGCTCCAAAGAGCAATCCTTTTGTCTATCCGTAAATTTCAAGGCCCCGCACGTCCAGGATAATGACCCTCGCCAGTTCATCCCCGACCGCGCATACAAAGACTTGTATAAGGATGTCACCATCCCAACTCCGCTAACGGCCGATCCGCGTTACTTCGAAGCACTGCCCGAATTTCTCCGCACCTCCGAAGCCCGCCGGCGGTGGAACATACGCTTCTCCACACCCGAAAAGTTTCAGGAATCCGTCAAGAATTACTACCGCCTGATTTACGGCGTCGACGCCGTCATTGGAAAAATCCGCGACCGGCTCGAACGCCTGGACCTGGCCGACAACACTATCATAATCCTCATTGGAGACAACGGCTTTTACCTCGGTGAGCATGGCCTCGCAGGAAAATGGTTCCCGCACGAAGAATCTATCCGCGTCCCGCTGCTTGTTTACGACCCACGCGCACCGAAGAAACTCCGCGGCCTTGCCCGTGACGAATTCGCCCTCAATATCGACATCGCCCCCACCATTCTCGAACTCGCCGGCCTGCCTGTTCCACCCCAAATGCAGGGCCGAAGCCTGCTGCCTCTCCTGACAGGTAAAAAGCCGAACTGGCGAACGGATTTTTTCTACGAGCACCTCTTCGAGCACAAAACAATCCCAAAGACCGAGGCCCTCCGCACCCGGCGCTTCAAGTACGCCCGCTATATTAACTATGACTACGAAGAGCTTTACGACCTCAAAAACGACCCGCACGAGACGCAGAACTTAGGCAAAACCGAAAAACACAGTCAAACCCTAAAATCCCTGCGAAAACGCTGCGACAAGCTCCTCCAAGCCGCAAAAGGCACCGGATAATAGGGTGCACGTCATCTTTGTAGGTAAAAATCCGCTTCTTTTGTTTGCAGGGTTACGTGGGTGGTTCCTGGGAACTGTGGATTCCCGCTTTCGCGGGAATGACAGCGGTGTAGTGGGCGTTATTAACGGAGAAACCATAGCTAACAGCCCAAAAGACCTACCTACAATCTTGACGGGCACCCCTGAAAATGTAAAATTTGAAAAAGTTCTTGCCTTGCGTAGAAAAATATATATACTTTTCTGCTTATCTCGAACGAGATACGCTTCAGAAGATACGAGTTTGAACAGGTACTAATATATGGCAAAGAAAGAAAAAACTGCAACGGCCTCCAAAACCGACTTGCTTGACGCCGTTGAAAACAAGAGTCTCAAGGAAAAGATACCGCACTTTGAAATCGGCGACACGGTCGATGTCCGCTGCAGTATAAAAGAGGGTGACAAAGAGCGGGTACAGGTATTTACAGGCACAGTAATCGCCCGTAAAGGTCGCGGCATTAGCGAAACCTTCACAGTAAGACGCATCATCGACAACGAGGGCGTCGAACGAATCTTCCCGCTGCATTCTCCCAATATCATCAATATCAGGCCTGTTCGCAGCGGTAAAACAAGGAAGGCGAAGCTTTATTATCTGCGAAAGCGAACAGGAAAAGCCGTCCGACTCGCCCAGCGGCACAGCGACCACACGATTTCCAAATAGTGGGACATAAGATTTGCTTTTGAATAGACAAAAGCTGTTGGACAACCCCACCCTGCTCGGACAATGGGGCGAAAGATATTGTGAAAAGTTCCTCAAGAAACAAGGTCTCAAAACCCTTACACGAAACTTCTTCTGCAGGTCAGGTGAAATCGACCTTATTACGGTCGACAGGGACACTACTATCGTCTTCGTCGAGGTAAGAACAAGGGCCGATGTTACCTTTGGCCCACCGGAAGCCTCGGTTACAAATTCAAAAAAGAAAAAATTACTTCGCACCGCCCGCTATTTTCTCGCAACACACAATATAGCAGACCGCCCCTTCCGCTTCGATATTGTTGCGATTGTCCTCAACGAGTCCGACCAACCCCAAATAAATCACTACAAAAACGCCTTCGTACCGTGAAACCAATGGAATTGATTGACACACATTGCCATTTGACATTCAAACAGTTGGCCGATGATGTTGACCAGGTCATCGCCCGAAGCATCGCCGCCGGGGTCACCTCCTGGATAACCGTCGGCACCGACCCCGGCCACAACCAGAAAGCCATCGAACTCGCCCGCAAATACGACAATATGTACGCCACCGTCGGCATCCATCCCCACGACGCCAAAGACGTAACCGGCCAGGCGATAAGGCAGTTACATGCTATTGCTCAAAACAAAAAGGTCGTCGCCATCGGCGAAACAGGCCTCGACTTTCACTATGACCATTCCCCCCGCGACAAACAGGCCGAAGTATTCAAGAGCCATTTGCAGCTCGCAAGCGAGTTGGCCCTGCCCGTCATAATACACAGCAGGGAATCCTTTGATGAAACGATGAAAATCTTACAGCAGTCAGGCCCCGACCTCAAAAAAGTCGTCTTTCACTGCTTCTCCGGCTCACCGGAACAGGCAAGAGTCGTCCTCGATAGAGGCTTCTATATCTCTTTTACAGGCGTAGTGACCTTCAAAAACGCAGATTCCATACGCCGGGCCGCAGAGATTGTCCCCCTTGATAGATTGATGCTGGAAACCGACTGTCCCTATATGTCACCTGAGCCGATGCGAAAGCAGAGGATAAACGAGCCTGCCCTTATGGTCCACACCACGAAATTCCTCGCCGACCTAAAGGGAATGGAATTCGACGATTTCACCGCCGCTGTAACCGCCACCTCCAAGAATTTCTTCAACCTCCCTGTTTAATCCCTATTATTCCTGCGAAAGCACCGAATCCATTTTGACAGATTGAATTTGGCACTTTTGAAATTGTTTCCGATGCAACATCGGGCCACAAACACGGGCAAATATCCATGGGTGTCGGTTATCAAGTTTGTCTTTGATGCAAGCACGAGCCACGGATTCCCCCCTCACCGCAAGAGCAACCTTTTTGACCCTATTTGACCTATTTTTTGGCTCTATTAGCCAGAATCAAGGCCTGACTCTGTGCTTTTCTCTAAGCAAGGAAACACCAAAATCGAGCACATATAGGAGCGGAGGGAGACTTTGATACGTGGTCTTACTATTCATAAACCGAGGAAAAATTAGACTTGATTTTCAAAATTAGGGGCAAAAGTCCCTTATAGAAAAGGTCGATAAACATAATCATAAGATTACCATTGTTTATTAGTAGTTCATATAAGAAATATCGGACTTACTGAGTTTTCTTAATCAGGATCTAAGGGGGGAGGTTTGAAGTCGCTATAGGCTTCTTACCTTTTAGAATTCGATTGGAGCTCTTAAAGGAAAGAAGCTTGTGCTCAAGACCTCAAGCAAGATTGTAATCCTTCTTGTGGTATTGCTTCCAGCCCTGGAGATATGTTTTCAGGTAGAAGCCCTTGCCGACACGTCAATCGAGCAGCTCAACGACAAGCTTTTAGAGCTTCAGCAGCAAAATGCCAAGCTTTTAGAGCTTCAGCAGCAAAATGCCAGGCTTTTAGAGCTTCAGCGGCAGATTATTGAAATGCAGAAAAAATATGATTATGAAGCCAATGCTCTCAAAGAAAAAATCAATCAGTTTGCTGCCAAATCAGATGAACAAAAAGCCGGGGACGAGCTTGCCTCTGTACAAGACTCAGCAAAGGCCGGAAAAGTGGAGCCGGTTATTTCCCAAAACAAACCTGGAGACAACCAGCCACAGTTTCTTGTTAACAACAATATCCAAGATACTGTAGTTGAAAAGTGGCGACCCTATTTTCATCTGACTCCCAAAGCCAGCGAGGACCGCCAACTCGGAAGGTTCAATTTCATGTACCCATTGTCACAATCGTCAGACTCGATGTTTTTCACCGATCTTCGAGCCACCTTTGATAATGACAACGCTACTGAGGGCAACGTAGGACTGGGTTATCGCCGAATCATGCCGGGTGATGACGGCAGCGATGATTGGATATGGGGAGTTTACGGATTTTACGACCGACTTATAAGCTCGCACAGCAACCGGTTCAATCAGGGAACATTCGGTGCCGAACTGCTGAAGACTAATTTCGAACTGCGCGGCAACCTTTACATTCCTGATAACGCCAGTCACGTTGTAGGACGAAATACGGTTAGCAGCGCCAGTCTAAGCGGTACAACAGTAATGGAACGCACTCTGTCGCTTGAGGCCTATGAGCGATCGCTGCCGGGTTTCGATGCAGAGATTGGTTACGGCTTTGACATCGGCAAGAAGGACAAGCTATGGATTCATGGAGGGTACTTTTATTTTGACCACAGTGATACGCCCGAAGTCGCAGGCCCACGGCTGCGTCTCCAGTATGAATGGAATGACGCCTTTGGATTGTCTGACAGTACACTTGCGTTTGGTGTAGAGGTTCAGCACGACGATGTGCGGGAAACCCAGACCTTTGCCAGCGTTACCTGGTCGATACCTATCGGTTCGCAGTGTAAATCCCGGGAGGATTCAAGCAATTGGCGCAGTATTGAAAGCCGCATGATGCGGCCCATCATACGGGATATAGACGTGGTAACCTTCAGCGATGATATAACCAAGGCCCCTGGGACTACAGGAGGGCCGGAGCTTGTTTCTGATACCGAGGCCCCGTTAATAGATCCCGCTACCGACCAGCAAGTCGACATGTATTTTGTCACTGCCAACGGCGGCGCTACCAGCGAGGGCACACAGGATGATCCCATGACTATCACCCAGGCGGAAACTGCAGCCAGCGCAAGCGATGTCATCTTCTTGCTAAACGATGACGGTGACATTGATGTCAGCGGCGCCTCGGGCGGAACCCTCACCCTCAAACCGTATCAGCAGCTTCTTGGTATTGGGGGAAGTACAAGCAAGGACGTGTTATTGCCCAAAGACCTTACACTTACCATAAGCACGGCGGCGGGCCGCCCGAACCTGACGCGTCTAATTGGTAATAATGTTGTTACGATGCTCTGGGATAATACGCTCGATGGCATAACAATCTCCGGCGGCAATTACGGAGTTTACGGTTTGAATGTCAATAATCCGACCTTTAGGGATGTTGCAATCCAGAACGCGGGCAGCCATGGAATCTATCTTGTCAACAGCTCCGGGGCCGTATCGATTTCGGATAGTGCAATACAAAACAATATCAGGGACGCAATTTACCTCGAAAATACCGCGGGAGGGACTGTTTCGATCGATGTATATGATAATGATATCCTGAGCAATGGTAATCAGGGAATACATATACAAAATTCCAATGGCAGCTCTGCCGCTGTTAATGTTATGAATAATCAAATTGTGGGAAATACAAACGAAGGACTTCGCATAAATAATGTTACCGGCAGCACTTTGACAGCTGTAGTTTACGATAATCTTATCTCAGGAAGCGGTGATGATAACATATATGTCGAGAATAGTGCGAGTACCTTGAACCTGGTCCTTAATAATAATGATATCACAAATAGCACTACGGATGCGGGGATTAACATTAGGAATATTTTGGCTGGAAGTATCTTTTCAGCAAGTTTCACAGACAACAGAATCACCGGTAATTTTGATCAGGGATTGTTTCTTTATAATTCCGGTGACAGCTTCAACTTGACTGTCCGGGATAACACGATAACCGGCAACCAGGCCGGGGGTATCGATTTTGACACCGATTCCGGAGCGACGGTCCTGACGATAGCCGACAACATCATCAGCAGCAATATCGGCGGGGCAGTCAACAATGACTTCGGGATTCAAATCGATCAGGATAGCGGCGCCAGTAACACACTTGCACTGACATTGACAAACAATCTAATTGAGAATAACGGCTATACAGGCATCTGGCTTGACAACAGGGACGGTACATTCACTGCTTCGCTTACAGGCAATTCAATCGCCAATAACGGGCTCTATGGTCTTTACATCGTGAATCAAACCACCGGAATTTTTAACGTCGGCCTTTACAACAACGCAATCACCGGAAATGCAGACAGAGGGGTATGGCTTAGTAACAACACCGGAACGCTAAACGCGTTGTTTGAAAATAACACAATTGCGATGAACGTAGGGGACGGCTTCGAATTAGATAATGTAAATGGAGGTATTTTTGATTACGATCTCGGAGGCGGAACATTGGGTTCTGCCGGCCTTAATTCAATCTTTGCCAATGGCTCCGGCTTTGACATAAACAATGATACTGGAGCCGATATCAAGGCTGAGAATAACTGGTGGGGGGTGGCGCCGCCCAATCCGGCACGCTTTTCGGGTACAGTTGATTTTGACCCTTCGCTTACATCGAACCCTGATTAAACAATATTGGGTAATTTTCTAATTGCCCACACCGCAAAGTTCCTTGCCGACCTCAAAGGAATGGAATTCGAGGATTTCGCCGCCGCTGTAACCGCCACCTCCGGTGATTTCTTCAGCTTACCTGACAGCAGCCAACCACTCAAATAATCTTGAGTCTCTAATAAACCAATCCGGTAATTTGTTTCGTACCTGGATACCTGTCCTTGTGAAAAGGGGGATTTGGATTTCGAGGTTCAGGAGATACGGTTCACAATTACAGGCCTCGAGCGCCGCAGTGCGAACTACTGCTTTAGATAAATAACGATGCCCGTGAGTATCAAAATCGCGAGTACGCACACACCTATAGCAACAATAAATACCCACATAAAGCGTCTGTTTTGCTTGGAGAGGATATATTTGAGGTACCTGTCGCTCGTGGCAAAGGTCCTGCTCATCTGGACGATACTGTCCGTCTGGCTGACGGTTCGCTGGTTCAGTTTGTCCAGGGCCTCGTTAAACTTATTGAAGCTCTCAACCATTTGAACATCAGTATCTGCGGCAGCCGAAAGCTGATGGTCTATATCAACGAGCGCATCGGTCTGCTTGGCAGTCTCCATTGGTATCTTTTCAACAGTATCTATGAACTGCTGGTCCTTGGCGATTGCCGTTTTCAACTGCCCAATCAACTGCTCCGTTATCTGCCTTTGATTCTGCACAATATCCGGGAAGCTTTCCAGCCATTTTGGCAGTTGTTCGATTCGACTCATCAACTCTTCATTCTGTGTAACCTGACGGTTCAGATGCTGGTTAATGCCCTGCAATTGCTTAATGAGGTTATTGAAACCTTCCTCGAGTTTTTCAATCGACTGTTGTTTTTCCGTCGGCTGAACAGTTTTAACTAAAACCTTATCGCCTTGCGCCCCGAGCGGCCGAGTTTGCGCCCCTGCCGGCTCAGCAGGCTTAGTGCCCTGGTTTATAAGGCCTTCGTCATCTATCTGAGGCCGAAATTTCGTGACCCGCGATTGTCGATTAGGTGCAAGCCAGTTACTTGTCTTCGCCCAAAAATCCTTTATGGTCATTATCATATCCCCAAAGTACTATTTTCTCTCGCCGACGCGTTTCGCTCTCCTGCCATTCCCGTGAAAGCGGGAATCCAGTCTTTATTTTCGCCCTCGTGTCAGAATAGCAAAGATTACACATGTTCTCGGCCGTCAATATCTGTACACTTCTTCCATACTCATTCCACATTACAATCTTTTTCTCCTCCAAATTCAAGTGATTTTTTGCTAATATATATAATCGCAGCAAATTTACACAGTAAAATTAAGGACGAGTAAATGAAGTTAGTAACATATATCAGACACGATTCGATTTCAGTCGGCTTACTGAGGGGTGACGACCTGATTGACATTCCATCAATCTGGCCCGGTCCAAATCCTCCGCGCAGCATAAAAGAAATCCTGACCAGAGGCCCTTCCTGTCTCGCAAAGCTGGCCGACCTGGCGGACTCAACCGATATTTTCACGTCCCTGGACTCGGTAAAGCTCCTCGCCCCCATCCCCCGACCGAACAAGGCAATCGCACTGGCGGGGAACTACAGCGAGCATATCAAGGAGGCCAGCCGTGCGCTCGGTCTCTCCGATTCACCCCGCGAAACCACCGTCCCCAGGCCATTCCTTATGCCCCCGACCGCCGTCATCGGGCCGGATGTCCAAATCCCCTGGCCTGCCTACAGTGAACAGGTGGATTACGAAATCGAGCTGGCCGTCGTAATCGGCAAAGAAGCTAAGTGTATAAAGCCCGAAGACGCCCTCGACGCGGTGGCCGGCTATACCATCGTCAACGATGTCTCAGCGCGAAGTGTCACTTTCGCCAAGGCAAGGGCCAAGCGCCCGTGGGACGAATTTTACGACTGGCTCAACGGTAAATGGGCCGACGGCTTCCTGCCTATGGGACCTTACCTGCTCACAAAAGATGAGGTGGACGATGTGCAAAATCTTGAAATGACTCTGAAGGTAAACGACCGCGTCCGCCAGAAAGCCAACACCTCACAGATGATTTACCCGGTGGCCGATATCGTTTCGTTCCTCAGCCACATAATGACACTCGAACCGGGCGACATCATTGCTACCGGCACACCTGCAGGCGTCGCTATGGCTACCGGTGAATTCCTGCAGGGCGGTGACACCATCGAATGCACTATAGAAAAACTCGGCACGCTGAAAAACTCACTTGGCCCAAGACCCAAAGAATTTTATGAACCGCTGGGATAGATATTTGTGAAATTAATGAACTATGAATGCGAAATCTCAGATATACAATGAGATGTAACGAAATGAGAAACAGACGATTCATGACCCGTAGATGCACTATCGGCTTATCTTTACTGATTTTGACCTCCACGGTTTTGACCGGCTGCATGAGTATTCACACTGCCGCACGCGAAGGCAACCTGAAGGAAGTTAGGCGACAACTGGCGTGGGGAGTCAATGTAAATAGAAGACACTTCTATACACGGGATACGCTTTTAATTGAGGCGGCTGCCAATGGACACTTGGATGTGGTTAAGCTGTTAATTGAAAACGGAGCGGATGTTAATTTGAAAGGTGAAGCTTGGTACGGGCCGTTACATGCTGCAGCCTCTAAAGGATATATAGAAGTCGTTAAAATATTATTGGAAAATGGCGCTGATGTGAACATTTTCCAACAAAACAAACCTCTTCACAATGTCGCAATGAATGGACATATCGAAGTCGCTGAGATTCTATTAGCTCATGGAGCCGATATTAATGCTAAGGGTACAGATGAAGCTGCGCCGTTACATACAGCTGTATCCAATAACCAATTAGCGATGGTAAAATGGCTGTTATCTAAGGGAGCCAACGTTAATTCCATAGCCGCCTACGGCTGTACGCCCCTGCACTCGGCTGCCTGGCGCAATAATGTGGAAATCGGCAAAATCTTATTAGAGCATGGTGCCGACCCAACGCTTGAATGTAACGGACGCCTTATCTCAGACGAATTCATCAAGGCGATTAAACAGCAAAGCCAATAGCATTGAATAATTTCACCGTGCGTTGGAAAGTTTGAGTCCACGGCCAAAGACCCAAAGAATTCTACGAACCGCCGGCATAAAAAAGATGGAGTGTTGAATCTATATTATCACCCCCTTAAAAAGAAATAAGAAAAGGCTCAATTTTACTGTAGAGCCTTTTCTTATGCAACATTCCTGGTTGCCTTAGCTCGGGATTACATTGGTTGCGCACGGTCGGCCTTCTTTGCCTTCGCCTATCTCATACTCAACCTTCTGCCCTTCGCGAAGGGTGGCGTAACCTTCTGTCTTGATTTCCGAGTGGTGGACGAACAAATCCTCGCCGCCTTCATCCGGGGTGATAAATCCATAGCCTTTTTTTCCACTGAACCATTTAACTATACCTGAACTCACTACTGTACTCCTTTGGCCTTACAACCAGCCGTAAATTAACCTGCCTCTCACACCTTTCAAGATAATATTCCTGAGAGACGAGGGAATATGCACTATCAAGGAGTAATTATACCCGGCACAATCAGCGG
>Ga0315547_1000905_pt1 | contig 25693 bp, 21 predicted proteins | sample SalMarSW160240MG_2_FD_202542 | JGI IMG/M metagenome (GOLD analysis project Ga0315547, IMG submission 202542) | Salt marsh sediment microbial communities from the Plum Island Ecosystem LTER, Massachusetts, United States - Salt Marsh Sediment SW1601-240 ...
ATACTATTAAAACTTTACTTAAAAGAGCATACGGATACAAAAATTTTGATTATTTTCGTATGAAAGTTTTACAAAAATGTGGGTACCTCATGGAAGCTCCTACCCACACATTTTGAAGGAGAACCAATATTTAAGGAGTTTTTATGCGAACTAACAAATTTTTTGGAAGAGATTGGCTGAGCCCGGAAATGGATTATACAAAAGAAGAATGGGAAACTTTATTGCATCTTGCAGAGGAACTTAAAACTCGTTTTGCTTTGAATGAAGATACATCACATATTTTAAAAGGCAAGACACTTTATACAATGTTTTTTAACAGTTCTCTAAGAACACGAAGCACTTTTGCTGCTGGAATTCAACAGCTTGGCGGCTATCATGTTGACCTTGAACCTGGAAAAACATACATACCTGCACGAAAAGGATATGAGATTCCATATAAAACAGAAAGAATTTGTGATGTCGCACAGGTTCTAAGTAGAACAGGTGACGCTATTGCAATAAGAATGTATGGAAAAGCCTCAAATTGGATTTATGGTTTTGCTCATGAAACTTTAAAAGAATTTGCATATTATGCAGATATCCCTATTATAAATATGGAAGATGATGTTTATCACCCATGCCAGGCTCTTGCAGATATGCTTACAATAAAGGAAAAATTCGGTCAGTTCAAAGGACTGAAATTTGTGATAAGCTGGGCATATTCAGGCTCAACAGCAAAACCTTTTGCAGTTCCGCAAAGCCTTGCTCTCGCTCCTTCGCTTTTAGGAATGAATGTTGTCTTAGCGCGTCCAAAAGGATTTGAACTTGACCCTAAAATTATAAAAAAATGTAAAGAATATGCAGAAATGAACAATAGCACATTTGAAGAGACTGACAATATGGAGGATGCTTTCAAAGGAGCACAAGTGGTTTATCCTAAATCCTGGGGAGCATTTGATTATTTTGCTAAAGTAAATGAAAATGGTAAAATTGTAAAACACGAAAATCTGGATGGTATGAAATCTCTTTTCGAAAAAAATAAAGATTGGATTTGTGATGAGAAAAGAATGGAATTAATTGATAAGAATGGAATTTATATGCACTGCTTACCTGCAGACCGTGATATGGAAGTAACTGATGCCGTGATTGATGGTCCTCAAAGTGTAATTTATGATGAAGCGGAAAACCGTCTTCATGCTCAAAAAGCTATAATGGCACTTCTAATGGGTGGTAGATTATAGAAAAATTTCCCGCTTCCAGCGGGATCCCGATTCATCCTTCGTCCCGATTGAATCGGGACTACAGAGAATGGATAAATCGGGGAAAAATATAAAATTAAAAATATAAAATTAAAAATATAAAATTAAAAATTAAAAAGAAATAGGAATGTGAAATGAAAGGTGATGATATTTCTCGTAGGTTTATTGAATTAGCAGTTCGAGTAATTAAATTAGTTAGAGCTTTACCAAAAGATTTTGTGGGAAAACATATCGGTAATCAATTGCTTAAAGCTGGAACTTCTGGTGGTGCAAATTATGAAGAAGCAAGAGGTTCTGAAAGTAATGCTGATTTTATCCATAAACTTAAAATAGTTCTCAAAGAATTAAGAGAATCTATTTTCTGGTTAAATGTAATTGAAAAAGCTGAATTAATTCCTGCCCATAAACTCAAGAATATACTTCAAGAATTTGAAGAACTGGCAAATATAATTGCTCAATCAATTATCACCACTCAAAAGAAATTAAAAAACAAAAAATGACAAGTAGAAAATTACAAATTAAAAATGATTTTAGACTGAGAAGAACACCTTTTTTGGTAAGTCTCATTTTGCATTTTGAGTTTTGTATTTTATATTTTAAATTTCGATAGGAGATAAAATGTTAATAGATATAAAAGGAAAAGATATTATTTGCACTCAAGAGCTATCGGTGCAAGAGATTAATGCTATATTAAAATTAGCAAAAGAGATGAAAGCTGATAGATACAGCGATAAATATAATCAATTATTAAAAGATAAAACTTTTTTGATGTTTTTCTACAATCCATCTTTGAGAACCAGAATCTCTTTTGAAGCTGCTGCAACAGAGTTAGGTGGACATGCACAATTTCTGGAACCCAAAACAATGCGATTGAGAAAAACCAGTATCGGAGTAGAAGTTCAAGCTGGCGAAACTATTGAAGATGCTGCTAAAGTTCTTGATAGATATGCTTGCGGATTAGGAATTAGAATTCTGGAAATTTCTGTAGAAAATTATGGTGAGGGTGATGCTCTTCTCAGAGAATATGCAAAATATATGAACGCTCCTGTTATCAATATGGCAGATGATAAGTATCATCCCTGCCAGGGGCTTGCAGATGTGATGGGAATGCAGGACCACAAAGGTGATTTGCAAGGAAAAACTGTGCTTATGACATGGGCTCATGGAAATTTGGCTCGTTCATATTGTTCAGTTCATGAAAATCTGCTTGCTACTTCTCGCTTAGGAATGAATGTCCGATTAGCTTTTCCAAAAGGTTATGACCTTCCCGAAGAAGAGATAGCAAAAGTAAAAGCAAATTGCAAAGCTAATGGGAAAACATTTGATATTTGCAACAGTCCTGATGAAGCTTATGCAAGTGATGTAGAATTTGTTTATTCCCGTAACTGGTTTGGTCCCGATTTCTATCAAATTGGAAAACAAGCAGAAATAGAAAGAGCAAGCAAAATGACAAACTGGATATGCACAGAAGAACGGATGAAAAGGACCAATAATGGCTTGTTTATTCATCCAATGCCTGTAGATAGGGGAAAAGAAGTTACTGATGAGGTTGCAAGTGGACATAGGTCTATCATAATTGATATTGCTGAAAATCGTTTACATATCCAAAAAACAATTATGGCAATGACTATTGCTGGAATGAAAGTTGATATATAAAATTCATGCTGACACACTCTCTTAAGAGAGGAAAATATTAGGAAAATCAGGTTACTTATTTCCTTTTTTCCCCTTTTGTTTTCTAAAAGAAAAGAGTAGAAGATGAGTTGAAGAATTTAAGGAGAAATATAAATGACACAAAAAAAGAAACTCGTTGTAATAGCTCTGGGTGGAAATGCTATCAAACAGTCTAATGAAAAAGGAACTGCCAAAGAACAATTTAAAAATGTGGCTGTTACCTGTGAGCAACTTGTAAAAATAAATGCAATGGGATATAAACTAATTATTACACACGGAAATGGACCTCAAGCTGGAAATCTTTTAATTCAACAGGAAGAAGGAAATAAACTCGTTCCAGCACAACCAATGGATATTGTTGGTGCAATGACTCAAGGACAGATTGGATATATGTTCCAAAATACTTTGCAGAACTATTTTATGCGAAAAGGAAAAAATATTCCTATTACAACTGTGGTAACTCAGGTATTGGTGAGAGAAGATGACCCTGATTTTGATGATCCAACCAAACCTGTTGGTCCTTTTTATACTAAAGAAAAGGCTTTAGAATTAAAAGAAAAAAAAGGTTATGTTGTAAAAAAAGTCAAGCCAAATGGAGAAAAAAACTGGAGACGAGTTGTTCCTTCACCTGAACCTTATGGTATTGTTGAATCAGACTGCATACAGGCGTTAGTGGATGCACATGCAATTGTTATCGCATCAGGTGGCGGTGGTATTCCAGTGATGAAAAAATCCGACGGAACTTTAGTTGGATTGGAAGCGGTTATTGATAAGGATAAAGCTGGAAATAAACTTGCTCAATCTGTTAATGCTGATATCTATTTGATTTTAACTGATGTAGAAAATGCATATATAAATTTTGGCAAACCAGACGAAAAAGCTTTGGGAAAGATAACCGTTGCAGACGCAGAAGAATATCTTGAAGAAGGACATTTCCTCGCCGGAAGTATGGGACCCAAAGTAACTGCTGCAATCAGATTTATAAAAGGTGGTGGAGAAAGAGCAATAATTACTTCTCTGAAAAATGCTGTTGATGCTCTCCAAGGGAAAACAGGGACTATAATTGTTAAATAAAGTGACAAAGAAAAAATAAACTTTATAATTTTGTAGCTTTAAAATTATACGGAGAAACCATGAAATCAAAAGAACAAATACTTGAAAATACAATAAAACGATGTAGGGAAAAACACATTATTATTCCTACATATAAACAAATGCGTAATCCAGAATTAATTCCAGAAAAAATAAAAAATAAATTAAAAAATATTGGTTTATGGGATCTTAATTCATTAAATCTTTTCCGAATTACCTGGAAAAATGAACCGAAAAAATTTGGAGGTGGTTTTGGTGGAGTTAACTATATTGAATTGCCTTCAGAATTAACTGGAGTTAAAGCACGAATTCTTATGTTAATTGGGAAATTCTTTCCAACAGGTTCTCATAAAGTTGGAGCTACTTTTGGTCCCCTTGTAGAAAAACTAGTTAGTGGTGAATTTGATCCTACAACACAGAAAGCTCTCTGGCCATCTACAGGTAACTATTGTCGTGGCGGAGCTTATGATTCCTATCTTCTTGGGTGCCAATCAATTGCTATATTGCCCGAAATGATGTCAAAGGAACGATTTGACTGGTTGCGTAAAATTGGAGCAGAAGTTTATGCAACTCCTGGCTGTGAAAGTAATGTAAAAGAAGTTTACGATAAAACAAAAGAGCTGAAAGCCGAAAGAGGAGATGAAATTGTTGTGCTTAATCAATTTGATGAAATAGGGAATGCTTTGTGGCATTATGCAGTTACAGGTAGAGCAATGGAAGAAGTTTTTAATAATGAGAAAAAAGAAGCTCAAAGATTAAGTGCAGTTTTCTTAACTCAGGGCTCTGCTGGAACCCTGGGCTCTTGCGATTATTTGAGAGAAAAATTTCCTTTGATAAAAATTTGTGCAGGAGAGGCGCTGCAGTGCCCCACACTTCTTCTTAATGGATATGGTGGACATAGAATAGAAGGTATCGGTGACAAGCATGTTCCCTGGATACATAATGTAAAAAATATGGATATGGTTGCCGATATAGATGATGAACCTAATATGCACATTATGAGGTTGTTTAATGAACCAGCAGGAAAGAAATTTCTCATAGAAGATAAAAAAATTGATGCCAAATTAGTGAACAAACTTGACCTTTTAGGAATTTCATCTATTGCAAATTTAATGGGTGCAATCAAAATGGCAAAATATTACGAAATGAATGGAAATGATGTTATATTGACTGTTGCTACCGATTCAATGGAAATGTATCAATCTCGTATAATTGAAGAAAGAGAAAAGTTTGGTGAATATAATCACGAAAAGGCGGCTACCTGTTTTTATGCTGATTTAATGGGAATTACCACTGATAGTATGATTGAAATGACCTATTATGACAAAAGGCGTATGCATAATCTGAAATACTTTACATGGATTGAACAACAAGGTAAAACCCTTGATGAATTGAATGCTCAGTGGTATGATGAAAATTATTGGAATAAACAATTTGCAAAGGTTGATAAATGGGATGAAGAAATCAATGAATTTAATGAACGAACAGGTTTGTTGAAAGAGTATAAATAAAATTAACCACCTGTCTTTGCCAAGGCTACGCCAGGCAGGCCGAGAACACCGAAGGACAACGAATAAAAATAGATAAATAATTTTCCGTAAAACTCGGTGTTCTCGGCCTGCCCCGTAAGGAGGAACGACTGTATCGGGGTGGTAAAATTAAATATAAATATGAAAAATAAATTTTATTTTAAATGTATAACTTGTGGAAAGAAATATCCACCTGAAAATGTAACATATTTGTGCCCTGATTGTGAAAAGAAAAACAATACCAACTGTCCTCCTCAAGGAATTTTAAAAACTGTTTATAACTACCAAAAAATAAAAGATTTATATAATAATGAAAATCTATTTCAAAAATTAATAAATAATAAGTTTATTCAATTACTGCCAATTAATTCAATACAAAATCTATCGTTTCTAAAAGTTGGACATACTCCTTTATATTTAATCAAGTCATTGAGAATGTCAGACATGTCGGCAAGATTGGAACTTCCTTTTCAATTATATATAAAGGATGACTCACAAAATCCGACATTTTCTTTTAAAGACCGTGCCTCAAACCTTGTTTCTGCTTATGCTAAAGAAAACGGAATTAATACGATGATAGTAGCGTCAACTGGAAATGCTGGCTCTTCACTTGCCGGTATCTGTGCTTCACAAAATCAAATGGCAATTGTATTTGTTCCTGCTTCTGCTCCAAAAGCAAAGTTGATACAAATTGTAATGTATGGCGGATTAATAATTCCAATAGATGGAACTTATGATGATGCATTTGATTTGAGTGTAGAGGCAACAAGGAAGTTTGGCTGGTATAATCGTAATACAGCTTACAATCCACTTACAATTGAAGGCAAAAAGACAGTTTCATTCGAAATTTATCAGCAACTAAACAAGCAATTACCTGATAGGATTTTCGTGCCAGTTGGTGATGGCGTTATTATATCTGGTGTTTATAAAGGATTTGAGGATTTGCTGAAATTAGATGTTATTGATAAAATTCCCACAATAGTTGCAGTTCAATCCAAAGGAAGCGATAATGTTGTTAGAAATCTTGAATCTGAAAAATTTATATCAAAAAAGAGCCATACAATTGCTGATTCCATTTCAGTTGATATTCCTCGAAATTTCTGGATGACTAAAGGATTTATAAAAGAATATAATGGTGAATGGGTTTCCGTTTCTGATGAAGAAATAATTTCTGCTTCAAAACTTTTAAGTGAGAATACAGGAATCTTTGCAGAACCCGCTGGTGTTGCTTCCTTTGCTGGAATGCTAAAATTTGACAAATTAAATAAAATAAATAGAAATGCCAAAAATGTGGTTCTAATAACAGGAAGTGGTTTGAAAGATTTAAAGGCAGTTGAAGATAACATAATTATTCCAGATGCAATTTCTCCAAATTTATCAGCGGTCAAAAAATTGATTAGTAATTATCAAAAAAAGGAATAGAAATAAAGCATATTCCTGTGTGGACGGAATGATTCTCTGTGATAAAGAATTTTTAGATGAAAACATACATATCAATGAGTTGACAAAACGGAACATAAAAATTATGAATAAAATATTGTTCGTGTTTGTTCGTGCCTGCCCTGTGAAATAATCCCGATATATCGGGATTCCTTCTTTGAAGGATTTCACAGGGTAAATTCGTGGCGAAAAAAGAATTGTCAGATGAAAAATGTTAGAAAGGTAGATGCTCGAAAAAAATTAGAAGGAAAAGCAAAATTTCTGGATGACTATTCTTATGATGGAATGATATATGGACAATTCCTATATTCGTCTATTCATCATGGAATAATCAAAAAAATAAACTTTCCCAAGGAATTCAATTTATCTCAATTTACAATAATTTCAGCCAAAGATATTCCTGGAAAAAATATTGTGCCCGAGCCAGAATGTGACCAGCCATTTATGGTGGATAAAGAAGTTCATCATTTTGGACAGATAATTATGGGAATCGCTCATCCATCAAAAGAAATATTAAAAGAATTTATCAATAAAATCCAAATAGACTTTGAAGAACTACCTGCATTAACCGATGTTAAAAAAACTTTAAACAATGAAGCTAATTCCTTTGGTAAAACAATTATTATTGACCATACAAAAAATGTTAAACCTAAAAAAGATTGGATTCATAATCATTCAGTTTACTACACACCTTATCAAGAACAAGCTTATCTTGAACCTCAAGGGATGATAGCGGTCTATAATCCTACTGATAAAACAATGTTTGTTAAAGGCACAATGCAATGCCCATTCTTTGTAAAAGATGCTGTAGAATCTATTATGGGAGATGCAATAAAAGAAGCAATTATTGAAACTTCAGAAGGAATTGGTGGAGCATTTGGAGGTAAAGAGGATTTCCCCAATATTGTTGCAGGAATTGCATCTCTGCTGTCATATAAAAGTAAGAAACCTGTCAAAATTGTTTTGGATAGAAGTGATGATATTCAAATTACAACCAAACGCCATCCATCCAGAGTTGAAATTGATACTCATACGGACCCAAAAACTCAAAAAATCAAAAAGATGAATATTGATTATAAGTTAGATGCAGGTGCATATCAAACCCTTTCTCCAGTCGTGCTTTCTCGTGGAGTCCTTCATGCAGGCGGAGGATATTCCTGTAATGATGTTTTTATAAAAGGAAGATTGCTCAGAAGTAATACCCCATCAAATGGAGCATTTCGTGGATTCGGTGCTCCGCAAGCATTCTTTGCTATTGAATCTCACATTGATAGGATTGCTGAAAGTTTGCATCTTGACCCATACATTTTCCGAAAAAGGAATATTTTCAAAATCGGTGATGAATTTCCAAGCAGCCAGAAAATTACAGAAAATCATCTTTTAGATTGTTTTGAAAGAGTAATAGAAAAATCCAACTACCATAAAAAGAAGAATGAATTCGCAGAATTCAATAAGACCCACAAAGATAAAAAAGGGATCGGGCTTTCTATTGGCTATCATGGTAGCGGTTATACTGGGAATGGAGAGAGAGTTCTCAACTCAGAAGTAAAAATGGTAATTGAGAAATCAGGTATAATTAAAGTTTTTGTATCAAATGTTGATATGGGTCAGGGTGCGCATACGACACTTGCTCAATTGGTTAATGAGGCTCTTAAATATCCATTTGAAAAAATTATTGTGCAAATTCCAAATACAAGCAAGACTCCAAATAGCGGACCAACTGTTGCTTCAAGAACGATTTATATTGTTGGAAATCTGCTTCGTAAGTTATCTTTTAAAATTCGGAAGGATTTAAATTCTGATATTGAAAATTATATAAAGAATAACATTCAAGAATTTCCAAAAGAATATAGATTGAATTTTATCCCAGACCCATCTGTAATATTCAATGATGAGACTTTTCAAGGAATTGCATATAAGGATTATTCCTGGGTAGCCTGCATTGCAGAAATATTTTATCATTCGGAAATATATAAAATTGAGCCAAAGAAGATTTGGACTGTATTTGATGTTGGGTATGTGGTAAATCAGAAAGTAGCTGAAGGTCAAGCTGAAGGTGGAATTGTGCAAGGTGTTGGCTATGGACTTACTGAGTTTTTCTATAAAAAGGATTATGGAAGAATTCAAAGTTTCACAGATTATGCATTACCAACTTCTTGTGATGTTCCTGATATTGATGTTGAATTTATACATACAGATAATGATTTTCCAAAAGGACTTGGGGAAATTCCAATGCATACCCCTGCACCTGCAATTAGAAATGCTTTCTACAATGCAACTAAAATTTTTATTGATGAGATACCACTTACTCCCGAAAGGATTCTTAAAGCAATTAAGATAAAAAAATGAAATGAAAAAAACAGGCTAAACCCCGAATTGAGATAAAGAAAAGAGATTTACATATGAAACACACATGTCCCGAAAAGAAGCGGGACGCAAATGAGCATGAAAATAATCAAGTATACAGAGTTGATTATGAAATCATCTGATCCAACAGGATTTGCAATCCTGTTTATCTCAACTTTGAAATTCTTATTTGAGAGTAATAAACACCATTATAAATGGTGTTAGGATCATTGCAATGTACTTGTAATTCGTAATTTTACTTTTATCTCTGTGTTCTCTGTGTCTCTGTGGCAAAGGATTTTCATATGAAAATAAATTTTACTTTAAATTATAAAGAAGCCAGCATAGATGTTGACCCAATGAAAAGATTATTAGATATTTTGCGAGAAGATTTTGGACTTCTTGGAACAAAAGAAGGTTGCGGTGAAGGTGAATGCGGTGCTTGCACCGTGCTGCTTGACGGAAAACCTGTAACAAGCTGCCTTGTCAATGCTTGTAATATTGAAGGAAAATCGGTAATTACTTCAGAAGAGATTGCTAAAAAACCTGTAGGTAAATTGCTCATAAACTGCTTTGATGAAACTAATGCTGTTCAATGCGGATTTTGCTTTCCGGGTATTTTGGTCTCATCTTATTATTATTTAATAAATGGTGGAGAGCCAAATCTTGATAAAATAAAAGAAGCGGTTTCTGGAAATATATGCAGATGTACAGGTTATAAAAAAATCTTTGAATCAATAATGATTGCTTGTAAAAGAATGAAAGAATTAAGTATTTGAGTAATCCTTTGAATAACTAAATAGGTTGATTATGAAATTTATAAAACCAGCTAATCTAAAAGAATTATATGAAATAATTTCAAAAACAAAGAAAAATAAATACTATCTTGCAGGTGGAACTGATATAAATATTCAAATAAAGAAGAATATCATTAAAAATTCCACAATAATTCTTATCAATCATATTAAAGAGTTAAATGGAATCGCTGAAGATGGAAATTATATTGTGATTGGTTCAACCACAACTTTTCAGCAAATAATTGAATCTGATTTACTTAATAAAAAATTACCCTTTTTCCAGAATTCTTTAAAAAAATTTGCATCGCCTATCATACAATCCCTTGCAACTATTGGAGGTAATATTGCAAACAGTTCGCCAACAGCAGATGTGGTGCCTTTACTACTCGTTCTTGACGCTAAATTAGTATTATGTTCCAAAGACAACAGCAGAATAGTTGATTTAAAAAATTTCTATCTGGGGTATAAAAGATTCATATTAAATTCTGATGAGATTATTAAAGCTATTTTAATCCCGGAAGATGCTGAAAATGGATTTGATACATTTTATCAAAAAGTTGGGTCTCGCAAAGCTCTGTCAATTGCAAAAGTTTCATTAGCAGGTTTAAAGAAAATAAAGAATGAAAAAATCGTTGAAATAAAGCTTGCTGTCGGCAGTTTAAATGAATATCCACGAAGATTAGTTTTGCTTGAGAAATATTTAATCAACAAAAAAAATACTGAAATTGATTATTCAGACATTCGCGATATATTAAATAAAGAGATAACCCCAATCACCGACCTTCGTTCTGATAAAGAATATAGATTTGAAGTATGCTTTAATTTGATTAACAGATTTTTACTGAAATCCGACTCGAATTTTCGTTTTACCTAAATATATTATTGGATATTTATCAGTAAAATTCGAGTCGAGTCTCTGTTTTTTAAACTGGGGCGTCATGATCCATACCATGACACAAATGGCTGTCAGGGAATGGTCCCTGACAGCTCACTTGAGTTTTCGTTTTACCTCATCAAAACCTGTGCTCAGTCCAGATGCATTCCCGAAAAATCGGGACAGGCAGGGGTTAACGAAGGAGGATTTATCCTACGAAGTTTTAAAGTAGTAGGATCAGTTTATTAGTCTTATAAGGTTTTCCATCCACATTTCCGCCAGAGGCGTCATGCCAAAGGCACATCCCGACTTTGTCGGAGATCCACCTATGGCGGATAATTGATATAAATATACTCCTCTTTCTGTCAAAGCTTATATCTTTGGACCATACTGTCTTTTTAACCACTGGCTTAGACCATCAAGTCCGGGAAATAAAACTCTTTCTGTTATATTTGCCTGGTCTAATTTATCACGGATTTCCCATTTTAATTCAGCAGGTATGATAATTTTTTGCCATATATCTGGATAATCCAAAAGCCAATCATCAAGGACAAGTTTTGGATTTGATGAAGTTGAGAAGAAGGCAAACTGATTGATAAATCTATCATCAATTGATGGAGGTTCAAGAAAAATTACAAAGTCCTTTTGAGGCGATAAATTGTCTAATTCTTCTAAAGAGTTAACATGCTTCATAAGCATTTTGACAGTAAAAGCGTTTGCCCCCTCTTTTTGTAGTTCCTCCTTAAGAATAGCAGGCAACAACTTATGTGCTTTTATATAATTTACTGCCCAAACAACACCGTCAATATCAAATTTTTCTATATTTGCTGTTGCAAAATGCATTGCTACATAAGGTGAGTATGTCCAATCAAGAAGCCGTGTAGGTAGTCCATGATGTTGAGCTACACCAAGCCAATGCCATACCGAATCATGCTCTACAACATTTCTATGAGCATATTTGCTGAAATTACGCAACAAGTGGTGTTCTAATTCTATAAAATTACCACCGAGACGAATCAATGTAGTCTTCAATTTGAAATTCGCATCTGAAAGTCCACGAAATGCATACCTTGAACGAAAACGGCCCAACTCGGGATTCCATGAATCTTCAAATAATTTTTCCTGTAGTTCATTCCAGCTATTTACTCGTATTTCATTTATCATACTATCTCCAATCTTTTCTTAAATGTGGAACATTATCCTTTTTATATTGTATTGCTTGAATTTCAGCAATAATTGAAATTGCAATTTCATCAGGAGTTCTTCCACCAATATCCAAGCCAACTGGCATATAAAGGTTATCAAAATTAATATTTTTAGTAAATTTTTCCTTTATCCTTTTTATTATTGCTTTCCCTTTAGAAAGAGATGCGACCACTCCAATATATTTTGGTTTGCAATCAGCCTTAAAAATGTTTTTTAAAACGAGATAATCAAATTCATGTGAGTGTGTGGTCACAATGATGTAACTTTCTGCCTTAATTTTTTCATCTTTGAGAGCGTCATTATAATTTTTAACATATATTTTGCGAATCCCATTTATATTTTCAAGCTCTCCTTTACGGCAATCATATAATGTTACAGAAAAGTTGAGATTTTTTAAATGATATATAAGAGCTTTCCCAATATATCCTGCACCAAAAATGTAAATGTTTTCTCGTGAACCAAAATAGTCATAAAAGAGTGTAACTTTTCCACCACAAATCATCCCGAGATTTTTATCATCTACAATTTTCTCATCATTACTCAGGTTATATTTCACTAAAATGTTTTTCTTTGAGGAAAATATATTATTTGCTTTTAATAGAGCAGCTTTTTCAATAGCGCCGCCACCAACAGTTCCAATTCGTTTTCCATCCGGAAAAACAAGCATTTTGCCGCCAATTTGTGAGGGTCCATGTCCTTCTTTATTTACGACAGTAACAAGAACAGCATCTCCACCGTTTTTTTTGAGTTTCACTATTTCTTCAAATATATTAATCAATGTAATCCTCCTTCAAAATTGTTACATATTCTTTACCTCTGATGTTTCTATAAGGGGTGGCTTCTTTAACCTGCGTAATAACAAAATTAATATTTTCTTTTCTGACAAATAAGCCAGAAATTGCATCAACGCCATAATCAAAAAGGATAGGGGAGACAGGTGTAGTGGGACCAAGCATTATAACATAACTATCCTTTTTAATACATTTAACAATGTTTTCAAATGTATGATTTGTAAGAGAGGTTGATGTGATTGCAACTACATCTGCTTCAGGTAGATATTTTGGAATATCTTCTTCTCGTAAGTCGTTATTTTTAGGTTGTTTCTCAAAAACATAAATTTTTTTGAATTTCTGCCCTATTTTTTCTAGAAATGGAAAATGGCCAATCACTCCAACAATTTTCCCTTTTCCTTTTTTTAGAATTATTTCTTGTGCATTAATGGTTCTCAATTTCTCTTGTTCAACAGGTAAAGCACTATTGATTGCTGCCATTCCCAAAGAAGCTTCTAACCAGTTTTCAGAAAATACATACTGACCGAGTTCTTTTACATTTTTATTAATCAAATTGCCAGCCTCTCTTATGCCTTGATGTGGGGTTTCCTTTTCTTGTATAGTACTTGCGAATCCAAGATTTTTACTCCAAACCACAGTATCAAATACTCCTGCAAATACCTCTTTCACAGGATATGATGAAATACTTTTTGCTAAGTCATCCAAAATTTTCATTTGTAAATCCTTTTTTTGCCACAAACCACACGAACTAACCGGTCTCGGCGCCCAGACGGACACGAACAATATTTTATTAACCACAGATTTACACTGATTATATTTTATTATAATTTCACTTTAAATGTTTTCTAACTTCTAACCTCTAACTCCTAACTTTTAACCCCTAACTTCTGCTTTTTTATAATCTTCTAATGTATCAATATCAAGGAGGATTGCTTTATCTTCTACTTCTATCAAAGTATATCCTTTACGATTTATGAATATTTTCAGATTTGAGTTTTCTGGTTCAGCAAGTATTTCACTAATCAAATATGATTTAATCAGGACAGGATGGCCTTTTCTGCCTTTATAGGATGGGATAACAATATCTCCTTGAATAGACAGCATTTTTTTATATACCCCTTTTTTGACAAATGGGACATCTCCTGGAAGCAAGAAAAACTTGTCTGATTTTATGTGCTGGATGCCAGTTTTTACTGAACTGAACATACCTTTTTTATAATTCCTATTTAGAACTATCTTAACTTTTTCGTAATTTTTCAAAATTTTTCTTATTCTTTCAATTTTATACCCACATACAACAATGATTTTTGAACAAACATTATACATTCCTTGAATGCTTTGTTCAATCATTGTCTTGTTATCAATCATCAATTCCATTTTGAAAATTCCAGCTCTTTTTGAAAAACCTGCTGCAAGAACAATGCCTTCTATATCCATAGTAACCTTTGATAGCCACCTGCCTTCGTCAAACTACGGCAAGGCAAGCAGATTTACACATTTGCCCGCGGAGCCCCGATGAAATCGGGGGCAGGCGGGGATATTTACTGATAAAATATATTGTCTATGTTAAATCTGTGCATATCTGTGGCAAATATTATTTGTCTATGGCTTTAGAAATTTTCCATATCCTTTTTCAGCCAATATTCCTTTTTCAGAGTCATAAATAACTTTTCCTCTAAGAATCGTTTTAGTAATTTTGCCTTTCAGTTCAAATCCTTCAAATGGTGTAATTTTTCCTTTTGAATAAAAATCCTTTCCTTTAACAATCCAATTTTTTTTAGGATTGACTAAAACAAAATCTGCATCTTTTCCAACTTCTATTGAACCTTTTTTATGGAAAATTCCATATCTTTTCGCAGCATTTTCTGAAATTATTTCTACAAACCTGATTAAGTTGAGTCTTCCTTTCATAAATCCTTCTGAAAACATATAAGGAAATAATGTTCCACATCCGGGGATACCAGCATAGTCTGTCCAAATAGAACCGGTCTTTTTTGCTTTTTTTGGACAAGGGGCATGGTCAGATGCAACGAAATTGATAGAATCATTTGATAGGTATTTCCATAATTTTTCCTTGTTTGGAGATGATTTCACAGAAGGAGTTGTCTTTAAAGCCGAACCAATTTTTTCAAAATCATTCATATCAAATTCAAGATAATGTGGTTCTGTCTCGCAAGTGGCATTACTTTTACTAACAATTTTGGCGGCTTTTGCAGTTCCTATATGAACAATATGTAAGTTAACATCAAAATGTTTTGCAATTTTTATTGCTGTTGAAACTGCAATAATTTCTGCTTTTTCAGGACGAGAAGCATAATAGTGTATTGGCAAGTGCCCCTCTTTTTTAACAATCTCGGTTGCTTTTTTGACATAATTATAGTCCTCAGCATGGAGGAGAATTGGCAAATTCAGTTCTTTTGCTTTTATTAAAACTTTCTTAAATTGAGAAAGATTCAATCGTCCGAAAGTATCCATACCAGAGATGAAATATGTTTTGAAACCGAGTACAAATCTGGATAGTTCTTCCATATTTTGTAAATAGCCTTCTTCAAAAGACTGGGAAGAAACCCCACCATATAATCCGAAATCTACTATTGCCTTTTTCTTTATAATATTTAGTTTTGTAAAGAGATTGTTTATATTTGTTACTGGAGGAATGGAAGTGCACGGCATATCAATAACTGTAGTAATTCCACCAGAAGCAGCTGCACAAGTTCCGTGATAAAAATCTTCATTAAAAGTATATCCGGGTTCATCAAAGTGGACATGAGGGTCAATCCCACCTGGAAAAACAAGAAGTCCGTCTGCATCCAGAATTTTAGTGTCTTCTGATAAATTCTTTCCTATTTCAGTAATTTTCTCTTGTTCAACTTTTATATCAACATCTAAAAATTTATCTTCTCCCAAAAGAGCAACTTTTCCGTTTTTGATAATCATACTAAATAATTTCCTGATTTTTCATCTTGCCCCAATAAAACTTTGATTAAAGGTTTGTGCTCGTTCGTGTTAGTTAGTGGCTAATCTTTTTCATCTTTTTTACCACGAACAGGCACGAACTTATCGGTCTCGGCCAGTCTTGGCTAGGCCAAGCCTAGACAGGCGCACAGACGGACACGAACATTAATTCCTGATTTTTCCCTTGAAAATAGATTAACCACAAAGGACACAAAGCCGGCACAAAGGACACACAAAAAAGAATATAACAACATTAATCAACTGAAATAGCATTTTTATGCTCCTTTGGGTCCCGATTTGTTTTCGGGACATGTATATTTTATTGATTTTACTTTTTATAAATATAAAGAAAAATAGTCAAGAGAAAAAAGGATTAATTTAATCTAAATTTTCTGGTATTTCTATTTTTTAACCGTATGAATATACTAAATCATAACTTTAAATAAATTGACATTTATAATGGAAATCTATGTTTAAAGATAATAAATGTGAAAGTTTTGGAATATTTAAGTATTAATTGTAGAAAGGCAATGCTATGAAAAAATTATTAATGTTTGGATTAACGACTATCTTATTCTGCTTCAATATTTATGGCAATTCAGCAGACTCCACATTTTTAACACTTGATAATCTATTTTTCGGTTCAGATTCCACTTTTGAAGTTATGACATGGAACTTACAAAATTTTCCAAAGAATAAAGAGACTACTGTTGATTATGTTGCTAAGGTTATTTATTATCTTGATGTAGATATAGTTGGTTTTCAGGAAATTCAAAGTGATTCTTCATTTACTTTTTTGATAGAAAAATTAAATCAGATTGATTCGGTGAATGTATGGGATGGCTATCGTGCAAATAGTGATGAATGGGAAATGAATCTTGCTTATTTGTATAAAAAAATTGATGATATTACTGTTGGAAAAATTTATGAGATTTATACAGATGACCAATATGCATTTCCCCGACATCCGTTAGTAATGGAATTGCTATATAAAAAAACGCCAATTTTAATAATCAACAATCATTTGAAGGCAATGGGCGGAGAGAAAAACCAAGCAAGAAGAAAAGATGCTTGCATAAAATTGGATAAATTTATTGAGGATAACTTCTCGGATGTTGCAGTAATAATATTAGGTGATTTGAATGATGATATTAATGAACCAGAAGAGCAAAATGTATTCTGGAATTTTATTGGAGATTCAGATAATTATACTTTTGCAGATATGGAAATTGCTGCAGATAGCATTTCGGATTGGTCATATCCATATTGGCCCAGTCATTTAGATCATATACTTATTACTAATGAACTTTTTGATGAATTTGAGAACCCAGGTTCAACAATAAAAACAATTACAATTGATAAGTATTTAGAAGGTGATTGGGATGTTTATTACAAGAATATCTCAGACCATCGTCCGGTTGCTATAAAACTTATATTTGCAGAATAATTTTTGTAGAATGAAAAGATTAAAATTAAAACGATTTCGTAAGTACATATAATTTCAAATTAATAAAACAGAAAATCAATTGAAAAATATAATCATTATTTTCGCGATTTTTTTAATTACTTCTTCCTTATTTTCTAAAACCACAGAAATAGATAGCCTTAAAAATGTCTTAGATACTATATCTGGCAATGAGAAAATATGTGTGTTAAATAAGCTTTCAAAAGAATATTTAAAAATATCAATTGAAAGGAGTTTGGAATATAGCACACAAGCTTTAGAATTAGCAGAAAAATTAAACAATACAAAAGAAAAAGCCAATGCTTTGAGTAATCTTGCTTTAGGTAACTATTATTTAGGTAATAATAATAAAGCATTAGAGTATTATCAGAAATCATTGAAAATTTTTGAAGAGATTGGTGATAAAAAAAGTATTGCTGCGATTTTGAACAACCTTGGAATTATATGTAGTATTTTAAGTGACTTCAACAAAGCCTTAGAATATTATCTAAAATCCTTACAAATATATGAAGAAATAGAGGATAAAAAATTTATATCAATTACTTTAAACAATATTGGAAATGTTTATGAAGATTTAAGCAATTATGATAAAGCTTTAGAATATCATTTCAAATCATTAGAGATTAGAGAAGAAATTGGGGATAAAAATGGTGTTGCTAATTGTGCAAATAACATCGGAATTATTTATGATGCTTTGGGTAATTATGAAAAGGCTTTAGAATATTATCTAAACTCTTTACAAATATATGAAGAAATAGACGATAAAAAATTTATAGCAATTACTCTAAATAATATTGGGACAGTTTATAAAAATTTAGGCAATTATGATAAAGCTTTGGAGTATCATCTTAAATCATTAAAGATTAGAGAAGAAATTGGAGATAAAAATAGTATTGCTAATTGTGTAAACAACATTGGAATTATTTATGATGCTTTGGGCAATTATGAAAAAGCTTTAGAATATTATCTGAAATCATTGAAAATTTTTGAAGAGATTGGTGACGAAAAAAGTATTGCTGCATCTTTTAACAATATTGGTAATGTCTATTGTTCTTTAGACAATTATAATAAAGCGGTAGAATATCTTCTGAAATCAATTACAATTAAAGAAGAAATTGGTGATAAATTTGGAGTTGCTAACTCTTCTAACAATATTGGAAGCCTTTACTTAAAATTACAAAATTATGACAAAGCAATTTTGTTTCTTGAAAAAGGTTTGAAATTAGCTCAAGAAATTGAAGCAGATAATATTCTCCAGGAAAGTTATATCTATTTATCTGAATTTTATACAGCTAAAAATAATTTTCAAAAAGCTTTAGACTTTTATAAACTTTATTCATCCATTAAAGATAGTATATTTAATGAAGAATCTGATAAACATATTGCTGAAATGCAAACTAAATATGAAACAGAAAAAAAAGAAAAAGAAATTACTCTTTTACAAAGGGATAATGAAATTCAAAGATTAGAGGTTGATAGACAAAAATTAGTTCAAATGCGTCTATTGTTTATTATATTGATAATTGTAATTTTATGGTTTTTTATTTTCTATCATTACAAGTCTAAACAGAAATTAAATAAAGAATTAAAAAGATTGGTTGCTAAACGAACCAAGAAACTCACAGAAGCAAACATTCAATTGAAAGATGAAATTTCTGAAAGAAAAAAATTGGAGGCACAATTACGCATATCAGAACGATTAGCAGGTGTTGGCGAATTAGCTGCAGGTGTTGCTCATGAAATACGAAACCCTTTAGCTGTAATTAGTTCTACTGTTCAATATTTTAATTCTATCTATAAAGATAAAGACAGTGAAATAATGGAATTGTTGGATATTATCAATCAATCTTCTGAACAAGCAAACCGAACTATAACTTCCTTGTTAGAGTTTGCTAAACCCAGAGAAATATCATTGATAGAAGGCGATATTTTGAAACCCATATTAAAGGTTTACTCACTTGTTGAAACGAAATGTTCAAATCAAAAAGTGCAGATTATTAAAAAACTTCCGAAAAAATTACCACATATTCTTTATGATGAACATCAAATAGAAGGAGTATTTTTGAACTTAATATTGAATTCACTTTCTGCAATGCCTGAAGGTGGCAAACTTATTATTAGTGCTGAAGGTAATAATAGAGAAGTAGAAATAAGTATTTCAGATACAGGAGTTGGAATATCTGAAGAAAATTTACAAAAAGTATTTAATCCTTTCTTTACTACAAAAAAAGGTGGAACAGGTTTGGGTTTGAGTTTAGTTCATCAGATTGTGCATTCTCTCCAAGGGAGCTTGAATATTGATAGTAAGATTGGAAAAGGCACTTGCATTATTCTAACATTCCCGGTTTGTTCCAATTAAATGAATTGATAATTCAATAAATGAGATGTGCAAAATAGATAATTTTACTTCATTTGTCATTCAGGTGAAAACGGGAATCCATTTAAATAAAGGATATTGGATTCCGTATCAAGTACGGAATGACAAGAAAAGGGTATTTTGCAAATCTCATAATTCAATAAGATGTAGGAGAGTTTAAGAATGGAAAAAATTTTAATAGTTGATGATGAAAAAAATATGAGACTGATTCTTAATAAGATTTTATCAAAAGAGGGTTATGAAATATATCAAACTGAAGATGGAAAGCAAGCCTTGAAGGAAGTTAAGAAATCGTCTCCAGACCTTGTTTTACTGGACCTAAAACTTTCAGATATAAATGGAATAGAAGTTTTAGAAAAAATAAAACAACATGATAATTCCATTATTGTGATTATGTTAACTGCTTATGGTGATATAAAAATTGCTGTTGAAGCTATGAAATTAGGTGCTTATGATTATCTCAAGAAGCCATTTGATAATGAAGAAATGATTTTAGTCATTAAGAAAGCTCTGGATAACTTGAGGTTGAGCCGTGAAGTAAAACTATTAAGAGATAGACTGGATGAGAAAATAAGTATTAAAGAAATGATGGGAGAAAGTGCCCCGATTAGAAAGGTTATTAAATTTGTTGAACAGGTGGCTTCAACCAATATGAGTGTATTTTTAGAGGGAAAAACTGGAACAGGAAAAGAACTAATTGCCAGAATGATTCACCAAAAAAGTTCCAGAAAAGATGGTCCATTTATTGCTGTGGATTGTGGTGCTATCCCAGAATCCTTATTTGAAAGCGAATTATTTGGTTATGAAAAAGGAGCTTTTACAGACGCAGTTTCTACTCATATAGGAAAATTTGAACAGGCAAATGGTGGAACCTTATTCCTTGATGAAATTAATAATCTCCCATTAAATTTACAATCAAAATTTCTGCGAGCTATTGAGGAGAAAACAATCCAGCGATTGGGTGGTAAGGAAGCCATTCAAATTGATGTAAGAATTATAGTTGCTTCAAATATTAATATTATTGAAGAAGTGAACAAAAAAACATTTAGAGATGATTTGTTTTATAGACTAAATGAGTTTAAGATTGATATTCCAACATTAGAAGAAAGAAAAGATGATATTCCAGCTATAGCAAACTATTTTGTAAGAAGAGCATGTATCGAGATGAAAAAAAATATTCTTGGTATATCAAAAGATGCTATGAATTCTCTTATCTCTTATGGTTGGCCCGGGAATATAAGAGAACTTAAAAATGTTGTTAAAAGAGCTGTACTTTTAGCTCAAGATGATTATATAAAAAAAGAACAATTGGTTTTTATAAAATTTGATAAAAGAGTTAATGAGTCTGAAATTATTTCTTCCAAAACAGAAGAACAATTAAGAAATACTGATACATCACTTCAATCTATTCTTGAAAAAGCAGAAATTGATATTCTCAAACAGGCTCTAAAAATATCAAATGGAAAGAAAACAAAAGCGGCAAAAATGCTTGGAATTAGTAGATATACACTTTACAGAAAATTAAAATTTTTGGGATTGGATTAAATTTAGATGTTATAAAATTAAAAATGTGAAGGGTTGAATTAATTCAACCCTTTTTTAATATAAATTAATTTTGGATAAATAAACATTAAACAATTGATGTAGCAAAATTGTAACAAATTTGAAAATAGTGTCACGAAACTGCAACAGAATTTGATTAAAAAATAAATTTAAATTTAATTAAAATATAACAATTAAATAAATATTAAATTCCGCAACTTACTGAAAATTAGCGAATTATTACAATATGAACTATAAAATTATCATATAATCGTTTTTTAGCACAAAAATTGCCTATAAGAATGTTAGGCTTTTATCCCTTTCTTTTGTTTTTTACTCAATATTCAATTGAAAGGTTTCCAGCTTTTTTATTGAATGTTTAGTAAGGGTTTCTAAAAAGCTTGGCAAAGAAATTATTAGCCAGCCTGGAAAATCAAAATATGAAAGGGGGTGAATAAACATGACTAAAGAAGAACAACAAATAGAAATAGGACAAATAATCTTGTCCGAAGCTGAGAAGGTATATAAAAAAGGAATGACCAAAGAACAACTTGCAGAAGAACTGTTTCCTGGCATGGTATATGGAAAACTTCCAGATTGGGCTAGAAGACTTATTATAGCACTCCTAAAGTGGCTTATAGGTGAATTGTAGTAGAAAATCAGTAAGTAGTAAAAAAATTGCTTAAAAAGATACAAAACTGAGTTAATTCCGGACTGGCTAGCAATTTTGCTCTCTATAATGTCTAAATTTTGCATATATTTTTTGAATAAATAATAAGTATAGATAACCATGGAGGACAATATGAAGTTAACAAGATGGTATTTATTGATAGTTTTAGTAGTCTTTGCTTTCTTTTTTACACAATGCTCTTTTATAAAACTAACAGCAGAAAGCATGAATTATGAGCCAACAGACGAAGATTATACAGAAATTCTTGAGAAACACATTGAAGCGGTTGGTGGTAGAGAAAATATCGCCAGAATAAAGAATATTTATTATCGTTATTATTTCAAGGGCATGGGAATGGAAGGAACTACTGAAAACTGGTATCAAGGAGATTCTTTATATAGATATGAAGACCATTTTGGTAAGGAAATAGAAATACATATTGTTAAAAACAATAAAAGTTGGGAAATTAAACCCAATGGCATAATTTATGAGGATACAGTAAAAAGTATATCAGGAGACAGGCTTTTTTACTCATTTCAATATATATATCCTGAAGCGAATAACGCCGAATATGTAAAAGGCGACCAAGTTAATGAGGATGGCAGAGACTTAGTTCCTATTATAATCACCCCGGAAAATGATTCATCTATTGTTTTACTCATTGAACCAACAACTTATCTTGTTCATAAAATAAAACGATTAGATGAAGGAATAGTGCTATCAACCACTTTTAGTGATTATCGTGAAGTAGAGGGAGTAAAGATTCCTTTTGAGTTAAAAAGCATATACGGCGTGAGTTTTTTTAAGTTCACAGAAATTCTAAAAGATGTAAAAATAAATCAGACCTATCCTGACAGTCTTTTTCTGCCGCCTGAAAATCTCGTGAAGAAATATGAATTCAAGAATGATGTTGGTTATACAGAAATTACTTTTGAGTTTATACAGGATAAAATACTATTACTTAAAGCCTCTATTAATAACAATCCTTCTGAATACTTTCTCCTTGATACGGGAGCCAGTTCCACAATTATTGACCTGGGTTACATAAAAAGTTTAGGACTTTCTACCAAAGGTAAAATTCCCATCCTTGGTGCTTCTATAGAAACTGAGATGGTAGATTTGAATTTATTTTCGTTACCCGGTTTAAACATAAAAAATCTAATGCTCAATACTACAAAATTTTCAAAAATTTTGGAACTTCCTGATAAAAAGGTTGTTGGTATCCTTGGTGGAGACATATTGTCAATGTTTGTATTTAATATTAATTTTGATAAAAAGCTTATTACTCTTTATGACAAAGAAAAATTTAAATACAAAGGTGATGGAGAAATATTGGATATTTCAATAGTTTCTAATACACCAGTCATTAAAGTTTGTCTTAATGATAGTATCTGCGGTAATTTTACCATTGATATGGGTTATACGGGAAGACTGCTCCTTATTGGAGAAATTCTTCATAAATGTAATCTTATAGAACATAAGGATAACTTTGTCAAAACTGAAGCATTAGGAGCGGGTGGTAAAGTTGATGTATATAATACCCGAATAGATAAAATTAAGATTGGATCATTCCTAATTGAAGATATACCCATCGGATTCGTAACTGAAACACCTACTGGCTTTATATCCATTATAGATGCTGTAGAAGGGAAAAAACCTAAAACTGATGGTAATATAGGGTCTCAATTGTTATCTCGCTTTAATATATACATGGACTATCAGGAGAATAAAATCATTCTTGAAAAGAACAGCAATTTTGGGAAACCCTTTGTAATAGATAAATCTGGAATGATAGTTACCAAGAAAGAAAATAAGTTTATAATAAAGCAAGTTATTGAAAATACCCCCGCTTATGAAATAGGATTGAAAGAAAAAGACGAACTTATCAAGATAAATGGGAAACCTGCTTCTAACTATACTTTATCAGAGATTACGAAACTTCTAAAAGGAAATACAGGAGAGAGCATTGATTTGGTGATTAAGAGAGGCAGAAGAGATATAGAAGTCAGTTTAATTTTACGAGAATATATTAAATAAAAAGAGAATTGCAACTTTTCATGCCAAAGGCATCATGCCTGAGGCAGATCCGCCTCTGGTGGAGATCTTTTGGAAAGAGAGATAGATACGACCAAAACTATGAAGGAGAATGGCATTACAAAAGAGATAAAAATCTAATCCCGTTATGAAGAAAATACTAATAATTGATGATGATAAAAATTTATGTAAAATTCTCTCTAAATTATTAGAAAGAGAAGGTTTCAATACTGAATCTGTGTATTCTGGAAATGAAGCTCTTGAAATGTTATTTAAAAAGTATTATGATTTTATGATAGTAGATTATAGCCTTCCAGATATTTCTGGTATGGATATTTTACAATGGGTTGTGAAGAATAATCCTACTATTGGGAGAATAATGATTTCTGCTTATGGTAATGATATAATTAAGTCCAATGTCCTGCGGCAGAATACACTCTTTTTTGATAAACCATTTAATAACCAGTTATTAATAAATACAATAAAAGCATATATTAATCAACATCAGTTAAATCAACAAAATAATGTTTATTAATTACAATTGGGAGAACAAATGCAAAAAATATTGTTTCCATTAATGATTGGATTTTTAGTTATATTTGTTATTGGATTGGTAGTTTTTTTCAAAAAGCTGAAAAAAAAGAAATTTGATAAAGCCTTTTGAAAAAATGAGAATATTTATTGGTATTATTTAAAAATCTATATAAATAAAAAAGGGAAGAGAGCAAGAAGAAATTCAGGGCTGGCACCATTGAAAATCCCAAGCAATTCTCTTCCCGATGGAAAACTTATCCTTCGGGAAATGTTGTCAAGAAATTGATGTAATTAAATAACACTGTTGGATTGATATTTCTTTAAGGCTCTCTTCCTCCAATAAAGTGCTGATAATTTATGAATTATCAGCAGAAAGGAGGAAGACATGATATTCTATATCTGTAAAAATAAGTTTATTTTCTTATGAATTTTCCAAATTATATGAAAAATTAAATAATTGGAAAAGATTGACATAAAAACAAAAAAATTAACAAAAGAAGGAGTAAAGATGATTAAGAAAATCGCAATAACCGCAATCTTGCTTGCATTGTTTTTGGCAGGAAGCTTGATTGCAGATGACCCACCTGTTGAGCTCGGCGACCTTATTGTTCATGTACAAGCAGATGAAATACTTCCGTGGAGATTAGATGTATACTACTATAGCCAATGGCCCGACCCCGTTCAATATTTCGGCATAGGAACTGATGATCGTAATACGCGTGATTCTCAAGACAAGCCTTATGAGTTCTATATCTCTCTCAATGATGAGTGGATTCTCTTTCAATCCGGAACTTTTCCTGTATGGACAGAGTGGTTTGAGATAATAGTACCAATAACTCTTCCAGGTCATGATGAAGATCCACCGGAATAATAACTGAATAAAACTGGGGGAGATACTGTCTCCCCCAGTTATTCCAAAGGAGTAGTTATGTTAAAGAATATATCATTTATTACTATTTTCTTATTATTATTTGTTAATTGTTTTGCTGAGGAGATAACATTAGAAAAGATAGTGGAATATCCTACTGGTGGCCTTTACCTGGATCCGGATAATTTATTTGTACAGGATAACTATTTATTTGCTACTTCGAGCTATGGACTAGAGATATATGAGGTTGAATCGGACACA
>Ga0315547_1000906_pt1 | contig 25690 bp, 20 predicted proteins | sample SalMarSW160240MG_2_FD_202542 | JGI IMG/M metagenome (GOLD analysis project Ga0315547, IMG submission 202542) | Salt marsh sediment microbial communities from the Plum Island Ecosystem LTER, Massachusetts, United States - Salt Marsh Sediment SW1601-240 ...
ACCATAGCTTACGTCAAAAATAACCTCCAATGACTCTCTTTCACCTCGAGTCCAAACGAGCGGACCCTCGCCGACCTCCCGTACGGGCGCTCTCCCAACTGAGCTACTGCCCCGGAAATTCAGTTCATGGTTTTTGGTTCATGGTTCACAGTGAAAACCAAAAACCAAAGTCATTATAACGATTTTGATGATGAAAGCAAGAGTTTTCTATTTTCCATTTCAGGTTCAATATGGGATGGTAAGATTTGCGAATTAAATCGCTGAGAAGTAGGGGCAAACTTTCATGTTCAGTCGAATGCAGGCAGAGCAAAGACCATCATCCGAATTTGGAATCTCCCTCATATCTTTCTGATCTGTCCACTTCACACCAGCAACCACAAGGGTTATTCCAACAATACGTATTATAATAACCTCTCCTGTGCCCCTTTTTCTCGACTGATTCCCAAATGTTTATATGCTAAGTCGGTGGCGGTTCTGCCTCGCGGTGTACGATTCAAAAGCCCCTCTTGAATTAAGAACGGTTCATATATCTCCTCGATGGTCTCCCCTTCCTCCCCCACCGCCACTGCTATGGTGTTGATCCCCACTGGACCGCCTTTGAACTTGTGAATGATCACCTCCATTATCTTTTTATCCATCTCGTCCAAGCCCAACTTGTCCACATCCAACATCAGCAAAGCATCGTGGGCAACCGGGAGGTCTATTTTCCCCTTCGCCTTCACCTCAGCATAATCTCTCACCCGACGAAGAAGACGATTTGCCACTCGGGGAGTGCCCCTGGACCTTTTTGCTATCTCAAAAGCCCCTTCCTTATCTATGCTAACCTTTAATATCTTAGCAGACCTCAAGACGATCTTATACAGATCCTCCGGCTGATAGAAATCCAGCCTCCCCACAACTCCAAATCTTGACCGCAAAGGTGAGGTGAGAAGACCTGCCCTGGTGGTGGCTCCCACCAGAGTGAAGGGTTGCAGATCAATCTTCACCGAGCGAGCAGATGGTCCTTTTTCGATCATTATATCTATCTTGAAATCCTCCATGGCCGGATACAGATACTCCTCCACCACGTGGTGGAGTCTGTGAACCTCATCGATGAACAGAACCTCCTTCTTACCCAGATTGGTCAAAAGCCCGGCTAAATCTGCAGGTCGCTCCAGCACCGGACCAGAAGTGGATTTGATATTTGTCGCCATCTCCTGGGCAATTATGTGCGCCAGCGTGGTTTTTCCCAGACCGGGTGGCCCGTAGAATAGAACGTGATCCAAAGGCTCACCTCTTTTCTTAGCCGCCTGGATGAAGATCTTTAGATTTTCCTTGATCTTCTCCTGCCCCACAAACTCATCGAATTTTGTGGGCCTTAAGGTAATATCATATTCGAATTCATCTTCCAGTCTGTCCGGAACTGTGACCCTCTGTGCCAAAATTCATCTCTCCTTTTATGTATTTAACTATGTTAAAGTTTTCTTTTTACTCCACCTCTTTTCATTAAGTGAAGAGGAGAATAAAAGCAAAAGAACCTTACCCTCCAAATTTCTTCATCTGGCATATTTTAGCGCTCCTTTTATCAGCTCCTCCACCGGCAAAGCTTTGTCTATATTCTCAACCACTCTCTCCAGCGCTTTTTTGGCATCAGGTTTAGTATACCCCAAAGATACCAAAGCTAAAACCGCCTCATCTAAAGCGGGAACGCAGACTGCCTCTTTTTCCTCCAAATCCTTTTTAACACCTAAATCTATCTTGCCTAACTTTTCCTTCAATTCCACGATTAGCCGTTGGGCTTTCTTCTTGCCCACACCGGAGATGGCGGTCAAAACGTCCAAATCCTCCTGAAGAACGGATCTTTGAAACTCTTGCACTGAAATGCAGGAGAGAATGCTTAATGCCATTCTCGGTCCTACTCCATTTACCGAAATCAGCAACTCAAAAAGTTCTTTCTCTGGCTTGGTGGAGAATCCATAAAGCTTAAGCTCATCTTCCCGCACGTGTTGATAGGTCAAAACCTTCACCATTTTGCCAGTCTCTCCCAGACTGCTGTAAGTTGAGACCGGGATATTTACTGAATATCCAACCCCGTTTATCTCCAAGATCAAATGGGTGGGGCTTTTTTCAATTAATTTTCCTTCCAAATAGGCGATCAACTTTCTACCCTCAAAATATTTTTTTGGCTGAAAGTTCACCAGAACCTAACTTAAGTTAGGTTCTGGAACTCGCAGGCGACCGAATTTTAAATTTAATGTTCAACAATTTTTGATCAAGCATAAGACATATCAATCAGCAGACACTCTGGTAGACATTATATAATTACGTCTAATTCTTTGAGCGTGACACAAAGCCACAGCCAAAGCATCAGCCGCATCCGATGGTTGGGGTGATTCTTTTAAATTCAAGAGTTTTTTCACCATGTATTGCACCTGCGACTTGGATGCGTTTCCAGTTCCCACGACGGCGCATTTCACCTCTTTGGGTGAATATTCTCCTATGGGGAGTTTAGCTTTAGCCGCCGCCAGAATTGCCACCCCCCGGGCATGTCCCATTATCAGCGCTGATTTTGCGTTTTTGCTGTAAAAAGCCTGCTCGATGGCAAACTGATGGGGGCGGTTATTTTTTATTATCCTCGATAACCCTTCAAATATCTCCTTTAACTTTTTGGGAAGTGGATCATGGGGAGAAAGCTCGACAACTCCGCTTTCTATCAAAATATTTTTTTCGCCAACCGAATTTATCAGACCGTATCCAGTAACATTACTGCCCGGATCCACCCCTAAGATTATTACTCCGCTTTCTTTGTGCATTTTTTCTGCAAACTGTAAACTGCCAACTGCCAACTGACTACGCGCTCATCTTTTCCATTATCTCTGTGGCGATATCGAAGTTGGCATATACTTTCTGAACGTCGTCGTGATCCTCCAAAGCTTCCATAAGTTTGAGCATCTGTTCTGCCTGTTTGCCCTCTAATTTTATGGTAGTTTGGGGAATCATGGTTAATTCTGCCTCACTGCAAGGAATTTTCTTCTCGTCTAAGGCACTTTTGACCGCCCCAAATTTATCAAACGGGGTAAGGATTTCGAAATACTCTTCCTCTGATTCCATATCTACGGCTCCTGCATCCAGCACGGTCATCATCAACTCTTCCTCATCCGCCTTATTTCTGTCCACCTGAATTATCCCTTTTTTTTCAAACATCCATCCTACACAGCCCGCCTCACCTAAATTTCCTCCATGCATGGAGAAGATATGCCTGATTTCGGAGACGGCTCGATTTTTGTTATCGGTCAACGCCTCCACCAGCACCGCCACTCCACCGGGGCCATAGCCTTCGTATTTGATCTCCTCGTAGGAAACTCCGGGAAGCTCGCCGGTTCCTTTCTTTATGGCTCTTTCTATATTGGTGGCTGGCATGTTTGCCGCCTTGGCGGCCTGGATGGCAGTTCTAAGCCTGGGATTGCCATCTGGATCTCCGCCCCCTTCTCTTGCGGCAACGGTTAGCTCCTTAATCAACTTGGTAAATATCTTTCCCCGTGCCGCATCTGCCTTGCCTTTCTTGTGTTTAATACTGCTCCATTTAGAGTGTCCCGACATGTTTACCTCCTTATCTCATCATTTTCTTCTTTTCGTATCTCTCATTTGAGTCCTTTTCATTCTCAAAACAAAAGTCTGCTTATGGCAATGCCAAAGACAAAAGAATGATTGCCGGTTCCTTTTATTAAATTAATACCCTCTCTGATAAAATGCAACACAAATTTAACCTATCTGAAGCAGCTTGCTCATTTGATGGATATTGATACAAACAGAATAAGTAGGTAGGGGCAATTCATGTGGAACCTCCCGCCAGAGGTGGGGAACTGCCCCTACAAAATACATTCCAATCATAACGCATCCCGAATTTATCCCGTAGGTAGACGCGTAGGGGAGGACCTCTGTGTCCGCCCGAACCTTTCTATCACCATGAGCCAAGCGAAGGGTCTTTCGAAATTCTTCTTCCCGCCTTTGGCAGGATCTTTTTGCGTAGTTGCTCGATTCATGGAACCATCCTGAACCCGCCGAAGGATCGAGCGAATTAGGCGCCCAATGAATTGGGCAACTACAAAAACCAAGACTCTTCCCTTGTTTCGAATAAAAAAGCTCAAGGGTGAAACAAAAATTGCTTGCTTCTCAGGAGGAAACTCGCTTATCTTAAATTAAGTGAAAGGGGTATGGCAGAATAGCCGTTCGATCATGAGGGAGGACTAAATGAACATTTTCATTACAGGAGCTACCGGGTTCATCGGGATTCACTTAGTTAAGCGATTGACCCAGACAGGGCATGAGCTTTTCTGTCTGGCTAGAAAAACCAGCGACGTCCGCAAGCTTGAGGAACAGGGCATCACTCTAATCAACGGCGATGTGACCGACAAGGATTCCCTCCTCGAAGGCATGAGAGGTTGCCAGTGGGTGATTAACCTGGCCAACCTCTACTCCTTCTGGAAGCCTAAGAAACAAATCTTCTCGGACGTTAACATCAAAGGTACACTCAACGTGATGGAATGTGCTTTGGAGACTGGCGTTTCCAAAGTGGTACATGTGAGCACGGCAGGGATTTACGGCAAGCCGGCGGATTCTCCTTTCACCGAGGAAAGCCCGGTTGGTCCGGCTCGGTTTAGCGAGTATTTCCGAACCAAATATGAGGGGGATTTGATCGCCTGGGAACTCTACGAGAAAAGGGGGCTGCCTCTGGTCATGATATATCCTACGGCCGTCTTGGGGGCAGGTGATCCCAAAGCCACCGGTCAATACATCCAAAACTTGATACATCGCCGCCTGCCGGCCACTGTATTTGACGATCGCATCTTCACCTTTGTATACGTAAAGGACGTGGCTGAGGCCATTATCAGAGCGGCAGAGAAGGAAAACAACATCGGTGAGAAATACCTGGTGGGCAAACACCAACTGTCTTGGAGAGAGATCAACCAGATGGTCAGCGAAATCTCTGGAGTCCCACTGCCGAAGATACATCTTCCTGACTTTCTAGCTATGGTCAACGCCAGGCTCCTGACATTAGTGGCCAACCTGATAAAGAAGTCTCCCATCTGGGGGATGGCCATCGATCAGATCAGAACCATGAAAGAGGGCGCCCAGGCCGATGGAAGCAAGGCGGAAAGGGAACTGGGAATAAGCTACACACCTATCCGTGTTGCCCTCGAGGAAGCCATTGCATCGTATCGACAGTGAAAGCAGTCGGCCAGTAGGGGCAATTCATGTGGAAATCCCGCCAGAGGCGGGGAATCGCTCCTAACAAGATACATTCTAATCATAACGCATCCCGAATTCCCCTCCAAATAAACGCGTATGAGCGAACCTCTGCGTCCGCCCGAACCTTTCTGTCACCCTGAGCCTGTAGGGGCAATTCATGTGGAACATACCGCCAGAGGCGGGGAATTGCCCCTACGAGATACATCCCAATCAGAACGCATCCTGAATCCTCCCCCAAATAAACGCGTATGAGCGAACCTCTGCGTCCGCCCGAACTTTGGGCGATGGCAGAGCATCGCCCCTACAGGAAATCTTCGGGATGCAATCCCGAATGCCTCTTTGAAGCTATGTCGGATCGCATAGTTGCTCAATTCATGGCAACATCCTGAGTTTTTGGTTCGACAGGCTCACCACCCCGAGTAAAACCGAGGGGTCGAAGGATCGAGCTAACAAAACGCCCAATGAATTGGGCAACTACAAAAAGCAAACCTCCACCTTGTCTGGAACGAAAAAGTCTAAGTCCGAACAGGTGAAAAATTTCACAAAATCCCCTTGCGAAAACTTTTGAGTTTTGCTATATTCTGATGAACAGTGAACTTTCTATAAAAGGAATGTCTGTATGGAAGTCGAATTAAAATACGGCGACTCGCACAAACAACTGAAGCTGGACGACAAGAACCTGATCGGGATTTTGGAAATCAAAAAGACACCCGGTATCCCTGATGTTGCTGAAGCGGAGATTGAAGCCTTAGCCAATCCCATGGGTTCCAAAAAACTCTCTGAGATCGCCAAGGGTAAAAAGACCGCCTGTGTGGTCGTTTCAGACTATACCCGGGGGACACCCTATAAAAGACCAAATTTTAATCTGCTTCTGCCCATCATTGATGAACTACATGCCGGCGGAATTAAAGATGCGGATATCAAATTCCTGGTGGGAACCGGAGCTCATAGAGCTCATACAGACAAAGAGAACATAGACAACTTTGGAGAAGAGATTGTAAAAAAGTATGAGGTGATCAGCCACGACTGCGACAAAAACAACGTCTCCTTAGGAAAACTCTCCACCGGAAACGAGCTTTTACTTGACAGGGTGTGGGTGGAATCGGATGTGAGGGTCATGACCGGCTTGATCACCACTCATTACTTTGGTGGTTTTTCGGGTGGAAGAAAGGGAATACTTCCCGGAATCACAGCCAGGGAGACCATTCGAAAAAATCACGCCATGATAGTCCGTCCGGAGGTGGATATCGCCAAGACCAAAGGGAATCCCATCTCCGATGAGATGGATGAAGCCGCCCGGAAAGCTGGGGTGGATTTCCTTTTGAATGTGGTGATAAACGACAAAAAGGATATCGTAAAAATTGTGGCAGGCGACTTGGAAGAAGCTTATGAGGAAGGTTGGAAAGCATGTCGGGACCTGTATCTGGTTCCTTTCAAGGAGAGAGCAGACGTGGCGTTTGCCTGCGCCGGAGGGTATCCCAAAGATGTAAGCCTGTATCAGTCGCAGAAGACCATTAATAATGCCAAGTTGGTCTTAAAAGAGGGAGGAACCATCGTTCTGATCTCAGAATGCAGGGAAGGAATCGGATCAGATACCTTCGCCCAATGGCTTCTGGAGGCTTCCTCCTTAGATGAGCTTTTAAATACAGACCCGACAAAAATAGTGGTGGGAGGACACACGGCGGTGGGAAATGCCAAGGTGCTGAAGAAATTTGATATTCTGGTGGTCTCTAGTATACAGAAGGAGGAATTGGAAAAAAGATTCTACAAATATGCTGAAGGGATAGATCAAGCTATTGAGTGGGTCAAGAACAAGCATGGAGAAAACTTCAAATCATACGTGATGCCTCAAGGGGGATTGATTTATCCTTGCCAGGAAGGATAGTTATGTTTTTCCTGATGAAAAAGATAACATATAGTCAAATTACCTTTTATCTGTTCATTAAAGATGATTTAATAAACCTTTAACCAATTTTTAATGAAGGAGTGACAAGATGGCAGACATTATTGTGGATGATGTAAGACTGGCGAAGTTCTCCACCGAGGTTTTTGTGAAGCTGGGCGTGCCCCGCAAGGATGCCCAGATCACCTCGGATGTTCTGGTAGCTTCGGACCTGAGGGGAATTCCGTCTCATGGTGTGGCACGGCTTATGAGGTACGTTGATGGCATAAGAGCCGGGACCATCCTTCCCAGGGTAAAAACCAAGATCATAAAAGAAACATCCACCACTGCCGCTTTGGATGCCAAACACGGTCTGGGCCAACCAGCAGGATATTTCGGAATGAATCTGGCCATAAAGAAGGCAAAAAGAAGCGGGGTCGGTTTCGTGACGGTGAGAAATAGCAATCATTATGGAATCGCCGGATACTATTCCATGATGGCGCTGAAGAACAATTTAATTGGCATCTCCATGACCAATTCGGCTCCCCTGGCTGTTCCCACGTTCGGTCGGGACAGCATGATTGGAACGAATCCCATAAGCGTGGTAGCCCCTTGTGCCAAAGGAAGACCGTATGTGCTGGATATGGCAACCACGGTGGTTCCCCGGGGAAAGCTGGAGGTGCTTAATCGTCTGAACAAGCCATTGCCCTTGGGCTGGGCAGTGGATGAGCGTGGAATCCCCACCACCGATACTGCCCATGTGCTGGACAACATGTCGAAAGCCGCTGGTGGAGGAGTCCTGCCGTTGGGTGGCGCAGGAGAAGATCTGAGCGGACATAAAGGCTACGGGCTTTCTTTGATGGTGGATATGTTCTCCGGCGCGCTTTCAGGAGCAGACTACGGTCCCTGGGTGAAAGCCAAGAAAAAAGATGGAACCAAGGGATTCATCAACGTGGGACATTTCTTCGGCGCGATAAAGATAGACAACTTCATCCCCTTGAGACGATTCAAAGGCACCATGGATGAAATGTTGGGTGGGCTGAAGAAATCCACTAAAGCTCAAGGAGAAAAGAGGATATTTATCCACGGAGAGAAAGAATTTGAGAAATATGATGCATATAAGAAAAAAGGAGTCCCTCTTCAGGATAAAGTGGTGGCGGCTTTAAAGAATCTCTCCAAGGAGTTGAGCATTTCCTACAATATAGAAAAGTAAGCTTGTCCGCAGGATCTATGGGACCCAAACCCCGCCCGCATTTAGGCGGGGTTTTTGGTATCCATCAAAAGAACGACTCTTTGCTTTTTCTGCTCGCCTGGGACTGTCCGTATGGATCCTTCGGATTATCATCCCCGGCTCTTCTGCCATGTGTCCACCGGATCACAGTTGTCCATTTGGATCTCAGTTGAGTCAAATGACCATAAGAGATGAAAACTTCTTCCAAGAGCGGAAACGTCAATTTCTCACAGCTGATTAGTTAGATTAAGCTGATGAGTTGTTGTAAACATCCGTTTAATCCGTTCCATCTGCCTGTGAATATCAGGGACCCAAGCCTTCATGGCTTGGCTATCAAGCCGTGAAGGCTTGCCTACGCTTTTTATCTCACCCCTAGTTCCCTTCAGGGTGAACCCCCTCTTCCCCGCCTCTAGCGGGATTTTCAACCACCGCCGTTGGCGGGATTTTCAACCACCGCCGTTGGCGGGATTTTCAACATGAAATGTAGAGAGAGTTAGGGGGTGAGGTATTCAAAAAGATTGTGCTTTTAACCAAGCGCAGATTGGTTACGTATTAACTATAAGTTTATTCACATAGATGGCACATTTTAATGGACAAATTCTTCAAGAAAGGTAAAAAATGAAAAAAGGGTTGGAAAAGGATTTAAAGAAACTTTTAAAAAAGGATCAGGTTTTAGTCTCTTTAGAGGAGCGGATTTGCTACTCCTATGATGCCACCAACAAAATCTTCCTTCCCGATGCGGTGGTGCTTGCTCATTCTACCGATGATGTGGTTAAGGTGATGAAGTATGCTCACCAGCACAAAATCATTGTGATTCCTCGAGGAGCAGGATCAGGATATACCGGGGGAAGTCTCCCTGTGAAGGGAGGAATTGTGGTTAGTTTCGAGCAGATGACCAAGGTTCTGCACCTGGACAAGGAGAAAAAATATGCCATTGTCGAGCCAGGAGTGATCACCCAGCAGTTCGCCGATTATGTAGAAAAATTCGGGCTGCTCTATCCACCAGATCCCGCCAGTTTGAAGTTCTCCACATTAGGAGGAAACGTAGCTGAGTGTGCTGGAGGACTTAAAGGACGAAAGTACGGGGTGACAAAAAATTATGTTTTAGGGGTGGAGGCAGTCCTGTCGGATGGAGAAATCATCAAGACTGGCATTTTGGATGAGGCGAAGGAAAGCTCTTACGATTTGGAATCACTTTTGATCGGATCCGAGGGAACTCTGGCTTTGATCACCAAGATAGCTTTCCGGTTGGTGGACAAGCCCGAATATGAAAAGACCGTCCTAGCCACTTTTGGCCAGATGGAGGATGCCGCTCGGGTGGTGGCGGCTATAACCACATCCGGGGTGGTCCCCTCTGTCTTAGAATTCATTGACGGAGATACTCTGGAGTGTGTGTTGGAGTATGTGAAGCTGGATAACATCGAAAAATCTGAGGCGGTGCTTCTAATTGAAGTAGACGGAAACAACAAAGAGGAGGTGGATCAAGAATTTGAAGAGGTGCTGAATATATGTAAGGAGAAAAAGTCAAAAACTCTGCAAATTGCTCAGATCCAGGAAGACAAGGACAATTTGTGGAAGCTGAGAAGATCCATCGGCGCCTCACTTTTGAAGATCGCACCCACCAAGGTTAACGAGGATATTTGCGTTCCCGCCAGCAAATTGCCCGCTATGGTAGAGAAGATAAAAGAGATATCAAAGAAACAAAAGGTAAGGATAAATAACTTCGGACATGCCGGAGATGGGAACCTGCACGTTACCTTTATGTGCGACTCCCGGAACTCAGAACAAATAGAGAGGGTGGAGAAAGCTGTGGATGAGTTGTTTGAGCACACCCTGAAACTGGGGGGGACGCTCTCCGGAGAACACGGAATCGGAGTGAGCAAGTTAAAATATCTGGAATGGGAGGTGGGGAAAGAAGGCATCGGTATGATGAAAAAGATTAAATCCGCCTTTGATCCTGATAATATCATAAATCCAGGAAAAATATTCGCCTGAGGCTTGGGAAATAGTCACTTAGTGTTGTGGCAGGGTACCCTTACCCTGCCACACAGTTTTTGGTCGAGGGTGGGGGTTCATCCTGAAGAGATTCACCCTGAAGGGCACCCTCGACCAACGAATGAGCGGATTAGTTTTAGTTTGAGAAAAAAATGACGATATTAAGAGTGTCCCCACCTTAATAAATCAACAAATCAAATAAACTATTTTACTGTATTTGAAAAACTTGCAAATGAAGCAAAAAATCAAAGTGGGACTGGCGCTCGGTGGTGGTGGAGCACGCGGTCTGGCTCATCTGGGGGTATTGAAGGCGTTAGAGGAGGAAAAAATTCCCATTGATGCTATTGCCGGAACCAGCATGGGCGCTGTTGTGGGTGGAGCCTATGCGCAAATGGGTGATATCCGTGAGTTGATCCCTTTGGCTCGTGATTTGATAGCCAAATTTGACCTTAAAAGCGGGTGGGTGAAATTTCTGTCGCATGAGGGGGAGAAGAGCAAAAAAACGAAGGAAAGTCTTTTAAAGGAATTGAGTTATTTTGTACGCCGACGACTGATCTACGTTGTGGGCGCAAGCAGAATCTCTCTGGAACCTCAAGAGAAGTTGATGGATCCCCTGAAGATGGTATTGAAAGATGAACCTGTCGAGAATGCCAAAATCCCCTTTGTGGCAGTTGCCGTCGATTTGGTCTCTGGCAGGGAGATGATATTAAAAAAAGGGTCCATGATAGAAGCTCTTTACGCCAGCTCCAGCATTGAGGGAATTTTTCCTCCTCTGCGGACTGACAATCAGCTTTTATCTGATGGAGGCGTAACCTCACTGGTGCCGGTGGATGCGGTAAGGAAGTTGGGCGCTAATTTTGTAATCGGGGTGAACATTCCAGAAACCATCCGGCAGGAAACTAAATTTGCCAGTGGAATCGAGGTTATCTTAAGAGCAGATGCACTCACCCGGGAAAAGCTGAACAATCTCATGCTAAAGGAGTGTGACGTGGTGATCACTCCGGAGGTGAGAACAATTCACTGGGCGAATTTTGGGAGACTGGACGAGTGTATCCTGAAGGGATATGAAGCCACCAAAGGTAAGATCAAAGAGATAAAAGAGAAAATGGAGAAAAGAAAAAGCCTGTGGAATAAAGTCAGAAAGAGTTTAGCCGGAGCAATTGCCGGGAAGGAATAGGGAGTCTCCCTGCTTCAGGCAGGTATACTTTTCCTCCCTTTTTCCCGTTGGTGAGGAACACCAACGGGTAAGTCCGTAGGGGTAGCATTCAAGCGACCCGCTGGCTTTGATGTTGGACTATCAAGTTTCAAGGCTTGTTGAGAAAGCTACACTGAAGGGCGGGATTAATTCCCGCCCCTATGGCAGACGATTACCTATCAGCCATAGGGCCCGCCTTTGGCGGGCCAAAGGGGTTTTTCTGAAGTTTTTCAGATCAAAAAGCCATAGAGAAAAAAGTTGATAAATTTAGAAAAAACATCTTTACACATGACACAGGTTGTCACTCAACTTTCGATAAAATATAGTGAGTGAATTTGGGCATTTTAAAGTCGAGCTAAAAACAAGTCAAACTTTGGGTGCCCAATCAGCCAGCCTTCAAGGGGACGGGGGGCTGGCTTTTTTTACCTCTCCCCCCCTTTCCCCCTCTCTACATAGTGGAGAGGGGAATAAAAGGGGGAGAGGTGAAAGAAAGCGGTAGGGGCAATTCATGAATTGCCCCCACAACTCTAACATCTCCGGCTAAGGGTAACGGTTCCCCGAACCAACGGTTTCTGAATTCCTAGGCGGGCACCCTTGCCCGACGAGCCGTCCCCACTTTTTTACTCATCCATCAAAAGACAAAAATTGGTAAGCACTTGAAAACCGGACCAATTTGGTTTTGGTGGATTTTTTCCTAACATCATTTTGTTTGACAATTTATCAACTTAGAGTTACTTTTGTTAGCGAGGCTTATTTATGTTGTGTCAGGACCTCAGTCCTGACACCTTTTAAAGCGTCAGTCACCAGGATTCCGCCAGAGGCGGAAGAGAAAAGCTCCTGACGCAACTAAATCTTGTGGTAAGGATGAGACGATGACAAAAGAGAAAAAAGCTAATCTAAGCTTGAGCTAAACTTTCTAAATAGAATTTTCCTTCCCATAACCTCCCATAGGTGAAATGATAGAATAAGTCTCCTAAGTTTAGATATATCCCTCCGTTTAAATCACACAAGATAGGGACATGAGTATGGGCTAAGATCACCGCATCGAAGCCTTGCTTAATCTTTTCGCCAGCGAAATTCTCATAATCCTCCAGATAGCTTTTGTCTCGCTTTTGAACCTGGCTCCGACTCCTTCGGGCAACAAATTTTGCCAGAGGATAGCTGACATCAGGAGGAATTTGTCTATAAAGAAAAATGTTTACCTTATTTCTAAGGATCCTTTTTAAGATCCTATATCCCCGATCCTTTTTTGCCACCCCATCCCCATGGGTGATGAAAATCCTTTTCCCCTGATGAACCACATCCATGGGTTGTTTAAAAATCTGGATACCGATGTGCTTGGGCAGGAAATCTCCTAACCAGAAGTCGTGATTTCCCACCAGGTAATTTACCTTTATGCCGCAATCTACCAGTTGCTTCAACTTGTTCAAAACCCTGAAATGGTCCTTAAGCATGACGTTTTTATACTCGAACCAGAATTCAAACATATCCCCCACCAAGTATAAAAATTCCCCCTGCTCCTTTACCTTGTCAAGCAAAAAGATAAGCTTTTCTTCTTTAAGTTTTTCTTTGTCTTGTTCTTCTGCTCCCAGATGAGCATCGGAGAGGAAAAAGACAGCTTTGGACATGGCAAAAAGATTGTGGATTTGGCGAGAAAAGTCAAGATAAAATCAACCTGGGAGTTTGAATTCTCCTGTGGAAGTTTGGGAAATCAGTAGGGGACATCTCCTTAAGAAGTTTTCCGCAGGCGTGAACTATACTGTTCATACCTGTGGACAAAAACAACTTCTTCTGAGCTTTTGCAATTTATCTAACACACCCAGTTTTTATATTCATTTGACAAAGGTTTTTGTTGCCTCTATATTCATGACTGTGATAGAACTCAACCGGGTTTCATACAAATATAGAACAGATGAGAAACGATCCATCTTAGCCTTGGATAATGTCAGCCTTAAGCTGAAGGAGGGAGAGTCTGTTGCCATCATAGGCTCCAATGGGTCGGGCAAAACTACGCTGGTTAAACTTTTGAATGCACTTATCTTGCCCCAAACCGGAGAGGTTCGGGTGGACGGTTTAGATACCCAGGACAAAAATTCGCAGAAGTTGATTCGCCAGAAAGTGGGGATGGTCTTTCAAAACCCGGACAATCAGATAATCTCCACTTCGGTGGAAAGAGAGATCGCCTTTGGCCTGGAGAATCTAAATTTACCTTACCAGGAGATGAGAACAAGGGTCCAGAGAGCGCTTAAATATTTCAATCTGGAAAGATACAGAAGTCATCCGCCGCATAAGTTGTCCGGTGGAGAAAAGCAAAAGGTGACTTTAGCCGCTGTCCTCTCCATGCAACCTAAATATCTGATTTTGGATGAGCCCACCTCCCTTCTGGACCCGCTGGGGAAAAGGGAGGTGCTTTCTCTAATTCAAATGTTATCTGAAGAGAAAAACGTTACGGTGATTCACATTACCCAGTTTCCAGAGGAAGCGGTAACTGCAGATAGAGTTTTGGTGATGCATCAAGGAAAAATAATGTTAGATGGCCCTCCTGTGGAGATATTCAAACAAAAGGAGGAATTGGAAAGAATCGGACTCGGTGTGCCTTTCACCGTAAAGATAGCCTCTGCGTTGAAACAAAAAGGATGGCATTTTGAAGATGAATGTTTGACCTCGGATGATCTAATTAATCAACTTGTCCAGACGATCGAAAGCCGCAAGATGAAATTGAGGGGTGTAGCGGCGGACAGCGGACAGTGGACAGTGGACGGCTATCAGCCAGCGGCGGACAGCGGACAGTCGACTTGTCCTGAGCGAAGGCGAAGGACCGCGGACGAGGGTTCATCCCAGATTTCAATGAACGAGGCAAGTTGTCTTTACGATCAAGGATTGCCGACTGCGAGAAAGGCGTTGGACCGAATAAATATGCACCTAAAAAAAGGGGAGTTTGTCGGTTTGATCGGACCAACCGGATCAGGAAAGAGCACGCTGGTCCAGCATTTAAACGGGCTACTTCTCCCCACATCCGGAGAGGTATGGATTGAGGGGATGAATCTGACAGATAAGAATGCGGATTTAAAGAAAATCAGACAGAAGGTGGGATTGGTGTTTCAGTTTCCGGAACTGCAGTTGTTTGAGGATATCGTATACAACGACATTGCCTTTGGTCCGAAGAATCTGGACCTGTCGAAGGAGGAGGTAGATTTTCGGGTCAGAGAATCTATGGAGAAAGTAGGGCTGGATTTTGAGCAATTCGCCTTTCGCTCCCCTTTTTCCCTAAGCGGCGGAGAACAGAGAAAAGCTGCCATCGCCGGAATTCTGGCTTTAAAACCTGAGATATTAGTTCTGGATGAGCCTACCTGTGGTCTGGATGCCAAAAGCACCCGGGAGATAAAAAAGCTTCTTAAGGAATTAAACTCCGCAGGGGTAACCATAATTTTAATCTCCCACAATATGGATTTGATCGCTCAACTGGCGCAAAAGATTATCCTTTTGGATCAGGGGAAATTGCTCGCCTTCTGCGACAAAGAAGAATTCTTCAAAGATATCAATAGAATAAAAGCTGTGGGACTCAACCTTCCTCAGGTGGTGGAGCTGACCTGGAAGTTGAGAGAAAAAGGGATTGAAGTCGAAAGGCAAATCTTTACCGAAGGGGAGCTATTGACGTTTTTTGCAGACCGGTTTTGAAACGTAAAGAATAAATCGTCTCGTAGCGCGGGCATCCTGCCCGCTTTAGTCTACTGATGCTTCGGAAGTAGAAATCCCTGAGCGTGAGGTCTGAGGTAATGGCAGAGAAGAAGGTGACCCCTCTTCAACCGAGACAGTTCTTCACAGGAACGTGGAAAGGAGAGGGAGAGCTGAGCCCGCATCCGCTACTCAGGTGGCTGATACCCAAAGAACGTGTCCGTTTCACAAGCCAGCCCATCTGGCTTTCGGATAGGGTCTGGGTGGTGAAAGAGCGTTTTGAGTTTTCTTCTGGAGATGTGATTGCGCGGAATATGTTCGTAGAAATCGTAAGCCCGGACCGACTTCATGTGACCGCAGATGACATGCCCCTGGGAGCAGATATAATTCTTCATGAGAAGGGATTTCGTTTCACACCTTATTATATCTGGTCTTACTACAGAGACAGAAGGTGGCGTCTGCGATGTATAGACGAGAATTCGATTGATGAAAATGGCGCTATCCACGATACGATCAGAATGTTCTACTTTGGACTCCCAGTGGCCACGATGCGTCTGACGGTTGTTAGGACATCAAGCTTGTAGCTTGTAGGTCGGATATGCCTGCCAGCCATGGGTCGTAAGACCTATCCGACACTCCTACTACCAGAGCGTATGTGTAGCGGAGACCTTCCTCGTCCTGAGGTTCTCGAAGGAAGGTCTCCATAAAGTGAATAAGTGGAAAGCTGAAGCTTTCCGCTACATCTTGTGATGTCTGTTCGTGAAGATTACTCCAGCGGTTTGTGGTAGGTGGTGTGGCGCTTGACCGTGCGGAATCCCATGCTTTCGTAGAGCCCAAGTGCCCCGCTGATGTTTTCCGCATCCACGGTCAAGGCGGCCTCGGTCATGCCCTTATCCTTAAGTAGCTTGAAGCTCCGGGCGATAAGTTTGTAGGTCGGACATGCCTGCCAGCCATGGGTTGAAAGGTTTATCTGCTGCATTCAGCTTCGTCCGAAAGTCCTGAAGGTTATTTCGGACCGACAAAAACCTAATGCCATTGCATCGAAAAATCTTCCAAAAAAAGCTTGACAAAGGGGAATGGATCAATAAATTAAGGGAGAAGCGACGACCTTTTAAACTAGTTCGGTGAAACTAGAAAAGGTGAGATGAAAATAACACGATTAAAGATATTGGCCCTCCCTTACAAAACAGAGGGAGGGTATTTTTTTGCCTTCCTTTCACCTGAAGGAGGAACTAATTGCCCAGAAAACAAAAAACCGTCCTGGTGATGGATGCCAAAACCATCGGTAGAGCACAGGTCCGCATTGCCCATGAGATAGTAGAGAAAAACAAAGGCGCAGAGAACATGGCAGTCATCGGAATCCAGAACAGGGGAGCGTATCTGGCAGAAAGAGTTGCTCGGCTGATTGAAAAGATCGAGAAAGTCAAAATCCCGGTGGGATTGATGGACATAACCCTGTATCGGGATGATGTCCAGACCAAACTGGAACAGCCTGTGGTGCAGAAAACTGAGATTCTTTTTGATGTGGTGGATAAGGTAATCATCTTAGTGGATGACGTTTTGTTCACCGGCAGGACTATAAGGGCGGCTCTGGATCAAATCATAGATTTCGGTCGACCTAAACGCATACAGCTGGCAGTCCTGGTGGATAGAGGACACCGCGAGCTTCCCATCCGGGCAGATTACGTGGGCAAAAACATCCCCACTGCCAAGGAGGACCGGGTAAAGGTGAAGATAAAAGAGGTGGATGGGGAGGATAGCGTGTCTATTGTGAAGCAGTAGGCAGTTGGCAGTTAGCAGTTGGCTGTTAGCTGTTAGCTGTTGTCAGTCGGCAGTAAACAGTGAACTATGAACCGTTAGTGGCGGAGGATGAATGAAGCTGAAAAGCAGGCATCTGCTCGGATTGGAGGGGATGAGCAGAAAGGAGATCAATCTAATTCTGGATACAGCAGAGACATTCAAACAGATTCTGTCCCGTCCCATAAGAGTGGTTCCCACCTTAAGAGGCGTTACCGTGGTAAATTTATTTTACGAACCCTCCACCCGCACCCGCATCTCCTTTGAGTTGGCGGAAAAGCGGCTTTCCGCGGAGGTGGTGAATTTTTCTGCGGCTATCTCCAGCGCCCAAAAAGGAGAAACTTTAAAAGACACGGTGCAAAATATCGAAGCCATGAAGACCGACATGGTGGTGGTGCGGCATCAAGCCTCCGGGGTTCCCTATTTTCTAACCCGATGCCTGGAATCCTCCATCATCAACGCTGGGGACGGTGCGCATGAACACCCCACCCAGGGACTTTTGGATCTTTTTACCATTCGAGAGAAATACAAAAAGATTAAAGGCTTAAAAGTGGTCATAGTGGGGGATGTAAAGTACAGTCGGGTGGCGAGGTCGGACATCTGGGGGTTTTCCATCATGGGAGCAGACCTGTCCGTGTGCGGTCCCCCCACCCTCTTACCTGTGGAGATTGAGAAAATGGGGGTTAGGGTATACTCCGATCTGGATAAAGCTTTAGAGGGTGCAGACACAGTCATTGTCTTGAGGATTCAACTGGAAAGACAAAGCGGTGGACTTTTGCCCTCGCTCCGGGAGTATACCAACAAATTCGGAATCACCAAAGAGAGGCTGAAAAGGTTGAATGAAAATTTTACCATCATGCATCCTGGTCCCATAAATCGAGGGGTGGAGATTACCCCGGAGGTGGCAGATGGTCCCCACTCGGTAATCTTGGATCAGGTGACCAATGGAGTGGCCATAAGAATGGCAGTGCTTTACCTCTTAAGTGGAGGGGAGGGAAAAGTTGAATAAATCTAAAAAATCAAAAATCTCATCTCCCGCCTACGCCGGGATTTCTAAGCAGGCAGGAGAAGAAAAAGGCTCGGGGTTCGATCTTGCCATCACAGGCGGTCGGGTGATCGATCCAGAGACTAAAATGGATCGAATCGCTGATGTTTTCGTCCGAAATGGAGTGATTAAGAAAATAGAAAAATCCAAAGGCAAGCCCAAAGCAAAGGAGATAATCAATGCCCAGGGAAAGATAGTTGTGCCCGGGTTGATAGATATGCATACTCACCTGAGAGAACCGGGAAGAGAGGATGAGGAGACCATATACACAGGCTCGTGTGCGGCAGTGGCTGGAGGTTTCACCTCTATCTGCTGTATGCCCAACACCCAACCTCCCATCGATAACCAGGAGGCGGTAAAATTCGTTTACCAAAAGGCAAAAGACGCCAAATGCAAGATATATTGCGTGGGGTGTATAACCAAAGGACAAAAAGGGGAGGAGCTTACCGAAATCTATGATCTGGTTCGCTCCGGCGTGGTGGCGATCTCTGATGATGGATTGCCAGTTGTCAATCCTCAGGTATTGAGAAATGCCTTGGAATACAGCCGTATGTTTAGCCTCCCGGTGATATCTCATTGTGAGGACTTAAACCTTTCTGCCAAAGGGGTTATGCATGAGGGGTTTGTATCAACCATCCTGGGCATGTGTGGCATTCCCTCCTTAGCTGAGGAAACAATAGTCGCCCGTGATGTAGCTTTGGCAGAGTTTACTAAAGCAAGAATTCATATTGCACATGTCTCCACCCAAGGATCGGTCGATCTGATTCGGCAAGCTAAAAAGAAGGGGATAAAAGTTACCTGCGAAGCCACGCCTCACCATTTCACCTTAACCCATGAGATAATAAAAACGTTCGATACCAACGCCAAAGTAAATCCACCTTTGAGAACAAAAAAGGATGTGGAGGCCATAAAAAAAGGGCTTTCCGATGGCACCATCGATTGCATCGCCACCGATCATGCCCCCCATTCCATTGAAGAGAAAGAAGTGGAGTTCGATTCCGCCCCCTTTGGCATGGTGGGGCTGGAGACAGCCTTGGGATTGGTCATTACCGAATTGATCAACAAAAAGGTTCTATCCTGGACTCAAGCCATAGCCAAATTAACCACCAATCCCGCAAGAATTCTGAATCTTAAAGGTGGAAGAATAAAGAAAAATTCTCCGGCAGATATAACCGTCATAGATCCTAAAGCTTCCTGGACTGTCGATCCATCTAAATTCCTATCCAAATCAAAAAATTTCCCGTTCGGCGGAACAAAACTTCAGGGCAAGGTTTTTTGCACCATAGTGGATGGGAAAGTGGTATATCAGGGTTAACGATATGCTACTCGCCTCAGTTATACACACGTTGGTTCGGGGTGCCCTCACTATTAGTGTCCCCAAGATTTTAATAAGGCAGAAACGCTTGTTGCAACGGGATTTTGTAATCCCGTTGCTGATTTTGTGGCAATAGGGTAGAAATAAGTTAGATATGTATGAACAAAAGTGTAATAGCTTTTCTAAAAAAAATTTCTTGACAAACCTGATTAAGACAGTTATATTTTTGTGAATGTTTAAATGTTCGTGACGGGTTCATACAGTATGGTCAATGACATTATTGAATATCTTATTTTATTTCCGAAAATCTTTTATTTATTGTTAATATCGGTGGTCACGGTAGTGGAACTTTTAGTATACGTTCGAGATTATTTGTATGTTCGCGAGTTACAACGCACAGGTGTTGTTAATATGCCAATCAAACTTGAACCAGTTTATCGAATAATCTTCAGATGCGCAACAAATAGCACTGTTGCTACTTTGGTAGTTCTAATAGGCGCCACACTTTTAGACATAGCTTACGAAGGGCTTGCCTTTCTTAGAAGATCTGCCTCCATCTTTTTTAATTATTTGCTTGAGCGAATTAAACAAATGTTCAGCTAAACCTATGAAGATGTGGGAAATGAAGAATATATTCTCCTTTACCAAAGAGTTCTTCGATATTGACCGCTTTTGGGAGATATTCCGAGCTTACATAGTAACTCTATTCATGACCTTTATCCTCTATAAATATTTCCTAAACCAGGGATATGAAATCGATCAAGTCAAGTTCATCAGTGGAATATTTTTCGTCATCTTTCTTTTTCTTTATCTTTCCAGTTTTGATACAAGGATTCTTTTTGTCAGACGTTTCTCTGTTAGTTTACTAAATCTGGTTGGTAAGTACCGTAAGATAGTGTATCTGATTCTAATCTGTTTGATTGTTCTATCGGTCAGGTCGAGTTACCTCAACCAAGATTGGATGCAATTTAAAACCCTCAGATTCTTTGTAGCACTACCTCTCTCAATATTTATAGGTCTTCCCTTAGGGATACTTCTCTCTTCGAATAACTTGAGTAGAATGTGGGTAGATAGATCTGTGCCCTTAATAATCCTATTTATCTTGTTTCTCTTCTTTGTTTTGTCATCTATTTGTCTGTATGCTGGGACTGATCAATACATTTTGTTTAGAATCTCAATCTTGATTATACTTATTACATTCTTGGTTATGCATCTTTATATAAAGTTTAGAATTTGGCGCATGACAATAATAGAAATAAATGTTGCGGATCTACATGAGGTTCCTACTTCAGGAAGACCTGTAACTAAATACTATAATTGGATAAGGGACGGAAAAGTCGTTGGAGCATTCTTACATCTCATGCTAAACAGATCCATACTTTACAATCAATTGATCGAAATTGAGAGAAAAGACTGTTATAAGGTTATGGCAAGAATTCTTTATCGCTGGGGTTGGTATAGGTTAGTTTTGAGACTGGTTGAACGAGCAAGAAAGAAGGAAATCAGTTCAGATGTTTTTACGAGCCTTAAGGCTCTATCTTGTTTCCAGTTGGGCAAGGACACAAAAGCGTTGGAAACATTGACTAATGCATACCGAGCGGAGTGCAAGAAACCAATTAAAGACCGCGATGTTTATTTTGCCTTCAACCTTGGTTACATTTATTGGGCAAGAAGTGAGATGACAGACAATTTGAGTGAAGCAATTAGGTATACTGAAGAGGTACTCCGGATTCAACCCAAATGTGCATTATCACACAACAACCTTGCTTTTTTTAAAGCAGAACAGGCAAGGTTGAATTACGACGAGTCGGATCCCTCTAAATTCAAGAAACAGTTGAGTGAAGCTTCTAAATCAATTGAAAAGGCGTTCGAGTATGTTGAAAAATATTACTATTCTACCTTAGTTGATACAAAGGCTTATATAAAGATGCTAGAGGGAGATTTTAATGGAGCGAAAGGAATACTTCTGAAGATAGCAGCGTCTGACATAGGTTCAAGGATTCACTTAGCATTGATATTCATGACGGAATCAGAAATATATGATAAATCAGAATGTTATCTTAACCGAGTTTTGACGAAATTACATAAACAACCCTGGCATCGAAACTATAGAATAGCTAAACATCTCCTTAAACTTATCGACGAGGCAAAGGGGGGAAAAGCCTTCAAAAAGAATTTGTTGTTCTATTATCATATGGGAGAAATCCCAGCTTCAGCTTACGCAACCGCACAACTCAATGCGAAGCTTGGAGAGATCAGAATTCCATTTCATCTTGTTCACTTGTTTCACTCCATTTGGTCTGCCTTTGTTAAATTGCTTGGGCTGTTAAACCCATCCATGCCTCGGAAAGAAATACATGTTAAGGTTGGTCCATGAAACTTTCGATTCTTTGGTTCCCTTTGCTCTACTTTGTTTCTTTTCGCATTAGAGCCTTATTAACCCGGCTGGCGATCACCCAACATATTGCAAGATCAAACAGAAAAATACCTCCAAACGTGATGGAAAAAGGGATGGTTAAGCCGAGGGCTTTAGCAAAGAAAAGAATACCCATTAATACAAACGCTATCATACTTAGCAATTGGAGTAGTCTTATAAGGTGTATGCTTATCTTGGCAGTTTCCCAAAGATGCCAGACTCTGCCTACAATATAGATCACAACCATTATGGCCGTAATAAAAGAGAAACTTAACACAAAGCTCTGACTCTGACTAAGCATAAATCCTCTTCCTAAAACCCCCATTTAGCGTTTTGAAATAAGCTCTCGCTATCATTAGGGCAATCCATATGCCATAAAACGATGAAACTTTGATTGAATTTGACTCTCAATGACTTATGATCAAATTTTCCTTTTTCAAAAAAGATTTGCTCTGGAATTTTAGTTTAATAATGTGGGCTCAAACCCATAAATTGAAGATGTCTCCCAATACTTCCTCTTTACCTTATTCCTCGTTTTTTTAAGCTATCATCGTTAACTCATTCCTGGAAATAAAACTTGTCTATCATACTCTCAGGAATCAATGTTTTTTCAGCTTATGGAGAGATTCCTTTTCATGGTTGAGTTTTGTTAATCAATTTTTAATTTGCTAACCAAATCAGTGATTTTTCTAATCTTTGCCCTCTCACAATATCCATTTAATCCGTTAACTACCTTTATAGACGTTTGAGGGTCGACGAAGTTTCCAGTTCCTATTTGTATCATGCAGGCACCCACTAAGAAGAATTCCAAAGCATCTTGAGTATTCAAAATTCCCCCAATCCCAATTACGGGTAAATTCACCGCCTTTGCCACCTTCCACACCATTGCCAGAGCCACAGGTTTTATGGCAGGACCGGAAAGCCCGCCGGTTATATTTCCCAAAATTGGCTTTCTTTTTTCTATGTCAACTGCCATCCCGATCAGAGTGTTGATCAGAGAAATCGCATCTGCGCCAGCCTCCTGAACCGCACAAGCCACCTCCACAATATCTGTCACATTGGGGGAAAGCTTGGCAATTATGGGATATGAAGTATGATCCTTGATCTGCTTTATACATACATGTGCTGATTGGGGCTTGGAGCCAAAATCCAGTCCCCCTTCCTTCACATTGGGGCAGGAGATGTTAATCTCCAGCATATCAATTCCCTTACACCGGTTCAGCCTCTTGACCACCTCAACATACTCTCCGATGGTGCTTCCTGCCACATTGACGATTATTCGGGTTCTAAGCTTTCTTAAAAAAGGAAGTTTTTCCTTGATAAACCTGTCCACTCCCACATTAGCTAGACCAATGGCATTAAGCATACCAGATGAGGTCTCGACTGTTCGGGGAGGTGGATTCCCCTCTCTGGGGTTTTTAGTTATGGATTTGGTGATGATGCCGCCCAGTTTAGAGAGGTCGATCAGATCATTGTATTCCTCACCATAACCAAAAGTGCCGGATGCCACCAGAACCGGATTGGAAAATTTTACTCCTGCTATTTTGACCGAAAGATCAGGGTTTTGTTTCAAACTTGACTCCACTAAATTGGAGATGAACCAGATAAGAAAACCGGCCTAAAGACTTGATGAAGTTCACATTCCCAAGACCTCACCCCCCGTCCCCCCGCCAAAGGCGGGGGGAGATAGGGGGAGAGGTAAAAAAACGACAAAGTTTTCTCTTCAGCCAATTCAAGTGAAACTCATTCTAATTCCACCTCCCTGGCATCAAACACCGGACCATCCACACAGACTCTTTTGTAAGTTTGGTCTTTTTGTTTGACCACGCATCCCCAGCAAGCCCCCACCCCGCAAGCCATGTGTGTTTCTAAGGAGATCTGGCAAAAAAGATTTAGTCTACTGGCTATCTGGGACATTCGTTTCATCATCATCTGAGGTCCACAGGAATAAACAGCGACTTTTTGGAGATTATAATTTATTTTCTTTATCTCTTTAAGAAAGACCTCGGTGACCAAACCTTTTCTCCCCGCACTGCCATCGTCTGTGGCAACTATCAATCTGGCTTTAGTCCTTTTTAACTTTTGAGCATACAAAAGTTCATTTTTGCTTTTAGCACCCACGAAAAATGTCAATTTGTTTTTGTGAGTTTTTTTGAGCAGATGGGTAAAAAGAAACCACAAAGGTGCTATCCCTATTCCTCCTGCTACCAGCATGATTTCCTGCCCCTTTTTAGGAGGTGCGAAGCTATTGCCGACAGGTCCCAGAATGTCAAGTATATCGCCTAAAGATTTCTTTGACAAAATCTCTGTCCCCTTTCCTACCACCTTGAATAGTACCTCAAAGCTATCTTTATCCTTCGCTACGCTATGAATGCTAAATGCTCTTCGAAGAAGGGGATGGTCATTTGAACTGACTTTTATATGAACAAAATTTCCCGGTTTTGCCTTTTTGGAGATAAGGGAAGAAGAAAAGGTGAGTTTAAAGATCCCCTCCTGAGGATTTTCTTTAGACAGGATGGGGCTTGAAAACTGAGAGATCATGTTAGGGTTTCCAGTCGCCGGGGTCGAGTTTTGAATCATCCGTATCTGGAGGTATCACTTCCACCTTGTACAAAAACCACCCGCCCAACTGCATCGCATCGATTTCTTCTGGATTGAAGGTGGTGTTCAAAGTCGCCTCCTTGGCCGCCTCATCTATCCATGGGTTTTCCAGTGAATTCACCACCTCCGCATCGCTTACAGTTCCATCGAAGTCAATTCTGATTTTCAGCACCACCGCCCCTTTGATGCCGGAAAGAATCTCTGTCTCCGGATACACGAACTCTCCTTTTTTTAGAGGTTCTGGAGCTTTTGGTATTTTGGGTCCGGAGGTATCGGGCTCAGCTATCATGGTTGTATCCTTCTCCTCATCTTGCTGGGAAGTGGTATCTGTGGCTGGTGGAGGAAGAGTGGGCTGAACTCTTGTGGAAAGTCCCAGCTTTATCCGGGCTTCCTCTGCATATTCTGTCTCCGGATACTCATCAATCACCTTCAGATAAGCTAAAGTTACGGTGCTATCGCCCGGATTGGCAAAACACTCGATTGCCCAGGCTTTAGCATAAGCGGATTTGCTGGCATACAGACTCTGAGGAAACTCTTTCATTATCAGATCATACAAAACCAAAGCTGAATCAATATCGTTTTCCTCAAAAAGAAGCCTCTCCGCCTCCTGATAAATCTCTTCCGCATTGTCCCCATCAAGAGCAAAAGATTCAGGCGACGCATTTAAAAATTCCAAAGCTAATCTTTGATAATCCGATTCCGGATACTCAGCTAAAATTCTTCGATAAATCTCCTCCGCTTCAACCGTGTCTTGCTTTACATTTTCAAAAATCCAGGCGGCGGCATAAAGCGATTTGGCGGCGTATTTGGATTGGGGAAACTGATCCGCCAAAGCTAAATACTCAGCTAAGGCTGAATCAGGCTGATTCATCTGGGTGAGGTATAGTTCACCCAGCAAAAATAGAGCTTTGCTGGATTTATCCGTCTCCTCGTCTGAGAGCTCCCTTTGGTACTCCTCTATTTTAGAAATATTTGCACTTTTAGCCAGCGCCTCCCTAGCTATCTCTGATCGGGGGACCTCACCCTTACAGCTTTCATACATCTCTTTGGCTTGCCCCAGATCACCAAACCTATCCTGATATATTTGTCCCAGTTGAAAATAGGCTTTTGCCGACTCCTCGGTTTTGGGATGGTTTTCGGTTATCTGGTAATATTCCTCCATGGACAGACAGAGCTCATCTAAAAAATTGTGCCCCTGGGCGATCTTCAACTTTATCAAAGGGAGTTTGGCAGAGAATCTTTCATCCTCTGCCAGCTTGACATAAATTTCCATTCCCTTCTGATAATCCCCCAACATATAAAAGCATTC
>Ga0315547_1000909_pt1 | contig 25610 bp, 28 predicted proteins | sample SalMarSW160240MG_2_FD_202542 | JGI IMG/M metagenome (GOLD analysis project Ga0315547, IMG submission 202542) | Salt marsh sediment microbial communities from the Plum Island Ecosystem LTER, Massachusetts, United States - Salt Marsh Sediment SW1601-240 ...
AAATGGCCAATCAGTAGTGATTTCATAAGGTTACAGGAATATCCGGAGCTTTTTCTGAAATTTTTCAAAAAAATGCTCCTTCTAATAAACCAAATATCCATATCTTTTTTAGGCGGTGGATTTTGGTGAACCTGTTGACTTGACAAATACCATATTTATGATATTATTAAATTAATACATTCATAATTTCAAACCTAATTCATCAGGGGAATTTTAATGGCATTGATAAGAGTCAAAAGACACCATCAAATTACAATCCCAAGTGTTTTGTGTAAAAAATTGAAAATTGATGTTGGCGACTACGTGGAGATCGAAAACCACAATAGTGAAATAATCATGCGACCGGTCAAAATGGTTCACCCGGACCAGGAGTATTTTTTTACTAAAGAGTGGCAGAAAGGAGAAGCCCAGGCTGACGAGGATATTGCTCTTGGGGATGTGGTTGGCCCTTTTGAGGACCCCAAAGACGCCCTTCGGGCCCTTAAAAAAGCAAAGATATGAAGCTGCTTTTTACTAAAAATTTTATCCGGGACTACCGAAAACTACCCCAGCGAATTCAAAAAATAACCGACAAACAGTTGGGGTTTTTATTGTCTGACCCACAACATCCATCTTTGAATATCAAAAAAATGCAAGATCCCAGAAATATCTGGGAAGGCTGTGTAACAGAATCATACCGATTCACCTATCAGATTAAAGGAGGCACTTATATTTTAAGAAAAGTTGGGACTCATGATGTTTTAAAAAAACATTAGGGGATGTTTGAAATGACTTTGAGGTAAAAATAATTGCTCACCGCTAAGAACGCTAAGATACGCTAAGTTAAAAAAGGCAGGGGTTCAGGGCATAAGCGCTAAGATGTTTTTGCCTCGGAGGGACTGACAAAAATGAACATCGAACATCCAACATCGAACGTCGAACGTTGAATGGGAAAAGATGAAGAAAAAGACATATGATCTGGAAGAAAGGCTGCTCGAGTATTCGGTGCGAATCATAAAGATCGTTGAACAGCTACCAAATACCAGAGCAGGCAACCATGTTGCGGGCCAATTGTTAAGATCGGGAACTTCACCTTATCCAAACCATGGTGAAGCCCAGGCAGCGGAGTCCCCAAAGGACTTTATCCATAAGCTTCGTATCTCATTAAAGGAACTCAGGGAGACCCAGAGATGGTTAAAACTGATTCAGTCTGTACCACTAATTAAAAAACCTGAACTATTAGATGATATTTTAAAGGAAACAGAAGAATTAATAAAGATTTTCGTTACGAGTATCAAAACGCCCTCCGGCCCGTAGGGGCCTACGCCCCGGAGGGCTGAAAAGAAATAGCTGTTGAATGTTCGGTATTTGGTGTTTGGTGTTTGTTTTTTCATTCGATGTTGGATGTTCGATGTTCGATGTTCGATGTTCATCTTTCAAAACACCCCCTTATGGCATAAAAGCAACCCTAAACCTTTGAACCCTTACAATATAATAAACCCTTTGCGGTAGACATGAGGAAAAAATGGACAAAAGCTCCCTCTTTTCCAAAATAGAAGAATACGGTCTGAATACCAAGGAGACATACATGGCCGAGGCCTTTTCACGTAATATTGGCCTTTTGACCCATGAAGAGCAACAGAAGCTCTCCAATGCTACGGTTGCCATCCCGGGCATGGGTGGCGTCGGCGGTGTGCATCTCATCACTATGGTTCGCACTGGCGTGGGGCGATTTCATCTATCGGATTTCGACACCTTCGAGCCTGCAAACATAAACCGTCAGTCCGGTGCCAGTGTGCCGAATTTTGGCCGGTCCAAGCTGGAGGTGATGAAAGAGCAGGCCCTGAGCATCAATCCCTACATAGAGATTAAGGAGTTTCCCGGGGGCATCAACAGCGACAATTTGGACGATTTCCTCGATGGCGTCCAGGTGGTCCTGGATGGCCTTGATTTTTTCTCCTTTGACACAAGAAGGCTCCTCTTTGGCCGGGCACAAGAAATGGGGGTCTACGTCATCACCGCCGGCCCAATGGGATTCAGCTCGGCCATGCTCATATTCTCTCCCAATGATGGGATGCGTTTTGATGAGTATTTCAACACTGTTGACGGCATGCCACCTCAAGACAAGCACCTCTCCTTTGGCTTAGGCCTTGCGCCCAGGCCCACACACATCAAGTATATGGATCTTTCCAAGGTGGACCTTGATTCAAAGGCCGGCCCCTCCTTGAACATTGCCTGCCAGATATGCAGTGGAATGGCCGCAACCGAGGCGGTCAGGATCATCCTTGATAAGGGAGGCATCAAACCGGTTCCATATTACTTCCAATTTGATCCATTCCTTCAAAAGTACCGAAAAGGAAAACTCTATTTTGGAAACCGCAATCCGATTCAACGCACAAAGATATGGGTAGTAAAAAAAATATTGAAGAGGAAAAAGATAAAGGCTACTCCGCCTTCCCCTTCGGTGCCGGTTTTGGCAATAGGAAAAGAGAAAATTCCAAATGAGATCATCCGCTTTCTCGTGACTATGGGGACATGGGCCACTTCAGCGGATAATTGCCAGCCATGGAAATTTACATGGGATGGCAAGACCCTTTCTCTGCTAAAAGATCCTGACCGATCAGGCTTCTTTTACGACGTCAACCATGAGTCAACTTTTATTACATTTGGAGCCGTTATTGAAAATATCCGTATCGCCGCTACACATTATGGTCTTGGGGCAACTATCAAAATGTTTCCATCTAAAAATACGCTCAATGCTGTGGCAGAAATGAGTTTTCAGAAGACCGATATGGATGAAGACCCGCTCTTTCCCTTCCTCATGAATAGGTGTGTTAACCGTAAACCGTACCGCAAGCAAAAAATAGAGCATGATATTGTACAAAAACTAAAGGATGCCATTGCTGAAACCCGAGGTGCGGGCATGGTTTGGATGAATGATGAGGAGGTTAAACGGGCTATGAGAAAAATCATATTTGATGCAGACCGCGTCCTGTTTGAGGATCAACGGCTCCATGAAGGCCTCTTTCGATGGATTCGTATGGGCAAGGAACAAGAGTCTCACATGGACGGAATGAAACTGGAGGTACTGGAGCTGAACTTGTTCCAGAGACAGGGTTTTAAGCTTATTTCTAACTGGCGTGTCTTATCATGGTTGAACTATTTCGGGATGAGCAGGGCCACAGGGCTTAACTCCGTCATGCTGTTAAAACAATCACCTGCTTACTGCCTCCTGACTATGGAAGAGAGGAGTCCCACGGGATACATCAGGGGCGGGATGGCGATGGAAAGATTCTGGATTAAGGCCAATGCCTCCGGGTTATCGCTACAGCCCATGGTCGGGTTTATTTTCCTGCTGAACCATCTGAACCACGATGAGGCCGCTCAATTTAAGGAAAATCATAAAGAGATGATTGAGAGCATGCAGGAAAGGTTACAATCCATCTGTCAGGATAAAAAACCTATCGTCCCTATTATGTTTTTCAGGGTGGGCTATTCTGATCCGCCATCCTCGAGAACCCCTAGGAGGCCTGTAGAGGAAGTATTTGAAAAGATATAGGATAATAGAAACTCCACAAAAAAAGGCGGAAAAAGAAAGCAACCATTTTTATCTTGTAGAAAAATGTGCATTTACCTTTCTTTAAAAACTTCATATGCTAAACACTGCTGGCCCGATCAGGCCACCATCCATTGACATCATTGTTGGAAATTTTCGCTCGGCCTTGTAAACTAGATAGCATCAATCATCTCGTGCGGCGCTGTTCTTGAGAATATGCGGATTGCTGCCACAGCCTTTGGGTTAGGATCAAAGATTGATTATCTGTCGTCTTCCAGAGATCATAATCTCACGGCCACTTTGAAACTGGTCCATGACGATACAGATGCTGATACCCTTGTTGATTCCATCTGGCTGTGGCATACTAACCGTAAATTCTATGAAAAAAATGTACTCTCTCCTTCAATTTTTCAGGACCTCCATGATGCACTATCCATTTTTCCTAGCGCCAGGCTTCACGTTATTACAGACAAACCCGTTCTTAAGAAATTAGCAAAACTGATATACAGGGCAGACCGCATCCGTACTGAACACCGGCCGCTTCATGAGCATCTTTGCCGCATGATCCGCTACACACATGAGGAGGCATTGGAAAGACGCGACGGCTTTCCATTGAAAAATCTGGAGGTAGGCATTGCAGGGGAGATCTTTCTCAGGCTAACCCGGCCCTGGTGGGTAATGAATCTCGTAAATGTAATCGGCCTCGGGAGGATGGTTGCGTTTTATTCTTATCAAGCCGTAATCAATGCATCCGGCGCAGCTCTCCTCACCGTTAACGGAATGGATACTGAAGATTTCCTAAATGGAGGCAGAGCATTGGAGCGTATCTGGCTCACTATTTCTAAAAACGGGTATTTTCTGCAGCCAATGGCAGCGACAACGCTTTTCTGGCTCAGGTGGCAAATTGAAGGAGAGGAGAGCTTCTTAAAAAAACACCGCAAGCTTTTGCATAATGTATGGAGGGACTATCGTCTTATGTTTCCCAATGTTAATTTTCAAAGAGAGGGACATGTGATGCTGTTTCAGTTTGGATCCGGAAAAGATAATAAATATAGAACATACAGAAAAAATATTGATAATTTTCTTCTGAAGAATTAAACCACCAAGTGTGCACACAAATAAAAAAAGGGGCAACTGAAATTCAATCAGCACCCCTTTTCTTCTAATATTTCTGTCTAATTGTTTAGCTCTTCTTAAAGAACTTACGCCTTCCAAGCCCCACAAGTCCGATCAGACCAGTTCCCAAAAGCAGCATAGTTGCCGGCTCCGGAATGGTGTTAACAGCCGCGTCAGCGTCGCTGCGAGCAAAGGCCCCACCAGTCAAACCCTGGCCTCCCAGAATGTCTCCGCTCCCTACGATATCAACCATTCCATCGCCACCAAGATTAAGGCCATAAATGGGATCGAAGATGTCATCACCCCAGACCTGGTTGAGCTGGTAGTTGGCAACGCCGATCTTTATAGTGGATACCAGACCTGCAACCACGCTTGGATCATTTGCACCAGAAACTAGTGGCACGAATGACCAGTAGGTGTCAAGGTCACTGTTGATTGAGAAGTCCCACAGGTGCGTCGCCCCGTCGCCTGAAATCGCAGTCTGTGCAGCAGTCAAGCTCGGGTAGGAACCAGCAGTATCAAGAACCAGGTCGATCGATCCGCCCGTGTAGACCTGGATCATCGGGGTGGAGCCATTTTGTATAAAATGCCATACACCACCAGCATCAATAGAAGCCAGTTCAATCGTTCCGAGAGCAACTAGCTCGTCCGCACCCTTATTAAGAACGTAAGCTGGGTTGCCACCCCATAAATCGAGTATATTAGTGAATTCTATAGCGGAATATATCACGTCGCCCGCAGATATAACACCATATCCAGATGTACCTTGCGTATCGGAATCCCAAAAGTAGTCCAGGTCGTCATCCTCAAACTGTGTCCCGGAAATTCCCGGTGTTCCGGAATAGTACAGAGGGAAGGCAGAAGCACTCCCGAAGCTGAAAAGTAAAAACACAGCTACTAACATTAAGCTTGATAATATTTTCTTCATAATCAATCTCCTTTCATAAATTCTGTTTAAAGATTTTGCAAACGATAATGGGGGTCAAACCTTATCTATTAACTTTGCTGTCTCCCCCTTTGGCAGCTTCTTATTTTATTCATCACCTCCTTTAAATTTAATCTGGTTTGTGCTTAACTAAACGTAGCACCGCGTCCTGTGTCTTTTCTGTTCACCTCCTTTCCCTGTTATAATGTTTAGTTAATGTGAAAATATTCCAATTTAAGGCCCGTATTGTTGTATAAGCCTTGTTTCAAGATTTTCTTTATCATTTACTATTTGTGCCAATTCTGATATTATTGTGTAATCCTTTAGTATTTGTCCAATCTCTTTACAGCAATTTTCGAAGTCTGTTACCATTGTTTTCCATGCTTTTTTATTAATCTCATTATGCTCTTTAATTATCCTTTTGTGTTCACCCATTTTCCTTGTAATAGTTTCCAATCTGCCTGATATTGCCAAGATCGGGTTAGATATTTCTAAAAGTATCTTCTCTGCATAGTGCCCTAAGGTTGCAAGCCTTTTAGCTCCCTCTAACTCCGATTCCAGTTTCTCCACCCTTTCTTCTAACGCCTTTTTTGCCTCGCTTTCCCTTATTAGTTTCTTAGTGGTATCAGCTAATGCATTCAATAATACATCTTCCGGCAGAGGGTCAGTAAACTTTACCCCCATGCCGTTTTTTTTACTCTTAAAGGGCTGTATCCAATCCCATACGACTATTCCTTTTGTTTTGAAAATCTTAGAAGAGGTGCCATTAAAAGGAATGTTGAGGTTCAAGGCAACGTTGTTACCGGTACGTACAGGATCATCTGAGGAAATAAATGTACCGTTTTTACAAATATTTAAGGCGTAACTCATTATGCCTGAGTCATCAGGCTTGAAATATTCAACAGGCACTACAGCAGGGAACCTGAATCCGGATCTTTTCTCAGCAAATTCTTGTATCACCGCTTTCCTTTCTGCTTCTAATAGAGCTCATAGTTAATAGCTGATAGCTGATAGCTGATAGCTCAGAGTTAAATTTTTATTGCGCTAATTAAGCCGGAGATCATTTTGTTTATCTCTTCTGCTTCAAGGTAGAGTTTTTGGTAATATTCTTTGTCTAACCAATGCTTTTTTCCAAAAATTTGAAGCATTGTTATAGTTTCGTAAAGAGATCCTCTTGCTATATATAAGAAATGTTTAAATTCTTTTTTTGAAAAGCGTCCTTTCCCCTCAGATATGTTGAGCGCCACTGATGTAGATGAGGATTCTAATTGTTCAACCAATCGAAAATGTTTCCTCGGGGTTTCAATCTCATCAATAATATCAATAACTGCAACTGAAAAATCCAAAGCCCGCTGATATACCTTCAATTCTTCAAATGCAAATGACATATCCGTTCCTATTGGCTATGAGCTATGAGCTATCTACTATCATCTATGAGCTATCAGCTATCACCTATGAACTTTTTTCTATCAGCTATGCCTGCCCCGTTAAATTTTTCGCAGAAAAGAAGCGGAGCGGATTTAACTGGGGAGCTATGCCCGCCCCGTGAAATTGCGAAGCACAGGTTATGCAATAACCTTATTTCACTGGGGAGCTAAATACCTAAACACTGTCCGTTCATAAATTCGACACAAAAAACAAGCTGGACCCTTTGCCATGCCCAGATCCCTTAGCCGGCAATAAATGTGAAGAGGATTCATATAATGTTTCAAGGTTGCAGTCATAAGTGAAGTGCCTAAAGTTATAAAAACAAAAAAACTAAATCTTTACCCTTTCTCCATTTTCTCCCAGCTTAGTAGTTAATTTTTTTAACTTTCAGCTTTTAGCTATCAGCTAAGAGCTACGAGCTTCTTTTCAGTTCTTCTTAAAAAACTTTTTCCTTCCAATGGCAGCGAGCCCAATCAACCCAGTTCCAAGCAGAAGCATGGTGGCCGGTTCGGGGACGGCAGCCGGATCATAACCCATAAGATTGTCGTTTCCGCATTCCATGGTAAAATGGACAATGAAGTTATCAAAATTCATTCCGGGAAAATTAAGATCAACGGCTACGGCATAATGTGTGCCACCGGATAAACCACCTACATCGGAATCCTGTAAGCCTTCATAAAATGTAAAGGGATTAAGACTGCCAATAGGGGTACCGCCTGAATGATATTGCCATGGGTTTGATACGTCATTCTGGTTGTACCAGACTCTCAGGAGGGTAGTATCCTGGTCGTCTAATTTATACACCTGCACCTGGTAAGGATAGGTATCCCCGCTAAAGTCCAAATCCAACACATAATCATAACCAAAAGTATCAGTTACAACTTGGGGATGACTCTGTTCTCCACCAGATCCTTGATTATCAGGCCCATATTCTGCATCGCCATCCACATCAATAAATATGTCGCCGGATGTATAACCGTCTTTACCATCCTTGAAATTAAAACCACCTACCATAGTCAGGGTTGTTCCATTGAGGAAAAACCCTTCCAGATCCCATTCCTGTCCTGTTACGCAGTTAGGTTCAACCTCCTGGTCTTCCTGAGCACCATACCAACCAGTACCGGAGCCCACTCCGTCATAAATCGTGATGTTTTGGTCAAGGAGAATTGCGCTTGCACTACCAGCCCATAAAAAAACTGCTAAAAATGATAATAGTAATATTTTTAATTTCATGATTTTTGTGTCCTTCTTTTCTATGTGAGAATTGTTATTTGTTTTAATTAAATAGGTGAGCTGGAGATTGTTTTGAAAATTTTCTCCATCAATTCCCATATATCCTCATTTAGATAGAGCAATGAGTGTGCCAGGTTGGAGGGGATTTGGGAGAAAAAAAGAAAAAAATTTATTTAATAGAAATATCAATTGTTTAGGTAATCATTTTATTTTTGATTTTTGCTGGATACACGGCTGTGTGAAAGGAATATAAGGGGTATGTAAAAAAATGCTAATAAAGTATGTAATTTATTACCACTATGTGGAAAAGAATTATATAGTTTCATCGGGTATGTTGTGTTTTTTCTTTGATTGCAATCTCCATTTTTACGCTGATAGTTGATGGTTGTACAAAAAATCAAAAAGTTGTCTGATTCGAGAAATGCCTTTAGTGATAACTGTTTAAAATAATTAGCAGTTTTTAGCTCGTGGAATGCTTGTATTCTTTTTGATTTCACCTGGGATTGAACTCCACAATTTACAATTGTCCATAAAAAAGACGTGTTACGAGCGTATCATATTTATAAAATAGCCAACATGGCACAGTAATTGCTATAAAAACAGTAGTTTAACACTATCGCTAAACGATTGTATTTTATGATCCCATAACAAGGGAGAAATAACAGGATCTCCGGGCATGGTAGAAATACAACTGCTTAAAATAATTGTAATAGTTCACCTGGAAAAATATTTTGACAGGATTACAGGATAGACAAGATTTCGATCTCCTCTATACTCTCTCAATTTGGTAGATCTAAATTCTAATGATCGCTTAAAAGCCCCGCTTAATGGCGGGGGTCCCGATGAAACTTCATCGGGACCACTGTGGAGGTCCTTTAGAGGTAAATAAGCTCGCTTATTTTCTTCCCAAAGGACACTCCATATGTAACTTTGAAGCGATACCTATAATAGGGGATCAACAGAATGAGGACAATTATCCTGGCAGGCCTGTTTATCCTGTCAAAAGATAGTTGAACTGTTATGATTAAATTAGGACGCAGATTTTCGCCGATAACCACAGATAATTATTCTATTAGCTCTTTATATTTAAAATCTTGATAATCTGCGTCCATCTGCGTCCAAAAAGGAAATTCCTAAGCAATAAATTTAAAAATCTTTAATACCTCAATTCCTAAATCCATGTAAAAATTGATTTTTACATGGGCATGATCCTTTATTATGACTTACGAGCGTCTCTTAAAAATAGATAAGCCCTTTTTCACCCCCTATGACGTCGCTTATGTGCTTGGTAGCAAGCGTGCTTCAGCGGAGGTCTTGTGCAGCCGTTATGTGAAGAAAGGGTTGCTTACGAGATTAAAGAGAGGCCTTTACGTCAGGACGGAAACACTGGCAAACCTGAGCCGGATAGATCTTTTTCGCATTGCCAACTTCCTGCAGGTTCCCTCTTACATCTCGTTGATGACCGCCTTATCTTACTATGGTATCACCACACAGGCGCAAAAGGGCTTTCTTGAATCGATCTCAGTCAAACGCACAAAAACATTCGAAGCAGGGAACGTTTCATTTCATTACACAAAAGTCAGGCCTGATCTTTTTAGGGGTTTTATAAAAAGAGAGGGGATTTTTATTGCCCTCCCTGAGAAAGCAGTTCTGGACTCCCTTTACCTCGTATCCATCGGGCGCTATACCTTAGATGGCTCCCGTCTTGACTTGACAAATGTCAATAAGGAAGTACTTGCAGATTTTTCTGCTCTCTATCCTCTAAAAATAAGAAAATACTTTAAGGAAGTGGAACTATTCAGGTAGCCACTAAGGCACCAAGACACAAAGGATAAATATGAGTTTTACCCCTTTGTCTAAAAAGGAAGAACGCATTGCGAGAAAGATAGTAGATGCAGCCTATGCTGTACATAAAACATTAGGGCCAGGTTTGCTTGAAAAAGTTTATGAAGTCTGTTTTTGTCATGAGATTTCTAAACGAGGGTTAGAGTATCGGAGGCAGGTAGATATCCCAATTATATATGATGGAATAACCTTCGACGAGGGCTTACGCTTAGATGTTTTAGTGGAAGAGCTTATTATTTGTGAACTAAAAGCAGTGGATGAGATGAATCCTGTTTGGGAAGCACAGCTACTTAGCCACCTGAAATTGACTGGCAAGCGCCTTGGTTTTCTTATTAATTTTAATGTGCCCCTAATCAAGAAGGGTATTAAAAGAATAATTCTTTAACCTTAGTGACTTTGTGTCCCTGGCCTAGACCTGGCATGCAATGATTAGCTATATTATATAATATAAATAGATACTATAGAAATTGCAATATATGCTAAGGAGCTTGCGCCAGGGCAGGCTTAGTGGCCGAGTAGTTACAAGGAAGCTTATGGAACGATTATTACACCATGAAGCCTTGCAAATGACCATGCTCCAGTGGCTTAAGTCAAAACGTTTTCTGGGCTCACTTGCCTTTGGAGAAGGAACTATGCTCAGGCTCTGTCACGAGCTCCCACGGCATTCCCTTGATATGGATTTCTGGTTTTTCAAGGAAGTGGATTATGAACGGTTTTTTAATCGGCTCACCAGTTCCCTTTCCGGAGAGTACAATATTACTGATACCCAAAATACCCATTATTTCATTCTGTTAGAAATACAAAGAGAAGAAATAATAGCGGGATTGAAGATAATAATCCATAAGGCTATGGCATTACCCGGGAGTACTGAGGAAAAGATCGCTTTCTCATCGTATTTCCCTACCCAGGTCCTGGTAAGGGGATTCACTCTGACACAGATGCTGAGGAACAAGGTTGCTGCCTTAATAAAGCATGCAGAAATTCAGGATGCATTTGACCTTGAGTTTTTGGTCCGAAAAGGGGTAGCCCTGAATCTTTCGGAAGAGAAAAAGAAAAGGCTTGTAATGATATTGAAGGGATTCAAGAAAAGGGATTTTGAGGTGAAACTTGGCAGTATCTTACAACCGGATCTGAAGATGTATTATCGGCGGCAGGGATTTGCCTATTTGAAAGAAAAGCTATATTTTGACCAATGGGGAAATGAAGGAGAGGAAGTGACGAAAGTTTGAAGTGACTAAAGTGCCCGCCCGCCTAAAGTTGTGGGGAACAGGAGAGAATCAAGGCTGATTTCAAGAATAAGACTATGGATATTTTTTCACTTTTCTATTGAATTCCGGGTATTAAAGTGGTAATTTTTTACACAGTTTGGGAAGGAATATTTGCGGGTTACGGGTTGCGGGTTAAGAGGTTAAAATAGTGAAAAATTACAAGGATTTGGAAATTTATAATTTATCCTATGACCTGGCAATTAAGGTTCATAAGATGTCTTTAGAACTGCCAAAATATGAAATTTATGAGGAGGGAAGTCAAGTAAGACGATCCTCAAAAGGGATTACCTCATCTATTGTGGAAGGCTATGGGCGAAGAAGGTATAAAGCCGATTTTATTAAATTCTTGGTATATGCTCATGCATCGTGTGATGAAACAATTCTGCATCTGAACTTCATAAGAGATACCCATAAACTTGATGAAGAAGAGATATCGTTTTTTCCTAATGAGTATGACAAATTGGGCAGAAAAATTAACAAATTTATTGATTACGTTGAAAAAGAATGGAAGTAGTTCTAGAGAGTTGTACGTTTCGAGTTGAAAATGTAATTACAAAAACGCGCAACCCGTAACCCGTAACCCGCAACGCGCAACCCATAACCCGTAACCCGCAAATGTCCATAAAATTTATCGGGAATAGCCGGTCGATCAGGAACATAAAGAAATTAATAAAGGTCGTGGCTAATACTGCCCTTAATGTGATTATCTATGGGGAGACCGGTGTAGGGAAAGAGGTTGTTGCACGGGAACTACATAGGCTTTCCAATAGGCGAAGGGAGAGGTTTTTAAAGGTCAATTGCACTGCCCTGCCTTTTGAGCTATTAGAGAGTGAGCTCTTTGGGTATGAAAAAGGGGCTTTTACTGGGGCGGTTAAGTTCAAGCCTGGTAAATTCGAGATTGCCTCAGATGGCGTCATATTTTTAGACGAAATAGGTGATATCCCCTTGCACATGCAGGCAAAACTCTTACAGGTTCTGCAAAGCGGGGAATTCTCAAGATTGGGGGGAGAAGATGTTAAGGTAAATACCTGGGTTATTACTGCAACAAACCATGATTTGGAAAGTGATTTGAGAGAGGGAAGATTTCGTGAGGATCTCTACTATCGTCTTAATATGATAAAGATTGATGTACCTCCATTAAGAAAACGAAAGGAAGACATCCCTCTACTTGTCGAATATTTTGTTGAAAAGTATCGTTCCGAGCTGGATATAGATGAGCATTTTGCCATAGATACTGTCATGATGGATTTATTCCTGCAATATGACTGGCCGGGAAATGTGAGGGAGTTGGCCAATACAATACAAAGGCTGATGGTGATGGGAGATTGGGATGACATGAAGTCACAGTTTTACTCAGAGCCGGATGAAACCGTTTTAAAAACAGGTCTGACAAAAAAAGACCAGGAATCAGAGTCTGGTGGTAAAGAGGTTATCCCCTTAAAACAATTAAAGGCCAAGGCAGGAGAATATATTGAAAGAAAGATTATTGCCCATGCCCTGAATATTACGGGCGGTAATAAGGTCAAGGCAGCCAAGATCCTGAATATCAGTTATAAGACCCTCTTTTATAAGATGAATGATTTGGGGTTGAGGCCCCAGTGAAATAGAAACAAAAAGGCCCCAGTGCAATAAAAAGCTAAAAGCATTGCACGGGGTAAACATTTCACGGGGTAAAAATTGAGGGATTTAGTCCCTTAGTTGTAAAGTTCTTGCAAAAATGGCAAGAAAAATTTGTACCATGTCTGCAAAACCTTTGGTATTAAGGCTTCGCGGCGTTTTTTGGGAAATTCAACTTTTTAGAAATTATAGTGATGTTCTGTTTTTTACTTTGAACTTTCAGCTATGCTCGCCCCGCGTGTCGGAGTGAAACGGAGATCCCACTATCGGGGCCCAATTTACCCCGCTGTGCCCCGTGAAATTCATGCACATGAGGAGCGAAGCGTATTTCACTGGGGTAGGTCCGGTAGATCGTACTGGGGTGGAATCTATTTTGTAGTTATTCCATCGGGGTGAAATTCTTTGAAAAAGACAGTTAAGTTTACCCCGTTAAATCCTGAAAGGCTATTTAACTGGGGCGTATTTCACTGGGGAGCTTTGAGCTCTTCCGGCTTGTCCGGGTTATGGAGGAACAGGATGAAAATTGGGCTTAGTAATATCATCAGAGGGTTAGTATTTTTTATATTAGTGTGTGAAATTGGATTTCTTCAGCAATCCATGGCGGCTGAAAAAACTGGAGCCAGCCCCAAAGAAACGAAAATAAAGATAGTGGTTGATCCTTCCTACACAATTGGCCCTGAGGATGTCCTGGAGATCCAGGTTTGGAAAGAGCCTGATTTTTCTCGTCAGGTTTTAGTGAGGCCGGATGGAAAAATCACCTTGCCATTGGTAGGTGATATTCTCGCATCTGGAATGAATACCATGAGTCTGAATGCCCTTTTGACCGAAAAACTCGAAGATTTTGTAAGCAACCCAGAGGTAACAGTGATTGTGGTCGAATCTCACAGCAAGAATTTCTACATTATAGGGAAGATTAATCGGCCTGGAACCTATCCGTTGAGTCCTAACATGACAGTCTTGCAAGCCTTATCAGTTGCAGGTGGTTTAGCAGAATGGGCAGACAAGAATAGCATTCGTATCATCCGAAGATTGAGCGGAAAAGAAGAGATAATCAAATTTGATTATAAAAAGGTCATATCAGGGAAAAAACTGGAGCAGAATATACTGCTTAAGCCGAATGATACGATTATCGTACCGTAAGTCATAAGTTTAGTCATTTAGGTTTTGGATTTGATTTGGCATTTGGGCTTTGATATTTGAACTTTAAAAGAAGGTTATTTGCTATGAAAAAGGCTCCCAAAATTTGTTTGTACATTTTCTTCTTATCATTGTTCATTTCTTTACCAACCGTTACGCCTCTTGCTCTTGCTGCAGAAGGGCGTATCGAAATAACACCTTCTATTTCTATTAGAGAAGTGTACGACGATAATATTTATCTGGACCCAACCGATGAAAAATCGGATTATACAACTGAGATCTCACCCAGAATTAATTTAGATCTACTATCAGAAAAAAGTAACCTAATGTTTGACTATACCCCTACCTTAGTCTTCTATGCCGAAGAGAGCGACAATAATACTGTAAGACACTCCGGGACCGTGACCTATAATCGAGACCTGACAGAGCACTTTGATTTCCATCTGAGTGATACCTACTTCAGTACTGAGGAGCCCATAGAGAATAGAGAAGAGGCTGAAGAGTCCATAGAGGACAGAGAAAGGGCAGGGCGAGTAGAGGGTGTCAGAAATACCGAAAGAAATACCTACCAGAGAAATAGCTTCCGAACAAGCCTTGGCTATCAATTTGGCCCTGAGGACACATGGACAGTTGGTTATAATAATTCCTTTTATGCAAATGAGGATGGATCCTTTGATGATGGGGCGATCCAGAGTCCGTTTACAAAACTGGCATACTGGTTTAATGAAAGGCAGGGTATTGAGTTAAATTACGAGTTTACTAATGCTGATTTTTGGCGTGATGATAACTCTGATGCTCAAGACGATTATACTGGCCATGGCACAGGTGCCAGATACATTCATCGGTTTACACCTCACACATCGGGTTCTGTCGACTTGAATTACACGACCCGGGATTTCGAGGGTGATTCGGAAGATTATAATGTCATTGATAGCTCACTCGGTTTTGATCATGCCTTTTCACCGGACCTGTCTCTTTCTGCCGGAATTGGTTTTTTCATCCAGCAGAGAGAAAATTCCGGTGATACCATGGGCCCGAGTTTTAATGTTTCATTAGTGAAAAAATTAGAGAAGGGAAGTTTTTCCATTGGAGGCCGCAGCGGTTGGGACGAGGAGTATTTGGATGTTGAGGAGACAGGGTTTAGCCAGTATTATGCATTTGACACAAAACTTCAACACCAACTCCTGGAAAAAGTAAACACCTATGTGGGCGCATTATATAGGCTGGATAAATTTGTGGATGGGGATGAAGAATCGAGTTCATTGGGTGGAAACTTCGGTCTTACGTGGGATCTCATGCGTTCGTTATCCCTATCCATGGGTTATACGATAAGACATGATACAGATACATATGAGAGTGAGTCATTGTACTGGAGAGGGAACTTCGGGCTTAGGTGGGCATTCTTAGACTTATTTTCCCTATCCCTGGATTATTTTTACACGCAAAGAAATGATGATGTGGATACGGACGAATACAAAGTCAATAGGGTGATGCTTACCCTCACCACCAGCAAGCTATGGAGATGGTAATCATAAAGAAAGAAGACAGGAGACAGCATTCAGAAGCCAGATTAAAATATTCAGAAATTAATTTTGACAAACTCGCAAAAAGTCAAAAATACTCCCTCTCCCTTCATGGGAGAGGGCTGGGGTGAGGGTGAATACAGCGTTATTTCACGCACTTACGTCCCCCTCCCACCAGGGGAGGGGAAATTCGACTTTTTACGAAATCATTAATTTTGAATTAGGAGAAAAGCATTATGAAAGCTAAGACATTTGAAGAGCTTATTTTTTGGCAAAAAAGCCATCAGTTTGTTTTAAAGATTTATAAGATGACAAAGCATTTTCCTCGGCATGAGGTTTTTGGCCTTGTTTCTCAGATAAGAAGATCTGCAGTTTCTGTACCGGCTAATATTGCAGAAGGCTTTAAGAGAAAAGGAAAGGCAGATAAAATAAGATTTTATAATATATCCCAAGGTTCACTAGAAGAAGTTCGATATTATTTGATTCTAGCAAATGATCTTGGCTATGCCGACACAAAACAGCTTAAAATTGACCTTGATGAAATTGGTCGAATGCTCGATGCATACATAAAATCAATTAAAAATAAATAATTCTGCCTACTGTTTACTGTATTCTGTCTACTAGAGGTAGCCCATGGAAGCATTTGAAATAGAAAAGTACAAAGATATTGCCCTCCGCCGAAGGTGGTGGATTATCATTCCGTTTCTTTTGTCGATACTAATCGGCGTTGGCTTGAGTTTAGTCCGGCCCAAATCTTATCGGGCCAGCACCCTGATTTTGGTTCAGCCCCAGAAGGTACCAGCAAGCTTTGTCAGAGAAATTGTATCGGTTGGTATCGAGGACCGACTTCGCACTATCACACAACAGGTAACCAGCAGAACTAATCTTGAAAAGATTATTAATGAGTTTAATCTTTACAACGAGCCTGACAGACATATGTTCATGGAAGAAAAGGTAGAAAAACTCAGAAAAAAGATAAGTGTAGATGTCTCCAGAGGAGGCAGTCGAGGGGCGAATGCATTTCAAATTTTTTTCGAAGGCAAGTATCCAAAGATAGTAGCTGAGGTTGCTAATACCCTGTCTTCTTATTTTATAACCGAGAACCTTAAATTACGAGAAGATCAGGCCATAGGCACATCAGACTTTCTGGCTGATGAGCTTGATTCGATTAAAAGACGGCTGGAGGAGAAAGAGGACCTTCTTGCGAAATATAGACAGAGATACATGGGCGCAATGCCTGAGCAATTGGAGACTAATTTCAACATACTGGGAAGACTCCAGAATCAATTGGAACAGCTCAACAGCAATCTCAGGGCTGCCAAAGAGAGAAAATTGATTATTCAACAACAAATAAGTAATGCCGAAATGATGAAAAAACAAATGGCAGAGTCAGGAATAGATAATTCTTTAGTTACAATAGATATGCTTGCGTCATCTCAAGATACAGATTCAAAGGAAATAATTTCTCTCAAAGATAAACTTGCTTCACTCGAGAGCAGATATACAGCCAAGCATCCAGATATTATACGTTTAAAAAGAATGATAGCTAAAATTGAGGCGGAGCAAACTGAATCTATAAAAGAGAAGGAAGAGTCAGAAACTGCCATGAATGAGGTGGAACTCAAGCCGGGGTTTGCTATGATTGACTTGCTAATGCCTCAATTCCATCAAATCGATATAGAGATAAAAAATCTCAAAACAGAAATCAATAAAGTAAAATCACAAGTTGAATCATATGAACATAAAGTAGAGGAAGTACCTCAAAGAGAGCAAGAAATGCTCTCTTTAACACGTGATTATCAAAATCTGAAGGCATTATACAATTCATTATTAAAGAGAAAACTTGAAGCCAAGATTGCAGTAAATATGGAGAGGAAGCAGAAAGGGGAGCAATTCAGGATTTTGGATTCTGCCAAGGTTCCTATTATACCTTTTAAGCCTAATATTCGGCGCATACTTTTAATGACCGTGGCTTTAGGGTTTGCCCTGGGATGTGGTCTGGCCTATCTAAGGGAGACTATGGACACCTCTTTGAGAAGACCTGAGGAAATAGAAGCGTTACTTCAAATACCGGTATTAGCCAGCCTACCCTTTACCTATACCGCAAAAGAGATGAGAAGACGTAAGAGAAGAAAAATACTAACCGTTGTGTCTGTATCCTTGGGCTTTATTTTCTCAGGAGTGGGTATAGTTCTTTATCTAAAAGGGATAGATGCTACGATTAACTTTATAAAAGATATTTTCAAAAGTCTATGAATTGAGGCCCCAGTGCAATAAAAAGCTAAAAGCATTGCACGGGGTAAAAATTGAGAAATTCCTAAATCCCTGAATCGCTTTTTTAAGGTAATTGTGTATACAAATTTCTACAATCTAAAAGAAAAACCGTTTAACCTTACGCCGTCTCCGCGTTTTGTCTATCTGGGGGAGACCCACAAAGAGGCATTATCTCTCCTTTCCTATGGAGTTACGGAAGGAAAGGGATTTGTGCTCCTTACCGGCGAGGTAGGTACCGGTAAAACTACCATAGTCCAGACACTGCTGAAGAACCTTGATTCTTCTGTTCAATATGTCTGTCTCTCCAACCCTATCCTGACTACCGAGGATTTTCTCTTGTATGTGGCCTCAGGCTTAGGTCTCAAAACGCAATTTGACTCTAAGGCCTCCTTTCTCATCCAGTTTGAGCGTTTTCTTCAAGGGCTTTTGCAGCACCAAAAAAATGTGCTTTTGATTGTTGATGAGGCCCAGAGACTCACGTTTCGTCTTCTGGAAGAGATACGCCTCCTCTCTAACATGGAGGCGGCCGATAAAAAATTGATAACTATCTTTTTGGTGGGTCAGCCGGAACTAAACCAGAAATTACGTAATGCTATATGCCGCCCGCTTTTGCAGCGTATCAGCATACGCTATCATATAAGTCCTTTACACCCAACAGAGACAGAGGCCTACATCAAAACCCGTCTCAAGGCAGCCGGCGCCGGGAATTCTAAGCTCTTCTCCAAAGAGGTTATAGAGGCTATCCATACGTATGCCAGGGGCTATCCCCGGATGATAAATATCCTGTGTGATAATGCGCTCCTGCTTGGGTATTCGAGGGGGAAAAAACATATTACCGTTGCCATGATACAAGAGTGCCATAATGATCTTGAGCTTCCGGAATCCTTTTTAAAAAACGATGCCAACAGCACAATCAAAGAGGCGCCGGAGATACCTGAACCTGTGAAAGAAAGATCATATCTCAGGGCAGCTATCCTCGCCTTCCTTTTATTTATCCTTCTCGTATTCAGCGCTGTTACAGACATAGGCCAAAGATATGTACAAACAGCAGGGCTTTTTTATAGGGCGTATGTTACCCCGAATGTATCTTCTCCGGAGAAAGAGACTTCCGACACGGCCAGGAATAGGCGCCTGCCGATCCCCCCTATGGAAGAAGAAAAAGGAGCCGGCGAAAATCTCACCACTCCAAACCCGGAATTGACTATGGCCAAATCGCCTGAAATATTCACACCTCTCACCACTGAGCCTGTTGTGCAAAAGCAAGCTATTCGTATACCTGAAAAAATTGTCATAACCATCAAGCCGGGAGATACGTTGCTCCAACTATCAAGGGGGATTTATGGCTATGCGGACGAAAAAACGATTGAATCTATACAAAGAGAAAATCCTGAAATAGAAGATGTCAACAAGATTGAGGTCGGGCAAAAGATAGTCTTTCCACTTTTGAAAGGAAACCCATGGGAAAAATATCTGACGCAATAGATAAACATAAGATGGAGAAACAGGCATTAAAATCCGAGGGGCTCATTTCTAAACTTCAGCACAAAGAGGGTGATGATTTTGAGCTGGACTTTACCAGGGATTATCTCAAAGACCGCAATTTGAGTGATAAGCTTGTTGCTGCTTTGACACCCGATTTAGTAACTGCTGAGATGTTTAAAATTATCCGCGAGATGATAATTCATGATCAAAACCGGCCTGCACCAAAGGCCATAATGGTTACCAGCGCCCTGCCTGGTGAAGGCAAGACATTTGTTGCATGCAATTTAGCAGTAAGCCTTGCCATGGGGTTGAATGAAAAGGTACTTTTGGTCGACTCGGACCTGCGCCGTCCGTCTGTACATAAGATGTTTGGGTATGCAAATGAGTACGGGCTTAGTGACCTCCTCCAGGGCAGGAAACATATACCTGAGCTATTGATTAAGACGAACATTGAGAAGGTAACCCTTTTGTTGTCCGGAGATCCACCCTCCAATCCGGTTGAACTCCTGACATCAAAGAAGATGGAACATTTTATCAAAGAGGCAAAAGATCGGTATCAGGATAGATTCATCATAATAGATGCTACCCCAAGCCGAATGACCGCTGAGACCAATGTCATAGCCAACCACGTTGATGGTATACTCCTGGTTGTTATGAACGGAAGAACACCACAGGCTATGCTTCAGCAAATGGTTGAAAACATAGGAAGAAAAAAGATCCTTGGAATAGTCTTTAATGACTATACTCAGCCATTTAAATACTATAAAAAATACTATCAAAAATACTATAGATGATACGCTTATTCCGCCAATATTTTTCTATTTCATCCCTTGTCTTTGTTATCGGTGAAGGGCTGTTGATCTATGGGGCTGTTTTTTTGGCCGCCTATATTATTTTTGATATGGACCTGGAGTTACTATCCCTACAGCCGATAATCTGGCTGAAGATCTTGCTTGTTACCATCACTACCCAGGTAAGCCTATTTTTTAATGATCTTTACGATAAGAAGATCGGCGATAACTATATTGATCTGTCTGCGCGCCTTATCCAGTCTATAGGTATTACCTCCATACTTTTGGCGATTGTTTACTTTTTGTTTCCTTCAGTCATGATCGGTCGGTGGATATTCTTCATCAGCCTTATTTTCCTCCTCTTCTTTTTGGTCTCCTGGCGTCTTCTCTATTTTCTTTTTATCAGAAGGAAGTTGTTTTCAGAGCGGGTTATTATCCTGGGTTCCAGTGAATTGGCTCGAGATATTGTACATGAAATAGCTACCAGGAACGATCTCAGTTATGATGTGAGCTCGCTCATTGCGCAGAAGAAAGACCGTGACACCAGGAACACATTCAAGGGTATCTCGGTTCACTCCGGTTTTGACAATATCAGCGATGTAGCAGAGGCTGAAAATGTTAAAAATATTATTATTGCCCTGGATGAAATGCGTGGCGCGTTACCGCTCAAGGAACTCCTGCAATGCAAGGTGAGGGGGATCAACATAATTGATGGGAAGAGTTTTTATGAAATGATCACCGGAAAACTTATGGTCGAAAAGATTAATCCAAGCTGGCTCATATTTTCGGATGGCTTTGTCAAATCACGGACGGCACGTTTTGTAAAAAGGATGATTGATGTTACGGCTGCCTCCTTAGGCCTGATCATTCTGCTCCCTTTTATGGCCCTTGTGGCCCTGTGCATTAAGCTGGACTCCAGAGGGCCTGTTTTGTTCAGTCAAGAGAGGCTGAGTGAAAATAGGAAGACATTCAATCTTTTGAAGTTCAGATCCATGAAAGTGAATGCAGAAGAAAAATCCGGGCCGGTATGGGCCTCCGATGATGATCCCAGGATTACCAGAGTCGGCACAATACTACGAAGGCTCCGGATAGATGAGTTTCCTCAGATGTGGAATGTTTTGAAGGGAGACATGAGTTTTGTGGGGCCACGGCCTGAGAGGGAGTTTTTTGTGCAAGAATTAGCAAAGAAGATCCCTTATTATGGTGAGCGGTTTACGGTAAAACCCGGTATAACCGGCTATGCACAGGTTTTGTATTCATATGGTGCCAGTGAGAAAGATGCCCTGGAGAAGCTAAAGTATGACCTTTACTACATCAAGAATATGTCGCTTGTTCTCGATCTAATGGTCCTATTTAAAACCCTTAAGATAGTCTTGCTTGGCAGAGGAGCGAGATAGAGAAACAATGTCAAATAAACATAACTCAGGTTCAACGTTCAGTGGTTCACAGTTCACGCCTGCCCTGGTGCGACGTAACGTGCGCTTTAAAACAGTCCTTCTGAACACTATGCCCAGGGATTCTATGAAAAGTACTGCTAAACCAGGTCTGGGCCAGGGGTTAAAAAGCTATGAAAATTGAACGGTTTGAAGATATTGAGGCCTACTCAGGCTCAACGTTCAGTGGTTCACAGTTCACGCCTGCCCTGGTGCGACGTAACGTGCGCTTTAAAACAGTCCTTCTGAACACTATGCCCAGGGATTCTATGAAAAGTACTGCTAAACCAGGTCTGGGCCAGGGGTTAAAAAGCTATGAAAATTGAAAGGTTTGAAGATATTGAGGCCTGGCAACTGGCGCGAGAATTGACGCAGAAGGTGTACCGTTTAACAAAGAAGCCAGAATTCGCAAAGGACTATGGACTGAAGAGACAGATACAAGATGCTGCCGGTTCATCAATGCATAATATTGCCGAGGGATTCGATTCCGAGACGAATGCGGAGTTCATCTTTAGGGGGGTATGACATATGCTCCCCCGGTTTTTGCGATACGCCAAGCGATCTTGCACGGAAGTTCAGAGCGAACTCTATGTCGCCTTGGATGAAGAGTACATATCGTCCAACGAATTCAAAGATGTTTACGAACAGGCGAGACGAACACGCGCCACTATTCGTGGGTTCATTAACTATCTCAAGAAATATCAAGAACGAAAGCCAACCAACCGTGAACCGTGAACCGTGAACCGTGAACCTTATGACCTGAGTGGAATTAATCTTCTCATTTCCTGTTGTGGCGCTTAAGAAATACGAAAGGAATTTTGATATTTATAGTTAGATTTAGACGTTATTCCAATGGGTTATCCGGTTTTTGTTCATGTAATCCAAGGGGCGGAGCTGTATGCATGTCATGCAGCTCAAAGCTCAATGCGTAAAGCTTAAAACCGGAATTTGAAATAAGAGGTAAGTATTTTCGGTGAAATCTGCATATGAGCAATTCGAGGCATGGAACAAGCTTTGCAAAACCTTATTCACCCTGTGGAATTCCCGCATTGCGGGAGCCCCTTCGGAACATTCCACAGAGCAGGTGCAGATTAACTATAATTTTTGTAACTCAGCAAATGACCCTGGCGCTTCGCTTCAAGGTTATAAATGGGAGAAACTTATAAGTTCCATAAGAGTTTCATAAGCGACTGTTTTAATTGCTAATTTTTAATTGCTAATTGCTAATTGCTAATTTTAAATTTAGTTTCTTAGGAGGGTTATATATGAAAGAAACTGATAAGTTTCATAACCGATTATTTTAATTGCTAATTTTAAATTGCTAATTGCTAATTTTAAATTTAGTTTCTTAGGAGGTTGTCAGGTTCACGCCTGCCCGCTGTCTTTTTGGCGGGACAAGTCAATTATATATGTTCCCTTTTATGGAAAATAGATGAATTATCTGAGCAAATGGCATTAAAAGTGATCCATGATGAAAGAGGTTGAATTTGTCATTCCTTTCACCCCCCAAGATAGGTATAGACACTATCATCTCAGGATTAAAGGTCGGGTTATCGATTTTGTAGTACAATATGAGACTTTCATAAACAGGGAATGGTTTCCTGTAGTGAGATACGATAACTCTCATGGTTTTGCTCACAGGGATTTACTTAATACAAAAGGCCAAAAACGCAAAACACCTTTGTTTACTACTGACAAAAATGATGCTTTGACTTTTGCAGAAAATGATATTAAAGATAACTGGGAGGTATATAAGCAAAGATTCATAGAGGAGACAAAAAGATGAGCGAGAGAGAACTGATAGAGAAGAATATGAATTTAACTATTGAATTTAGCAAATATATTTTTGAACATCCAGATCTTGAAGATAAGATACCGAAAGGATCCCAGGTCGTACTACTTCCCGAAAATGATAAAGAATTATGTGAATATAATCTGATGATTGCAGAGAAGCAACGTGAAAAAGAACAGCCAGTTGTTTATGTGAAAATTAAGAAATTATTGGCACCACGATTATCAAGGGTCTCTAAGGCTGAACTGGAAGTAAGACACGGGCTAAATTAGGTAGATGCACAATTTCACTCAATATCCTTTCCACTCGCCAACTTCACCAATCCCTAAAAATCAAGCAAACCCAGTATCAAGTGGAGTAGCCTTTTTCACTGGGGTTTACCCTGTTGAATGTTTTTATCTTTCCTATTCAACTGGGGTTTACCCCGCCTGTCGAAGCGAAGCGAAGATCCCGGTGTCGGGATCTTCGACCAGCACCCAGAAATCAAAATTAGTGACAGTTCTGATCAATCCGCCAGTTCTAAAGCTGCCAAAAAAAGATCAGGGCTGGTAACAGGAATATCTGATTTTTTGTAATCTTTAGTATTTCTGGTTATGATGAAGTCAACATTCACTCGTTTTGCAGCAGCAAACTGGACCGCATCTTCAAAATCTGAAAAGTCTGATTCGAGAGCCAAAAGTAACGTGGATTTATCGACTGGTGCGATTTCAAAGACTGACAACAGATCCTTTACGCTTTCTTTTGCAAATGTTTTACCCTTGGCCTTCCCAATAAGGTAAAGAAGAGTCGTTAGTGTATGGGAGGCCAAATAGGCACGAATTAACTTTTTTTCAACCCTTGCCCACAGGTTAGATGCAGGAGCAAAAAAAGGTTCTCTTTTAGTGAGCACATCCAAAATAACATCCATGTCGATAAGTATACTCTTCACAGGTACTTGCTTTCAAGATGGTTGTGGTAGTTTTTGATGAGCATTTCCTCTTTTTCTAAAATTCCCGCCATCTTTTTTAAGACAGGTGGCATTTCATCTGGCGGCTGTTTGGATTTTATAACGGATATAAAAAAGGTTGAAACCATTTGAGAAACAGATACGCCTCGAGATCGTGCCCATTCTTTAGCCGTTTTAATAACTTCATCATCTACGCTTAATGTAAGTTTTGTCATTTGATGTAACCTCCAAAAAATACGTAATAAAATTTTAATTTATTACGTATCAAAAGTCAAATACATTTATTCGACCTTTTTTGCATTAAGGAACACAGCAACCAGCATCTTTACTTCGTTAAATTTTTCATAGAAAATGAGCAAAACCTATTCCACTGGGGAGCTATCAACTATGCCTGTCGTAGATGCCGCAGCGCGGAGCATGCTTCCCTGGGGACTTATCACCTATGAGCTATGCTTGCCGTAGATGCCGCAGCGCGGTGCCCCGCCCGCCCCGTAGCTCCGGAAGATGGTACTGGGGTTAAATTTTTCGCAGAAAAGGAGCAAAGTTTACCCCGTTAAATGTTTTTTTAGTTTTATTTAACTGGGGCGAATTTAACTGGGGACCTATGACCTATCACCTCCTTTTAACCATTGACGTTGAAGACTGGTTCCAGGTCGAGAACTTCAAGCAATATATCCCTTATGATTCCTTTGCAACACAGATTACCCAAGAAATAGAGGGGATATGAATATCTTAGTCACAGGAGGAAGCGGCTTTATCGGGACGAATCTTGTTTCAGATTTACTCGAGCAGGGTCACAAGGTTTCAATATACGATAAGCGGAAAAGTGAAACCTATCCAGATCTCTGTATCGTAGCTGATGTTCGAGACAAGGAAAAACTGGCCAATTCCATGCATGGGATCGACGCGGTGTATCATTTGGCTGCTGAACACCGTGATGACGTTCGCCCCGTTTCCCTTTACTACGATGTGAATGTAGGCGGCGCTGAAAACATCGCCTATGGTCTCGAAAAAAACGGCGTTAATACATTGATTTTTACAAGCACTGTAGCATTGTCAACCCTGGAGAACCCACTGAAGAAAGCCCTGTCAGGCCATTTAATGATTATGGATGGAGTAAACATAAGTCGGAACTTATTTTTAATGAATGGGCAGGCGCCGATGATACAAAACGCCTTGTTATAGTGCGGCCAACTGTGATCTTTGGGGAGAGAAACAGGGGTAACGTTTACAATCTCCTGAATCAAATCGCATCCGGGAGATTT